>Ga0302324_100000356_pt1 | contig 123632 bp, 109 predicted proteins | sample Palsa_T0_1_FD_201949 | JGI IMG/M metagenome (GOLD analysis project Ga0302324, IMG submission 201949) | Peat permafrost microbial communities from Stordalen Mire near Abisko, Sweden - Palsa_T0_1 | ecosystem: Environmental > Terrestrial > Soil > Palsa > Peat permafrost | place: Sweden: Abisko... | reverse complement strand
GCGCGCAGCAGAGCAGCCCCATGCTCACCCAGACACCCACCCACGGCTGGCCGGTCAGTTTTTGTCCGGCGGCCATCACCAGGCCCGAGAACGGCGGATATTTCGACGCGTACACTGGCCGTATCAGCTCCTGCATGGTCTCGAAGTGTTCAGCCAGCGGCGGTGTCGGATTCGCCAGCCGCCCGGAGGCGAAGGTATCGCTCGCCAGCAGATAACTGAATTCGTCCTGAATCACGGGCCGGGGAACGGGCAGGATAGGAAGCAGGAGAGCGCGCACCACCAGCGGCAGCAGCCCCGCTACGAAGATCGCGAGTGTTTTCTTCTGAGCGAAGCCTGCAAACGCGGATTCGAGGGCCCACAGCGTCGCCGCAACCCCGCGCCTGCCACTGACCGGAGCGAACATTACGCTAGCCGTATGTTCTTGAAGTCTTCGGTCAGCTCGAAGTTGGTGCGAACCGATGCGATGGTCTCGCCGCGTTGCTCAATGCGCCCGGGATGCACGTGGCCCAGGTCGGCCGCCATGCGCAGGTAGCTCACCTTCTCCGGATCGATGCCCATGACGCGGCAACAGGTGGAATCGACAGCCACCAGATCGCTCCCCATCACCAGCACTCCCACCGGCTTCGGTGTGCCCTGGATTGGCCCGTTGCCTTCCATGCCGATCACTCCGTCCACGATCGCGAAGGACTTGTGCCCAAACTGGCGATTCAGGGCCACAATGGATTCGGGAATCCCGTAGTAATGCAGCTTGTTCTTGGGCCAACCATAGACCGAGCCGGGGACCACGCCAAAGAAGTTTTTCATTGACAGCGTCGCACCCGCCCAATGATGGGTCTTCATCTTGGCGAGCGATACGATCAGGTCCGCGCCCAACACGGTATTGGGGAAATAGAATTGTTGCTCATCGGCGAAGTTTTTTACCGGCGACACGTCGTCGCGATTGAGATCCGTGAAAATGCGCTCGAACTTCGGTATGGTGGCTCGATAGCGAGCATCGTCCGCCATATCCAGCGTGTCGCGCCGATGCCCCGGCCCTTCTCCGATCTTCACCTCCGCGGCGCCCAGCCGATGAAATACTTCCACGGCCGCGGCGATTACCATGGCATTGGTGTTGATCACGGTGACCGGGTCAAACTCCACCAGATTGGGTTTCAGCAGGATTCGTTTGCCGCGCACGTCCAGCCCGCATTGCCGGATGCCTTCGAGCATACGGCTTACCAGGTCGTCAGAATACGACCGCGCCCGGATGATGGCCACCGCGGAATTGCCCACCGGCCCATCCGAGAGCTTGGGCGGCTTCTGAACCTTCTGCAGCTTGATACCGCCGTACGCGCCTACGACGGCCGCGCCCGAGAGCAAAGCGAATTTCCGACGAGTCATGTCCGGTCTCCCGCCCAGAGCAATTTATAATTCCCTTCAGGATGTCCCAAGGCTTCGAGTGACCCGAGCATCACATCGCTTAGCCCCCAGGCGGTCTCCGGCGGCGCAGCAACGTTCCTGCCGTGGCAGCGCAGCGCGATTTCGAGCCACGCTTTTCCGAGCGAAGTCTTGGCCTCGGCCCGAAAACGCTGCGCTAGTTCGAGCGCTCCGGGAAATTCACGTTCCTTGCGCCCTACCAGGCCCAATAGCGCCAGGCCGGTGGTTTCCGGATACGACGGCAGATCGATATACAGCATGTTCGGAGTGCCGTAGTTCCAGCCGCCATCGGTACAGCGTCGGCTCAGGACCAGATCTTCGCCATCCCGGACGCGGCTCTTCACCTCCGACGATCGATACTGGCCTGCCACCTTTTTCAATGCGACTAGGGTATGCGCCGTCGGCTCAATCCAGGTCGCGTTCCCGTCGCGCCACGGCCAGCCTTCATGCGAAACATCCAGCCTGGCCTTGATTAAGTGCAGAAAGGAACCAGTGCGCGTCCACATGTTGTGCTCCGCGCCCACCACCCGCAGCAGCCAATCCACCGATGCGCGCAAGCTGGCGTCATCCACGCCCCGGACGCTGGCCAAAGTAACGGCGAGCGCGGTCACCCAGGTGCCGTCCTTTACTTCGCCGCTCGGCTGAAAGCTCCCGTCTGGACGCTGCCAGGACCGCACCAGTTTCCACGCTCGATCCAGCGCCTGGTCCGATCCCGTTCCATGCAGCGCCAGCATGGCGTATGTGGTGGGCTCGAGCCACGATCCCTTGCCCGGGAAATAGCTCCAACCTCCATCCGGGTTCTGGCTCGCGCGCAGAAACTCAAGACGAGATTCAAGATACACTCCGGCCACGGTGGATCAATCGGCAAAAAGAAGCTAAAGCTTTAGCTTCAGAAGCTTTAGCCTAAGGAAGATCGCTCCAGGAGTTGGAGTATTGGAATAAGCTTCCACTCGCTCGAATCCGGCTCTTTCGTAAAGGCTCAACGCTTCCATCATGATGGGCAGCGTATCCGCATACAAACAATCGTATGAAACCGCCATCGCCCGCTCGATTACGGCTTCCAGGAGCCGCCGCCCCAATCCTTGCCCGCGAAACTCGGGCCGCAAGTACAGCCGCTTCACCTCACCGGACATTCGGTCTAACCGCCGCAGGGCAATGGTCCCGGCAGGCTCATGATTCTGCATGGCGAGTAGGAGCGCCCCGCCCTGGGCGCCGTAGACGCCGGGCAAGCCCTGCATCTCTTCACCGAATCCTTGAAAATCGAGCGGCAAGCCAAAGGACTCCCAGTATTCGCGCCAAAGCTCGCGCACCATGGCTACATCTTCCGCCGATTTAACCGTCCGAATGTCCACGTCTTTAGCTTAGAGGTGCTGCCATCAGTGCTCTTTCAACTGCGAGAGCATCTGCTCCACCCACTTATCCCCATCATCGCCGAAGCCGCGCTATTCTGCGGCGATCCCTCCATTGTTGATGATCCAGGTGCGCGGAATCGCCATGAGCGGCATCAGATCCTCCGCATATTGTTTCGTTCCAAGCACGGGGAACGTGTAGCCGTGGGACTTCGCAAACGATTCCGCCAGTGCGATCTTGTCATCGGTATTGAACGATATGGCGAGCGCTCGTATTCCTCGAATTCCTTCGTATTCCTTGTATTCCTTCCGTTCCCCGCGCTCTTCTGCCCCCGATCTCTTAGTACCGATCGACTAGCCTAATGCCGGTCGTAGTTTGCCTGTTCCGCTAGGTCCGACGGCTCAACAAAATAGGTACATTCGGGCCTTTGACCGAGCAGGCGCTGCTGGCACAATCATGACGTGGCCGAGGAGGCAAAGCAGATGACGAAAATGATCGACGCAAGCCTACGATTGAAGATCTGGAAGGATACCCATGGGCAGGATCTCATTGAATACGCGCTCATGGCTGGATTCCTGGCTGCCGCCTCCGGTTTCACGCTGCCCCAAGTGGCGTCCAGCATCTCCACCATCTTTGCCAGCGTGGCAGCCATGCTCGCCGGCACGGGCGGCACCGTTACGTCTCCCGGCGCATAGCGTCAGAACCGCGCACGTAGCAAGCGGATCCTGGTGCCGCTAGAATCAAAGCGTGCGGCTGAAAATCGTTCAAGTTGGTGAGCCAGTTCTGCGACAACGTGCCCGCCCGCTATTGCAAGAAGAGATCGCGCTACCCGAAACGCAGCAACTGATCGTTTGGATGCATGAGACCATGCGCGACGCTCCAGGGGTGGGCTTAGCGGCGCCTCAAATCGGTTTGCCGCTTCAACTCGCGGTGATTGAAGACCGCCCCGAATATTCCAAGGACATTTCTCCCGAGCGGCTGGCGGAACGCGAGCGCCAATCCGTTCCCTTTCAAGTGCTGATCAATCCGCGCATTGTCGAGCAATCCGAAGAGTGCGGGGATTTCTTTGAGGGCTGCCTCAGTCTGGCCGGTTTCAGCGCCCTGGTGAAACGCTCACGGCAAGTGGCCGTCGAATACCTGGATGAACGCGGCCAGCCCAGGCGCGTGGAGGCTCAGGGCTGGTATGCCCGCATCCTGCAGCATGAGATCGATCATCTGTATGGCCGCCTCTACATCGATCATATGGAGTCGCGATCCTTTATGAGCATCGACAACCTCAGCCGGCACTGGAAGGACATGCCAATCCAAACGGTCCGTGAAGTGCTCAGAGTCAAGGAGTGCGAATGATACGCTTCTCGCTGCCACTTCTCGCTTTCGTCGCTTGCTTCGCTCAGGATTCATCCCGAGTTTCTTTAAGCAATGGCGTTCAGCTCACCATCACCACCCGGTCTGATAACGCGTCGCCAGTAGCCTTAAAGACCAGCCTGGAGCCCGCCACCGGCAACAGTTTCTACCGCATCTATCGGGATGAAAACAACCTGGCGGTCTTCGCGTATGAGGTGGAAGTGGCGCGCACGTCGGATGGTCAAAGCTTTCGCGTAACCGCCAGGGCCGCCACCGAAGCCTTTGCCACCAAATTCCCCAATGCCGACGGCGGTAAGCCGACGCCGACGCTTTCCACGCCGCTGGTATCGCCTCTGCTCCATTCGGGCGAACAATTCAGCATTCCGATCCCGTCGAATCCGGGTCTGGGCCAGAACTTGACCGATACGGTCCAGCTAAGGCTTGGCGAACGAGGCGCATTGAATGCTAGCGCTGCAGCCTCGGCGCAGATTCGCCTGGCCGGCTTAAAGGTCTACATCCAGGGAAAGTCCGCCTCGCCTTCAGGCGCAGGCGCCGATGTAGCTGGCCGCTTCGCTATGTTCTACATCCCGGGACACGGCGGTTACTTCTTCTCCAACGAGCCAGTGGACGAGAAGCCATTCGTACAAGGTGCGGTGGTGGACGGCACGCATCTTACCTTTACCCTCGACAACGAGACGTACGATTGCACCGCCACCGCTCCGATTTTGGTCCACGCCAACCGCGGGCAGTTGTGGGTGTATCACGATCCGAACTACAAGCCCGCCGGCAACTGGACCAAGTCCGATCTGGCGAATAACAAGGATGAGTTCTTCACCGCTGCCGCGGATTCCGTGCAGTGGTGGGTCAATTGAAGGTGGGTTAATTAAGAGTGGATGAATTGAACTGGGATCTACGCGAACGCCAGGTGGTTCTGCTCGCGGCAAATCTCTAGAATCTCCCCCGCGAGTTTGATCCACTCTTCCACCAACGTAGGCTTCGCCCGGTACAATCGTACGCCCAAATCTCGGATCTCTTGTTCGTCCTTCGGGCTGGCCAGCGTGGTGAGCGCTATCACGTGCACGTGAGCCAGAACCGGCTCCTGCTTGATCACCTTCAAGACAGCCGTCCCATCGTGCTTGGGAAGATGCAGGTCGAGCACAATGACACAAGGCTCCGAGTGCGGCAACGCCAGCCGTTGCCGGCTCACGAAATCAATGGCCTCTTCTCCATCGCGTAGAACCTCCAGAACGTATTCCTCAACGTGCTGATTCAAAGCGTGACGCAGCAGAAAAATGTCGGCGGAATTGTCTTCCACCACCACAATCTTCGCGGGACTAGGATGTTTCGCGCTCAATTCAATCCTCCCATCGGAAAGCAATCCTCTCACGTTAGATGCGACTTTTGCGATTCTGTTACGTGTAGGTTATATTGCGTTAATCGACGAAGAACGGCGTTTCCGCTTCGCCGCGCGTAACAATATCGAAGCGATAGACGGGGACGCTGGAAGATCGGTTCCCACCTTCATCCTTCTCGCGGTGCGCCAGCATGCGTGAGCGGGCTTCGGGATCGGCGACGCAGTGGAGCACTGGATCGCTGACAGTAGAGAGCGCTTCCGCGAAGAACACGGTGGTCACCAGCCTTCGAGTAAGGCCGATCGCCAGGATCATCAGGTTCACGTGCGGGCAGCGCGCGGGATGCTCACCAGGAGCCCCGTAACCGTTACTCGCGCCAGGCATCACGGTATGGAACGTGTAACGTCCTTCAACGTTGGTCCGCGCGCGGCCCCAGCCGAAAAACCCAGGATCGGCCTGGTGAAAGCGCGGATCCAGCGGATGGCGGAACACGCCGTTCGCGTCCGGCTGCCAGATTTCGACGATCGCATTCAAGATCGGCCGACTCCCTTCCTCTAGCACGCGCCCCGTCAGCACGATGTGCTGCCCTTGCGCTGGTCTCCCTCGAAAGCTGGTTAGGTCTTCGCAGCCCGTGACAAATTCGCCCGGAAAGAACGGACCAATGGTGCAGTAGGGAGACGCCGGAAGGAGCATTTAATCCGGCATCCTAATCCAAGGCGGGAGTGCGGTGTTTGCCGCGCAGCACGAAGTCGCGACGGAAGGTCAGAAAATTCACTGCGCCAACCACCGTGGGCGTGGTCTCGAAGATCAGCCGGTCGCGCGCCTCCGGATCTTGGACCGCATTGAGGAGCAGATCCACCTCGTTCAACGGTTCGCCCGGAAAGAAGATCTGCGTGATAAAACGATTCATCCAGCTCGGACCAAAAATGGAAAAGTGAATGTGCGGCGGACGCCACCACCAGTCTGACTCAGTCACCGGATACGCGCCCGGCTTGATGGAACGAAATTTGTATCGCCCTTCGGCATCGGTAACGAAGCGGCCAAGTCCAGTGAAGCTGGGATCGACGGGCGCTTCGTGCCGGTCCATCTCATGAACGTACTTGCCCGCGGAATTGGCCTGCCAGATCTCGATCATGGAGCCGGCCAGCGGCGCGCCGTCTTCATCCACCACGCGTCCGGTTACTTCGATGTATTGCCCGATCGCTCGCGGCGCCGACGGCGTCAAATGGGCCATGTCCACCATCTCTTCCGCCGTGATCCCAAGCCGCTCGTCGAGCGCCATCGGCCCCGTGAGCTCCGACAACGTCAGCGGACGCTCGATCAATGGCTGTGATGGGTTGCGCGTGAAGCTGCGCGGGTAATTCTTGATATAGCGCGCGAGCTGCGTGCTTTCCTGGTAGGGACTGTACTCGATCTCGGAGCTTTCGGCCGCATCCGGTTTGAGCGCTGCGGGTTCGGTTGCGTCCATATGGAAAGAAAACCGATTTTATCACGCCTGGTTAAACCCTCAGCCGGGCCCCGCGTCACGGTACCCGGATATCCATTACCGTGATGTCGTCTGCCTGCTTTCCTCCGGAAGCGGCCATCCCCGCCAGCTCGCCTGCCAGGCCGCTCTCCCGCGATCTTCCGAGTAATGCGATGGTTTCCGTCGCCCAATCCTCGTTTTCCAATTTCGCTTCGGAAAATCCATCGGAAAACAGCACCAGACGGTCGCCGCTCCGCATCTGGACCGACCGCTCTTCAAACCCGTAGTTCTCAAAAGCTCCCAACACTGTCGCGGTTGCGTCCAGCAGCTCAAATTCTCCACTGGCGCGGAGCAACACGGCGGAAGGATGCCCGCAGTTCACATAACGGACGGTGCGCGTCGCCGGCTGGTACACGCCGTAGAACAACGTGGCGAAATGCTCGGGGCGCGTCGATTCGAAGAACAGGTAGTTCACCCGCTCCATCAATCTCGCTGGATACTTCGCCAGTTCCTGCTGCCCGCGAATGGTAGCCTGCAGATTCGCCATCAGCAGAGCCGCTCCAATTCCCTTCCCGCTCACATCTCCCAGCAGAAAAGCCATCGTGCCGTGGTCTATACCGTCATGATCGATCTCGAAAAAATCGTACAAATCTCCACCGATTTCTCCCGCCGGCAGCGATGCGCATTCACCCTCGATGCCATACGCGCTGAAATGCGTTTGCGGCAGCAGCTTTTGTTGCACCTTGCGCGCGATTTCCAGCTCCTCGTCCAAATGACGGGACGGTTCGCGCCCGGCGTTCATATGCTTTTGGACCACCGCGAGGAAGCGGCGATTGTCCCACGGCTTCGGAATAAAATCGCAAGCTCCGCGCTGCATGGCCTGTACCGCCAGCTCGATGGTGCTCCAGCCCGTCATCGCGATGATCGGCACGTGACGCCACTGGGCATGCAAACAGTCCACCAGGCGCAAGCCTTCTTCGCCCGACGTAGTGTCCCAGGTGTAATTCATGTCCACGATGATGAGATCGTAGCCGCCATACGCAGCCGCGGCCAGCGCGGCATCCGGCGATTCAACCGTATCGATAGCGTAACCCGCGCCTTTCAGCAACAGCCGCAGCGCTTCCCGGACATCCGGCTGATCGTCTACCACCAGGACTCTCTGTGTATCCGCCACTTTCTCGATTTTTTCCTCAACCGCTTCGAGGGTCATGACTACGATGGTGCAACTTTCGTGCCAGGCTGAACCAACGGCCAGGTGAGCGCATTCAAGTACTTAACGATCCCGCCAGCGAACGCAACGTTCGTTTGCGAACACCACAATCGCGTTTCCGCCAACAGTCAACATGAACTGGTCGAAGTGCTTCACCTTGCGCCGTCGCCGTCTACGATAGCATTGCCGCCGCGATGAATGTGTGATTTACTAAGGATCGTTCAATTTGTATTCGGCAGGGAAGATGGAATGAAGCAGGCCCCCGTATTGGCTCTCATGATCGCCGCGCCCGCGTTCGCCCAGTGGATAGATTACCCCACCCCCGGGCTTCCCCGATTGCCCAACGGCCAGCCGAATCTGTCGTCCCCAGCGCCCCGCACGCCTGATGGAAAACCCGATTTTTCGGGCGTGTGGAACCGGCTCTCTCCCAAATACCGCGTCAACATCGCCGCGGACCTGAAGCCTGACGAGGTTGAGCCTTGGGCGAAGGCACTGGTCGCGCAGCGTATTGAAAGCATCGGCAAGGATTCCATGGTCGCGCATTGCCTGCCATTGGGCCCTCAATACTCGACTGACGCGGACAGCACCGGCGGAGGAATGATGAAGATCGCCCAGATGCCAGGGCTGATTCTCATCCTCAACCCGGATCTGACCTATCGGCAAATCTTCATGGATGGGCGCAAATTGGAACCCTCGCCGAATCCGAGTTGGATGGGATACTCAGTGGGCCATTGGGACGGCGACGCGCTGGTGGTGGAAAGTTTCGGCTTCAATGACCGGACGTGGCTGGATACCAGCGGCCATCCCCATACTGAAGCTCTTCGAATGACCGAGCGCTACCGGCGGCCAGACTTCGGTCACCTGGATCTCGACGTGACGCTCCAGGATCCCGCGGTCTACGCCCGGCCTTGGACCGTCGCAGTGAAAGCTGAATTAGCAGCCGACACAGAACTGCTCGAATACGTTTGCAACGAGAATACGCGCGACCTGGAGCACTGGGTGGGGAAGGCGTCGGACGAAACGAAATCAGCGGTAAAGGTAGCTCCCGAGATTCTGGCGAAATACGCAGGCACCTATGTAGAGCAGCCGAAACTCTGGAGAGTGGTCCCGCGAGTGGTGAAGATCACGTTTTCCGACGGCGTCCTTTATGGCGACCTGGACGGAAGAGGAAACGAGCAGCAAATCGCACGCTCGGAAACCAACTTTTCCGGTTTCTCCGGGCTGGCCATCGAATTCATCCAGGACAGCCAGGGCAAGGTCACAGGTCTTTACGTCAAGCACGTGTCAGGCGATTACCGCTTCGCACGCCAGAGGTGATGCTCACATGAAATTATTTACCGTTTCTCTTCCGATCGTTTTTATCGTCGCGCCGTTGGCCGCCCAGTGGGTGAACATTCGCACCCCGGGAGTTCCGCGGACCGCCGACGGCAAGGTGGATGTCTCCGCGCCCGCGCCCAAGGCGCCGGACGGCAAGCCCGATCTATCCGGAGTCTGGGAGAGCGCGCCGCAATACTTCAACGATCTCGCGCGGGATCTAAAACCCGGCGAATTGGAAATGCTGCCCTGGGCGAAAACCCTGCAGGCTGATCGCGAGGGGCGAGATCATCGGGACGATCTCATGAATCGATGCATGCCACCGGGCGTTCCCCGCATCAACATGACGACCTCCAACGGGCCCCATCCGCTCAAAATCGTGCAGACGCCGATGCTGGTGGTCCTGCTCTATGAGACTTCCGCCAATTCCACGTTCCGGCAGGTGTTCCTGGATGGCCGCTCCGTGCCTAAGGACGCGCAGCCCACCTGGCTTGGTTATTCGGTGGGCCATTGGGATGGCGGCACACTGGTGGTGGACACTACGGGGTTCAATGGCCGCGCCTGGGTGGACACCCTCAAGGGCCATCCGCAAACCGAGTCCGCGCACGTCACCGAACGTTTTACGCGGCGTGATTTCGGGCACATGGACATCGACATCACCATCGACGATCCCGGCGCCTACGCCAAGCCGTGGCGAGCTAGCGTGCCTTTCCACATGCTCACCGATACCGACTTAATCGAGACTTATTGCGAAAACGAGAAGGATTCAGTGCACGAAGGACTGCGTTGAGCGCAGGGAACCCCGACTCACATGCCGCTCGAAGCCGGGGTTGATCGCGTCAATTCGAGCTCGGCCAATACGCCAAGAGATTATAGGTATTCACCGATCCGATCCCAGTGGCGAAATCCCAGCCAACGTTGGTTAAGAAGGAGGGCTCGTTACTGGAATTGGACGTGGAGAGGACGCCAATATGCGCGTCGGCGTGGTAGCAATCGGTGAAAGAGCCGTAAACACCCGAGGTGCATGCGCCATCGTTGTCACCCTGGGTGATATCGTAAAAAACGCAGGCGTTCCCGATCTTGGGAACGCTGGTCGAGTTGCAGTAGCCGACGCGCCCCTCGCTCGAATAGGCAGCTTTGGCCAATGCGTAATAAACGTAGTTCGGATTGCCCCATCGGCTGCCGGTATTTTCGTCGATCAGCGCCTGAATTCCAGCCATAATGGGCGACGAAATGGAAGTCCCGCCCCAGCCAGACCACGTGCTGGGAGCGCCCGAGCAGCTAAATCCACCGCCCACACCGGGATTGGGATTAGACCAGCACGCTACATAGTAAGCGTCCCAAAAACCGTTCGATGCGAACAGAGAGACGTCGGGAATATCGCGCACGCCGTCGCTCGGATTCCCGAGCATCCCGGTCTGCCAGGAAGGCTTGCCGTAGCCCTTGCAAGTTCCCCCCACCACTCCGCTGAATGCGGCGCCGCCGGCGGCGCATCCGCTTGGGCCGCCACTGCCGGCAACCGCGTTGAGAGTGAAGTTGAGCGCGCCCTTGGTAACTAGCGGGTTATTGCAAAGGGCCAGCGGGGAGAGTCCGAGGAAGGACGCGGCCAACCCTCCGGCGCACGAATCGTTCCAAGGAATCTCCTGGATGTACGACAACGCGGAATTAAAGTAGGTGCCATTGGTCGGGCTCCAATAAACCGTGGATGGGACGTTATCCGGCGTGTAGCCGAAATCCAGCCCGCCCACCGAGACGTTGAACGGCGTGGAGGTAAATCCGCTGACGCCGATGCCGTGAGTGGACACATCGCCATCGTCGGCGCTCGCCGAGCCTTCATCGCCCGAAGAGACGAAAATCGAGACGCCTTCCGTCACCGCTTGAGCGTAAGTGGCATAGTAGCTGAAATTCGCCGTAGCACCCAGGTAAGCCTCGGCTTCGCCGTAACTGATGCTGACCACCGAAGGCAGTCCCGACGACGGTCCATTGATGGTGTTGACGAGCGCGAGCAAACCGCCGAAGGTTGTGCCGGTATCGGTGCACGCCGCTAGAATGATGGCGGCATTCGGAGCAGCCGCCGACGACCACTCCACATCCAGAGCGGCTTCGGAATCATCGCCGTAGCCTGGGTCGGTGGGTAGGCCCTGGAATCCAGGGTTGGTGCATGTCAAGCCGCCTTTCGGACTCACCTGCTTTAAGCTCCCCGAAGGAAACTGCGTCGTCAGGCCGAAGGTTTCCCGGAACGTATACCAATCCTTGGCTGAGTAAAGATAAGTATCTTCCAGAACCATAATCGATTGACCGGCACCCGTCACTCCAGCCGCGTATACCGGATTGAAGTTGTAAATGGTGGCAAGATCCCCCGGGACCATGGCGTGGAAAGTGCCATTTGAATTGGTGAAGGTGTACTGTCCTCTTGGCACCAGCAGAGGATGGGGGTGGAAGTTATGCATCGAGACGACGCCCGCTACCACCGGTTCCAAGGCTGCCGGAATCTTGGGATCGCTCACGTTCGCGAAGTGTTTGACGCCATTCACCACCAGATTGTGGATTTCGGTGTGGAACGCGCTTCGCACCAGTCCAGCCGTGCCGCTGAAATCGATAGTCAGTCCGCTGATTCCGTGGACTGTAAATCCGCGCTGGTGAAGCCAGGACGTGACCGCGTCCACGTCTTCCTGCGCCACGCCGTAATGTTCTAGAAACTGATCCGCGGTGAGCCATTGGTGAAAATTAGGAGATTTCGCATCGTGTAAGTCTTCGATAAATTGCTGCATCGCCGCCTCGCGCTCCGGGGAACGTTTCAATTGGAGCAGCATGTGGTTGAGCGCAAATTCATCGGCGACCATTCCGCGATCGTTCAAAGCAGTCGCTTCCGGGCGGGTATTGCCCGTGAGGACCGCGAGCTTCGCTTCATCCACCGCTCCGTGGATCATGCGGGTGGGCCGGCCGGTAGGCTCGGCATAAACGCGGGCAGCCAAGCTGAGCAGCCCGAAAGTGAAAATCAAATATCCAGTTCTTGGCAGTCTCGCCATCTGGTTCTCCTCCCTTTTGCAGCGGGTAGCTGCAGGCGGAACAACGACTTTGCCGTGCGGCTAGTGACCTAGTATACGGCTACGCACGAAGTACGTCTATGGAGTTTTGCACGCTCTACAATTGCAAGCGTACTGTCCAATTCGAAGCCACAACCCCTTGTGCCACTAGGACTCAGCAACTTTCCGTACTTAGTACCCTAATTTCCCCGGAGCTAAGCGACGATACTTAAGTTGCTCGTAGCCACGGCCGGAGTACTGTCGGCCAGCGACATACATAACGACAGCGAGATATGGGGAATTCAATGGCCAGTTCGGTTGCTCCGCTAACTGCGGTCGAAACCCCTGGCGCCATCGATCTCGGTCCCGAGCAATCGTCCCAACAAGTCAGATCTTTCCACTTCGCCGTCACTTGGGTCACGCTCTTTGCGCACCTGGATCCCACTGTGGCAACTGGCCCAAGTGCGGCAACTGTTCCAAGTACCTCTGTCAGCCCGCGCACCCGCATCGAACATCCCGCACCCTCACTAGCCCTGGTTCCGGTCGTAGCTTCCGCGCCTTTAATGGAGCAACGCACCACCGAACAATTCAGCGCGTCGTGGGAAATGGTGGTCCCCAAGATGATTCGGACCGGCGCGCGAACCTTCCTCCCCGCCGAAAGTCCGGAGCGCAATAGCAAGAAGCCGGAGCTGGTATGATCGCCCAGCACTCGAACATCATTGAGATCTCCGTCAAGCCCGGCGTTCAGCCGCAGATCGACGCAGCCCTGGCGCTGCGCTCCTCCGGCCGCCTGGAAGAGGCGCTTCGAGCGCTCGCCAATCCCACCGAATACAATCCCTACCTTTACACCGTTCGCGGCGAGATCGAGTTTCGACTGGGCCATTTTCAAGACGCGGCGTTGAGCTACTTCGCAGTGGTTCAGTCGGAACCGGACAACGGGGATGCGCATTACAATCTGGCTCTGTGCCTGCAACGCTCGGACCGCTGGGATGCCTCTTGCCAGGCCTTCGAACGCGCGCTGTCGATCGATGCGGGGCGCGACGCCGCCCGCCTGGGGTTGGGCGCCAGCTTGCTTTATCTGAATCGCCTGGAGGAAGCGCTCGCCAATTTCCACCAATGTTCGCCCGCCATCCAGGGCGCGGCTACGTTCGGAAAGGCAGTGACTTTGCAACTGCTGCATCGGTACGGTGAAGCCGAGAACGCCTATGAAGTGCTGCTCGCGGCCGATCCGAACTCGGAAGAAACTTTGTCCAACCTGGTCGCGCTTGGCATCGAAACCAACGACCTGGACCGCGTACGCGAATATTCCCAGCGCCTGCTCCGGGTGTCGCCGCAATCGCCGGTGGCGTTTCAAGGCTTGGCGACGGTCGCGCTGGAACGGCAAAATCATCATGCGGCGGCGCGCTATTGCGACAGCGTGGTGCAACTGACGCCCGATTGTTTGGAGGGGTGGCACAACCTGGGTGTCGCGCTAGACCGCATTCTGACCGCCTTCGACGCTCCAAAACCTGCAGTAGTTGGCCCGGCATTAGCCGGCATGGGGGTGACCTAAATGTCTCGTTTGCGCGTTCGTATCGAATTGAACCGGAGATTGTCCGGAGTACCGCTCGACAAAATGGCCAGCGTGGTCGAAGAAACCCGCAAATTCTTCTATCTGCTGTCCGAGGATGTGCACATTGAAGCGGATCGTGGCGAGTGGCTGGCTTCCGATTTCGACGCCGAGTCGCTCAACTTCACCGCCGAATACGCCGGGCCGGTATCCGACGACCAAGTGCATGCATTCGGAGCCGCTTTTTCCGGCGCTACATCCCTGCGCCGCGACACCATCGCCCAGTTCACGCGCATCGCCGATTTTCTGGGCGAAGACGAATTGGTTGGATTCGGACTCTATCAATCCGACCAGGAAACCGAACCCACGGAATGGCGCTGCCTTTCCAAGCGCGACGCCATGCGCTTCGGCGACGAGATCAAGCTGCTGGCGCAGGCCGCCGGGGAGCAGTTGCCGGACACGCAGTTGCCCGCGGTCTTGCCCCAGGTGATGAACGGGAGCGTCGCCGGACGACGTCTCTTCAAAGACCGCCGTGAGAGTGACCGGCGCGACCGGGAGGCGCTGGCGGCCGATCCTTCCAAGCTGATTCGCGACATGGAATCCAATCTCGCGACGCGCATCGGCCTGCTCGAAGGGGAAGTGGCCGAGCAGACGCGCAAAATACAACAATTCTGCGGCCATCCGGACGTGGCCGAAGAAAGATTTCAGAAGCTGTTGTCGGCGATGGAAACCTTTTGGGCGCAAGCTCCCCGCCAGTTCCTGCAATTACCGGCCCCAGCGGCTGCTCCCGCGCCAGTTCCAGAGCCCGCTCCACAAATGGCTTCCGCGCAAGCCGAGTCTAAGATCCTGGAACAGGCTTCGGCACTCGCTCTGATCAGTACTCCCAGGCCAACGGAAATCAAAATCCCAGAGCCTGTTCCGACGCCCGCTCCCGTGCAGTTACTCTTGAGCGCACCGGCGCCAGCCGAAGTTAGAATCGCTGAGCCCGCACCCGAACCGGCGGCGATCAGCGCAGCCGCGCCAGCCGAGGCCAAAGCTGAGACCAAGGCGCCCGATTCCGAACCCACTCCAGCGCCCATCCGTCCGGCGATCTCAACGCCCAAAAAATCACGACCTTGGTCTCTGCTCGGCATCGCAGCCGCAGCGACGGCCGCCATCCTGCTCGGCATCGCATTTCCCGAGCTGCAGCGCCAGTGGGTGCGATACGTCCACGTGGAAACCTTGCCGACGGCCAAGCTGAAACCGCCGCCGGCGCCGTCCCTGCCATCGATCTCGACGGCTTCGATCTCAAAGGCGCAAAAGGCGGAAGCCCGGCCGGCCCGGGAAGCCGTGGTCAAAACGGTAGCGGCGCGAACATCGGAGCCCTTCGTCGGCCCGCACATTCCGCTCGACATCCCAGCCCACCTGAAATCGAAGATCCAGGCCGATGTGCAAGTGGACGTGTTAGTGGCCATCGACCAGGCTGGCAACGTAACCGGCGCACATGTTGCGTCCACCAAGGGCGATCGCGCCCATTTGTTGGTGACGGAGGCGCTTCGCGCCGCTAAGCAGGCCCGGTTTCGTCCCGCTCGCGAAGGCGAGAAGACCGTAGACAGCAAGATGGTTCTGACCTTCGAATTCAAACCGGAATTGAACGCATTCTAACCGCTCTCGGCGTTGAGAAACCGCTCCACGTTGGCCTTCACGGTCCGGCGGTCCAGGCCCATCCTGCGCGCCGCTTCTTCGTAGCTCCCGGTTAATCGATATACCCGCGCGGCATAACGCGCCAATAACTCGTCCGCGCTCAACTGACCCGCGCGGAAGCGTGCGAAGAACTCATCGTCATCGGCTCTGGCCGAACCCGCTTGCGCCAAAGGCTGATACGAGCGCCGGATAATCACGTTCCGCACGCACTGCTCCAGTTCCCGATAATTACCCGGCCACGCATAATCGGCGGGCAATTGCTTTGCGATCCATTCTTCTATTTCGGGCAGGCAACGCTCCGCCTCGTCCCCCACCGTTCTGAGCGCCATATAGTGAACCAACTCGCTTAGCACCTGGGGAGAGTCCCGAATCTGATCCGCCAGCGACGGCGTTTGAATTAAATCCGCGCAGAGACGATAGTAGAGATCTTCGCGGAACCGCCCGGCGCGGATCTCGGCGGGCAAGTCGCGATTGGTCGCGGCGATCAGCTTCCCATGAAAGTCGCGCAGCACCGTATCGCCCACCGCCGAGAATCGGCGAGTCTCCATCACTCGCAGCAGCTTCACTTGAATCGCCAGATCCATTTCGCCCAGTTCGTCCAGGAACACGGAACCTGAGAGCGGACATGCTTCGAGCCATCCTTTGCGATCGCCGATGGCCCCGGTGAACGATCCGCGCCTGTGCCCAAACAACTCGCTCTCGATCAGCGTCGGTGAGAGCGCCGCGATGTTGATGGCGAGAAAGCTCTCGCCAGGCGCGTCGGCAAATTCCATCCGCTCCGCGTCGAATGGCACGTAGCGCGCACCCGCAATGGCGCGCGCGATCAGTTCCTTGCCCGTTCCCGACGGCCCTGTGATCAAGGTGGGGAAATCGCCCATCTTCCCATACAGCACGCGCCGGTAGCGCCGCATGTCGTGCGTGAAGATGGATTGCCAGATACTGGCACGCAATCGCGCAGCCGGCATCGAGTTCCCGACGATGTTGTCGTAGATGTGATGAAACGCGCGCTGGATCTGCCGGAAACACGCGAAAACATGCGCCGGCTCCAGGCCGCTGTCGAAGCGAACGCAGCATAGCCGGTTCCAATCCGCCAGGAATTCACGATAGAAGCGCCACTTGCTGCGCGAGGCGTCAAACTGCGACGCCACAAACCGAGGGCGATAGCGCTCATAGAGCAGATAGTGGACGCTCTCTTCGTAGGCGGTGAGCTCTTCCTCGCGAACCTCGGAGGCCGTAGCCAGATGTGCGGGCAGCACCTCCATCAATGCACCGAGCTTTTTGTAAATCGCGGTAACGTTCGGCGACTCCGCGTCCGGATCGCTCACCGATGCGCTCCACACCACGCCGCCGGGCACAAATTCACGGCCGAGCGCGGCCTTCTCGAACTTGATTCGCTCGGTAAGAAAAGGATTCCCGTAGCCCAGTTGAGCCACCGACGAAAGGAAGTGCTGATCCTGCCTCGAAAATACACCCATACATCAATTGTACACAGGCATACATTTGATGAACAATGTAGATTGGGCTAATGGGCTATTGGCTGTTGGAAAGAAAGGGACTAATAAACGGGCCTCTTTGGCCTTGAAAGTGCCGATTACATGACATGGCGACAACAAATCCAGTACGGCCGGAATCCAGCGGATATGCCGCTCTTTTGGGCGACGCGGGCTTCCAATCCTTTCTCTGGACGCAATTCCTGGCGGCGTTCAACGACAACGTTTATAAGATGATCGTGTCGGTAGGCGCCGTCGAGCTGGCTGCGAATCAATTGCTCGGCTCGCGCTATTTGGCCATCGCGGGCGCCGTCTTCGTGCTGCCATTCCTGCTGTTCGCCGGATACGCCGGACAACTCGCCGATCGCTGCAGCAAGACGCGCGTTCTTCAAATCACCAAGGCTTTCGAAATCGTTATCATGGGCGTTGGCATGCTCGCGCTCTTCGCGCGCAGCATCGACATGCTGCTGGTGGTTCTTTTCCTTCTAGCGCTGCAGGCCAATTTCTTCAGCCCGGCAAAATACGGCATCCTCCCCGAGATGCTCCCGGAAGCGCAGTTGACGCGCGCCAACGGCTTGCTGGAACTCTCTACCTTCGCCGCCATTGTGCTTGGAACCAGCGTCGGATCGTTCCTCTTCGCACGCTGGAAAGGCGAGCCACTGATCATGGGCGGGATGTTGCTGGCGATTGCCATGGTCGGATCGTTCACCAGTCTCTTCATCCGCAAAGTTCCCGCTTCGGGCTCGCGCCTGCCAATGCAGTGGAATCCTTTTGGAGAAGTCATCACCGGCATCCGCCGCATCAATCGCGACCGTCCGCTATGGCTCACCGTCGCCGGCATCTCCTATTTCTGGTTTCTGGGCGCGCTCTTTCAGATGGCCGTGATCCTGGTCGGCAGCGAATCGCTGCATCTGTCGGACACGCGAACGGGGCTGCTGGTGACGGCTTTGGCCGTTGGCATCGGCATCGGCAGCATCGCCGCTGGATGGCTTTCGGGCGACACGGTCGAGATAGGCTTGGTTCCCTTGGGCGCGGCTCTGCTCGGCATCGCCGCCGTCCTCTTGGGTTTCGCGCATTCCTTCGCATCCAGCGTGGGTTGGCTTTCGCTCGCGGGCTTCGCCGGCGGTCTCTTCATCGTCCCGCTCAACGCCTTCCTGCAAGAACACGCCGAGCCCGAAGAAAAGGGCCGCTTGCTCGCCACCAACAATTTCTTGAATATGATCGGAGTGGTGCTTGCATCCGGCGCGCTCTTTCTATTCCACGATCTTCTGCGTTGGCCGCCGTCCAATATCCTGGCCGCCCTGGGCCTTTTGACCCTGGCCGCCACCGTCTACATCGCATGGCTGGTTCCGGCGCCGCTGGTTCGTCTGATCTTGTGGATCTTGGCGAACGTCCTCTTCAAAATCCGCATCGTCGGCTCAGAAAACATTCCCAAGCAGGGCGCCGCGCTCATCGTTTCCAATCACGCCTCCTATGCCGACGCCATTCTGGTCGGCTGCGCCACTCCGCGCTTTATTCGTTTCCTGATGTGGCAGCCCCTGTACGACAACAAATGGCTGAACCCGTTCTGCCGCCTGCTGTACGCGATTCCCATCCCGACCAATTCGCCTAAAGAGTCCCTGCGCGCGCTGCGCAACGCTCGCACGGAGCTGGAAGCGGGTCAGTTGGTCTGCATTTTCCCCGAAGGCGAAATCACGCGCACCTCGCACGTCAAGCCCTTCGAGCGCGGCGTGGATGTGATCACCCGCGGCATCGATTCCACGCCCGTCATTCCGGTTTACCTGGACGGCCTGTGGGGCCACGCACTGAGCTTGAAGGGCGGCCGTCCATTCTCATCGCGCTTGAAGCTGCGCCACGAAGTGACCGTCTACGTCGGCGAACCCGTTACCGGCAATGTCGACTCCGGCAGTTTGCATCGCCGCGTACTGGAGCTTGGAACCAAGGCCGCCGAATGCCGCAAGAGTGCGACCAGCACCTTGTCTCATCGATTCATCGCGGCTGCCAAGCGCCGTTGGTCGTCGATCGCGCTGGCCGATTCCACGGGCGCGCAGCTCACCTTCGGCCAGGCCCTGACCGCCGCGCTGCTCCTCAAGAAATGGATTCTCGGCCATTGCTCCACATCGCGCTCCATCGGACTGCTGCTGCCCTCTTCGGTCGGCGGAGCGCTCGCGAACCTGGGCGTTACGCTGGCCGGCAAGACCGCCGTCAACCTGAACTTCACTACGGGCGAAGAAGGCATGGGGCATGCAATCGCGAAATGCGAAATCTCGACCATCCTTTCCTCGCGCGCCTTTCTCGAAAAGGCCAAGCTCGCCGAACTGCCCGGCACCGTCTATCTGGAAGACCTGCTCGCCAAGTTCAGCCCCGCGTCGAAAGCCTTCACCATGCTGGCTGCGCGACTGCTTCCCGCTCGCTATCTGGCCGGTGCAACGAAGCCCGACGATGTCGCCGCCGTCATCTTCTCGAGCGGCAGCACTGGCACGCCCAAAGGCGTGATGCTCTCGCATTGGAACCTGATCGCGAACGCGGACGCCACCGCGCAAGTCTACTCAGTGGATCACACCGATTGCATGCTCGGCGTCCTGCCGTTCTTTCACTCCTTTGGTTTCACCTACACGCTCTGGTTTCCGTTGCTCAACAGCTTCAAAGCGGTGTTTCATCCCAATCCCACCGACGCCAAAGCCATTGGCGAACTCGCCGGGGAGCATCATCCAACTCTCTTTCTCTCCACTCCCACCTTCTGTCTCGGCTATCTACGCAAATGCACGCGCGAACAGCTCGGGAGCATTCGATATCTGCTGGTAGGCGCGGAGAAACTGCGGCCCGCGCTCGCGAAGTCGTTCGAAGAGAAGTTCGGCGTCACGCCACTGGAAGGCTACGGCTGCACCGAAATGGGCCCGGTGGTCTCCGTCAACGTCACTCACCATGAGCGCTCGGCTTACAAGCCGGGTACAGCGGGACGGCCGCTGCCCTATGTCTCACTGCGGATTGTCGATCCGGAAAGCATGGCCCCGCTCGCGGCTGGTGAAACCGGACTCCTGTTGGTGAACGGTCCCAGCCGCATGCTGGGATATTTGGGCGAACCCGAACGCTCCGCGCAGGCACTCGTCGATGGCTACTATTCCACCGGCGATCTCGCCTTCGTCGATTCCGACGGCTTCCTGCAAATCGTCGATCGCCTGGCGCGCTTCAGCAAAATCGCGGGCGAGATGGTGCCGCATCTGCAGATCGAAGAAACCGTGCATGACATCCTCGGCGATCAGCCGTGTGTGGTGCTTGGCATCCCCGACGACCAGCGCGGCGAACGCCTGGTCCTGCTCTACACCCAAACGGAGACCGCTCCTAAAGAAGTCTGGCAACGCCTCTCGGAATCGGATTTACCGAAACTCTGGATTCCGAAGCGCGAAAACATTTACCCGGTCGACTCCATCCCCACGCTCGGCACCGGCAAGCTCGACCTGCGCGGCGCGAAAACCACTGCCATGGAGCTCGCCAGCGCCTCCCGTTCGAGCGAAACGGAAACGGAGAAGGTTAATGCGAATTGAACGTGTTCGTCCTCTGACGGCAGCCTTGGCTCTGATGGTCTCGGCATTCTTTCTCTTCGTGCCGCCCATCGCGCAGGACGAGACCTATCATCTCTTCGCGGACAACCATACCATCTGGGGCGTCGCGAACTTCTGGAACGTGGTCTCGAATCTTCCGTTCGCGCTGGTCGGCGTCCTCGGACTCTGGAAACTGCGCGGTGTTTTCAATCGTGTTCTGTTCGCCGGCGTGCTGCTGACGTTCTTCGGATCGTCGTATTATCATCTGGCGCCTGGCGATGCGCGCCTGGTGTGGGACCGGCTCCCGATGACGCTGGTCTTCACGGCGCTGCTGGCGTGCGTCGTAAAGGCTAATAACTCGTTACTGGCGATATTCCTCGCCAGCGGCGTCGCCAGCGTCCTGTGGTGGAATATCACCGGCGATCTCCGCTTTTATGTACTCGTGCAGTTCGGCCCCCTTCTGATTCTCATCCCCGCGCTCTGGTTCGTTCGCGACGCACGGTATCTCACAGGAGTCTTGATTTTCTACGCTCTCGCCAAGCTCGCCGAATTCTACGATCGCGCCGTCTTCTCAACTCTGCCCATCAGCGGTCACAGTATCAAACACATCCTGGCCGCCATCGCCACCTATTTCATTTACCGCTGGCGTCTCACGGCAGCCGGCCCGACATTCGGCGAGAGCCGTGCGTGCGAGTTGCAAGAACCTGCCATTGGCTGAGGGAGAAAATCCATGAGCTTTCTCTTGTTCATCGCCGGGCTGGTCGGTTGGGCGTACCTTTATAGCCGGGTGCGCCAGGCGGAAGACCGCCTCACTCAAAACCAAGACGAACGCAGCCGTGATAGCGAGACCATCGCTCAGCTTACACGGCGCGTTTGGGCTCTCGAGAAATCGCAGCAAGCGCCGGTAGAGTCGCCCGCCCCGCAGCTTGCGCCAGAGCCCGCATCATTCGCTCCCCCTCCTGCTGTGGTCATCCCGCCGCCTCCCGTAATTCCCCCGTTGCCTCAACCGGAGCCTTTACGCGAGCCAATGCCCGCGCCACTGCCGGTGATCCCAATGCCGGAATATCTCCGCGACCCCGCGCCTGCGCCGCCCACCTGGCGCGATCAACTGCGCGAATCCATGGGCGGTCAGGAATGGGAGGCCGTGGTCGGCGGGAGCTGGCTCAACAAGCTCGGTGTACTAGTGCTGGTGATTGGCATCGCACTTCTGCTTGGATACGAATTCACGCGTGTCGGCCCCCTCGGACGCGTCTCGACAGGAATCGCCGTCAGCCTCGCCATGCTCATCGGCGGGCTGTTCATTGAACGCAAGCGCGCCTACGCTATCTTCGCGCGCGGCCTCATCGGCGGCGGCTGGGCGGCGCTCTACTTCACCACATATGCCATGCACGCGGTCGCGGCGGCGAAGGTAATCGACAACCCTTACTTGGCTACGGTACTCCTGCTGGCTGTCGCCAGCGGAATGATTTGGCACTCTCTGCGCTACAAATCGCAAACGGTGACCGGGCTCGCCTACTTCATCGCGTTCGCGACACTCGCATTGAGTGAGAGCACGCCCTTCTCGGTGCTCGCGCTCCTGCCCCTGGCCGCGTCGCTACTGTATCTTGCGTATCGCTTCGAATGGAACCAGATGGCCGTCTTCGGCCTCTTCGCCACCTATGCTACCTGCGCATCGCGGCCCGATGTAGGCGCACCGCTCGCATCCACAGAAGCCCTCTTTGCGACGTATTGGCTGCTTTTTGAAACCTTCGATCTCTTCCGTCTGCGCCGCAGCACGGCTCGTTGGACCATCGAGTCGTTCATTCTGCCGATTAACGCCTTCAGTTTCCTCGCACTGTCCATCGTGAAGTGGCAGCGCTCATCGCCGGAACATCTCTACGGGTTCTTCGCCGCCGGCGCTGCGCTTTACCTGGCCAGCGCATTGTTGCGCGCGCGTCTTCGGCCGCCATCTACTTTCGACCAAGACGCAGGCGCGCTCGATCGCATCGCGGGAGGGAGTTACGAAGGGTCCATCACGCTCGCCGCGGCGATGGCTGCGGCTGCCATCCTGCTCCGCGCATCGGGTGAGTGGATCAACCTCGGCCTGCTCATCGAAGGCGAAATTGTGTTTCTCGCCGGATTTCAATTCGGCCAGAAGTATCTGCGTCAGTTGGCTGGCGCTGTGTTTGCCGGATCGGTATCGAGGGCGATACTGGCGGAAATATCGGAACCCGGCTCCATCGTCCTGGCCGGGCGCACCTGGACGAGTTGGTCGCCCATCGCGGCTTTATCCGCGGCAGTCTTCTATTGCAACCGGATGCTGCGCGTGAGTGAGGGCGCACTTTATAGCACCGCCGCGGCGGGATTGATCGCTATGGTCTTGGCTTACGAGACGCCGCTCCAATACCTCTCGGTCGCCTGGCTGGCTTTCGCCGCGCTGCTATTCGAGATCGGTTTTCGCTTGCGCCAGCCGGAGTTCCGCTACCAGTGCTACCTCATTGGAGCGCTGGGCACCGGCGCGGGTCTCGTTCTAAATTCGCTCGTGCTCACGCCATTCGGCGCAAAAGTTGACTGGCCTTTTCCTTGGCTGCCGCTGGCTATTTGCGCCGCTCTCGACTACGCCGTCACGCTCCGCATCAGCCTGAGCCAGGATGATGACCGCCTGGGCGACGCGGAAAAGAAAGCCTCGTGGATCACCGCCGCCTCCGCCGTCGGGTTTCTCTTCGTCATCGTGTGGAAGCTTGCGCCGGCCGACTATCTGGGCGCCGCCTGGCTGCTGGTGGGAGCGCTGATGTTCGAACTCGGCCTGCAAAAGCTACCCAAACATTTTCGATGGTTGTCGTACTTTGTCTCGGCCGCCGGGTTCTGGAACCTGTTCTGGGTTCATGTGCTGGATGCTCAGATCGGCTCACCCATCTCGGAAGCCATCTCACTCGCCATTGGAACCGTGACCTGCTCTACCGTCAGCGCGCGAATCTTCCGCCCCTTGCCCAGTCGGATAGACGATTGGGAACGCGAATGGTGCCGCGATCTGTACGCAGGCGCGGGTTGCTTGTTCGCCATGACGCTGGCTTGGCTGAAATTTCCGCCGACAGTGGTCGCGCTGGTTTGGACCGCTCTCGGCCTCACGCTGTTCGAAATCGGCGTTCGCTTCTCGGCCTCGCGTTTCCGCCTTTTGGGACACCTGGTAGCGGCTGCGGTCTTCTTTCGATTGTTTACCTTCGATTTCGTCGGATTGGGCGATGCCATCCACATCACGTATCGAACGTTCACCATCCTGCCGATCATCGGTGCGCATTATTACTTCTGGTGGCGCGATCAGCAGGCGGCCCCATCCCGCCTCTATCTCTACACGCCGGCAATTCTATTTGCCATCCTGGCGCGCTTCGAATTGGGGGCTACCTTCGCGATCGTCGCTTGGGCTCTGTTCGGCCTGGCGCTCTTTGCAGCCGGCCAGCTCCGCAAAATCGTGGATCTGCGGGTGCAAAGTTACGCGCTCGCTCTGCTCTCGTTCTCGTTCACCACCGCAATGCTGGCCGCAAATCAAATCCACGTTTTCGCCGCATGCCTGGTAATCGCCAGCCTATACGCCACCCAGCTTCTGGCGCCGCGCAATAGCCGGGCGATGGTCGAGGGTGAAAGTATGGAACGCTACGCGCGCGCCTATTATTCGTTGCTCGCGATGCTTCTGCTCGCCATCCTGCTGTTCTACGAAGTCTCAGGCGGCACATTGACTATGTCCTGGGCCGTGGAGGCACTCGCGCTGCTGGGCGCCGGCTTCCCCCTGCGCGACCGCGTGCAGCGTCTGTCCGGGCTCACGCTCTTCCTGGTCTGCGTGCTCAAGCTGTTCCTCTACGATCTGCGCGCGCTCGAAACCGTCAACCGTATCTTGTCGTTTATCGTGCTGGGATTGATTCTGGTGGGCGTCTCCTGGATGTACACTCGCTTCCGCGATCATATCCAGCGCTACCTATGATCCTCAGCGCGTCATCGCCAGATAGCTCGCGGTAACCTCAAGTCTGTGCTTAAAGATGCCGTGCCAGCCAGTATGTGGTCGCGCGTTGCTCTCATCTCCCTCGGCGGCTTCTTCGAGTTCTACGATATCTTCTTCGCCGGCTACATTGCTCCTGGCCTGGTTCACTCCGGCATTCTTTCGCCGGCTACCGGCATCGCGGGTTTCGTCGCCGCCATGTTCTCCGGGCTCTTCGTCGGAACCGCGCTGGTCAGCTTTGTCGCCGACCGCTTCGGCCGCCGCACCATCTTTACTTACTCGCTGCTCTGGTACACCGTGGCTAGCGTCATCATGGCGTTCCAGCACGATGCTTTCGGTCTCAACCTATGGCGATTCATTTCCGGCATCGGCGTAGGCGTGGAGCTGGTTACCATCGACACCTATCTTTCTGAACTCGTGCCGCCTAACCTGCGCGGACGTGCTTTCGCCATCAATCAAACCATCCAATTTTGCGCTGTTCCCGTTGTCGCGCTGCTGGCGTGGCTGCTGGTCCCGCGCACTCCGTTCGGCCTGGATGGCTGGCGCTGGGTGGTCCTGCTCGGCTCAGGCGGCGCCATCCTGGTCTGGTGGATCCGGCGTCGCGTTCCCGAAAGTCCACGCTGGCTTGCGCAGCAGGGGACGCCGGCGCCTGGCAGCTTCGTTGAAATGTGGCGGCCACCGTACCGCACGCGCAGCATCATGCTGATCGTTTTTCAGTTGTTCCAGACCGTCGCCTACTATGGATTCTCCAACTGGGTGCCCACGCTGTTGATCAAGCGCGGGATCGCCATCACCAACAGCCTGCGTTATACGTTCATCATCGCGATTGCCGCGCCTTTTGGACCGCTGCTCGCCGCCGGCATCGCGGACCGGCTGGAACGCAAATGGCAAATTGTTTTGGCGGCCTTCGCCATCGCCGTCTCCGGCCTTCTATTCGGGCAGATGAATGCCGCCGCGTGGCTCATCTTCTTCGGCGTGCTGCTCACACTTTCGAACAACATCCTGTCGTTCTCCAGCCACGCCTACCAGGCCGAGTTATACCCCACTCGCATCCGAGCCCTGGCCGTTGGCTTCGTCTACTCCTGGAGCCGCATCTCGGTGGTCTTCAGCTCTTTCGTGATCGGATTTGCGCTGGAACGCTTCGGAGTCCCCGGAGTCTTCGCCTTCATCGCGGGAAGCATGCTGATAGTAATGCTCGCCATTGGCCTGCTGGGCCCCCGCACCAACAACCTGCCGCTCGAAACAATCTCAAACTAGCTCAGCGGCTCCCCGTCGTCAGATCCCGGGCCCGGTCCGTCATCCCCTCTTCCCAACTGCTCCATCCCGATGTCATCCCATACGGCGCGCGATCCAGCACCGCTTCAATTTGCCGCAACTTACCATTCTCCACTTTGAACATTTCGGCGATCTCCCAAGTCCATGGCTGCGTCGGACCCGCAACCACCGCCCGGCCGTTGGGCGTCTCAAAATGCCGCGTCTTTCCCGCCGAATGATCGAAAAAGGCGAAGCTGAACACCAGCCCGCGTTCCTGATCAACGGCCACATAGCGCCGGTCGCGAATGCGCGTCACGAAATGCAGCAGGCCCGATTGAAATTGCTCCTTGCAGCTCCACGCCGCCGAGTAGTTCGTGGCGGTCGCAGGGTCGGGCCGCGTCTGTCCCTCCTTCAAAGGCGCGTTGGTGGTCAGCATCCCGTTTTCGATCCGATTACAATCGTCCGCGAAAGGGTACACACCCTTGCCGTCGTTCTGCTGCATTCCGGAGAAATACATATTCGCAGTCTTCACCAGATCCGCGCGCGACATGCGCTGCGCCTCGGGAATCGCTTCCGAAAACAAATGATTCGGCGTGCCAATCTTTTCCAGGCGCTCGGCCGTCTCCGGATTGCGCACTACGAACGTCTCCGCCTCCGAGATCCGTCCATTCTGCAATTTCAGGCGTAACGCGACCACGCCGGCAATCGGCTTATCGGGCGCGCGTCCCTCTTCTGTGATCGTTCCGATAAACGCCACTGCTCCAGCCTGCGGATCGTCCACGAACAAACGATAGGTCCCCTTGGCGGCCATCGAATTCCAAAGCCCGTCGGGGATCACCAGCTTCTGCCCGTTCTCGGTGAACTTCACGTCTTTCGCAAGCGGCGCCAGCTTCGGATCGTGCGCGGTCATGGCGTCCAGATATTGATCCACGAAGCCCTCCAGGCATGCCCGGTCACAAGCTCCGCTTTTTCCGCTGGCATTCTGGCCCAACAAAGCGCCGGCCAGCGAGAAACCCAATACGACCATTGCAATCAATATTTTTGCCATAACGCTCCAGCCAGACATTGTATACCCGACTCGCCAAGAAACCTCTGGAACCCCAATCTGTGCGGCTAAACTGTGGCCATGGACTCGCTCTCGGTGATCCCCGACATCACGGTCGAGATCGCGACACGAATGCTTCCGTCTGCTCCGCGCGCCAATGTCGAAAGGAACCTTCCGTTGGTCCTCAACGCACTGGTCGCGTCCAAGCTCGCCGACAAGGCGATGATCCTGATGTCGCTCGCCACCATTCGCGCGGAAACCGGATCGTTTCTGCCCATCTGCGAAGGCCAGAGTCACTTCAACACCTCGCCGGGCGGCCATCCTTTCGACCTCTACGATGCGCGCGCAGACCTCGGCAATCAGGGCCCGCCCGACGGCGAGCTCTTCAAGGGACGTGGCTTCATCCAACTCACCGGCCGCGCAAATTACGCGTTACACGGCAACGCCATCGGCCTGGGCCATCAGCTCATCACCCATCCGGATCTCGCCAACGATCCCGGCATCGCCGCACGGCTGCTCGCCAGCTTCCTGAAGACCAACGAACAGAAGATTCGCGCGGCACTCGCGGCCGATGATCTGCGCGGAGCTCGCCGTCTGGTAAATGGCGGCAGCAACGGGCTCGATGCGTTTGAGGCCGCTTACCGAACTGGTTTGCCGCTCGTTCCGTCCGAATCGCGCGCATAAGCAAGCGGAAGCATATATACTGAGCGGGAACGCGACATGAGAATGCGATTCTCACTCCTGCAAGTAATTCTCGCTGCGCATCTTTACGCGCAAGGAACTCGTCCCGAAGCTGGGCCCTTTAATGCCTCTCTCGCTTACTCTCCGCCGCCGGCGCAAGGCGTCGCCATCCGCGCTGGACGCCTGTTCGAATCGAAATCCGGCACCATGCTCAAGAACCAGGTCATCCTCATTAAAGGCGACCGCATCACCGCCGTCGGCCCTTCCGATCGCATCACAATTCCTTCCGGCGCATTGATCGTCGATCTGAGCGGCGCCACTGTTCTTCCCGGCTTGATCGATCGCCACGTGCATTTGATGCAAGACCAGCAACCCAACGACGCGCGCGCTGCTTTTTCCGGCTGGAATTACGCGCTCAAAGACTTGAACGCGGGCTTCACAACCTTACAGGACATGGGCTCGCCCTATACCTACGCCACCGTCGAACTGCGCGATGCCATCAACAAAGGCCAGGTTCCCGGACCGCGCCTGCAAGTAGCCGGACCGCAATTGAATCCGCGCGCCGCTGGATATTATCCCGCGCCCTCCGTGGTGACCCCTTTCGGACAAACCGGGGGTCCCAACGCCTGGCAAATATCAAGCGATGTTAACTCTCCGTGGCTGGCCCGCGCCGCCGTGCGCGAGCACTCCCACTACGGTGTGGATTGGATCAAAGTGTATGAGACGGAGGATTACGAAGGCGGCGGTTATCCCGATCCCTCAGGTACGGGAGCCTTCACTCCCGATGGAAAGATGATCAACGTTCCATCGCTGACGCTCGAAGAGAATCAGGCAATCGTCGATGAAGCGCATCGCCGGGGTCTGCGCGTCGCTTGCCACGCGTATGGCGGCGAAGGTCTGCGCAATTGTCTGGAAGCGGGCGTGGACATGCCGATGCATGTCATCGTCGGCGTAACCGGCGCCGAGGGTCTAGACGATGAAACACTGCGCTTGTTCAAGAAACCGCTGTGGGACGGGACGCAACGCCCGGTCATGCAAACGCTCTGGGATTTGATCGGCGACATGGAAGGCCGGGATCTCAAGGCCAGCGGCGGACATACCACGCGCTTCCGTCTCACCGAGATAAGTTTTAAACGGCTGGTCGCGGCAGGCGTCAAAGAAGTTTTCGGAAGCGGCGCTTACACTAACGGCCATGGCGTGCAGGCGTTCCAATTTGCTTATTACGTGAAGTGGGGGATGACGCCCGCACAGGCCTTGCAAATGGCTACCAGCTCAGCCGCCGAAAGCCTGGCCTTTGAATTGGCGAAACAGGTTGGGAGTGTGGAAGCGGGCAAGTACGCCGACCTGGTGGCGGTCTCCGGCGATCCGCTGGCCGACATCACCGAAATGCAGCGCGTGAAATTTGTTATGAAAGGCGGAGTAGTATTCCGAAATGAGATCAAATAACATCAGCCGGCGGTCATTCGTCCTGGCAGCCACTGCTCTTCCGCTCACGGCTGCGAGCGCATCGCCCAGCCCTACCATGGCCAGGCTCAGTTCCTATATGAGTGAGGCCGGCAGCCAGCAGCTACCCGAAGAAGTGGTCGAAAAAACCAAGCAACACATCATCGATACCTTCGCCGCCATGGTCTCCGGCGCCGATCTCGCACCGGGCCGCTTCGCGATCAATTTTGCACGCGAGCATTCCGCGGAAAAGATCGCGACTGTCGCGGCGTCCGATGTAGTCTGCGGCGCGATCGAAGCCGCGTTCGCCAACGCGATGCTGGCGCATTCGGATGAAACGGACGATTCCCACGCACCTTCGGAATCCCACCCGGGCGCTTCCGTTGTCCCGTCGGCCTTCGCCACTGGCGAACAATTCAACATCGATGGCTCGCGATTCCTGCGCGCTGTCGCGCTCGGCTACGACGTGGGAACCCGAGTCACCATGACGGTCGGCGTGGGCGGATTTCAAACCGCCACCCACATCAGCACCCATGCGCTCGCGGGCAACTTTGGATCGGCCGCCGCGGCCGGTTGCGCCGCTGGTCTAAACCAACAGCAAATGCGCTGGCTCATCGATTATGCATCCCAGCAGGCTTCGGGAATCAAAACCTGGCAGCGCGACACCGAACATATCGAGAAGGCCTTCCTGTTCGCTGGAATGCCGGCACGCAACGGCGTAACAGCCGCTCTTCTGGTGCAGGCCGGCGCTACCGGCGTGGATGATGTTCTGTCGGGCCAGGACAACTTCCTCGCCGACTACGCGCCGCAGGCCGATCCCGCGAAACTGGGGGCAAGCCTAATAGACAAGCTCGGCGAACGCTTCGAAGTAACGCGCACCAATATCAAGAAGTGGACCGTCGGTTCGCCAATTCAAGCCCCGCTCGATGCGCTCGAGATCATTCTAAAACGGCGGCCATTCGAACCCGATCAGGTGCAAGCCGTCACCGTGCGGGTGGCAACCAGCGAAGCCTCGCTCGTCACCAATCGCGAGATGCCCGACATTTGTATGCAGCACATGGTCGCGGTGATGCTGATCGACAAAACAGCATCGTTCAAGGCAGCGCACGACAAACCCCGCATGCAAGATCTCGCGGTCTTGAAACAGCGGGCGAAGGTACAACTGATACCCGACGCCGAACTCGAGCGTCTATTGCCCGCTCGCGTCGCGATCGTCGAAGTAACGCTCGCCGATGGAGCGCGTCTCACCGAAACCGTCAAGGCTGTCCGGGGTACTGCCGAAAATCCAATGCCGCGCGAAGAAGTGATCGCCAAGGTGCGCGACCTGATGACGCCGGTTCTCGGCGCGGAGCGCTGCGGCAAACTCATCGAGGCCACACTCCACCTGGAAAAGGTCAAATCCGTTCGCGAATTGCGCCCTCTGCTGCAGCGAACTTGATATACTTTTCCCCATGCGCAAGAGCTCCGTTGTCCGGTTGTCCGCGTCCGTAGTGGTTTGCGGCGCATTGTTTACCGCCTACACCCAGTTTGGGAATCAGCCCTCAAAACTCAACACCATCAAGCTCAAGGACGATCTGTACGTCATCCACAACGATTTCGTACCCGGCAACACCACCGCGCTCATCACCAACGACGGCGTTCTGCTAGTGGACGACAAATTCGAGATTGACCACGCCGGCATCATGGCCGAACTGAAAAAGATCACCGACAAGCCGGTGAAATATGTGATCAATACGCATCATCACGGCGATCACAGCGGCGGCAACGTCAAGTTCCAAGCCATGGATGCGAAAGTTGTCGCATCGCAGGAAGCTCGCGAGCAAATGGTGGTGGCCAACCAGCCGGGCCTTCCCGACATCGTGATTGAACATCACGCGCACATTTATCTCGGCGGCAAGAACGTAGCGCTCTATCATTTCGGACGTTCGCACACCAATGGCGACCTGGTGGTGCTGTTCCCGGCTGATCGCGTTTTGGCCGCCGGCGACATGTACACCAAGGGCGACGATGTTCCCGAGCTGATCGATTATTCAGGCGGCGGCAGCGCCGTGGAATGGCCCAGTACGCTGCGCTCGGCTCTGCAGCTCGACTTCGACACTGTAGTTCCCGGCCACGGGCCCATGTCCAATAAACAGGAGATGACTGCCTATCGCGAAAGCACCATCAAATTGGTTGCGCGCGTTCGCGAAATGAATCGCGCCAAGAAATCGAAGGACGACATCGCGAAGATGCTCAGAACGGAATTCCACTGGGCGGATCTGCACCTGGCGCGCGGCCTGAACGGAGTGGTCGAAGAGGCGCAGTAGGTAAGAAGAGAATTCAGAATTCAGAAGTCAGAATCCAGGAAGCTTACTTACCAACCAGATGCTGCACGTCTAGATTATTTCCGCGCTCGTCCTGATTCTCGTTGCAAATGTATTCCATGATTTCCCAACCCGGCGCCAGTTGCGCTACTTCATGCACGCTCCAGGGCTTGGAGTAAGCGCCGGGATCGTCGATGGTGATATCGATCGCCATCTTGCCTAGCTCCGGCCGCGTGAAGCGCTCGATGATGTGAGCCTTAGTGGTGCGCGGGTGCCCATCGGCGTCCAGCCATACCTTGTCGTTCATTCCCACCGTGTCCACCACCAGCGTGTCGCCTTCCCAGTGGCCGATCGAATCGCCCCACCACGTTTCGACGACATCTTTGTCATGCGGACGCCCATCCAGAAAAATCTGGCGATAACTATGCACATTGCCCTCGTAAAGAATCAGCATCAGCTTATCCGTCTGCACAATTTTCCACGGGTATGGATTCACGCGCGGCGTTCCCATCGGCAGGCAGAATCCCTCGGGATCGTCCTTGCTTTCGTTTTCAAAGCGCTCCTTGAAGAGCTTGGCCGCCGCAGGCAGCATGGGGACGTCAGCGGGATTCATATCGCGCGCGATGTTGTGCGCATAGCCTTCGCCGCTCTTGCTGCGCGGATCGCCGGGTCCGTATCCGGGAGCATGATAGACACCCGAGAAATCGGGCTTGCCGTCTGCTCTGCGGGGCGCCGGTTGTCCCTCGGGAGCGCGGGGCATCCGTTTGCCCGCGCCAAATTCCTGACCCGTGAGTGCCAGAACAGCGGCGCTGCCCAGAACAATCAGACGCGTGAGGTTCATTTGCAAAACACTATACCAGTTGTGCAAGATAGATCATGCAATCCACCCGGCGGCTCTGGCTGTCGCAATGCGTGGGAGTGGCTGCGTTAGCAGAAATGGCTTCGGCGCAGCAGCACGCGCATGAAGCCGCGCAATCCGCCACACCGCCTCCCTTCCAAACTCTCGACGCAGTAACCGCAGCGGAGCTGGACGCCATCACTTCCCAGATCATCCCTTCGACGGATGGCCCGGGCGCGCATGAAGCGGGAATCGTTTATTTCATCGATCGCGCGCTCGCAACCTTCGACTCGGATCTGCGCGCAAGCTATCGCACGGGAATGGCTAGCGTGCAACAAAAACGCAAAGAGTTGTTCCCAGGCTCGGCCAGTGTCGCGGCGCTGAAGAGTGAACAGCAGGTTCAATTGATTCACGCCATCGAGAAAACCGATTTCTTCGAGCTGCTTCGCACGCACACCCTGTACGGATTCCTTGGCAATCCCAGCTATGGCGGCAATCGCAACAAGGTGGGTTGGAAGCTGATTGGCTTCGAAGATCGCGGAGCTTTTCAACCACCCTTCGGCTACTACGACGCCAACGGAGACAAGGCATGAGCGGCGCCACATTCCAGCCCTCGGATGCAGTCGATTTCCTGGTGATCGGCGCGGGTGCGGCCGGCGGCGTGATGGCGAAGGAGCTGTCTACGGCTGGCTTTCGCGTAGTGGTGCTGGAGCAGGGCCCCTATCTCAACGAGAAGGATTACAAACACGATGAGATCCGGTACACCTATCAGGCTGGGCTGACCAACGATACGAAAGTTCAGCCCATCACTTTTCGCAAGAGTGAATCCGAGCACGCCAAACCGCTCAAGGCCATTATGTACGGACGTCAGGTGGGCGGAGGCAGCGTCCACTTCACTGCAAACTATTGGCGATTTCATGAAAGCGATTTCGAGGAGCGCAGCCAGTTCGGCGATGTGCCGGGAAGTGGCCTGGCTGATTGGCCGATTAAATACGGGGATCTGGAGCCCTACTACACCAAGGCCGAATACGATCTCGGCATCTCGGGCCTGGGAGGCGCCAATCCGTTCGAAGGGCCGCGCTCGAAGCCCTATCCTCTGCCGCCGATGCCGGTGAAATCGTCCGGCGTTTTGTTCGAGCGCGCGACGAAAAAACTCGGCCTGCATCCTTATCCGGCTCCCATGGCGATCCTGTCGCAGCCCTATCAAGGCCGTGCGGCCTGCGTCCATTGCGGCTTCTGCGAGTATTTTGGCTGCGAGATGCGTGCAAAATCGAGCACTTTGGTTTCGGTAATCCCAACCGCCGAGAAGACCGGCAAGTGCGAGATTCGTCCCAATTCCTACGTGCGCAAGATCGAAACTGATGCGCAGGGCCGCGCTACGGGCGCGGTTTATTTCGACGCGAATCGCCGAGAGGTATTCCAGCGCGCAAAGGCAGTTGTGCTTTGCGCCAATGGCGCCGAAACTGCCCGTCTGTTGCTGATGTCGAAATCGAAGCGCTTTCCAAACGGCCTTGCCAACTCGAGCGGCCTGGTCGGTAAGTACTTAATGTGGGACACCGGTGGCCTGGCCATGGGGCTGTTTGAGCACCCGCTGAACGAATACAAAGGCATTCAAGTTACGCGCGTCATCCACGATTACTATCGCGCGGACCCCAAACGCGGGTTCTACGGCGGTGCGGGATTAGATGCGCGCTTCAATTATTACCCAGCGAATTTCGCGCTCCAAGGCATGCCGCCGGACGCTCCGAAATGGGGCGCCGACTACAAGAAGATGCTGGCGACGTATTTCACGCACACCATGACCGTGCTGGCGCACATCAGTTCCCTGCCCCAACTGCGCAACAGTATCTCGCTCGACCCGGATCTTAAGGACGCCTGGGGCCTGCCCGCCATGCGTGTCACCTTCGATTTCCATCCAGATGACGTCAAGACCCTGCACTGGGCGCTCACCAAACAAGTCGAGATTCTGGATGCGGCCGGAGCCAAGAAAACCTGGACGAGCGGCAGTACGCTGGCGGAGAATACGCCATCCACTCACTTGATGGGAACCTGCCGCATGGGCAACGATCCGAAGCAATCCGTGGTGAACCGTTTCAACCGCACGCACGACGTGCCGAATTTGGTGATTGCGGACGGCAGCAGCTTTGTCACCGCGGCGCGGCAGCAGCCGACGGCCACCATCCAGGCGCTCTCTTATCGCGCGGCCGACTTCGCGATTCAAGCGGCCAAGCGCGGCGAATTAGGCTGAGGTCCGAGGCGTGAAACGCGGAATCCACCTCGGGATTTCAGCGCAGAACGCGCTGGACTCCGGCCCAAAGCTTGATCTCAGGCCCAGCTCTTCGTAAAGCAACACAAACAGGTGAAACAGCAGCCATACTAGCGCGCCGTCTTCCAGCACGCGCGAGCTCCCGAGCTGCAAGCCTTGCCCGAGAATTGCGCTGACCACTGCTACATACATCGGATTTCGGACAAACCGATAAAGACCCGTGACCACCCAATGGCTTCCTGCGCGACCCTATTTCGAAATCTTGTCCAGACAGATATCCTCCGCCAGCCTCTCGCCCCCGTGGAACGAAAGACTGCTGCTGGATGTCCAAGTTTTCGTGTACGCACCGGGGTCGTCGATCACGACTTCGTATTTCATCGTTCCTGGCCCGGTCCGCGTGTATTTTTCGATCAGGTGCAATTGTTCGGTGTGGGGATGGCCGGCATCGTCCAGCCACGTCCTGTCATTGAAGCCCACCGAGTCCACAATCAACGTGCCGCCTTCCCAGTGGCCAATGGAATGGCCCATCCAAGCGGGATTCGGCTCTTTCGGATGGTCGCGTCCGTCCATCCATACCTGACGCCAGATGTGCGCTCCACCTTCATACAGCAACACGATTCTGTTGGCCTCTTGCACCATCTGCAATGGACGCGCTGTGAGCATGATGCGTGGAACGCCGGGAGGCAGGCAGCGCGAATCCGTGTCGCTTTGTTTCATCGCGTGGTTTTCTTGAAATCTCTGCTTGGCCCAAGGCTGGAGGGGAGCGTCGCCCTGAGGAGCCAGGTCCGCGAGATGAACCGGCAACCACACGCCGCCGATTCCCAGGTCGTGTGTTTGTGCCTGCGCGGGAACGACAGCGAGCACGGCAAGAAAATAGAAATGCCTCATTACTTTTTCGCGTTCCCGATCATGTGTATCGAGCTCTTCTCGTCTTCTTGACAGATCGATTCCATCAGCTCCATCCCCGGACGCCAGCGAATCGTATTGCTCGTGGTCCAGGGCTTGGTATACGCTCCTGGGTCGTCGATCGTCACCTCATACTTCAGCGTCAGCGAGTCGGTACGGGTATAACGTTCCGTGAGATGCAACTGCTCGGAAATAGCGTGACCTGCCTGGTCCAGCCAGGCCAGACCGTTGAAACCGGTGACGTCTACCACCAGGGTGTCGCCATCGTAGTGCCCCACGGCATCGCCCAGCCAGCTGGGCTTGAGATTCTTGGGATGAGTCCCCGCCGGATCTATGTTCACGATGCGCCACAAGTAATTGTCGCCTTCAAAGACGAACACCACCTGGTCTTTGGTCTGAATCATCTGAAACGGATACGGATCGAACATGAAGCGCGGCACGCCTACTGGCAGGCAGCGGGCTTCCGGGTCGTCCTTCGACAGGCTCTCCACCCGCTCGTTGTACGTCTTGAGAGTCCAGGGGAGAAATGGAACGTCCACATGCACGTCGGCGCTCTTCACCCCCTTCCATTTGGTCTCCGCGATGTTACCGTTGAAGCCGGGAAACCAGGCGCCGTTTCCGCCAAAATCCGGCCGGCCATCGGGCAAGTGCGGCGCAGGCCCGGCCACCGCTTTAGGCGCTATGTCCGCACCCAGGTTGGGTGCGTCCTTGTAGAACGGCCCAGGATCTTTGGCGAGCGGCTGCTGGGCGAAGCCTGAAGCGACGATTAGCAACGCGGCGGCAACCAGCGTGGCCCTCGATAAACTCATGATGACCTAAATCCTATATTCAAATTGCACGCTTGGTCAAACCTATCAGCTTTCTCATGGACCAGTTTCCGGAGGTTTGATCGCCATGTATACTGGTCCCACCTGGAGCAGAACCATCATGCGTTTCGATCTCATTTTCTCCCGCGTATTCCCTGTATCCATCGCATTCCCTGTATTCCTTGTATTCCCTGCGTCCCTTGTATTCCTGGCTCCCCAACCCGCCCTCGCGCATCACGGCGGGTCCGAATACGACATGAGCAAAACGGTGGAATTCAAAGGCAAGCTCACCAGCGTCGAAATGATCAACCCGCATTCGTGGATCTATTTTGACGTTACGGAAAAGGATGGAACGCTCAGTCATCATCGATGCGAGATGAGATCCGTTCATGTGTTGCGCCGCTCGGGCTGGACCAAAGAGAATTTCCCTGTGGGCCAGCAGATCACCGTCGAAGCTTCCCCGAACAAAACCGATCCCGCTTCGTGTTATCTGCAGACCATCGTGGCCGCCGACGGAACTCGCATGGACCGCTATGGCCAATACGTCAAGGCTCCGCAAGGCGGCGTCCAGGAAGTGCGGGGCCCCATCGCTCCGCCCAAGCCGGACCGTCCGGCGCGGCGTCCGTCGGGCGAGCCGAACATATCGGGCGATTGGGCGCCGGTGCAGCTGGTCATGGTAAATGCAAAGGGCACCGGCGGCGGGTTGGTGCCGCTCGATAAGTTGACGGACTACAAACCGGGCGATAAGCCAGCCATTTCTTTCGCCGACGTCTCCCGCACCGGGCCGCGGCTCTATGGCGGAACCGGACTGACAGAGGCCGGCGAAAAAGCCGCCAAGGATTTCAAGCGCGAAGACAATCCCCGTTTCCGTTGCGAGACCACCAGCATCGTCTTTGACTGGACCTTCGATGGGCCGGTGAACCGCATCACTCAGAACAAGGATACGATCGTGCTGGAATACGGCCAGTTCGGGTTGAAACGCACCGTCTACATGAACATGAAAGCGCACCCCAATAGCGTCAAACCGACCCGCACCGGGCACTCCATCGGACACTGGGAAGGGGACACTCTGATCGTGGATACCGTAGCATTCGCTCCAGGCTTCTTGAATCCGCCGGTGCGCAACAGCGACCAGCTGCACGTGGTGGAGCGGTTCACATTAGATCCGGTCAAGGTGGCGCTTACCCGCAGTTATGTCGTTGACGACGCCGTGTATTTGAAAGGCAACTATACCGGCTCCGATACCATCCTGGTGGCCGACGCTCCCTTTAATCCTGGTAAGTGCAAAGAGTTGAACTTTATCGATTACTCGAAGGAGCAAAAACGCAAGTAATATGCGGACCGATATTCACACCCTGATCGCCACCGGCTTTGTAGCGACCTTACTGATGCCCGCCGCTGCGCAGACTTATCGCCCGCCACGCGCGCCCGACGGCCACGCCGATTTGAGCGGCATCTATGAAGCGCTCAACACCGCCAATTGGGATCTCGAGGATCATTCCGCTCAGCCGGGAACCATGTGGCAGACGGGCGCCATCGGCTCTGTGCCGGCCGGCCCCGGCGTGGTGGAGGGCGGAACCATCCCTTACAAGCCGGAGGCACTCGAAAAAAAGAAGGCGAATTTCGCCGCGCGCCGCACTAACGATCCCGAAGCCAAGTGCTACATGCCCGGCATTCCGCGCGCCAACTACATGCCGTATCCATTTCAGATCGTGCAGACTCCGCGCGGCATCATGTTCGTCTATGAATTCGCCAGCGCGAATCGCCTGGTAAATATGGGCAAGCCCGAGGAAGCCGGCTCCGATACCTGGATGGGCACCAACAACGGGCATTGGGAGGGCGACACCCTGGTGATCGACGTCACGGGTTTGAATGGCCTGGCTTGGTTCGATCGCGCCGGAGATTTTGGCGGTAAACAATTGCACGTCGTGGAACGCTTCAGCCGTCCGGACCCCTATCATCTGAACTACGAAGCCACCATCGAGGACCCCACCGTGTTCACCCGGCCCTGGAAGATCAGCATGCCGCTCTATCGCAAGGTGGAAAAGAACGCGCAGCTCTTCGAGTTCAAGTGCGTAGAGTTCGTCGAAGAATTGCTTTACGGACAATTCAAGAAACAGCCGGCCAAATGAGCATGCGGCTTCTCCTTTTGCTGACGGCAATCGCTATCGTCCTGCCCGCCGCTTCGGGCCAGACGTTCAAGACGGCGTGGGGAGATCCCGATCTTCAGGGAATGTGGCCGGGCAACATGGGCGTCCCTTTGCAGAGACCGGAGAGCCTCGGAACCAGGACCACTCTCAACGATGCCGAGTTCGCCCAAAAGGAAGCCCAAGCCAGGAAGCAGGCGGAGGCCGATAGCCAGTCCACCGCCACCAGCGATAGCAAGGCAACCATAGGTCCGCCGTCCTATTGGGTGGAGCGCGGGACGCCTTCGCGCCAGACATCCCTGATCATCGATCCGCCGAATGGGCGACTGCCGCCTTTGACCGCGGAGGAGCAGAGGCTTCGCAAAGAAGCGCGGGCCGGAAAAGGATTTCCAGGCGAATGGCGCGGCCAGGCCGACTCCTATGACGATTTGAACGTCTATTATCGCTGCATCACGCGCGGCGTGCTGGGATCTATCATCCCGGTGATCTATAACAACGGAAATGAAATTTTGCAGGCGCCCGGCCTGGTGATCATCCGCAATGAGATGATCCACGAAACGCGCATCATTCCGCTGGATGGCCACCCGCACCCGAGCTCCAAAATCCGCCAGTACATGGGCGATTCGCGCGGCCACTGGGACGGCAACACGCTGGTGATCGAGACCACCAATTTCACCGACAAAGACGCCATCGGTTCCAACGGCGCAGGCTATCCAGGCGACCCCGGCCATCACAGCGCCGATTTGAAGCTGATCGAGCGGCTGACCCGCGTGGATGCCAATACGCTCAACTATCAAGCCACCATCGAAGATCCCAAAACGTGGACTCAGCCCTGGACCATCCTGATCCCTTTGAAGCGCAACGATAAGTACCAGCTGTTCGAATACGCATGTCACGAGGGCAACATCGCCATGAGTGACATTCTCAGCGGCGCCCGCTCCGATGAGCTTAAGGGTGATGAGGTCAAGGGTGATGAGGTCAAGCGAAAGAAATAGCACTCGAATTGGTATAGAATTGCTTGTCAGGAGGGGCCGAATGCGAACTAGGCTAGCGATGCCGGCTGCAGTTGTGGTTCTGCTTCTTACGGTTGTCCCGGCCTGGGCGCATCACGCGTTTCAAGCGGAGTTCGACAGCAGCAAACCGGTCCATTTGGTGGGAACGGTCACCGACATGGAATGGATCAATCCTCACTCCTGGATTCATGTCGACGTGAAGAACCCGGACGGCACCGTCACCAATTGGATGGTGGAATGCGGCAGCCCCAACATTATGCTGCGCAGAGGCTTCACCAAGCGTTCGCTCGAAGTGGGCACCGAGCTCACCATTCAGGGATACCAGGCTAAGAACGGAACGAACCGGGCCAATGGCAGTAGCGTGACTTTCAAGGATGGCAAGAAGTTGTTTGTCGGCGGTTCGAACCCGGACCTTCCGCCGGATCAAAAGTAGCAAGGAGACTCGCATGAGAACCAGCGTTTTCACGTTGCTTGTAACGGCGGGGCTTTGTTCCTTGCCTGTGAACGCTCAAGCTCCAGCGGCCAAGGTGGCTACTACGGCCGCGAAGACCAACTGGACGCCGCCAAAAACTTCCTGGGGCGATCCGGATCTCCAAGGTCAGTGGCCGGCCACCGCCAACATTCCCATGCAGCGTGCCGTCAGCCTGGGTGATAGAGCCGAGCTCACAGATGCCGAATTGGCGGAGCGGGAAAGCCGTGCCCAAAAGCAAGCCTCCGAAGATGGTGAGGAATTCTCCAAGGGAACCAGTGAGGTGACCATCAATCCTCCTTCGTATTGGGTGGAGCGCGGCAAGCCGGTGCGGCAAGCTTCGCTGGTGGTGGATCCTCCCAATGGCAGAATTCCTCCCATGACTCCGGATGGGGAGGCCGCTATGAAGGCCTTGCGAGGCGGACTCGGACCCGGCAGCCACTTCCCCGATAAAGTGGATTCCTGGGAAGACTTCGACATTTACAGCCGCTGCATCACGCGCGGCATGGTCAGCAGCATGCTCCCGACGCTGTACAACTTCGGCAACGAAATCCTGCAGGCGCCGGGCTACGTAGTGATCCGCAATGAAATGATTCATGAGACACGCGTGATTCCTCTGGACAAGCGTCCGCACGTGGGCAAAGACATCTCCACGTACATGGGCGATTCGCGCGGGCATTGGGAAGGCAACACACTGGTGATCGAGACTACCAACCTGAAGCCTCAGCCAGGCATAGGCGGCGGACTGTTTACCGACGCTGCGGTCTTGACCGAGCGCTTCACCCGTACCTCGCCGACTGACCTGAGCTACGATCTCACGGTGAACGATCCCAAGACCTGGACCAGGCCCTGGACCCTGCACATGCCCTACAAGCTGGACCCCAGCTACAAGATTTACGAATACGCCTGCCACGAAGGCAACTACATGATGCTCGACGCGCTGAGCGGCGCCCGGGAACGGGAAAAGGCCGGCCAGTCGACCAAGGTAGATCGCTAAAGTCCCCGGCCGCCTGCGAACTATTGCTTCAACGCGTACGCAAACAACGCGCTGCCGGCTGAAATCGCGACGTACTGCTTGCCGTTCACCGCGTAAGACATCGGACCGGACGCGATGGCGCCTCCGAGCGACGCCCTCCACAGCAGTTCGCCGTTACGGGCATCCAGCGCGTAGAAATATCCTTCGCGTCCGCCCGAGAAAAGCAAATCGGAAGCCGTGGTCAGGATTCCGGCGTCGGTAACATCGTTCATCTTGTATTCCCATTTTCTTTCGCCGGTCTGCGGGTCGATGGCGCGCACCGCGCCGTAGCCTTCGTTGTCCTTACGCGTATTGATCTTGGCTTGCTGCAACCCGCCGATCAGCGATCGTGGCGAGGTGCCCAGGTATCGGCGGCCCTCGGTATATTCGGCCGGCGCCTTGAGATACACCGACGAATAGTTCACCCAGGAAGGGATGTAGAACAATCCAGTGCTCGGGCTGAAGGAAGGCGAATACCAGTTGGTGCCTCCCTGGTTTCCGGGAGTGATGACCGTTCCTTCCGCGCTCGGAAGCTTCCCACTCACTCGCATGGGACGGCCCTTCTCATCGAAGCCGCTAGCCCAATTCACTTCCACAAAAGGCTTGCCCAGCAGGAACTGGCCGGTGGAGCGGTCGAGCACATAAAAGAACCCGTTGCGATTGGCCCACAGCATCACTTTGCGAGGCTGCCCCTTCCATGGGATGTCGGCCAGGACGGCCACCTGCACTGCGTCGAAGTCGAACTCATCGTGCGGCGAGAACTGGTAATACCATTTCAGCTTTCCGCTATCGGCATCCAGCGCGACCACCGAACTGGTGTAGAGGTTGTCTCCCAGGCGGACATCGCCGTTATAATCCGGTCCCGCGTTTCCCACCCCCCAATAAGTGAGATTGAGCGCCGCATCGTAGGAGCCGGTCATCCAAATGGATCCACCGCCGGTCTTCCATGAATCTCCCGCCCAAGTTTCGTGACCGGGCTCGCCTGGCCCTGGAATAGTGTAGAAGCGCCACATTTCTTTGCCCGTGCGGACGTTGTACGCCGCAATAAATCCGCGGATGCCGAACTCGCCACCCGCCGTGCCGACAATCACTTTGTCCTTGATCACCAGGGGCGCATGCGTGATGGCGTAGCCCGATGCAGCTTTGGCGACCTCTGTGTTCCACAAAGGACGGCCGGTAGTGGCATCCAGCGCAATCAAATGCGCATCAATGGTCCCCATGAACAGCGTGTTGCCGACGATGGCCATGCCTCGATTCACACGCCCGCAACAAGGGCGCGCCTGGGGCGACGGCGAGTAGGAATAGCTCCAGAACTCGCGGCCCGTCACCGCGTCCAGCGCAATGACGTCGTTGGGCGCTTGCACCGTGTACATCACGCCATCCACCACTAACGGTGTAGCTTCGAACTTTTCGAGCGACCGCGCTTGAAACACCCATTGCTGTTCCAGATTCTTGACGTTTTCGGGCGTGATCTGCTTGAGAGCACTGTGCCGCTGGCTCATGTTGGTTCCCGAATAGGTCAACCAGTTGTGCGGCTCCTGGTCGGCGTTCTGAATGCGATCGAAGGGCACCTGAGCGGAGAGAGCGCCGGCCATTAAAGCGAACAGTGTGAGACCTCGAGTCATGTTCTTATAGACCTTTCAGGGAGCCTAAATATGTGACAACATCGGCCAGCTCCTCGGAACTGAGCTTGCCGCGGTAAGAGGGCATGGGTGAATTTTCGATGAAACCCGACTCGCGCAGATCGGAGCGATTGAGCGAAACCAGATGCTCGCTCGAATCCAGGATCTGCACCGTGAACGTGTCGATGTTGAGAAGCCGGCCGGTGATGGTTTGGCCCTGCCTGGTGATCGCGCGATAGAAGCGATTCTGCGGCAGCACTTCCTCATTCGGCTCGAGCAGAGAGCGTTCCAGCTCGACAGTGCGGCGCAGGCCGCCGATGTCGCTCAAATCCGGCCCCACGCGCGAGCCGTTGGCGCCCACTCGATGGCATTGCCGGCATCCGCCCTTGCCTTCGAAGATGGCCTGGCCCCGAGCGGCGTCGCCATGGATGGGTGCACTGTGGCCGCTGGACCCAATGGAACGCAAGTACGCCAAAACTACTGCCGCTTGGGAGTCCCGCAGGTTGCTCGGCGGCATGGGTGTGCCTGGCTTGCCGTCCTCAATGATCCTGACCAGCGTATCTTCTGAATAGGTTTGACGGAACTTGCCGTGGCTGAGGTCAATGCCCGGGATCTGGTCGCCCTCCGGGCCGTGGCAGAGAACGCAGTTGTCGCGGAATAGCCGCTGGCCCTCCTGGATGTCCGCGGGCGTGTATTCATGCTGCGAGAGCAGGGCCGGGGCCCCACAAACTCCTATCGCAAGAACGAAGCCAGAAAATCGAAGTGCCGACATAGGCATCCCCCTTTCGGGTTGGGCCTATCGTATCGCAGCGGTTCAGAGGAAACAATTCCAGCGCCTGGCCGTCCGATCTAACGAAGGGCTGGTCTAACTAAACCGTCTAACTAAACCATGGCTGAAACCAAAAGATGCGCTCACCCCGCCTGCAATTGCGTCGCTCCCGCCGACAGCAAATATTGCAGCCAATACTGCGACGACGCCCGTAACACCGAAGAACTGGCTTGCAACTGCGGCCATCCTGGCTGCGCCGACGAACTCACGCACCGCGGCTGATGTATGCCGGATCTGAGATGATGCATGCCGGGATCTGATCAAAATGGCTTCCACGCGGTCCTCGAGATTTTGGACCGGTTGCTGAGCAAACCGCTGCCGGAGCAATGGGGCAATTGGAAACTGGACCGGGACAAGAGAACCATCTATTACGATGGTCCTCACGAATATTGGTTCTCGCTCGGCCAGATGAACAATTCCGCCGAAGTTCTTGATTGGATTGTTCATCTTCATGAGGAGAAGTGGGCCACGCCGGAGGATATCGGCAACTTAGTGGCTGCTCTGGACGACATATTCGACCTGCAGAATAATGTCTGCGGCTGCGGAATCGAACACCGATTCAATGCCCGGGAGCATCTCGCCAAGGTCTTCCCGTCCCCTGCAGAGAGCCGCGGAGCCAGCTAGCGTTCTGCTGGTTTTGGCCCCTTCCGATAGCCGTCTTCACTTCTTTTTCATTCCAACCGAACATGTCATATATGTAACGTTCACGAAACTCGATGGTGATATGATTTGTTAGGTCTTAGCGGAAGGCAGCCCACGCGAGCATCCGTCCAGACCTGTGGAGGATCGATTTGCCGGCACTCAACACCAGGCTCGCTGAAGTCCTTGAGAAACGAGAGCAGGAGGTCACAGACCGGTGGATTGAACAGCAGCAAGCCACTGGCCGAAAGCTGATTCCCGCCGAGCGCGAGCAGGCCGCCAGGCAGTCCCGCGAGTTTGTGCGCGCGCTGAAAAGCGCTTTGCAGCGCAACACCAGCGGCGACATCTCGGGGCCGGATTGGTCCGGCGTTCGCGACTTCCTGGTGGATTTATCTAGCCGCCGGGCCAAGGACGGCTACACCCCGCGCGAGACGGCATCCTTCGTTTATTCGCTCAAACAGCCGCTCTTTACAGCACTCAGCGTCGAATTTGGCCAGGATCCGGCGCGCTTGGCAGAGGAAGTATGGCTTGCCACGCTTCTCATGGACGAACTGGGGCTGCTCACCACCGAGGCCTTCCAAAAGTCTCGTGAAGAGGTTATCCTGCGCCAGCAGAAAGAATTGCTCGAGCTCTCCACCCCCGTGGTGCGGTTGTGGGAAAACATTTTGGCGTTGCCTTTGATCGGAACGCTGGACAGCGCCCGAACCCAAATCGTGATGCAGAATCTGCTCGACGCTATTGTGCAAACACGGTCGGACTACGCCATCATCGACATCACCGGGGTCCCGATAGTGGACACGCTGGTTGCCCAGCATCTGCTCAAGACCGTCGCTGCCGCACGCTTGATGGGCGCGGATTGCCTGATCAGCGGCATCCGCCCGCAGATTGCCCAGACCATCATCCATCTGGGTGTCGACCTTTCCGAAGTAACCACCAAGGCGACACTGGCGGACGCATTCGATATTGCTTTGCGGCGCAGCGGCCACAAAGTGGTCCGCCAGGAAGCTGCACCCGGTAGCTCAGTGTCGAGGTGACCGTGGAGCGGATACCAATCCTGAAGATGGGCGAGTTTCTGCTCGTCACCATTCAAGTGGATATGCACGACCGGCTGGCGCTCACTCTCCAGGACGATTTGACGTCGCAGATTGTCAAACATCGGGCGCACGGCGTGTTGATTGATATTTCCGCGCTGGAAATCGTCGATTCCTTCATTGGACGAATGCTGGCCAGCATCGCCTCCATGGCGCATCTTCTGGATTCCGAGACGGTGGTTGTGGGCATGCAGCCCGCGGTGGCCATCACGCTGGTGGAGCTGGGTCTGCCGATGAAGGGAATCCGTACCGCGCTGGACGTGGAGAAGGGCATGATGGCGCTGCGTAGCGCGATTCTGGAAGCGGGGCACGATGGCGATACGAGTCGTATCCGCTGAGTCCATGGAGATTCGTGCCTCCGACGACATCGTCCTGGTCCGACAGGCGGTGCGCAAGAAATCCATCGCTCTGGGCTTCGGGCTGGTGGACCAAACCAAAGTGGTCACCGCTTCGAGCGAATTGGCCCGCAACACTCTCGACTATGGCGGCGGCGGCACGGTGCTCCTGGAGCTGGTCGAAAATGGTACCCGGAGCGGCCTGAAACTGACTTTCGAAGACCAGGGGCCGGGCATCCCCGATATTGACCAGGCGCTTACCGACGGCTACACCACTGGAAACGGCATGGGCCTGGGATTAAGCGGCGCCAAGCGGCTTTCCAATGAATTCGAGATTTGGTCGAAACCGGGCGAAGGGACCAGAGTCTCCATTCTGAGGTGGAAGTAAGTGGCAACCGCTGTACGCATTGTTGTCGAAGAAACCAGCATCACCGCCGAGGCGCGCCGCACGGCTCGCGAAATGGCTCTGGGGCTGGGGATGGAGGAGGGTGGCGCCGAACACGTGGCAATCGCCACCACCGAAGCCTGTACCAATCTGCTTAAGCATGCCGGTGGCGGCCAGGTTCTCCTGCAGACCAGCACCGAAGGCTCCGATGCGGCGCCATTGTTGGAATTGCTTGCGGTGGATCGCGGCCCCGGAATGAGCAACCTGGAGCAGTGCCTGCAAGATGGCTACAGTACCGGTGGCAGCCCGGGCCAGGGTCTGGGCGCTATCCAGCGATTGTCGGAACAATCCGACATCTATACGGTGGCCGGAAAAGGCACAGCGGTGCTGGCTCGCTGGTGGCTTTCGGGTAATGGCTGGCGTCGAGCACAGCGCATCGGCGCCGTGAATGTGTCCATGCCCGGCCAGGAGGTTTGTGGCGACGCCTGGGGCTGCGCGCAGTATGGCGACGATCTCGTGATCATGGTTGCCGATGGCTTGGGCCACGGCCTGGAAGCCAAGCTCGCATCCACCGAAGCCGTGCGGCAGTTGTATGAGAATCCCGATCTGCCGCCTAAGACGCTGTTGACGCGAACGCATCAAGCTTTGCGCAGCACGCGCGGCGCTGCCGTCGCCATCGCCCACGTCGACTCCGTGCGGGGCAAACTGACCTTCGCCGGCGTGGGGAACATCGCTGCGCGCATCTACGACAGCTCCGTGTCGCGGCAGAATCTGGTATCGCTCAACGGAACGGCAGGCCATCAATGCGAGCGGATTCAGGAGTTCAATTATCCCTGGCCCGAACACGGCCTGCTGATTCTCCACACTGACGGGCTTTCCACCTCCACCGGATTGGAATCCTATCCTGGCCTCGCGGCGCGCGATCCGGCACTCATCGCGGGCGTGCTCTACCGGGATTTTTGCCGCGGCCGGGATGACGCTACAGTTGTAGTGGTTAAGGCGAAATAAATGGCTGGCACTATCCTTACTCTGGCTATCGGTTGCGAGCGCGATACGGTCGCGGCGCGGCAGCGCGCCCGGCAAATCGCCCGGTTGCTCGGTTTTGAAGCACAGGATCAGACGCGCATCTCCACAGCCGTGTCTGAAATCGCCCGCAATGCCTTCAATTATGCCGGCGGCGGCCGCGTGGAATATTCCATCGAAGGTCGCACGTCGCCGCAATTGTTCATCATCCAGATCAGGGATTCCGGGCCCGGAATAAGCAACTTATCGAATATCCTGGATGGCCAGTACAAATCCTCCACGGGCATGGGGATGGGAATCCTGGGCGCCCGGCGATTGATGGACCAGTTCCAAATTAATTCGGCTCCTGGCCAAGGGACCACCATCTGGCTGAAGAAGCTGCTCCCCAACCGGACCCGCGTCTGGAACGGCCAGGATCTGGCGGGCATGGCCGCCTCCCTTGCCCGCGAGGGACCGCAGGATGCGTTTCAGGAGCTGCAGCATCAAAATCAGGAGCTGCTCAACGCGCTGGAGGAAATCCGCACGCGGCAGATCGAGCTCACCCGGCTGAATCGCGAATTGGAGGACACCAATCGCGGCGTGGTGGCGCTCTATGCCGAACTGGACGAAAAGGCGGATCACCTGCGCCGTGCCGACGAGCTGAAATCGCGCTTCTTGTCCAATATGAGCCACGAGTTCCGCTCTCCGCTCAATTCCATTCTGGCGTTGAGCGGACTGTTGCTCAATCGCTCGGACGGCGAATTAACCGGCGAGCAGGAACAACAAACCGAGTACATTCGCAAGGCTGCGCGCGATCTTCTGGACCTGGTGAACGATCTTCTGGACCTGGCCAAAGTGGAAGCCGGAAAAGTGGAAGCCAAGCCAGTGGAGTTTCGCGTCGCCGATTTGTTCGCCGCTCTGCGCGGTATGTTGCGTCCGCTGTTTCTGAATCAGTCCGTGGATCTGATATTCGAGGATGTGGATCACATCCCGCCCATATTCTCCGACGAAGGCAAAATCTCGCAGATTCTCCGGAATTTCATTTCCAACGCGTTGAAGTTCACCGAGCGCGGAGAAGTGCGGATTTCCGCCAGCCAGACCGGCGACAGCCATGTCGTCTTCTCAGTGGCCGACACCGGCATCGGAATCGAACCGCAAGACCAGCAGCGCATCTTTCAGGATTTCACGCAGGTAGACAATCCCATTCAGAGAAGAGTAAAAGGCACTGGCCTGGGGCTGCCGCTCTCCAAACAACTGGCCATCCTGCTGGGCGGTGAAGTTTCGGTCCAAAGCCACCTGGGAATAGGTTCCACATTCACGGTTCGAATCCCAGCGCGCTTTGAACCGCGCACCGAGATCGGGCTGCAGTCTGAATCGGCTATGGCAGCGGCCGAAGCCGATCCTGCCAGCTTGCCGGTGCTGGTGCTGGAAGACAAAGTGGAAATGATGATGATGTATCGGAGTTACCTGAAGAACTCCGGGTTCAACATGATTCCCGCTTCCACTATCCGGGAAGCGCGGGAAATCATGGAAGGGATTCGTCCCAAAGCGATTATTCTGGACGTCGTCCTGCGCTCGGAGGATACCTGGCGGCTTCTGGCTGAGCTGAAAACAAACGCTGGCACGCGCGATATACCCGTGATCATCGCCAGCACCATCGAGGATCAGGCTAAGGCCTTTCATTTAGGTGCGGACGATTACCTTCTCAAGCCCGTGGAGCGATCTTCGCTGCTCGAACGGCTCACTGAGCTCACCTTCACCAGGAACGTTCTCATCATCGACGACGAGGAGCGCGACCGCTATTTGTTGAAGCAGCATTTTCGCTCCGCTCCTGTGGTGATCCAGGAAGCTTCCACGGGCCTGGAAGGAATCCGCCAGGCGGCGCGCGAAAAACCGGACGTCATTATTCTGGACTTAAGCATGCCCGGCATGAGCGGATTCGAAGTGCTGGACGCTTTGAAAACAGGGCCGGCCACGAAAGATATCCCGGTGGTGATCTGCACCTCCCGCGTCCTCAGCGACGCCGAGCGCACGCAATTGGAGGGAAAGACCGTGGCAGTGGTGAGCAAGCAGGGCCATGCCGAGCTTGCCGACGTGATTCGCCGCGCCGTTCGGCCGGTGGGTCTTTCGGCTACTGCAAATTAGGAGCCACGATATGGATTCCCTAAAAACATCGGTACTAAACGTCGACGATTATCCGCCGGGGTTGTACGCGCGCACGAAAGTATTGCGCCAGGCCGGTTTCGATGTAATGGAAGCAACCACCGGCAATCAGGCATTAAAGCTGGTGACCGAGCACAAGCCGGCGGTAGTTTTGCTGGACGTCAACCTTCCCGACCTGCATGGGTTCGAAGTTTGCCGCCGTATCCGCACCGACCCTGCGCTGGCCGCCACCACTATTCTGCATATCTCGGCATCGAGCGTCCAGGAACAGCAGCAGGTTCACGGCCTGAACACCGGGGCGGACGGCTATTTGATTGAGCCGCTCGATCCGGCGGTTCTGGTCGCCACTATCAAAGCATTTCTGCGTGTGCGCCAGGCTGAGGGCGCATTGCGCCGCTCGAACGAAGATCTGGAACGCTTCGCTTATCGCGTGACGCACGAGTTGAACGAACCGCTGCGCACCATTACCATGCACGGCCAGCTGCTGGAGAATCGGCTGCGGGGAACGCTCGATCCGGAGGCCTTGCAGTCGTTTCATTTTCTTCAGGAGGGCGTGCGCAGAATGCGGGCATTCATTGACGATTTGCTGCGCTATTCCCAATCCACGCACGCCGGCAGCGATGTCCGGCAGCAGGATCTGGAAGCGGTCTTCCACCAGGTGATGTATTCACTTGGCGCGGCGATCGAGGAAAGCGGCGCAAAAATCACGCACGATGAGCTGCCCACGCTGGTCACCGATTCCAGGATCGAACATGTCCTGCAAAACCTGATCGCCAATGCGATTAAGTATCGCCGGAAGGAAGTTCCGCCGGAAATTCATGTGTCGGCAAAACTCGAAAAAAATACTTGGGTGATCTCGGTCCGCGACAACGGAATCGGCATCGAGCCGCAATACAGGCAATCCATATTCCAGATTTTTCAGCGCTTGCATGGCCGGGACATTCCGGGCACCGGCGTCGGCCTTGCGCTGGCTCAAAAGATCGTCGAAACCAATGCCGGAAAAATGTGGGTGGAATCGGAGCCCGGCGTAGGCTCGGCGTTTTACTTTACGATTCCGCTCTCGGATGAAAACTCCGCGGCCAGCCGCGCTGCGCGCTGAATCGGCGCGGGCCTTCACTGGCTCAGCTTAGGGCGTAAGCAAACCGAAGGCAGCCACTCCGTTCGGCGTCCCCACGTACACTTTGCCGTTGACGATGGTTGGCACCATGAACTTGTTGCCTGAGCCGAAGTTGTCGCGTCCGTTTGCCGCCTGGCTGGTGTTGTATATCTCCTGCGCCAGATTGCCGGCCCGATAGGCGTGCAGCACGGCGGTTGAATTGTTTTCCTCTGCCCACAGGATTCCGTCCGTATCGACATTCGCCGATATGCTGGGCGTGGCGCCGGGATAAGGAAACGAAGTGCCAGTCACCGACGTGGGAGTGGATGATAGCAACGCCTTGCTAAACTGAAACTCCTGTATGGGACCGCCCACTTCGCCGAAATAAACGCTGCCGTTGTAATACGCGGGCATAGACCAGATTCCGCCCGGAAGCGCACCGTCCAACTCCTGATAAATTGCGCTATCGTTCTGCGGGCTGAACTTGCCCATGTTGAGGCGATCCACCAAATAAATATTGCCATCCTTGCCCGCTCCGATCGCCAGCTGCTGCACGTGACCGCTGCTGTCGGTCATCTCCGGCAAGACCAACGCGCCACCCGAGCCCAAATCGACATCGCCATTGGATTCGTTCGTGGTATTGGACATGGTGAAGTAATCCGTTACTGTCAGCGTGCCGCTCGCAGCAGAAAGCTTCACGAAGGCGTTGCCGTAATCGCCGCTCGCGGGAAAGCCCTGGGCATCGAGCGTGGTATCGAATGTACCGTTGGCGTCCAGAAAATAAATGAAGCCGCCGGGATCAGCAGCAAGGCCGGCGCCGGCTCCCCAAATGGCCCCCTCCCCGCCATTGGGTGTGACGTCGATGACCATCGTTCTCGCGAGCGTAGTGGCATCGTATCCCATGATCCAACCTGTGTACGGAGCATCATCGCAATGCGACGCCCAGGCCAGATAGAGCACTCCGTTCAGCAACAATAGTCCCGATCGTTCCTTATATTGTTTAGGATCGAAGTAAGCGAAACCATTCTGGCTGTCTTCACCAGTCCCCGGATAAGTCGCTGTAATTTCCACGCCGGCGGCGACGCGCTTACCAGCACGCAGGTACACCTCCTGCAGCCGTTGATGATAGTTGCCTGACGAGTCCTTGCTCATGGCCACGGCGAAGATTACGCCTTCCGCGGTGCCCGGCTTCAGGTAGATCACCGGCGTGGAGGTAATGCCGATGGTGGGCGTCACCTGGCCGCAGCCGCGATCATCGGAAGCCGTCTCGCCTGTGTCGAGCAGCGACAATTTCCAGAGCTGCGCGCCCGTATCGGCATCCAGCGCATAGAGGCTGTCGTTCTCCGTGGCGACGATCAGCACGTTGTGCGTCCCATGATTGGGAATCGCGACCCCGGCAACGTAAAGAGGTTGCGCGTCGACCACGCCATCGAGAGTAGCTTGGAAGAGCTTACCGAAGTTGGCCGCGTTCACGTTGCTCGGAGTGAGCGTGGTTTCCGCCAGATTGCTGCCGGTGCGCGCTACATTGTTGTGATAAGTCAGCACATTGGTTTGCGCCATAAGGGGCAAAAACGGAGATGCAAGGTATAAAGAAAACGCCAATCGTAGGGACACGTCAAGCTCCTGATCATAGACGCGAGTCTCGCAGAGACTGATCGGCGAAATTTCACCTTAGAATGGGACGGGATGGGGGATTCGGGATTGGCATTACACTGACAGGGTGCCGCGGACCATCCTTATATCCTTCCTGGCTTGGATTTGGCTTCTGGCGCTGGGAGGATGCAAGCCCACACCGCATACCGAATCCCATCCTCAAATTGGATGGCGGCCCATCGGAGCCTGGTCGGGACGAGGGGACACGCAAACCGATTCCTTCAACATCGAGAGCACCCAGTGGCGAATTAAATGGGAGACCAAGGGCGCGGCGTCGCCGGGTACTGGCACATTTCACCTGGTGGTCCATAGCGCCGTGAGCGGGCGGCCGATCCAGGATGCGGTGCAACACCAGGGAAACGGGCGCGGCGTCGCATATGTAACCGATGATCCGCGCTTGTATCATTTGGTGATCGATTCCGGCGGAGTGGACTGGACCGTTCAGGTGGAGGAAGCGGTAGTGGGTGAGGTGGAAAAGCCGCGCTAGTCGACGCCCCGCCACGGGTGTATAATTTTTTCGACCTTCCAGCGGAAGGTCTTGATTCGAGGTGACTTTTATGCCAGACAAGCGTAGTGTGGACGAGACACCGCAGGGAGTCTCCAGGCGGCAATTGATTAAGGGAGTCATCGCGGCGGGCGCGGTTTCTTCGGGCGCATATTTGTTCCGCAGCTCGATTGTACGGGCCGATCAAGCGGCCGCCGGTTCGGTGGAGCGGCTGGTTACGCTCAACGTCAACGGCCAGCAGCGGCGCGTGGACGTGATGAAGCAGGAGACGCTGGCCACCACGCTGCGCTACAAGCTGGGGCTGACGGGCACCAAGCTCGGGTGCGACCGTTCGGAGTGTGGCGCTTGCACCGTCTTGATCGACGACGTGCCGCATTATTCCTGCTCGATGCTGACGCACACCGCGCGCGGCAAGCAGATCACCACTGTAGAAGGATTGGCCGGCCCCGACGGTAAGTTGCATCCGGTGCAGCAAGGCGTGATCGACGAACAGGGCTTCCAGTGCGCCTTCTGCATGTCCGGTTTCATGATGGCGACGGTGGGATTCCTGAAGGTGAATCCGAATCCGACGCGCGCCGAACTGGCCCACGGCATTTCCGGCAACCTGTGCCGCTGCCAGGATTACGACAAGATCCTCACCGCGATGATGTGCGGAGCCGAGAAGCTGCGCGGCGCGGAGAATCCGAGAAAGGTGAGCTAAATGTCCGAAAAAATACCGCCCCCCAGCCATCCCAATTACAAACTGATCGGCCAAAACTACACGACGCCCGACCTGGTGGCCAAGGTCACCGGACGCGCCAAGTACGCCGAAGATTATCGCGCGGAGGGCATGCTGTTCGCGAAGCTCCTGTTGAGCCCGATGCCGCACGCGCATGTGCGGAGCATCGATGCGTCGGAAGCTTTGGCCATGCCGGGCGTGAAGGCCATTCTCACCGTGGACGATCTTCCCGCGCCTGCCGACGCGATGACGGATCTGGGGCAAGTGATTCCGGCCAACAAGCTGGGCGAGCGCGGCCTCACCAACGATCCGGTTTATCAGGGCGAGCCGATTCTCGCGGTCTGCGCGGTGGACGAATACACCTGCGCGGAGGCCATCGAAAAAATCAAGATCGATTATGAGCGCCTGCCGCACGCGGTGGATCCGCTGGTCACGCTGCGGCCGGGAACAGCCAACCCCCGGGTGGAAGGCAACGTCTGGGTTCGGCCAGATCCGCCGCCGGCAACCAAGGGAGCGCCACCACCGCCTCCGCCAGCGCCGCAGGTGCAGGAGCTCAAGTGGACCGCGGAAGATTTCTCGGCCGCCAAAGACGGCCAGCTTCCGATGGGCAAGCCGACCGATCATTGGTCCTACGGCGATTGGGAAGCGGGGCTGAAGAACGCGCACCTGGTTCTGGACGAGACTTTCGTAACGCCCAACACCAGCCACCAGACGCTGGAGACCCGCACCGCGATGGCGTACTGGCAAAACGGCAAGGTGTTCGTGCACTGCTCGACGCAGAGCACTTCGCAGACCGTCCCGGCGCTGGCGCGCTGGCTGCATATGGAGCCGAGCGATGTGGTGGTGATCAGCGAGTACACCGGCGGCGGTTTCGGGAGCAAGATCACCAGCGCGATTTCCGCGATTATTCCCGCGCTGTTATCGAAGAAAACCGGCGCACCGGTGATGATGCGCATCAGCCGCGAGGAAGAACATTACATCGGACGCGCGCGCCCCGCCATCCACGGGCGGCTGAAAGTTGGGTTCGCTCCAGATGGACGGATCACCGCGATCGACATGTTTGTGATTTGCGATAGCGGCCCATACGATCCGCAGGGCGATGCCAATCAGAGCGGCCGCATGGTTTCGCTGATGTATCAGCCGCCGGCCATGCGATGGCAAGGGCTTTCGGTACTGACCAACACACCGCCGCGCGTTTCGCAAAGCCAGCCGGGCGGATTCCAGGGCATCGTGCTGATGGAACCGATCATTTCCAAAGCTTCGCGCAAGCTGGGCATCGATCAAGTGGCGATTCATCGGATCAACATGCCGGAAGGCAAAGCAAACATCGGTCCGCCGTTGCCGAACGGGAAGCGGCTCTACGTCACCAGCGCGTTCATCAAAGAAGCGCTCGACAAGGGGCATGCGGCGTTTCGTTGGGATGAGCGGAAGGCTCTGCCCAAGCGCAGCGGCACTAAGGCGCGCGGCATCGGCGTGGCCACGAGTTGCTTCGTCGGGGGCTCGGTTGGATTCGACGGGTTGTTTGTGATTAGACCCGACGGGAAGCTTTACATCCAATCCGGGATCGGCAATCTAGGAACGGAATCGGTGAGCGATTGCCATCGCGTAACGGCCGAGGTGTTGGGCGTTCCTTGGGACAAATGCGTAATCACCTGGGGGCATACCGGGCTGAATCTGCCGTGGGCGTGTCCCTCGGGAGGCAGCCAGACCACGCACGCCATGACGCGCGCGGCCTACGTTGTAGCGCTGGATGCGAAGGATAAGCTGCAGCAGATCGCGGCCAAGGATCATGGCGGCAAGCCGGAAGATTACGAAGTGGGCGGCGAACGCGTTTATCGCAAGGGCGGAGGCGCGAGCATGACGCTGGCGCAGGCTGCGAAACGCGCCATCGAGCTGGGCGGCATCTACGATGGGCACGAGTTGCCGAAGGGCATCAACAAATTCACGGCGGCATCGGCCAAGGCGCTGTCTGGGCAGGGATTGCTGGCCGTGGCTCGCGATACCATGCCGCGCGACGGCCAGACGCATTCCTATGTGGCGGGCTTCGCCGAAGTGGAAGTGGATCTCGAAACGGGCAAGTATCGGATCTTGGATTATTTGGCAGTGGCCGACGTGGGCACGGTGATTCATCCGCGCGCCTTGGGCGGGCAGGTTCTGGGCCGATCCATGCTCGGCATCGGCCACGCGATCGGACAGAAGTGGGTTTACGATCAGCACTACGGTCTGCCGGTTGCGAAACGCTTCCACCACACCAAACCGCCGACTATTTTGGACGCGCCCGAACACATGGCATGGGAGGCGGTGGGCATTCCAGATCCCGAAACGCCTGTGGGAGCCCGAGGCATTGGAGAGCCTCCGGTAGGCGCGGGATGCATGGCGATTCTCAACGCGCTCTCCGACGCATTAGGAGACGACGTGTTCCGTCGCGCTCCGGTGCTGGCAGACACGATTCTGGCTTCGCTCGAAGCGGGCCGGCCAATGGAAGAGGGCCTCACGGCCCACATATAAGGAGACGAACATGGCGATCATACGCGATATCATGCCGGCCTTCGAGCTCTATCAACCGGCCACTGTGGACGACGCACTGCGGCTCATGAACCAGCATGGTTCCGACGGCTGGGTGATGGCTGGTGGCCTGGACACTTTCGATTGGCTGAAGGATCGCATCAAGCGCCCCAAGGCGGTGATCGATCTGAGCCAGGTGAGCGAACTGCGCGGAGTGCGTGAAATGAACGGGGGCTTGGAAATCGGCGCCATGACCACCCTGACCGAAGTGGTGCGGCATCCGGTGGTGCGAGAGAAGTTCAGCATCTTATCCACTGGGGCGGAGGCCGCGGCGTCGCCTCAAATCCGCAACCAGGGCACCATCGGCGGCAACGTATCCCAAGACGCGCGCTGCTGGTATTATCGCGGCGGATGGAAGTGCTATCGGGCGGGCGGCAACATTTGTTTCGCCGACACGCCGACGGCCATCAATCGCGAGCATGCCATTTTGGGCGCCGACCGTTGCGTGGCCGTGAACCCGTCCGACAGCGCGCCCGCCCTGATCGCGCTCGAAGCGCAGATGGTGATCCGGAATCGGCAGGGCGAGCGGGTGGTGAACGCGGAGGATTATTTCATCGGGCCGTCCATCGACATCACGCGCATGACGGTGCTGAAGCCGGGCGATCTGCTGACGGCGATTCGCGTCCCGGCAACTTGGGCCGGTGCGCAATTCTATTTCGAGAAAGTGCGCGACCGCCAGGTGTGGGATTTTCCGCTCATGAACGTCGCTTCCGCGATGGTGGTGACGGGTGGGAACATCGAACGCATTCGCATAGTAGTAAATGCCGCCGCGGCTCATCCGCTGCGTTTGACCGCGGTGGAAAATGCAGTCAAAGGTCAGCCCCGCAATGCGGCTACCGGCGAGATGGGCGGGAAGATTGCGATCGCGGGCGCGGAGCCGCTGCGCTATAACGGGTACAAAATCCCGCTGATGCGGAACCTGGTGAAGCGCGCCATCAGCGGCGTGGAGGAGGTCAAGTGGGCATAATCCAAACTGCGACCAGTCCCTGGGGGCAGACGGTCCCCATTCATATCGCGTTTTATTTGATTTGGGTGTCGGCCATCGCTGGCCTCGCGTTCCTGATGGTGCATGCCATCTACGTGCAATTCATTGCGAGGAAGGAAACGCACGGAGGAGCCGTTGCGGCGGGAGTGGTGGCGGGCGTTCCGGAAAGAGTGGCGCGGCATAGCCTGGCGGCGCGGCTGTTCCACTGGATCATGGCTGCGTCGATGCTCACGCTTTTGGTCACGGCGTTTCTACCCAAGGTGGGTTACCAGTTTTCCTGGGTGACGTACCACTGGATCGCGGGGCTGGTGCTCACCGCGTCCATCATTTTCCATATCATTCACGCGTCGTTCTGGATGGACTTCTGGTCCATCTGGCCGGATAAGATCGACATCGAGGATGGCAAGAGACGTTGGCTGCGCGCCACCGGCAAAACCGCGCCCGCTCCGCGAAGATTCGCGAAATACCCGATGGAAAACAAGATGTACCATCTGATCATCGTGCTGGCCGGATTAAGCGTGATTTTGACCGGGCTGTTCATGATGAAGCGCGTTAGGACTCCGTTCTTCACGCGGAATCCGTACCTGTTCGGCGACATGACGTGGGGCTTGATGTATGTGCTGCACGGGCTGGCGGGCGTGGGATTGATCGCGCTCATCATGGTCCATATCTATTTCGCGCTGCGGCCGGAGAAATTCGTGATTACGAAATCCATGGTGTTCGGTGACTTGCCGCGCGAGTACTACCTTGAGCATCACGATCCGGAGCGCTGGGCCGCGACCAAGTGAGTAATCCACTCTCTGAGAGCTGCAGCGTTATCGAAGAATGCTATGAATACATGCTGGCCTACGCTGGCCAAGGTGTGTCCGGCGAGAACGATGGAGCGATTCGCGATTTCCTGAGTGGCGCCGCGCGGGCTTTGGCAGGCCTCGAAAGCGCCTACGCGTCCGCCGTGCCCGACGCAGAGCCTTATGCCGCGTTTAGAACTGTGTTGGCACGAGACTCACGCGATGCCCTGGCAGCGGTGAACCTGGCGCTGGCTCAGCCGGCCCTCAGTTCGCAACTGATCGACAATTTGAACGCGTCCATCCATCTGCGCGCGCTGTTGACGGATCTTTTCCTGATTGATGAGATTCTGAAGGTCAACTCGCAACCGTCTGTAGCTCAGGAACCAATGGCTGGGCGGGGTCAACCTTAAGCCAGAGCCAGGCGCCGATCGCGAGCAGCGCCGCCATGGGAATAAAAGGCAGGTCGTAACTGCCGTAGCGGCCCACCAGATATCCAAACAGCACCGACGATATAAGAGAGCCTATTTGCGAAGCAGTGTTCATCGCGCCCACCATCGCGCCGGCAAAGGCGCCGCCGATATCCAGACAAACCGCGAACATAATGGGCTGCTGAAACGTGATTCCCGCGTAAGTCAGGGAGAGCAGAATCATGGTGGCCAGGCGCTGCCCGGTAAACATCACCGCCAGCGCGCAGATCGCCGCCGTTCCCAGGCCAGCGACACCGATGGAGCATCGGCCCCACTTGAGGCCTATTTTTTTCACCAGCGCATTGCTCACCATTCCGCCCGTCAAGTTGGCGCACGCAGCCACGAAAAAAGGCAGAGACGAGAGCAGCAGATCGTTCTCGTCGTATCCGCGTGCTTTCACCAGGAAAGTGTGGAACCAGGACTGAAAAAAGTAGTAAGTGTAAACGTAGCAAAGCGCCACGCCCATGGTGGCCCAGAAGTTCGGCGAGCGGAGAGCGAGACCCCAGGGGAGTTTGTGATGTGCCTTGGCAACCAGCCCGCGCGTTTCTTCCACTTCCGCCAGGGTCACCCCAACCTTTTCCGCCGGAGAGTCGCGAAACCAGCGGTACCAAACGGCGCTCCAGGCGACGCCCAAAATTCCGAACACATAAAAGGACGCGCGCCATCCATAATGCACCTGGATGGGCACCACCAGCAAAGGAGCAAACGCGCCGCCCAACTGGCCGGCCATCAGGGTGATTCCGAGCGCCCGTCCGCGCTCCTGTACGGGAAACCAACGAGCCACCACAACCGACGCGTTCGGATAGGCGCCCGCTTCGCCCGCACCGAAAAAGAAGCGCGTCACCAGGAGCGGATAATAGCCGTTAACCAGACCGGTGAGCGAGGTGAACGCGGACCACCAGAGCACGATGCGCGTGAGCACGCGGCGCGGTCCAATGCGATCGCCCAGCGCGCCGCTCGGGATTTCGAACGCGGCGTAGGAGAGCGTGAAGATGCCGGTGACCCATCCCCAGGCCACGGGACCAATGTGGAGAGCCTCCTGCATGCGCGGACCAGCCACCGAGATGCAAACGCGGTCCAGATACGTGATGACTAACAGCAGGGACAACAGGCCCAGCACCCGATTACGGTACTTCGTTGGTTGCCCCTCCGGAAAGACAGGCTCTAAGTTAACACAGCCCTCCATTTGCAAAGCGGCTGGCCGTGCGGCAGGATGGTAGTCAACCCTCCGATTTGAACCCATGAGCAAGAAGGTTGCGAAAACTCGACCGAAAGGGCCGCCCTCGTCCGGACTCTTTCTGCTTCTCAAGCCCTATCGATTGCTGGTGGCCATGCTGGTGGCGTTGACCATCGTAGGGAACGGCTTGAACCTGGTGGTGCCGAAGCTGATCTCGCACGCCATCGACGCGTACACCAGGGGGAGTTTCGTTCTCAACACGGTCATCTGGCAGTTCGTAGTGGTGGCCTCTGGGGTGTTTGTTCTTTCCTACGCGCAAAGCGCGGTGCAGATCTGGGCTTCCGAGCGAGTGGCAAGGGACCTGCGAACGCGCCTGGCGGCCAAGATCTCCGTGCAATCGTTCGCGGCGGTAGAAACCCTCACTCCGGCCAAACTCCTGACGAATCTTACGTCGGACGTGGATGCGGTGAAGGTGTTTGTATCGCAAGCCATCGCCTCTATCATTTCGTCGTTGCTATTGATCTTTGGGGCGAGCATCTTATTGCTTTCCATCAACTGGCGGCTGGCGCTGGCCATCCTGGGCGTTGTACCGTTCATCTTTATTACCTTTCAATTGGTGCTGCGCAAGGTCCGCAGCCTTTTCAAGAAGGCGCAGGAAGCCATCGACTGGCTGAACCGCGTAATCAATGAAAGCATTCTGGGAGCTGCCCTCATCCGCCTGCTCAACACGCAGCAGATGGAATGCCAGAAGTTCCTTCAAGCTAACGCCGAAGCGCGAGACATCGGACTGAGCATTCTGCGGTTGTTCGCCAGCTTGATCCCGTCCATCACTCTGGCGACAAATATTGCGACCGTCATCATCCTGCTGCTGGGCGGTCATTACGTGATTGCCGGCAGCATGAGCCTGGGCGATTTCACGGCGTTCAATTCGTATCTCGCGATACTCATCTTTCCGATCATTCTCATCGGATTCATGGGCAACGTGATCGCACAGTCATCCGCTTCTTACGCGCGGATTGGCGCGGTACTCAACAGCCCGGAGGAGGAGAAACGCGGGCGAATCGTTACCGATTTGCGAGGCCAGGTGGCCATGACCGACGTCTCTCTTTCCTTCGGACAAAAGATGGTGCTGAAAAACGTTTCGTTCAGCATACCATCGGGAACCAGAACAGCGATCATCGGGCCCACCGCCGCCGGCAAAACGCAATTACTTTATCTGCTGATCGGACTGTTGAAACCCACCTCGGGCGTTGTCAGTTATGATGGCGAGCCGATCGATGAATATGACAAGGAAGCGCTGCACCGCCGGGTAGGCTTTGTCTTTCAGGACAGCGTGATTTTCAATTTGACGCTGCGGGAAAACATCGCCTTCAGCACCACCGTCGGAGAGCAGGATATTGCCAAATCCATCACCACCGCGGAACTCGACGACTTCGTCGCCGCGTTGCCCCAAGGACTCGAGACGGTGGTCTCGGAGCGAGGGACCAGCCTGTCGGGAGGACAAAAGCAACGGGTGATGCTGGCGCGCGCCCTGGCGCTGAATCCACAGGTGCTGCTGCTCGATGACTTTACAGCTCGCGTGGACGCGACCACAGAAAAAGCAATTCTCGACAACGTACACCGGAACTATCCCGGCATTACGCTGGTCTCGGTGACGCAAAAGATCGCCTCAGTGGTGGATTACGATCGGATCATTCTTTTGATGGAGGGCGAGGTGCTCGCCACTGGAACGCACCAGGAACTGATGGCCACATCCCCTGAATATGTCCAACTCTACGATTCGCAGCGGAGCACGAGCCATTATGAAGTACAAGCTTGACACTCAGGAGCGTACCGGGCCCAAGAGGTCTCTACGGGAATCGGGCAAGAAGTTTCTTCCGCTGTTTGCCTCCGAGAAGGGAGCGTTCAGCGCGGCGATGGTGGCCATTGTGCTCAGCTCGCTCGCGACGCTGGTAGCGCCGGTCCTGATTATTCGGATCATCAATACCGACCTGCAGCTGAAGAATTTTCACGGACTGCTGATTTCGTCACTGGCCGTTTTTGCGATCTATGTCGCGGGCGCGGTTGCGAGCTACGTGCAAGTGATCACCATGGGAGGCGTCGGCAGAAGAGTCCTGTTTCACTTGCGAAACGCGCTCTTTCTGAAACTTCAGGATCTCCCCGTGGCCTTCTTCAACGAGAACAAGGCCGGCGACCTGATTTCGCGCTTGAACAACGATACCGACAAGCTGAATATGTTCGTCGGCCAGGCGCTGATGCAGTTCATGGGCAGCGTCTTCCTCATTACGGGCGCGGCCATCTTCCTGGTTAGCTTGAGCATTAAACTTGGCCTGGCGGCCTTATTTCCGGCCTTCTGCGTGGTGCTCTTTACGCGAGGGACTTCGGCCTGGATCAAGCGCAAGAATCTGGTCAGCCTGCAGGCGCTGGGCGGGATGAGCTCGGAAGTGCAGGAGAGCCTGAACAATTTTAAAGTGATCGTTGCGTTTAACCGAGTGGATTACTTTCGATGGAAATTCAATTTTTCGAACGAACGAAACTATAAGGCGTCTGTATCGGCCGGGATGGCGAACAACATCTTCATGCCCTTGTATGGCTTGGCCCATCACATGGCGACGCTCATTGTGATCGGCTATGGAATCTCGCTGATCGAGGCCGGACAAGCTACGGTTGGGTTGCTGATCGGCTTTCTGTTTTACGTGAACAACCTGTACGGTCCCATGCGGCAGTTGGCCACGGTGTGGTCGTCGTTCCAGCTTGCGATGGCCGCTCTGGATCGCATCTCCGAGGTCCTGGCGCTGGAATCGAATATGCCGGTCGTCGATGCATTGGCCACCAAGACCGGAGCCGTCCTCTCCTTCCGCCAGGTGCGGTTCCAGTATCCGGATGGAAAAGAAGTTCTGCGCGACGTCAGTTTTGAAATGGAAAAGGGAAAGGCCTATGCCCTGGTGGGGCCGACGGGCGGCGGCAAAACCACTACAGCAAACCTGATGGCGCGTCTTTACGATCCGACTGAGGGATCCATCCTGCTCAACGGGCGCGACATCCGATCGTACACTGCGGATGAACGCACCCAGAAAATCGGTTTCATCCTGCAGGATCCGTTTTTATTCAGCGGAACGGTGCGGGACAACATCGTCTATGGGAACGAGCCATACAAGAATCATTCGAGCCAGCAGATGGCGGCGGTTCTGGAGGAAGCCAACCTTTCCACACTGGTTTCGCGCTTCTCCGAGGGTCTCGACACGGTGGTCACCACCAGCGGGAACAGTATCAGCCTGGGCCAGAAGCAACTGATCGCGTTTATGCGCGCCGCGCTGAGAAAACCGGAGCTGCTGATCCTGGACGAAGCGACGGCCAACATTGATACGGTGACCGAAGAACTGCTGCAGGAGATTCTGCTCAAACTGCCGGCCACCACTACCCGTGTGGTGATCGCGCACCGTTTGAATACCATCGACAACGTCGACCAGATCTTCTTCGTGAACTCGGGAGGCATCACGCTGGCGGGCTCCATGGAACACGCGGTAGACATGTTGTTGCACGAGAAACGCGCCAGCTAACGCTCAGTCAACTCCTTTCGCGAGGAAGGTGGATGCGGCACGTAATCCTTTTTAAATTTGGCTTGCGTGGCGTCGCGATCCACCACCGCTTGTTTAAATTTGGCCTGGAGCGATTGCCGATCGAGGCGGGCGCCAAGCAAATATACCCTGTCGATCTGGCGCGTGTTGCGAATGTCGTCCAGGGGATTAGCGTTCAGCACGATAAAATCGGCGCGCTTGCCCTGGGCGAGGGTCCCGGTGTCCTGGATGCGTAGCACTGCGGTGGGGCGGGATGTGGATGCGATGATGGCGTCCGCCGGCGAAAGCCCCAGCCGGACGTACATTCCGATTTCATGGTGCTCCGCGAAGCCGTACGCATACTTTGCGGAAACTCCCGCGTCAGAGCCCAGAACGATGCGAGCGCCGGCTGCGATGTATTTTGGGAAATTGTATTTGAGGTTCTCTTCGCGCTGAGCAAACTGCGCACTGGGCGGCGCCGAACAGGGGCTGGAGGGCAGCCAGGTCTTCCCTGCCCGGATATCGGCGGCCACGCTGTCCGGCATAGACTGTTCGATGAATGGATTCGCGCCATCGCAAAGCTCGGAGCGATCGCCCAGGCCCATCACCGGCGCCCAATAAGGGTGGTGCGCCTTGAGTATCGCGAGGAACTCGTCGTCGAGCTTTTCAGCTACCAAGGTGTGCACCAACACGTCGACTCCGGCCTGCACCACGCCCTTTTGGTCTCCGAGGTTCGTAGCATGAGCATGCACCAGCATGCCGTACTTGTGCGCCTCCGCGATCAGCGCGGTGTAAACTTCCGGGGGCATTTTCTGCATGCCCCCGCGGTTGTTGTCTCGATTGTCGACCCAGAATTTCAGCTCCCTGATTTTCAGGGCGGCAATTTTCCGGACGGCCGCGATGGCTTGCTCCGGGGTTGAGACCTCATAGACCGCGTGTAACGGCGTGGTGCCCTGGATCAACAGCGCATCCGGACCGCCTCCCGGCGGCGCCATGCCTGCCGCGAAAAAGAAACGCGCGGCAGGTGGAAATTTGCCGGCCAGCTGATCCTGCTGCAATTTGATCGCAAAAGCGGTGGGCTGCTCGCCCATCGACAGGACGGCGCCGATGCCATAAAACGCCTCGCGCTCCAGTTGGTCAAGCATGTTCTCCGGCGTGTGGTTCTCCACGCTCCAGCTCACAAATCCCTCGTATCCCATGTGGACGTGGATGTTGTTCATGGCGGGCATGACTGTCTTGCCGGTGAGATCGACGTGAGCGGCTCCCGACGGCGCCTGAATAGACCCCTTCTGTCCGATCGCGGCAATGTGTCCATTCTTGACGACGAACGCTCCGTTTTCAATGGGAGCGCTTGAATCGCCAATGATCAGACGGGCGCCTTCATAGATGACGGCGTTCGACTGCGAAAGAGCCGGAATCGATCCGATGATCACCACAAGTAACGCGGTCACAAGGCGGGTCTGCATTTCGGTACGACCTCCTTCTCATAAGTATTAGGCACATTTAACCTCGGCGTACAGGCAAAAGCTTTAGCTGCAACCGAACCGATCGATGTCATGATGTTTTGCGTTCGGAGGAACATGGAAATCTTAAACTATCGGCGAGGCATCCAAACCGCGCGGCGATGCACTGGCGCGCTGGCTTTACTGTGCTGTGTTTCCGTGGGAACTGTTCTGGGCTCTTCACTCACCATCGGTTCCGACAACGCCTCCAGCGCGTTTCCGTTTGGCGGCCCATTTTATGGAAACACCGGCACCGAGTATCAGGAGGCGTATTCCGGCAGCGATTTCACAGGTCCGGTTTCGATCACGGGAATCGACTTTTTCCTGGCCAATGGCTTCAGCGGAAGCCTGTACGGCGGCACCTATACGTTGAGCCTTTCGGTCATCAGTTCCGATATCGGCGGCCTCAGCAGTTCGGACCTGGCCAGCAATGTCGGCTCCGACGATACCGTATTTGAGAGCGTCGCCTTGTCCGGCGCAGCGCCAACTATGTTGACTTTTACGGGCGCTCCGTTTCTCTATAACCCGTCGGAAGGCAATCTGCTGCTCGACATCTCGATCGCGGGAGGAAGCGGCGGAAACGGGGTCGCGTTCGAGGAGAACGACGGGGTTGGCGACTCACTGGCCCGCTATCAGAATTTCGGCACCAACAACGGCGATGGATACGGCCTGGTGACCCAATTCGATTCTTCGCCGGCGGCGGACACTCCCGAGCCCGGAATGCTGGCGTTGGTCGCTTGCGGGCTGGCGGCCATGGCGCTGACCGTACGTCTGCGGCGCCGCTCCAGTTAAGGACCTTCCGGGCGTTTGTTCTCACCCCTTCGTTCACACCTCTTCGTTCACATGGGTAAACTGAACTGACTGCTGTCTGAGCAGTTGGGAGCACCCATGGAAACCAGCCCAGCGGTGACGCGCCGTACGCTGTTGCGCAACACCGCCCTTGGAACCATCGCGATGACGTCCGGCGTGGACCATCTGTTCGGGCAGAACCGCGCGGAGAGGCCGAACATCGTCTTCATCATGGCCGACGATCTCGGCTATGCCGACGTGTCGTGTTACGGCCGTCCCGATATCAGCACGCCGAACATCGATGGCCTGGCGGCGAAGGGCGTTCGTCTGACGCAGGCCTACGCCAACTCCGCGGTCTGTTCGGCGACACGTACGGCGCTCATCACCGGCCGCTACCAATACCGGCTGCCGATTGGGTTGGAGGAGCCGCTGGCGGGACGCGATGTGGGCTTGCCGCCGGACCATCCCACCTTGCCGTCATTGTTGAAGAAGGCCGGCTACGGCACCACGCTGGTTGGCAAGTGGCACCTGGGCGTGCTTCCGAAATTCGGACCACTCAAGAGCGGGTACGAACACTTTTACGGATTCCGCGGCGGGGCTGTGGATTATTACACCCACGCCAACCAATCCGAAGATTTGTGGGACGACGACATGGCGGTGCATCAAATGGGCTACCTGACGGATATGCTCGGGAGCCGCGCCGTGGATGTGGTGAATGGATACGCGAAGGCAGGCCGTCCGTTTCTGCTGAGTCTGCATTTCAACGCGCCGCATTGGCCGTGGGAGGCGCCGGGCGACGAAGCGGAGAGCAACCGGCTGAGGTCGCGCAGCTTGCGCGATTTCGATGGAGGCACGCAAAAAACGTATCAGCGCATGATCCAGGAAATGGATCTTCAGATCGGCCGGGTGCTCGAAACACTGCGCGTGAATGGACTGGAGGAGAACACCATCGTCATATTCACCAGCGACAATGGCGGCGAACGATTCGCGGATACCTGGCCGTTCACCGGCCGGAAGACGGAGCTGCTGGAGGGCGGGCTGCGGATACCGGCCATCGTCTCCTGGCCGGCGCGCATTCCGCAAGGCGGAACCAGCAATCAAGTGGCGATCACGATGGATTGGATGCCGACGCTGCTGGCGGCTGTGGGCGTCTCAGCCGATCCAGCCTTCCCACCGGATGGCATCAGTCTGTTACCGATGCTGACGCAAAATTCTTCCCCGGTTGTGCGCAAGTTGTTTTGGCGTTATAAAGCGAATGCGCAGCGAGCCGCGAGAGACGGCGATTTCAAATATCTGAAGATCCTGGAAAATACATTTCTCTTCCATGTGGTTGAGGACCCCATGGAGCGAGCCAATCTAAAGGAGCGCCGTAAAGATATTTACGACCGGATGGTCGCGGAGTGGCATACGTGGAACGCAAGCATGCTGCCGGAAATCGATGAGAGTTCCACGGATAACTTCACCGGGGATGAACTGGCCGACCATATTGGGACGAAAAAAACGAGTGGCAAGGCGGACAATCCCGCGGTCCGATAAAATCGGGAGGCGCATGAAACACCTCAAGGCATCGCTCTGGCTGGCCGTCGTTCTGCTCCTCGGGACGCAGCCGGTAAAGACACAAGAGCTTCCACGCGCTACTCCGGCACAGGTCGGGATCTCTCAGGAGCGCCTGGATCGTGTCATCCAGGTTCTGCGCGCCGATACGGGCCAAGGCTTGGTTCCGGGAGCCGTCATCTTAGTTGCGCGCCATGGCAAAATTGCCGCTTTCGAAGCCAGCGGGTTAATCGATCCGGGGACCAAGCGTCCGATGACGCGCGAAGCGATCTTCCGTATCTACTCGATGAGCAAGCCCATCACCACGGTCTGCGCGATGATGCTGGTGGAAGAAGGAAAACTCGCGCTTGAAGATTCCGTCACGAAATATATTCCGTCTTTCGCGCGCATGCAGGTGGGCGTGGAAAAGGCCGATCCCGCAGGCGCCAAGCGGACGCTCGAACTGGTGGCGCCGGCACGGCCGATCAGCATTCGAGATTTGATGCGCCACACCTCCGGCATCACGTATGGCTTCTTTGGAAACACGCTGGCGAAACACGCTTATGTGGAGGCGGGAGTCTTGAAGGGCGACGTCACAAACGCCGAGTTCGCCGAGCGAATCGCCAAGTTGCCGCTCTCTTATCAACCTGGGACAACGTGGGATTACAGCCATTCGACCGACATTCTGGGACGCGTGATCGAAGTGGTGTCCGGCAAGCCGCTGTATGAATTTGAAAAACAACGGCTGCTCGATCCGCTGGGCATGCCGGACACCAGCTTTTACGTGACAGACCCGGCGAAACAGCCGCGCATCGCGGAGCCTTTTCCCAATGACCGGACGTTTGGAATCGACGCCGCAATTGGCGATCCTCGCGTGGCGGGGAAATGGGAATCGGGTGGCGGCGGGATGGTGAGCACCGCATCCGATTATGCGCGCTTCCTCGAAATGCTGCTCGGCGGAGGAACGCTCGATGGCAAACGCTACCTGAGTCCAAAGACGATAGCATTCATGACGTCGGATCAATTGGAAGGCGTGGTTCCTGGTCCTTATTATTTGCCGGGGCCGGGCTACGGATTTGGACTCGGATTCGCAGTGCGGAGAACGGCGGGCGGCGCTCCGTTTCCTGGATCGGTTGGCGATTACACCTGGAGCGGCGTGGGCGGGACGTCCTTTTGGGTGGATCCAAAGGAAGATTTGTTCGTGGTGTTTATGATCCAGTCGCCGCGCCGGCGCACGCATTATATGAGCCTGATCCGGAACATGATTTACGCGTCGATTGTGGAGTAGAGGATGGGCACGCATGCGATACAATGCGGTGCGATGGCTCGCAAAGTCTTGTGGACCGCGATGGCGGTCACAGTTGTATCGGCGATGGCTCAAACCCCTGCCTATCGCGCTCCCCAAGTGGCTGGTCATCCCGATCTGAACGGCATCTGGCAGGCGCTGAACGAAGCGAACTACGATATTGAAGGCCACACGGCGCGGGCCGCTCTGGCGCTGCAACCTGGACCGTATGGTCCGGTTCCCGCCGCTCCCGTGCTCGCCATGGGCGCTGTGGGCGCGGTGCCTCCGGGATTGGGCGTGGTGGAAGCGGGCGACCTTCCTTATCGCGCTGAAGCGCTCGCAACGAAGAAGAAGAACCAGGAAAATTGGCTGACTTCAGACCCCGAAATCAAATGCTATTTGCCCGGCGTTCCGCGCGCCACTTACCTGCCTTACCCGTTTCAGATCATCGAAAGCGCAACCCAGATGGTTTTCGTCTACGAATATGCGGGCGCGGTACGCAACATCTTTCTGAAGGACCCAGGCCCGCCGCCGCTCGATTCGTGGATGGGGCAGTCCTTCGGCCGCTGGGAGGGTGAGACGCTGGTGGTGGACGTGAAGGGCCTGAACGACCAAACCTGGTTCGATCGCGCTGGGAATTTCCATAGCGACGCGCTGCACGTGGTGGAGCGCTATCGGCGCACCAGTCCGGACGTAATTTCGTACGAGGCTACCATCGAAGATCCCAAAGTATTCACGCGACCCTGGAAGATGAGCATGGCGCTTTACCGGCGCCAGGAAAAGAATGCTCAGCTGCTGGATTTCAAGTGCGTGGAATTCGTGGAAGAATTGTTATACGGCCAATGGCGCAAGAAGCCGTTGGGCCGTTAATCGAGGGAGGTGGTGTAATGGGGACTCGATTCGTTTCGTTAGCACTGGCCTTGGGAGCGGTGGCGTTCGGCCAACCGCGTACGCCGGACGGCCATCCCGATCTTCAGGGCACCTACGATCTGGCTACGCTGACGCCGATCGAGAGGCCGGCCGGGGCCAAGGCAACCATGACGCTGGAAGAAGCGGCGAAACTGGAGAAACAGACGGCAGCGCTGAAGAAGCTGGGCGATGTGTCCATCCAAGGCGACCGGGCCGCTCCACCCAAGGGCGGTGACGGATCGGTGGGGCCGGCGGGGAACGTGGGCGGCTATAACACGTTCTGGCTGGATCCGGGATCCAGCTACACCATCGTGGATGGACAGAAGCGGACGTCGCTGGTGATCGATCCGCCGGACGGCCGCGTACCTGCTTACACAGCCGCTGCAAAGAAACGCGTTGCGGCGCTTTTGTCCCGCCCGACGTCGGACGTGCAGGAGACTAACGATCCGGGCCTGGAACCGGCCGGCTCTTACGACGATCCGGAGCGCCGTCCGCTGGGCGAGCGGTGTCTGCTGGGATTTGGTTCCACTTCAGGGCCGCCCGTATTGCCGGATTATTTCTACAACAATCTGCATCAAATTGTTCAGACTCCGGACACGGTGATGATTCTTTCTGAAATGGTCCACGACGCGCGCATCATCCGCATGAACGCGCAGCATCTTCCGAAAACTATCCGCAAGTGGATGGGTGATTCGGTGGGCCACTGGGAGGGCGACACGCTGGTGGTGGACACCACCAATTTCACCGATAAGACGCGGTTTCGAGGAGCCACCGAAGATTTGCACGTAGTGGAACGCTTTTCACGCGTGGATGCGAGAACCATTCTCTACCGTTTCACGGTGGAAGATCCGGCCACGTGGGCCTCAGCGTGGACCGGCGAATATGCGTGGCCTGCTACCGACCAACCAATTTATGAATACGCCTGCCACGAGGCCAACTACGCGCTGGGCGACATTTTGCGTGGGGCGCGAACTCGAGAGGCCGAAGAGCGGGCCGCCCAGCAGAAGAGGTGATCCGATGAAAACAGCGTTCCCGATTCTAGCTACGCTCTGCGCGGCCTGTGCGCCGGCCGTGGCTCATCACGCATTCGGAGGCGAGTTCGACGCCAATCGGCCGGTTCTGCTCAAGGGCAAGGTCACCCGGGTGGAGTGGGTGAACCCGCACGCCTGGATCCATTTGGAGGTTACCAAGGCGGACGGCAGCAAGGAAGAGTGGATGATCGAGGGAGGAAGCCCGAACTCGCTGCTGCGGCACGGGCTGAATAAAGACAGCCTGCCGGCGGGGACTGAGATCGTGGTCGACGGTTATCAGGCACGTGACCATTCGCTGCTGAGAGCCAACGGCCGCAACGTAACGTACCCTGACGGCCGCAAGCTGTTCTTGGGCTCGTCGGGGCCGGGTGCGCCGCCGGACAATGCGACGCCCACCGACAAGGCGAAGGCTCCCTAGACGCCTGTGCCATTCATCGACAGTCAAGGCTCCCGGATCTATTGGGACGAGCGGAGCGTTGGTGAGCCGGTTCTGCTGATTATGGGGCTGGGCTATCCATCGGATATGTGGTGGCGCACGCGTCCGGTGCTGGACGGCCATTACCGCACCATCGTGTTAGACAATCGCGGCTCGGGCCGTAGCGACGTGCCGCCAGGGCCGTATCTCATCCCCCAGATGGCCGCCGACGCAGCGGCCGTGCTGGACGCGGCGGGCGTGGAAGGCGCGCACGTGTTCGGCATCTCGATGGGCGGCATGATCGCGCAGGAATTGGCGCTGGAATTTCCCGAGCGGGTGCGATCGCTGGTGCTGGGTTGCACGGCGGCGGGCGGCCCCACTGCGATCCGGGCTGAGCCGGAGGTTACCGAGCTGCTGATGAACCGTGGCGCGATGACGCCGGAGCAGTCTGCGCTTGCTGCGATCCCATATGTCTACGATCGGGACACCGCGCGGGATCGCATCGAGGAGGACCTGGCTATTCGCCGTGGGTGGTTCCCGAAGCCGGAGGGGTACGTAGCGCAGCTGCAGGGGATCCTGGGGTGGGAGTCCTACAGCCGGTTGCCACGGCTCAACGTGCGGACGCTCGTGATCCATGGCGAGACGGACCGGCTGGTGCCATTGGGAAACGGAGAACTGATCGCAGGGCGGATTCCGGGCGCGAAGCTGGTGAGGCTGCCGCACGCCAGCCACATCTTTCCCACCGATCAGACTGCGGCGGCGAATGGCGCGATCCTGGAGTTTCTGGCGGGGGCGTAGGGCTACCGATAGCACGCCTTCGGCGCGTGGGCCTGCTAGTACCGTCGGTGCGATACGCCGCTCATAACTTGGTCACTATCATCTAGCGCTTGCCGTATACTACTTCGATCGGGGCGCCGGGAACATCCCATTAAGGGAGGAAAAATGGATCTGATTCGGAAGGCGCTGCTACTCGGGCTGACACCCCTGCTGATGCACGCAAGTGCGCTCACGGGGAATCTACTCATTAACCCCGGAGCTGAAGACGGAAATCTTACTGGATGGACGGCCGGCGGAGACACCGGTGCCGGCGTGGACAATGGCTCATTCGATCCGGGCATCAACCCCTACCAGGGCAGTTACGATTTCTATGGCGGCGTTGGCAACGGTAACTCGTTAGGCACTCTTTCGCAGACCGACTCCATCCTTACCGGAAGCGTCACTACTAGCTTGATTGACACCGGAACACTGTTCGCGGACATTTCATTTTGGGTGCAAAGCTTGGATCAGGGCGCCCCGAGCGATGAAGCTTTCGTCCAATTGACCTTTCTGAACGGATCTAACGGAGTGATCGGAACGATTGACACACCCGCGTTCTACTCGATCGGAGTTTGGACGAACTACAGCAACGATTACGCCATCCCCGTCGGCACCCGTTCGATTGACTACACCATGGAGTTTCAGCTCGAAAAGGGGATAAACATAGATTCCTTCGTGGACAACAACGTTCTGGAGATCAGCGGCAGCCCGATAACTGCAACTCCGGAGCCCTCAATGTTTATCGTCATGTTCGTTGGCATCGCCCTCCTCAGTGCCCTCCATCTTCGTCGAAACAAAATGGCGGAGAGAGAGGGATTCGAACCTTGACGGTTTTTTGGAATGTACAACTTATAGCTTCTGTGTTGCTCTACGTGCTTTCTTGCTACGCCTCCCGATGCGCATTACCCAAATTGCCCGAGCCCAAATGATATTTTGAACTGTCGATTCGCCACCATACAACTCACGCTGTTCGCACGCAACTCTGGGCTCAGGCGCGTGAGCAGGAGGCTCATCATCGAGCCTAACGCCGGGGAGTCGGCCCTCGCGAGGATATGCGCGCCGAGGCGAAAATAGACCGGTAAACCGTGCTGGATATTGAGTCGCATTCCGCGAACCGCACCTACAGAATCGTGTTGGCCGCCTAAAACCAAGTAGGAACTTGCTGTTTAGTGATCCTGAGGATTGCTTCTTCCGCGGATCCGGTGACGCGTTGCAGTTTCAATGCCTGTTGTAGTGCGGGGAGTGCGGCAGCCGCGTCCGGTCCGATGTCTCCTAGCGCTGTCGCCACGCTGCGCAGTACATAAGTCTGTTCCCCTTTCGCCAGCAGCCGGTCTCCGAGCGGAAGGGCGGCCGATTTTGCCGACGGCCCGATGTGCCCCAGTGCGTCGGCCGCGGGAGCCCGCACGAACGGCTGAGGATCCATTAGCGCCAGAATCAAAGCCGGCACGGCGTCCGCGGCTTTCGGTCCTATGAATCGCAACGCCACCGCCGAGAGGCTGCGCACCTTGGGATTCGAGTCTGTCAACGACTTGCTCAATGCGGGCACGGCCTTGGCCCCGGCTGGTCCCATCTGAGAAAGCGCCCAGGCGGCGGCGATTCGAACCTCGCCATTGGAATCCGCCAGCAATTGCCCCACCTCCGGTGCAGCCGCGGCGGCGTCTTCACCGAACGCACCGATGCTTCTCAGGATCGTTGCGCGGCTACTATCCGTCGCGCCAGCCAATTCCCTGCGATACTCCGCTAATATCCGGCCTCGGTAGACCGGTTCGGCGCCCACGCGTGCCGTGAACGACCGGGGCGCCGCTTCTGGCAGTGCGGAACCCGCCTGAGGTACCAGCTCTAGCACCAGGTCGTTGATGCCCAGATTGAAGCCGGCCGAACGCGCATCGCGGCCCGAGCAGATGAAACTAAGCGTGTGGCGGCCTTGATCGAGCTGCAGCCAGCCCAGCGGACGATCCACCGCCAGATAGAGCTCGGATAAATAGTTCTGGAGGATCTCCGGGCCAGTTGTAGGGATTTCCGAAGTGAGCGCTTCACGGTTATCCAGATTCATCGGCTTGTCGTCCAGCAGTGCGTAGTAATTTCCGTAGTCGGGAGCCTGCGCGATGCGCGCCAGAATTTCGTATCGCCCGGGATTCGCGATGTCAATCGGAATATCGATGCGGGAGCCAGGGCCTTCGGCTTCGAACAGCAGCAGGTCCTTGCCCCAATCCACCTCGCGCTGCACCGTTGCCTTGCCCTTTTGGGTCCTAACGTCGGCGAGCGAATCTTCGACCGCGATTTGGATAGCGTTACCCAGCGGTAATCGCTCGTCGCCATAGGGCGGCTCTGACAGGCCCTCATTTACGCCCTTCTGATACCAGAAGGCGACGCTCGAAAAGTAATCCGGCCGTTCCTCAAAACCGGAGCGCGCCGTACCGTCGGCGTTATACGTCCAACCTTTGTGCTCGATCCCGGCCCACAACGATTTTGTGAATGGGATAGGGTCCGGCACATGCCATCGGTAGCCAGAGAGACGTGCTCCGATTCGCTCTCCCTCGGCGATCGGGATGCCGCTCCAAGGTCCCATGGCCACGCGTAGATCCCACGCGTCGCTCAGATAATCTTCGGTTCCGGTGCCGTACAATTGCGGTTTGGCCGCACCATCCACGAAAAAAAGATCGTCACCTTCGCCAAACCATCCCACGCCGGCTTGAATCACATTTAGCACGGTGCCCACATAATGTCCCGTCCCTTTTACGTTGAGGAACTCGTAGTTTTTCTTGGAAACAGCCGGGCGCTCCTGCCGGTAGTAGGCGTGAAAGTATGCTACGTCCTCAGGTAACGAGGGATGCTGTTGCCAATCCACGTGGTAGTAAAACATAGTGACAGCCCGCTGACCCTCATCGGTGACGGTTATGCGGCAGGATTTGCGGAACGGTATAGACCAGTAGCTGTTGCGCGCCCTGCCGTAAGAACTGTCGCGGATGGGCAGCGAATCCACGTTGCGTTCATATCCGTGTCCCACGGCAAAGAAATCGCCCAGCGGGACGTCAACAGCAGGCGTTTTCTTACCGTCGTAGTAGACGCGCAGCCTCACCAAGCGCGGCCACGCATATTCATTATCGGCGACGGTAAGCCAGATATGGTTGACCACCCCCGGGCCGCTGAGGTCCGCCATCACCAACGTTTCTCCGGGCATGATGCGCTTGCTGTCATCATTACTTCCGACGTAGCGATTCTCACTGGAAGCCCGGTGAGCCGAATAGTGCTTCAAACGCGGAAGGTCCGCTAGACTGGACCCGTCCGGCATCTGCGTCGCGGCGTTTCCGGCCAGCAGGATCATAACGAAACCAAGTCCGGTCAGTTGCCTGATCCATCCCCACAAAGGGATGCGCTGAGCTGCCTGGCATCTTCTCAGGGACATCGATCCTCTCATGGATATCGATCCTCCGTAACCTTTGAAAGTTGATTGATTTCAGCGGCGGAGCTCGCGCTGCCTCTAAACCAGCGTGGGTTTGAAACAGGATTCTTGAAACAGGATTATAGTTTAGCTAATCGACACTGGAGCTATCGGTGGCCTTTGGGGTCAGTCAGTACTCCGGCCCGGCCCAAGTCGACGCGAGCAAACACCCTCGACTGGTAACGGTATCCACTGCAGGCCGCGAGTTCTCGGTCACGGTTACCGCTAGCAGCGAATCGGACTCCGAAACAAAGGGCGCAAAAGGTCTGTCCGATAGAATTCTCAAAGAAGGTGATTGACACAAACCTCGTTTGAAGGCACAATTGCTAAACTCGGTTTCTAATTGGGGAAATCAACCCGCCGTGTTGCTCTCTCCGGCTCAGTAAGCCGTGGTTCTCCCTCGTCGGATTTTTCATCGGAATACAAAGAAGCCACAAAAGTCGCTACGGCAGGGATTCGTTCGGATTTTCGGTCTGGAGGAAGCGGCACATGCGAATCACAATCACGCACGCGTATTCTCTACTGCTTTTCTTCGCCTCGTTTCTATCGGCGGCCACCAACGTTCCACAGAACCCAATACCCGTGGATGATCCGGTGACCATCACGAAATGTGGCGGATGCCATAAGCGCTCCGACGATGGCGTCATGCGGCGGATTTCCTACATCCGCACAACGCCTGAGATCTGGGAGCAGGCCATCAAGAGAATGGTGCGCTTGCATGGCGTCACTGTTACATCGCAAGAGGCTAGCCACATCGTGCGGTATTTGAGCGCCAATAACGGCTTGGCGCCCGAAGAGGCCAAACCCATCTTCTGGGAGGCGGAACACCGCTTATTCCGCGACCAAGAGGACCCTGTCCTAGTGCCCGCAGCCATGCAGCACGTCTGCAACTACTGCCACACCATCGGGCGAGTTCTGGGACAGCGGCGGACCAGGGAAGATTATCAAAAACTGGCGACCATGCACGTAGCGCTGTTTCCTTACACCGACGCCATGGTGTTTCGGCCTTACCCTTCTTCAGCGTCCCTCGATGAGATACCGGTTACGGCAACCACGGTAGGGGCTTATGAGACTACGATCAGCTATCCCAAGCCTCCGGAACCTTCTCCCGACGGGAAAGCGCCCATCGAAAGGGCGCTCGATTACCTCGCCGAGAACCAACCGCTGATTACTCCCGAGTGGTCGGCCTGGAAAGCTGTCATGCACACGCCCAAGCTGGCGGGGACTTGGCTGCTGGATGGGTATCAAAAGGGGAGAGGGCGCATATATGGTCACCTGGTGATTGAAGCCGGATCTTCACCTGACGACTTTGGAACCAAGTTGACTCTCCACTACGCCGCCAGCGGGCAGGAATTTAGCCGGAGCGGCAAGAGTCTCGTCTACACGGGTTACAGTTGGAGGGGCCGGACCAAGATCGATGGAAGCGCCTCCGCGGACCCGAGTGTATCGCCGGCGGAAATGAAAGAAGCCCTGTTGGTCGCCCGCGATGGAAGTTCGATCGACGGTCGCTTCTATTGGGGCGGATACGATGAGTTCGGCATCGATGTGCATCTGGTGCGCGCCGGCACGGGCATCGTTCTGCATGGCACGGACAAGTACGCTGTGCGATCGCCGTCCACCGTTCAATTGAAGGTGTACGGCGAGAACATACCGGCTGGAGTTAAACCAGGCGATTTTGATCTCGGCCCTGGAATCAAAGTGACCAGCATTATTGGGAACAAGCCCACTGAGGTGCTGTTGGGAATCGAAGTCGCGGCCGGAGTAGCACCCGGAATGCACGATGTGTTCCTGCGTGGTGCGAGTGCCGTCAAGGCCTTCGCGGTTTATGACCAAATCAGCTACATCAAAGTGATGCCGGACGCTTCGTTCGCCCGATTAGGGGGCACCATCGTACCGAAACAGTTCGCTCAGTTTGAAGCGGTTGCTTTCGCGAACGGTCCCGATGGGCAGCCCGGCACAGACGACGATTTAGAGCTCGGCCCGGTAACGGCAAACTGGTCGCTCGAAGAATTCTTCTCCGGACCAAACGACGACGACGTGAAGTACGTCGGAAAGATCAACGATGCCGGGCTTTTCACGCCTTCCGGAGAGGGCCCGAATCCCGAGCGCAAGAAACAATCCAATAACTTTGGCACCGACAACTACGGCGATGTCTGGGTGGACGCCTCCTACCAGCCGGAGACTGGCCCTGCCTTGAAGGCCAGGTCGTACTTAGTGGTCACGATTCCCGAGTACATCCACTACGACCAACCGGAGGTTTCTCAATGAGACGCATTACCGCAATGATGGCGGTCGCGACCTTTTTTGTGACATTGCCACTCGCCGCTGACAACGGCCTGATGTACTTAGGCACGTTGGACAAAAAGCTGTTGGTGATCGACGAAGACAAAGAAGAGGTAGTCGGCGAGATTCCCATGACAGGAGTGCCGCGCATTACGGCGCTCTCGGCGGACAAAAAGCAGCTCTACGTGGTCAACACCAAGATGGGGCTGGAAACGGTGGACCTGGAGGCCCGCAAATCTTCAAGCTTGCTCAATTTCTCAGACGGCCGAAGCAGACCGGACATCTTCGGCTTCGCGCCCGATCTGATCACGCCAGGCAGTTACGACTTCGACGGTTTCTCCGGATTGGCCGTCGATCCCACCGGACAATACCTCTACTCCAGCATGCGCGTCACGGTGAAGGAACTCGACGAGTACCGAATCGAGCCGACCAAATTTGTCGTCATCGACCTGCGCGCCAAATCCATCGCCAAAACTTTCCCCTTTCCCAAGGAGCTCGATCAAGGCTTCGGGCCGCTCGTGAGCTTTAAGGTGTCGCCGGACGGCAAGCTTCTTTACGCCTTTGGAAAAGATGTGCTCATCTTCGACCTCGCGACGTTCACTCAGGTGGGTAAGATTCCGTTATCGAAACCGTCGTATCCGGGAGCATCGCCTCTGCGGCTCAACGCAAGCGACGATCCTTATGATGACGCCACCAAAGTGACATCGGTGTTTGTCTCCGTGGATCCAATCGTCCATAAGGGAACACTCGGCCTTGGGACCTTGAACCTGACGACTCGCGAGATGAACTACACCCCGATCGGTGCAGCCTTTCCGATGCTCGGCTTCATGGTGAGCCCAGACCGCAAGCTCGGCTATTCGGTGATGTTCAACTATTCCGGGGGTAATCGCCGAACCGAATGGTGGGTTTGGGATCTGCAGACCCACCAGGTGATCAAGACGCAGCCCTTCGAATCCCGGCCGACGTTCAAGTTCGGGATCAGCAGCGACGGAAAGAAGCTGTATCTTTACGGCTCTGGATCGACGCTTGAAATCTTTGACGCAGCGACCTTAACGTCGCGCAAGCTGATGTATCTGAATCGCGATATCACGACGAATTTGGTAACACTCGCGCGCAAGTGATCGGAACTGGAGTCAATTCGTTCCCGGCCATGGAGGCTGAATCCTTGCGCTGCTACTTTGCGGCAGGCGTGGCTGCGCTGGTCCGATGTTCTGGTCCTGTTGGAGCTGGCGGAGGGGCTTGAACCCCCGACCCTCTGATTACAAATCAGATGCTCTACCAACTGAGCTACGCCAGCTTAATCGAGAGTGGAGCGGGGTACGGGAATCGAACCCGTGTAAATCAGCTTGGAAGGCTGACGCCCAACCGCTAGGCCAACCCCGCGCGTCAACAACGGCTACCGGAACCATTGTACGGAACAGCGGCGAACGCGGTCAACGAGGCTTTAGCTCAACACGAGGCTTTAGCTCAACACGAGGCTATAGCTCAACACGACGCTATAGCTCACATGCTTAGCCCACGGGCGGGCGGGCGCCCGCGCGATAGATGTCGTGCAACCGCAGCAGGCCCAGGCATACGCCGGTCGAGGGATCGAGCACCGGCAGCACCGAAATCTGCGATGGACGGTCCTCCATCAATCGCAGGGCGTCCTGTAAACGCGCATCGGGCGCGATGCTGGAGGGATTGGCCGTCATTACCGCCGATGCGTGGAGCTCGCGAATGTCGTCGTAGGCCTGGAACGCGCGGCGGACATCGCCATCGGTAACCAATCCGATGAGGCGCTCGGAGGCGTCCAGCACGCAGGCGGCGCCGTGCGGATAATGCGTCATCGCGATCACCACCTGCTTCAGCGAGTCATCTGAATGGGCTACTGCGATCTCAGCGCGGCCATGCATCACTTCGCGAACGGTGAGGCGCAAACTGCGTCCCAGATGTCCACCCGGATGGAAGCGCCCAAAATCCTCCACGCCGAAATTCCGCGCCCGCATCAATGCCACGGCGAGGGCGTGGCCGAGCGAAAGAGCCACCGTGGCGCTGGCGGTGGGCGCGAGATTATCGGGACCGGCTTCGCGCTCAACCGATGCATCCAGGACAACGTCCATCTCAGACGCGAGCGGGGCGCAGGGATTGCCCAGAATGCCGATGCGCCGCGACGGCAAGTCACGCAGAAAGGGAATGATCTGCAACAGCTCCAAAGTGTTGCCGCTTTTCGAAACCATCAAGGTGGGATCGCCGGGCGAATACAAGCCCAGATCGCCATGCGCGGCTTCGGCAGCGTGCAGAAAAACGGCGGGCGTTCCGGTGCTGCAAAGGGTGGAAACGATCTTGCGAGCGACCAGGCCGGACTTGCCGAGGCCAGTAACCACCAGCTTGCCTGGCGCGGCGAGAATCATTTCCACCGCGCAGGATAGATTGCCATCCAGGCGCTGAGCGGCGCGTGAGACGGCGTCGGCCTCAATCTGCATGGCTTTTTGAGCAGCCTCAATCCAGAGCGAGGCCGGAGCATTGACATCCATAGGTTGATGGAACCATCATCGCATTCAGCCGTCACCTTAGTGCAGTTCGCCGGAAGCCACTTGCCGCTTGACGGCCGCCTTCACTCCCAATGCCAGGACCCCATCCTTGGTGACGATCGGTTCCACAGTCAGGACGACGGGACCTTTGGATTCGATGAGCTTAAACTTTCGCACCTCCATTTTTACCGGCGAGCGAGTTTCAACAGCCTGACGCAAACAGCGCTGCATCGGCTCCCGGTCCCGCGGTTCCAGGTAATCGAAGATGGATTGATGGACGCCAGGTTTCAGGAACAAGGGCTGCCCCTCGGGCGAGACGGCCAGCAACAGATCATGCGGTTCATCCAGCAGAGAGCGCAAGCTGGTCTCCAAGCTCTGGCGAATGTCCTGGCTGCGCAGCAGCGCTTCGACATCGGTGAGCGTAAGAATGGCGCCTTCAATCTTGCCCTCCGTCGTGGTAGAAGGGCGGATCTTCATCACATACGAGCGTCCGCTAAAATCCCGGACAGTTTGCTCGTAATGGTGCATGCCGGAGATGGCATCCTGGATCAACAGCGGAAGATCCGCCACTTGAATCTTGGGCTTGATATCTCCGAGCGGCCGGCCCACGTCGCTCGGGATCAGGCTCAAGACCTTTTGAGCCGCCGAAGTGAAGCGGCGTATCCGCAAGTTGTTGTCGAGCATGACAAATACCACGTCCACGGACTCAATCAGGTTGGTAAGGTCGCTATTCGCTTTGGCCAGCTCGGTGTTGCGGTTTTGCAATTCCTCATTCACGGTGATCAGTTCCTCATTGGTGGCCTGCAGCTCCTCCCGTGCAGTTTCCAGCTCTTCGTTGGTGCTCTGGAATTCTTCGTTGCTGGACAGGATCTCTTCGTTGGCCGACTGCAATTCTTCGTTGGTGGCTTCCTGTTCTTCGATGATGGAGCGCAAATCGTCCTGCGCTCCGGCCAATTCCCCGCGCAGCGTGGCGAATTCGGGGTCCGAACGCGCGCCGGATTTTGCCTTCTGGCCAGCCTTGCCTTTCCGAGCGCGCCCACGGGCATTTTCGCGCGGCGAAGTGTCGAATAACACCAGGTAGTAAGGATCTTTGGCGCTGTGAGGTGCGGATTTATCGATTACGGGAGTTACTTCGAGCGTCACCTCGGTGTCGCCGGAATCGCTTCGTACTCGTACGCCGGCCTTGCGAATCGGGCCGCCCGCTTTCTTGGCCTGATGGATGGCGGAACGCAGCTCAATGGCCAGCCCTTGGCGCGCCAGTTTGATCAGGTTGAGCGTCGCTTGTCCGGGTGGCTGCTCGAGAAAAGGACTGGTGTGGCCGCGGAACTGAAGAACATCGAATGAGGAATTGATCAGAACTCCAGGCGGAGAGTACTTGGATAAAACGATTTGATCGGCTTCCTTGCTCAAATCTATTTCGGGCTGCGAGATGAGCCTTGGCTTGCGGACGCGAACCGGATCTTCCAGTAGGTCGGCTCGGCCAAATTCCAACCGCGGGGGCGCCGCCGTGAGGTGCTTGGAATAAATCCTATGCTTCTTGTCGATCTGGCGGAACGCTTCGGAGCCCGCGTCCACGCTCTCCGAGTTTCCCAGCAGGAGATAGCCGCCGGGGTTGAGGGCGTATTGGATCGCGGCCAGCACCCTTTTCTGCAGAGAGACGCCCAGATAGATAAGCAGATTGCGGCAACTGATGAGATCCATCCGGGAGAACGGCGGATCCTGGGTGACGTCCTGAACGGCGAAGATGCACCGATCGCGCACCTGTTTGTTGATTTGATAACCGTCGCCGGTCTTGGTGAAGAATCTCCGCAGGCGGGGCACGGAAACATCGGCGGCGATATTTTCGGGATACAGGCCGTCGCGAGCGACTTGAATGGACTGCTTACTAATGTCGGACGCGAAGATCTGAATGGACGGCGAGCTTCCCGACGATTGCACCGGCTCAAGCAACAGCATCGCGATCGAATAGGCTTCTTCGCCCGTGGCACAACCGGGAACCCAGACGCGAATGGGCAGATCGCCGCTGCGGTTTTTCAGTATATCCGGGATGACATGGCGCTCAAGGTACTCGAAGGTCTCCGCATCCCGGAAGAAAGACGTCACATTGATGAGCAGGTCGCGATACAGCGCTTCTACTTCGGCGGGATCGGCTTCTAGACGCCTCAGGTAGGCTGCCACGCTATCCATTTTGCTGAGAACCATGCGGCGCACGATTCGGCGGCGGAGCGTGGCGGGCTTGTACCCAGAAAAATCGACGCCCGTGGTGCGCTTCACCCATTGGAAGATACCCGCAAATTGCAATTCGGGAGTGGTCTGTTCTTCTTCATCCTGGTGGGCGCGCCGGACATAAGGATGGCCGGCGATACGCGCCAGTTCCCGGGCTATTTGAGCGGGGGGAAGCACGAAATCCGCGGAACCGAACTGGGCGCTGGCGCTGCGAGGCATGTCCGGATACTTGGCGCTTTGTTGATCCTGCGCGAACGCAATGCCCCCTTCCGCTTTGATGGCTGCCAGACCCAGCGTCCCGTCGCTGCCGGTGCCGGAAAGAACCACACCGATGGCCTGGCTTTTCCGCCACTGGGCCAGTGAGCGAAAAAAAGTGTCGATCACCATGCCGTGATGGCTCTCGTCTTGGTTTGCCGTCTGGATGGGCCGCGCGGCGAGGCCTTGATCCAGCAAGACGAGAGTAGCGTTGGGCGGAATTACGTAGATTTGATTGGGCAGCAGCGGCGTCTGGCCAAGCGCTTCCGTCACCGGCATTTTCGTCACGCGGGAGAGCAGCTCGCTCAACATGCTCTTGTATGTCTTGCTGAGGTGGGACACCAGCACGTAAGCCATGCCGGTGTTGCTGGGAAGGGCTTCCAGGAGTTCGCGGAAGGCTTCCAGCCCTCCGGCCGATGCACCTATGCCAACCACCGGAACGGAGGGCGCGGGATCGGCGGAGGAAATGGGCTTCTTCGCTGGGGAAGTTTTCCTCGCGCTTTGGGCCGGCTTCCCGGACGAGATCTTCTTTGGCATCTTGCTGAAAGATTAAGTTTACTTAGGCTACATTACCAGACTTAACAAGCGGGCGGAAGGGTTTATTAAACCGAATTTGCATTATATGCATGCCGGTGACATCCCAGGTCATTCCGGAAAACAATCTCCAAAAAGACGAATAGAGATCACTGGCGCGAGGTCACCGGGCCAGTCCCGAGGAGTGCCCGATGCTAGGCGTGAGGTGGGCCCGCCATAGTGGAAGATGCCTGGAAGTCGGCTCGGTTGCAACTGTGATCGGCCTCGTGCCGGAATAGCGCCAGACGAGCTTTTTCGGCGGCCTCCCAAGACATCTTGCATGAGCGGCGGAGCAGATCGACTTCCGATTCGATTCCTAAACCAACGAGTTCTGTCATCTTGCGCACAAAATCGGCGTATGTGCGCGTTGTCTCCCGGTAATCAGCGACCAGACGTATACGATCCTGGCACATCATAGGGCCTGATTCTATCACAACCCGGTTGCAGAGAAATTTACCCTAAAGGAATGCCGGTTTCGGTCGATAAACATATCAAGTTCAAAATGTTACCGGGCCTTACTACCGTATCGCTGCCCCAGACCTACTGCCGGGCGTGCCATCTCTCCACGCGCTCGGACGTAGTGCGCTGTCTGCATTGCAATCGGCCGTTAAATCCGCCGTCGGCAACTGGGAAACGTTCGCCCCGCAAGACGAAACCGCGCCGGGTTCACTAATCAGCCCGTTTCGTCGCGCTGTGGTCACGGCTCGGTTGGATGCTTTATTCGTAGCGCAGGGCTACTACGGGATCCAGCCGCGCGGCTTTATTGGCCGGCCAAATCCCAAAGAAAAGCCCAATCGCCACCGATACCACCACGCCCAACACTGCCGCCCACCAGGGGACCGAGGTCGGAAGCGCGGGAAACGCCAGGCGGCAAGCCAGCGAAACGCTCCATCCGAACGTCATCCCGATCAGGCCACCTAAACCGGTGAGCACCACTGCCTCGGTAAGGAATTGCAGCACGATGTCGGCGCGGCGGGCGCCGATGGCTTTGCGAATGCCAATTTCGCGGGTGCGCTCGGTCACCGAAACCAGCATGATGTTCATGACGCCGATTCCGCCCACCAGCAGCCCAATGGAACTCATCACCACCATCACCAGGGCAACGATGGCGGTGACGCTGTGGAACTGTTCCACCAGTTGATCCGAAGTGGAGATGGAGAAATCGTCGGGCTTGTTGGCCGGAACGTGGCGCTGGATGCGCATGACAGCCGTAGCTTCGTCGACGGCGGCAGCCAGGCGGCCAGGCTTAGCGATGACCATCAGCAGATTTTCCTTGGACGCGGGGAACAGCTTGCGCATGCTGAAATAGGGGAGCATGACGCGTGGATCGTCCTGGCCGGGGAAGGATGCGCCCGGCCGCTTCATGACGCCGACCACTTCGAATTTATGGCCGTTGACATCGATCCATTTGTCGATCGGGTCTTCGCCGTTGAACAAGGCGCGCGGGACATCGGCGCCAATGACGGCCACCGGCATGTGGTGCTGGTTTTCGACGTCGGTGAAGAAACGCCCTTCCGCGATCTCAGCCTGCCCGCTCTGCGCATAGGCTTCTTCGGTGCCGGAGATGTCGGCATTATACAGCTCGTTTCCCTTGTAGCGCGCAATATTGATCTGCGGTCCGGTTCCAAACGAGTTCGGGATCAGATACGGGCTCACATACTCCACCGACGGGCAGCGAGCCGCGATGGCCAAACCGTCTTCATAGGTGATGGGCTTACGGCGCAGCATTTCCGGCGTGCGGCTTTGAAAACCGATGGGGAACTTGAAGACGATGGCGGTGTTGGTGCCGAAACTGCGCATGATGCCGGTGACGGCGCCATCCAGTCCGGCGATGATGGACCCCACACCGATGATGGTCCCAGTGCCGATGATCACTCCCAGGACGGTAAGGAACGAGCGCATTTTATGCTCGCGCACGGTGGCCAGCGCGAGGCCGATGGCGGAACCGAGTTCTACGCGCGTCATTGTTCCACCGTCATCGCTCTACCATCATCTTTCTACCCGCAGGGCTTCGATGGGATCTAGTTTGGAGGCGCGCTGCGCCGGATAAATGCCGAAGAACAGGCCGACGGCGGTAGATAGTCCGACGCCGATGAAAACCGCGGACACGGGCACCGCCATAGGAACTGAGGTGAAGTTTCGCACTGCCGCGGCAACCACCCAGGCCAGCACCACGCCAACCAGCCCGCCCATACCCGCCAGCATGGAGGATTCGACCAGAAACTGATTGAGGATATCCTGGCGGCGCGCGCCCACCGACTTGCGGATGCCGATCTCGTGCGTGCGCTCGCTCACCACGGCCAGCATGATGTTCATGATAACCACTCCGCCCACCACCATAAAGATGGACACGACGGCGACGGCGGTTGCGGCGATGGCGTTGGTGAGCTGGTCAAAAGCGCTGACCAGAGCGTCCGAGGAGAGAATGGAGAAAGTGTCGTCCTGGCCGGGCGCTTCGTGCCTGCGGGCGCGAATCAGCATGCGCATTTCGTCCTTGGCCTGCTCCAGCACTTTTTGATCGGCCGCGCGGGCGGCGTAACGAATGCCCGAGCGCGATCCATAAATCTGGAAGTAAGCGCCGATGGGAATGTCGGCGAATGCATCTTGCGACTGGCCGAAGACGCTGCCCTTGGCCTCAGCCACTCCAATGACGGTGAACGGCCGGCCTTCGATCTTGATCTCCTTACCGAGCGGATCGCCATCGCCGAACAGGTTGGTTTTCAGGTCGGCGCCGATAACGGCAACCGGCGAACGATGGCGGTCTTCAATGTCGGTAAAATAGCGGCCGCTGGCGACCTGGGTATCGCCGAGAGCGGCCCAGTTGGCGGTGCCGCCGTTCAAAGAGACATTGGTCAGCGTTTGCGATCCCATAGAGACGGTGACCGTGCGGCCGGCGCTCATTCCAAAATCGCTGACGAGGGTGGTATGGTCTTTCAAGTACTGAAATTCGTCGGGACTCAGCTCCGGATTCCTCTTTTGCATTTGCAGGAATTTCTTGGGGTCGAAATTGCCGAGGAACGCGATTTTGACGATCCGGAATCCGTCCGAGCCCATGTTGGAGACAGTGTTGGCGATATATACGTCCATGCCGTGGATCATGGCCATCACGGCAATCAGGGTGGTGGTGGCCAGGATGATACCGAGCAGCGTGAGAAAGCTGCGCAGCTTGCTGGAACGCAAGGAGTCCAACGCTACCGATGCAGCTTCGCGAAATGACGCGGTCTGTCCTGAGCTATGTCCCACTTTAATTAAGAGACGAAACCGGCTGTCACGTTGTTCCTTACTTCTTCCTCGAAACGCGCAAAACGGAGCACGGCGCGGAACAGTTCACGGACAGCTTGGCGCGCGCCGCACCCTTTGCGCTTCCAATACCCAGTTTACGAGAACCTGATCCAGCCAGAAGCGCGGCCTCGTTTTCGAGATAAATCCGAGGTGGCCTCCGTGCTCCACCGCGATCAGGCGCAGGTTGGGATTCGTCGAAAACGCGGGGTGATCGTAGACGCTGAAAGGGATTAACGGATCGTCCTTGGCCTGCACCAGGAGCGTGGGCACGCGGATGCGGTCCAGGAACTGATTGGACGATTGAGTGGCGTAGTAGTTGTCAGCCGTGCCGAAGCCAAATGCCTTGGCGGTGAACCGATCGTCAAAATCGTAGATATTTCGCACCAGATCCAGGCCGCTCAGGTCGAACAAACCGGGCGTGAGCCGCTGCTTGACGCGAATGCGTTCCTTGAGGCGGCTGACAAATCTGCGCGCGTAAATGACGTTGGAGGGTTTGTCGAGCTGCCGGACGCAAGCGGCGAGATCGATGGGCGTGGAGATGGCCATCACGCCGGCAATTATTTTGGAGCCCAGGCTTGAGGCGGAGGCTCCGAGTTCCCCGGCCAGCTTCAACACCACGTTGCCACCCAGCGAAAATCCAGCCAGGAAGATGGGCGCGTTGGATGGGAGCTGGCGAATCACCGCAAGCAGGTCCGAAGTCTGGCCGGAATGATAAAGAGTGCAGCCACTCAAGTGTTCCGTACCGCCGCAGCTTCGCATGTTGAGGCGATGCGTGGCGCATCCAGCTTCGAGCGCGGCCTGGGCCAAACTGCGTGCGTAGCCTGCGGAGCTGGAGCCTTCCAGCCCATGCACCAGAATCAGCTGTGCGATGGGTTCGGCGGCGGGAGTTTGCGAATGGACCAGAACCTGGACGCCGGGCTCCGTTTCGTAGAACTTCGCCTGAACGGGGAAACGCTGCTCGTTCAATTCGCGACGCCAGTAGTTGCCGGCGATGGTGAGCAGATGCGGATTTCGGAAGAACGGGACGAAGGGGCGCAAACCATCAGTTTAAAGGGACGGCGGGCGCGTAGGAAAAAGAGAGGGGACGGCCAAGGGAACCGTGCCCCTCAAATCATGGACACAAGACGCTAGCGAGCGGCCACTGATATCGTGGACGCGACCACCACATAGCCGCGTCGCATCAGAGGCTGCTCCTCTAGCCAAGAGATATCGGCGGGCGGGATGGAAGGAATAGTGAGAACTTGGTACTAAGTAGGACGGGAAAAACCTTAATTAGACCAGTTCAGTCAGGCGCAGGCGGTGTCCAAAATTTTCTGAATCAAGGCATCGTAGGGCACACCGGCCGTGGCCGCGGATTGTGCGAAGTCGTCTTCACAGGCCAGCGATGGATTGGGATTGGCCTCGATCACAACCACTTCGCCGGCGGCGGTGAGACGCACGTCCACTCGGCCGAAGCCGCGGATTTTCAGCACCCGATAGACCTTGCGCGCCAGACGCGCTAGTTTCGCGTCGACACCCTCGGGAAGCTCGGTAGCGGGCCCGTTCTGGATACCCCACTTCTTGCGATAAGTATCGTCCCATTTGGCCTTGAAGGTGGCGAACTTGGGCGTGTCCTCGGGAACATCGTGAAAAAAGATTTCGCGCGGCGGCAGGACCGTAAGTTTGCGATTGCCCATCACGCTGAGATACAGTTCACGCCCTTCTATGTATTCTTCAATCAGCGCATCGCAATGAAATTTTTCGTGGATGAAGCGGGCGCGCTCGAGCGCCTCCTCCTCGCTCTTGGCGAAGGACGCCTTGGCGATTCCATCCGACGATTCTTCTCCCACTGGCTTCACAAATGCCGGATAGACAAAGCGCCGCAGGCGTTTCAGCGGCCGCTGCTCGGTGGAGATGACGAAATGCGGAACGCGCACGCGATGATAGGCCAGCACCTTTTTGGCGAGCGCCTTGTCCTTGCAGAGCATCAGACCGTCCGGGCGGGCGCCGGTGTATTTCACGCGCATCAGCTCTAGCAGCGCGGGGATGTTAGGCTCATGCGCGCGGCTGGAGTGAAAGGATTCGGTGAGGTTGAAGACCACTTCCGGCGCGAAGTTCTTCAACTTTTCCACGATGCAGACCACGTCGTCGAAGACCGCGAGCGTTTCCACCTCATGCCCCAAGCGCTGCAGGCACGCCAGCACGTCAGCTTCGGTGGGCTTGTCTTCTTCGTCCTTCAACTCTTGCGGAGAGAAGTTCGCAGCCGCGGAACCAGCATGATAAGCCACGTCGAACAGCACCAGAACTTTCACGGCTACACAGACCTCTTGAAACGGCCGGTGTGCAGATGATTGGTTACCATCGCCGACAGATACGCAGCCAGCTCAAAGGAAACGCGCGCGCGTTCCAGCGGCGGCGGAAAGGTGAGCTTGAGTTTTTGACAGCGCTCAATCAATTTGCGCACCAGCATGTCCACGGTGTATTTGTGCTGTCCGGTCCAGCGGACGATGGAAGCCACCAGCACCGGCCGATTGCGGCGCATAACTTTTGCAGCGGACTCTCCGTTCGGCTCACCAACTCCGAATATAACGCGCAGATCGGCGTCATAAAAGTCGGGGAAGTCTTCGGCGTAAAGTTTGCGCCGCTCGGTGTAGTAACGCGCGAGCGTTTTTCGCAGGCGGCTGGCTTCATAGATGCGCCGCACGCGCTTCACTTTGGGCGGCGTGTTCCGGGCCTCTTCCATCAGGCAATGCACGAATTCCAGTTTGTCCAGCGCCTTCCAGCCGCGATACTGTTCGCGCCACTGCTCGGGCGTCAAGGAAAGCCAGACCGCGAAGGTCTCGGCGAAATCTTCGTCGGGATGAGCCTGGGCGTACCAGTTGGGCAGATTGCGCACGAAGCCTTTACTGTAAGGACGCGGCTGATAGGTTTCGGGAGAATATTCAGTTTCGGGGCTGCCGAAGACGGCATGCCAATCGTCGCGCGAGGAGAATCGGTAGGCGTGATCGATGGCGTGGCCGCTTTCGTGCCGCAACAACTGCTGGCACCATTCGGGAGTTCCGCCTTCCACCTGCAGCATCTGATGCATTTCAAGAGTCTTCAAGCGAGGATGCGCCAGGTAAAACGGAATCGCGATGGCGGGCGAGCCCTCCGGCGAAAACCATTCATCCCCCAGGTAGCAGGGCGGACGAAACGCCAGGCCATGCGCGCCGAGTTCGTCGTAAAGCTGCGCGATGCGGCCCTCGAGTTCGCTTCCGGGAATCCGCGCGCCGAGATCGCAGATGCGCTTTTGAAGCAGTTCGTCGTCTTTTAGCGCTGGCCAAGGCGTGGCCACCGGCGCCGGCAGCTCGGCCGCGCTGGGCGGCGGGTCGTGTCGCTCCACGGACTTTATCCTAGCGCGAACCCAACTTGAGAATGCGGCGGCGCAACGCCGGGTCGCGTTCGAGCGCACGAACAAAAGCCGATTCGTTCGGTGCGTTCTTAGCGCGTTGAACGGAGGGCGGGAACGGAGACGATCTGAGCGCCATGGCAGCGCGGCGGGTTTCAAAGTGGTCCCAATCGCCTGCGCGTGAACCAGCCATTTCGTAAATCATCCAACCCGCGGCTAGACGTCGCAACGTCCCAGCCGGGGTGCGAGAAGCGGGGTTCGCGCGGAGCTTCGATTCCTCGGTCAGCAAAAGCTTGGCCACTGCAGGGTTCGCGGGGCGAAAGCCGAGCTTCCGATAAAACCAGAACGCGCCGGATTCGATGGCCTCTTCGTTATGCTGACCCACTTGATAGGGGTCGACCGCGAAGCAAGTGACCGGGAGCAGCTGGCGAAACAGCCGCAGCAAGCGCGCGTAAATCCAGGCCGTCTCGCCTTCGCGAAACGTGTAGTAGAGATTGAAGCCCACCTCCATGTGCTCAAACAACGTCAGGCATTCGATGTAGCCGATGGGAACGCCGTTCTTGAAGAACATCCCAGCGTGATAGGCGCGCAGAGGCAGGCGACGCTCTGGCGGCACTCCGCAAACGAACGCCTCAACTCCGCGGCCGAGATCGGCGCGAACCACGTGCGCGGGATCGCCATAGGTAAAACCGTGCAGTTCGCGATAGCGCATCGCGGATGTCTCGCGCGCGAAATCGAGCAGCTTTTGACCTTCGTTCCGGCTGAGCGTTTCGACCGGGAGCGCAGGTGATTCCAGCTCGGCTTCGAGCGAGACATCGGCACGGCGTAGCAGCGGACTGGCGTGATAGAAAAACTTGCGCCGCCCCGGCAATCGCCCATTCGTACGAGTGGCCCTCCCATCGCCCAGTTCCCAGCGGACGAAGATTTTGGCCTGCGCGAACAGTTCCGCGTTGTCGATTTGTGCCAGCAACCAGCGAAGATCCGATCCCCCGCCCTGCTTGGCAGCGCGAAACCAATCCATATAAGGGATGTTCGCCTCCACCAGCAGGTCTTCGTCCGCGAAAGGATGCAATCGGCTCAGCAATGGCCCCAGCAGCGAAGCATCGTAACCGCCCCAATCGATTTCGACCGCTTCGGGATGACGCTCGGCCAACCAGCACGTGATGTCGTAGGTGAACATCGCCGAGAAGCCGGTCCCCGCGATTCCGGAGACATCGGGCTCTTCAAACGGCGTAAGATCCACTCCCGCCCTACGCAGTTGCGCAATTTTGCCGGGTATCGAAGCCAGCAATATGTCGGCCAACCGAGCCACTTCCCGATTCGGCGGGTACGCGCGAAAGAACAACAGTGCCTCATGGAACCGGATCAGCGATGTGGCGTCGCGAAACTGGGCCCGGCCAAGTTTCAAGAGGAGTGGCGGCAGAGCAACCTGCTCCTTCGAGCCAAATGCGCGCTTCAGCGACTCCAGCCGATTCAGATCCATCGGGAGTAGACTATCAGAAGCCATGAGATTCCTACTCACAGCCCTCACCTCCTTGCTCTTGCTGGCCAGCATTCCCGCCTCGGCGCAGGACCGGCTCTACGTTGTCACATACGTGGATCTTATGCCCAATTTCGCCGACGATGGATCTAAAGTTCTCGAAACGTACGCAGCCGACTGCCGCAAGGAAAAAGGGGTCGTCCGCTTTGAACTGTTCCACGATATCGGGCGCAAGAACCATTTCACAATGGTGGGAGCGTGGGAGAATCGGGCGGCGTTCGACGCGCACCTGGCAGTGGATCACACCCGGCAATTTCGAGAAAAATTGCAGCCCATGTTGGGAAGTCCTCTGGACGAGCGGCTGTACAACATCATGCAATAGGCGAAGCCCTGCGCTGTCACTGTCCCGACGACAGTTCCTTCACTAACTGATACAGGAACGCCTGGCCTTCATAAAATGATGTGACATTCATGCGCTCATCCCGGCCGTGGGCCCGCACATCGTCGCGATCGCCGAAGAAGCCAGACACGCCGTAGGTGGGAATGCCTCCTACGCGCAGGTAGCGTCCATCCGTGGCGCCGGTGCTCATGACGGGAATGGTCAGGACGCCGGGCCACATGGTATCGCTGATGCGAGCCACCGCCTTGAGCACATCCTGACGCATGGGAGAAGCCGGACCGACGCCCACGTCTCCTTGCACATGAATCGCAACCTGGTCGTCCCCGATGGCGAGCCGCAGCGCCCTTTGCACCGACTCAACGGACTCGCCGGGGAAGATGCGGCAGTTCACGTTCGCGGTGGCAAGCTGCGGAAGCGCGTTCAGCGCATGTCCGCCGGCCAGCTCGGTGGCGACGCAGGTGGTGCGCAGCATCGAATTCCAACGCGGCGAAACGGACGCAACACGCTGCATGGCGTCGCGAGCGGCGTCGGACGGGCCGTCGGCAATCCTGACCAGATCGTCCTTTAACGCTCCGTCCTCCACCTTCGCCATTTGACGAAAATAGGCACGCGTCACCTCGTCGGTCTTTAAGGCGAACCCAAACCGGGAAAGCCTTTCGAGCGCAGTGGCCAGCCGATAGATGGCGTTATCCGGCACGGGAACGGAACTGTGCCCTCCCCGGTTATGCACTTCAAACTTGAAATCGGCGTAGGATTTTTCGCTGACCTGGATATTGTTCGCGATCTTCTTGCCGGACACCATTACGCCCCCGCCGCCCTCGTTCAGGCAGAGGTCGGCCTCGATCAACTCTCGCTTGTTCTTGAGCAGCCAGATGACGCCGTTGAACGGGCCGCCGCCTTCTTCATCCGCGGTCAGGGCGACGATGATGTCGCGCTCCGGCTTGAATCCCTCGCGCTTGTAGCGAATCAGGTTCGCGATCCAGACGGCGGCTTGGGCCTTGTCGTCGGAAGTTCCGCGTCCGTAATAGTAGCCATCCTTTTCGATGAACTGGAATGGATCGGTGCTCCAGTCCTCGCGGTTGGCTTCCACAACGTCGGTATGGGCGAGCAACAGGATAGGTTTTAGTGGTCCCGTACCGTGATAGCGCACGACGAGGTTGGCCTTCTTGGGACTGGCGCCACCGACGAAAATGTCGGACTCGGGGAAGCCGGCGGAGCGCAATCGGGCTGCAACAGCCTCAGCCAAAGGAGTAGTGGATCCGGTGCTGTAACCGGACCGGACCTCGATCATTTCCTTATATATTTCGCGCGCGAGCTGCCGATCTGCGTCAGGCGGCAGGGCGGCGGAAGCGGCTCCCAGAGCGAGGGCAGCGAGCGCTACCCACCCGGGCGCCTTACACCAAATCATGCGCGGATTGTAGCATGCCGACGGTTAGGTGAACTCTCGCCGCAAGCTCACTCGCCGTAAGCCCAGGGCCTGGCGGGGATTGTTGGTGACGACGGCTTCCACCAGCGGACGAGCGAAGAGCGCGTGTGTGAGGCACGGGTCATCCACGGTCCACACGAAGAGCGGCTTGCCGATGGTCTCGGCTTTGTCGAGGAGCAGATGGTGCGCGACGAGCAGGTCGACGTCAGCGCTCAGACACGCGGAGCGAACGTCGTCGCTCCAATCCGCGAAGATCAGACCGGTTCGGATGCCCGCGTGGATGGCTCGGGTTTCGCGCAGCACGGGCGCCAGGAACGATGTGATGCAAAAATCATTCAAAGGGAAATAGCGAAGCAGCAGGCCGATCGCGTCGCGCTCGCAGTCGGGTTCTTTGAGTTCGACGTCGAGCTGAATGCGGCCTCGCGTAAGTTGCAGGGTTTCTTCGAGCGTGGGCAACTCAGCCGAGAGATGGCCGATGGGATCGTGGGAAATCACCAGCTTGCCATGGCGCGCGCGCCGGACATCGAATTCGATCATATCGGCGCCAACTTCGATCGCCCGCTCAAAGGCCGCCAACGTGTTCTCAGGAGCTTCGGACGACGCGCCGCGATGGGCCACCACTCGCATCCAAGAGACGCTCGATCAACCACCGGACTTTTTGGCTGCCGGTTTCACTTTTGCGCCGCCTTCGTTCAGCAGCTTTTCGATTTCGTCGCGCATATGCTGCTCCTGTTGGTTATCGAAGAAGGCTTCATCCACACCCGTGTATTGCGCGCGAATGACGCCCTGGCGATCGATGAACACGACAAAAGGCACCAGGGGACGCTTGTCCTTCGGCCACTGCATATAATCCAGAGCCGACATGACTCCGGCCGTACCCACCGGCCACGGCACTTTGAAATTCGAGACGAACGAGGCAACATCCGGGTTTTCATTCAGCGCCGCTGCCACCACCGCGAATCCTTTTGGGGCCAGCGCGGGATAGATGTCCTCCAAGAGCTGCGTGGTCTTCTGGCAGTGCGGGCAAGTGGTGAGGATGAAGGTGAGGCACAAAACCTTACCCCGGTAATCGCTCACCTTGATTTGCTTTCCGTCCGTCAGTTGGATGGAGTAATCGGGCGATTGCCTTGGGATTTGGGCGGCCTGCAAGTTAGGACGCCAGAGAGAGCCGGCTCCGATGATAAGAGCTGCGATTGTAAGTGCGCGCATAGCGAAAGTCTGAGTATACAGGAGCCTGCTTCAGTTTTGGTCTGGACACCTGGTCTATGGAAGCCTGGTCCAGAATTCCCGTCCCTGGGCGGCGAATTCGCGGGAGATGTGCGAGAGTTGCGGCTCGATGGCATAAACCGTATCTTCGACAATTGTTCCGGCAGTGACGTGCACGGCGGGGATCTCGGCGAAAGCGGCCATGGGCTGAAACAAGAGAAAGGCCGGTCCCGGCATGCCCGACGTCACTCGATAGACGACGGAATTTTCGGCGATCGGCGCATCGTCTATTGGCGCATCATCTATTGGCGTATCGCCCGGTTTCATTTGAACCACGACCATCCTCAGGAAGCGCGCTTGCGCCAGGTTCATTGCGGCCACGCCCGGAGAGTCACGGCGCTCGGCAAGAATGGTTCGCTGAGACGCCAGGGTTTCGTCGATGCCGGCCTGTATCTGAGCCAGATCAGGATGCGCCTCGTACAGGGATCCCAGGACCGCCCCCGCTTTCTCCACGCCTTCAAATGAATCGTATGGACCGAAAAACAGGGCCTCGGGCGCTCCCGTGAAGGCTTGCATTTCCATCCAATAAATTGGGACGTCCAGCGAATTACATGCGCGAGACATGGCGCGCTCCAACCGCTCGCGATGGAGACCCGTTCCAGGCTTGAATTGCTGGCGAACCAGCAGAAGAATCTTGGGAGGGGAAGCGGCCGTGGGCTGGGCACCGCAAAGCGAGGCGCAGGCTAGAATGAGCAGGAACCGCGCAGGCCGCACGTCTTAGTCCTTACGAAGTTCATCGTCCAGATCGGTCATTACTTGTTCCCGCTTGCCATCCGCTAGATCTTTTTCCAGGCGGCGCAGCGCCAGGCCAACGATGTCGCGATGGTGCAGGCGCGACCCAACGGCCTCATGGTCGCTCAAGCGCAGCCACAGCTCATGCAAACGATCGACATCCTCGGGCCACAGCCGCGGAGGGTGCGGGCCCAGGTTCACGTACGTGGAGGGCCGGTCTTTCGCAATGATCTCGAGCGAAAACGCATGGCGCGGTTCCGGCTGGCTTTCCCACGCGAGCCCAATGCGCCGCGCGAGTTCTTCCGACGGCATCTTCGCCGACACTCCCGTCACCAGACGCGAGGCCTTGAGCCGGGTGGCGGTTTGCACCACAGCGTCGAAGGGATTCACGGCCGGGACCTCCAGCAGTTCCACCGGCTTACCTTCCTTCTCGGCCATCTCCACCACGTGGCTGAACAGCTCCTTCTCGTAATCGCTGAACATCTGCTCGTCGGAAAGATCGTATTCGCCGGCACCGGTGGAGATGGTGCGAACGGTCATAACAACGATGTCGTGACGGCGCAAGTTGATCTTCTCGAGAACCTTCTTCAGGTGCTCCATGTTGTGGTAATCGCGCACCGCCACCAGAACGCAGCCGGGCCGCGCATGCAAGGTTGCCGCGTTGACCTGCGGTTGATGGTCCAGGTTGAATTCTTCCAGCGTCTTGTGTTCGGCCGTCAGTTTGCGTGTCTTCGCGTTGATGTGCTCGGAGAGCGTGAACACTAAGAACACGACCACCGTGAAGCCAACGCCGAACTTCGTCGCGTTTTCCTTCGAAAACAGATTGGCGATCGCGACGAAACCCAGGATGACCGTGGTGACGCCCAGGCCAACCGGAATCTCGACACCGCCGAGCCGAAAATTGAACGGAAATTTGTATTCCTGGTCGTGACGCTGGTAACGCAGCGCCAGGACGCCCAGGGATTTCAGAAAGAAGCTCCACACCACGCCAAACGCGTACGCCTCACCCAACAGGTACACATCCCCGCGGCTGAGGATGATGGTGGCGAGTTGCAGCACCGCAATCATGTTGACGATGCGGAAGGTGGTGCCGAAACGCTTGTGCGGCTTGCGGAACCAATCCAGCAGGACTCCGTCTTCGGCCACGCGATTCAGGACGCCGTTGGCGCCGATCATGGACGTATTCACCGCACCCGACAGGATCAGCACTCCGACAATTACCACGAAAACGTGGAACGCCAATTTGACCAATTCGGGTCCCACCAGGCGCATGGCCAGGCCCCCGAGTAAATCATCGGAGAAGTGGTCGCGAATATCGGAAGGGCTGATGATCATCCCAGCGAAGACCGTGATGACGCCGGTGCAAATTACCGCGTACCAGCAAACGATGTTCGCGGTGATCTTCAGATTTTTCATCTTCGGATACGCGATCTCGCGATAAACCTGCGCCAGGGTCTCAAAACCACTCATCGAAAGCAGCGAGTGTCCGATGGCGATCATCAACGCGATGATGGGGATGGACGGGAAGATGGTGCCCTTGAACCAACCGAGCGATTCATTGGTGAACTGCAGATTTCGCGGCAAGGGCGCGGGCGGAAGAGTAATATGGCCACGCAGAATAATGGTCAGCGGACACCAGATCAATAGCGCCACCACCATCACGGTGGTGATCTGCATGATGCGCAGCGCCTTGCCGCTGGATTCGTGCATGCCCTTGGTGTTCTGCCACCAGAAGTACACGGTGACGATGACGGCGAAGAACGCGGCAAAATAATTCACGTTGAAGGGGAACGATTGCCCAAGCATCTTCGCGATTTCGTCCAGCAAATGGCCCAAATATTGGCCCGCGCTGACCACGCTGATAGGTCCCGTGAGAATGTAGTCGAAGACCAGCGAAGAGACCGACAGGCGCGCCACGAAGGGGCCCATGCTGTCCTTCACCACGATGTACACGCCGCCGCGCACGAACATGCTGCAGCTTTCCATGTAGACCGAGCGCACGGCAAAGCTGAACAACATAACGCCGAGCACAAACCAGGGGGCCGCGGGGCCGACGGCCGTCTCGGCGATACCTCCCGCGTAAAATGCCGACGATGCAAGATCGGCAAGAACGATGGAAGCGCCTCGCCAAAAGCTAATGAAGGAGAGAGCTACGGTGGTGGCCACCACCACCTTTGCGGTAGTGGATGATGGCTTGCTTACTTCTGTTGACATTATTGGGACATGTTCCAATGACTATTCTACTTGAGCCGAATATTCTATCTTACGATGATCGTATGGGCCTCAGTTTATGAGCCGGGCACTCAGCCTAACCAGGGCAGTCGAGATCGCGGCAGACTTGCGCTCACGCGGCTTCCAGGCCTGGCTGGTCGGCGGGTGCGTGCGCGATCTGATCTTGGGGCGCGAACCGAAGGACTATGATATCTCAACCGACGCGAGGCCGGAAGAGCTGCTGCAGCTGTTTCCAAAGGCTCAGCTGGTGGGTGCTCAGTTCGGCGTGGTGCTGGTGGATGGCGTAGAAATCGCAACGTTTCGCAGCGACCATTCGTACACCGACGGCCGGCATCCCGGGCAGGTGGCGTTTGAAACAGATCCCAGGCAAGATGTGCTGCGGCGGGATTTCACCATCAACGCACTGTTGCTCGACCCCACGGTCCTGACCTTGTATTCCTCGTATTCCTTGTCCTCCCTGTCTTCCTCCGTCGTCGACTACTCCGGCGGCTTGCCGGATCTTCGTTCAGGCATGGTACGGGCCATCGGCGATCCGGAACAGCGTTTTGAAGAAGACCACCTGCGGATGCTTCGAGCGGTGCGTTTCGCTGCGCGCTTCCGGTTTGAAATCGAGCCTGCGACCTTAGCCGCTATCGGGAAGCTGCACGTCAAGATTCTGCGCGTCTCACCCGAGCGGATTCGCGACGAGCTGATCCGGATCCTGACGGAAGGCGGCGCGCGGCGCGGGTTCGAATTGTTGGACCAATCCGGGCTGCTTGCTGACATTCTTCCGGAAGTGGCCGCGATGAAGGGCGTGGAGCAACCGAGGGAATTTCATCCGGAGGGCGACGTTTGGACGCACACGCTGATCATGCTGGAGGGACTGCAATCACCCTCCCCGGCCCTCGCCCTGGGCGTGTTGCTGCACGATGTCGGAAAGCCGGGCACGTTTCGCGTGGCTGGCCGCATCCGATTCGACGGCCACGTGGAGCTGGGCGAACGGATTGCGCGTGAGATCCTGAATCGGCTGCGGTTTTCCAATGCCGAGATCGATCAGGCGATCGCACTGATCGCAAATCACATGCGATTTTCGCACGTGCATCAGATGCGCGAGAGTACCTTGAAACGGATGCTGCGGCTGCCCGCGTTCGAAGAGCACCTGGAACTACATCGGCTGGACTGTTCTTCGAGCCATAGACATCTCGACAACTATGAGTTTGCCAAGACCAAGTTTGAACAATCGGCGCCCGAGGAACTGCGTCCGGCGAGGCTGGTAACAGGCGATGATTTGATCGCAGCCGGCTACGCGCCTGGTCCGGACTTTTCGCGCATGCTGGAGGTGGCTGAGGACGCGCAACTCGAAGCGCTAATCCACAGCAAGGAGGAAGGCCTGGAACTGGTAAGATCCACGTTCGGCCCGCCGGGGGTGAGCAGATGACAACATCCATCGAGCAGTACTTAAACACGAGCTATCATCCTGACCGCGAATTCGTGGACGGGCTGGTTGTTGAGCGGAACTTGGGCGAGAAGACGCACAGCGCAGCGCAGGCCGAAGTGATCGGCTATTTTGCGATTCGCCGCGCCGAGTTACGAATCAAGGTCTACCCGGGAGTACGCATTCAGGTCAGCCCCACTCGAATAAGAGTGCCAGATGTGACAATAATCAATGCCTCTCAATTCCAGGGAGAGATCTTCACCGCCCCGCCTCACCTCTGCATCGAGATTCTTTCCAAAGACGACACCTTGGATTACATGCAGGAGAAGATCGACGATTATCTGCAATTCGGCGTCCCTTACGTCTGGGTCATCAATCCCCGCTCGCGCAATGGCTACGTCGCTACCAAGGCTGGCATGGTCGAAGCCGAATCCGGCATTCTCGAAACGGCCGATCCCGACATCCGAGTGCCCATCGCCGAACTGCTTGACGTTGACTAGCCCCGGGTCTTGCCCTCGGAATCAAGTATCCTGAAACCAGGTATGGGAGCAGCAACTCTCGTCTCGGTTGAAGACTACCTGAGTACCAGCTACTCTCCTGACCGCGAGTATCTCGACGGCAGGATTGTGGAGCGGAACTTGGGTGAACTCACGCACGGGAGAATCCAACGAAGATTGATCGTTTACTTTCATCTTCGGTCGAAAGAACTTGGGATTGAGGTTGTTCCGGAGCAGCGCGTGCAAGTTGGCCCGACTCGGTTTCGTATTCCCGACGTGACGATCGTCAAAACCTCACAGATCCAAGGCGAGATCTTCACTGCCCCGCCGCATCTGTGCATCGAGATTCTTTCCAAAGACGACACCCTGGATTACATGCAGGAGAAGATCGACGATTATCTGCAATTCGGCGTCCCTTACGTCTGGATCATCAATCCACGCCTGCGCAAAGGCTACGTCGCCACCAAGGCTGGCATGGTCGAAGCCGAATCCGGTATTCTCGAAACGGCCGATCCCGACATCCGAGTGCCCATCGCCGAACTGCTTGACGTTGACTAAGGTGACATTGACTAAGGTCCCTTCTCGACCGTCCCTCTGTTAAACTTTCACCGTGCCCGCTCCAGCAACTCAGCAGGCCTACTCGCGCGAAGACGTTCGGCGGCAATTAGGCGTTTCCAAGCGTCAACTCGATAGCTGGGAGAAGCAGAATCTTCTGCCTTCGGGCGGGTCGTTCAGCTTTTCCGACATCCTCGCTTTGCGAACTCTGGTGGGTTTGCGGAAGAGCAACGTCTCCGCGGTGCAAATCCGCAAAGCCGTGCATGCCGTCCGTAGGCATTTCCGGGAATTCGAGAATCCGCTGACCGAGATCAAGATTTACTCGCAAGGTAAGAAGATCGAAGTTCAGTTCGCCGGCAACAAGAAAATGGAGGCCATCTCGGGCCAACTGATCCTGAATTTCGACCAGGCCGAGATCAGCAAGCTACTGTCTTTCCCCGGTCAAGCCGAGGAATCGGAAGCCGCGCGGAAGATGAAGTCGCGGCGCGAGGCGGAGCATTGGTTCGAAAAGGGACTCGATCTGGAACAAAACGGCGCTCCGGCCACCGAAGTGATCGCGGCATATCAAAAAGCAGCAGAGATCGATCCCACATCGGCGGGAGCGCTGGTGAATCTCGGAACGGTGTATTTTAACGCCCGTGACTGGCGCCTGGCCGAGCAATTTTATGGCAAGGCCGTGGAAGTGGATCCGGAATATGCTTTGGCGCACTTCAATCTGGGCAATCTCTACGATGAGCGCGGCGACCGGACCGGCGCCTTGAAGCACTATCTGGCCGCGATTGCCATTCATCCGCGCTACGCGGACGCCCATTACAACATCGCGCTCCTCTACCAATCCATGGGACAGCCCTTGAAGGCCGTGCGCCACTGGAAGGCCTATCTAACCATGGACCCCGGGAGCGCCTGGGCGGCAATTGCACGCCGCGAACTGGCCAAGATCAAGGAAGCTGCTATTTTGCGCGGCCCGCAACGAGGCTAATCCCTTGAGTCATGGTTCCTCCTAAGCCGGACGGGACACGCTTGCGCCCGCTTCCAGCAATTGGCGCACTTCTTCATCGCTAGTTTGTGAAAAATCCGCATACCATGCGCTGACAGAATGAAAATCGAGAGGCGTGCTCACGCAAACCACTTCGTCGACCTCTCTCCACAGCTCGCGAGCCGTTTCGGCCGCTGCCACGGGCGCCGCGACGATAATACGCGCCGGGTTGCTCTGCCGCAACGCTGCCGTAGCCGCTCGCATCGTAGACCCTGTAGCCAGTCCGTCATCCACGATGATGATGGTGCGGCCACACAACTCGGGAAGCGGCCTGTTGCCACGGTAGGTTCGCTGTTGGCGCTCCATTTCCAGCAACTCCCTATCAGCGACCGATTCCACCGCCGCAGGGGAGATCCCCAGAGCTTCGATAAGATCCATGTTGAGGAGGCGCAGGCCTCCGCTTGCAATCGCACCCATCGCCAACTCGCGATGACCAGGCACTCCCAGCTTCCGGACGACGAACACATCAAGCGGCGCGTGTAGCGCGCGGGCTACTTCAAAGGCGACGGGCATCCCTCCCCTGGGCAAGCCCAGCACCAAGACACCTGGATAGCGAGCATAACCCGCGAGTTTTGCAGCGAGTTGCCTGCCCGCGTCCCGCCGATCAACAAATTGCTTCTCCATACCTCAGGCCCAGGCAACCGAACAACCATTATCCACGCGGCAAGTCCAGCCGCGGCTGGTGAGCGTGTATCCTAAGCGTAGAGGATCATTTTGAGCAGGATCGTACTAGCTTTCCGTAGTTTCTTCGCCATTCTATTCACTGGAAAATTGCCGGCCGAAGTCGCGCTGGAGCTTGGTTTTTCTCCCCGGACGAAGCCGCAGCCGGCCGCCAAGCCCGCTCCTGCCGTACGCGCGGCGCAGCCTTCGGATGGCGCGCTGCAGATTCTGGGAATTTTACAGCGCGACTCGCGCCTGATCGACTTTTTGATGGAGGACATCAGTGCTTACTCAGACGATCAGGTGGGCGCCGCAGTCCGGGATTTGCACCAGCAATGCCGCGATTCGTTAAATCGCTACCTGCGCCTGGCACCGGTGATCGATGGCGTGGAGGGAAGCCCTACGAAACTGGATACCAACGATCCAGCGACGGTGAAGCTATTGGGTAACGTACCAGCGAACGGTAAGGCATCGGCGGGCGTGCTGCGGCACAAGGGCTGGAAGGCGGAGAAGATCGACCTGCCGCCGCTCGCGCCGGGATGGAGCGTAACCGTGATCGCGCCGGCCGAAGTGGAAGTCGAGTAGCCGGCTCGCGATGAACATCGGCATCGACCTAGGCACCACCAATTCCGCCCTCGCTTACATTCCCGAGATCCACGGAGAGCTGCCGGATTATCCAGAAATCCAGGTGCTCTCCGTTCCGCAATACGTTGCGCCGGGCCAGGTAGAGGCGCGCCGGACGCTCCCGTCTTTCTTGTTCCTGGGTGACCAAACCTACGTCGGCGCTTACGCTCGTGAACAGGGCGCTCTGGTGCCCACCAAGTCGGTTCACTCGGCGAAATCTTGGCTATCGAATCCGGAAGTAGATCGCACGGCCAAAATTCTTCCTTGGGACGCACAGGAAGGCGGACGCGTACTTTCGCCCGTGGATGTGTCGACAGCCATTTTGTCGAACATTCGCGACGCCTGGAACCAGGCGCATCCCAACGCACCGCTCGCATCGCAAGACGTGGTGCTCACCGTTCCGGCTTCGTTCGATGAAGAAGCGCGCGAGCTGACGGTCGAAGCCGCGCATGCCGCCGGGATCGAGAAGCTGACGCTGGTGGAAGAACCCGCGGCGGCGTTTTATTCCTGGATCGCCAATCACCTGGCGCAATCGCAGAAGAGCCTGTTCGACGGGCAGTTGGTGCTGGTTTGTGACGTGGGCGGAGGCACCAGCGATTTCACGCTGATCAAAGTGCATCGCGACGGCGACCGCATCGAGTTTACTCGAACGGCTGTGGGCAAGCACCTGCTGCTGGGCGGCGACAATTTGGATCTGACGCTGGCGTGGCTGGTGGAATCGAAACTCGGGACGCAATTGTCGATTCGTCAGCGGACGGGCTTGCGCCGGCAATGCGCGGCCGCCAAAGAGCGCATGCTGGCGGATCCAAATCTCAAGTCCGTTGAGATTACCGTGCTGGGCGCGGGATCATCCCTGGTGGGCGGCACGCTGAAGACCGAGATTACGCGCGAGGAAGCGCTGGAACTGACACTCGAAGGCTTCCTGCCATTTTGCGGGATCCACGATAAGCCTACCGAGGAAAAGCGCAGCCTGTTTCGTGAGCTGGGATTGCCGTATGTTTCCGATCCCGCCGTGACGCGCCACCTGGCGGCGTTCTTGAGCGCGAACGAAGACGCGAAACCCGACGCCGTACTCTTCAACGGCGGATTCTTTATTCCCGAGATCTGCCAGCAGCGCGTGGCCGACGTGATGGAGCGCTGGTATGGACGCCGGCCAGCGATTCTTGAGAATCGCGATTTGGACCTCGCGGTTGCGGTGGGCGCGGCTTATTACTCGTACGTGAAAGCCACCGGTGCCGGGCTGTTGGTGCGCGGCGGACTTCCGCGTTCTTACTATGTGGGCATCGGCGATAACGAAGCGGTCTGCCTGGTGCCGCGCGGCGCCGAGGAAGGCCAGACTCTGGAGCTCGACAGCCAGGAGTTACATCTCGTGGCGAACAAGCCAGTGTCGTTTCGTTTGTACAGTTCGCTGACGCGCGTGGACGATTCGGTGGGACAACTGATCGGAAGCGCGGAGGCGGCTGATCTGCATTTGCATGCGCCGCTCAATGCCGTGATCCGCTTCGGCAAGACGGGTGAGCGATTGGTGCCGGTGAAGCTGCGCGCACATCTGACGGCAGTGGGGACGCTCGAAGTGTGGGCCGATTCGAAGATCAGCGAGCACCATTGGCGCCTGCAATTCGAATTGCGGAAGACGGCCGGCACGCGTACCGGCGGCAAGCCCGCGGTGGTGGTCAGCGACGAAGCTGTCGCGCAAGCCGAAGCTTTACTCGATGCTGCGTTTCGATCCGGCGTCGTCACTGGTGAGGAATTGCCCAGCAAGCTGGAGCAGGCGCTGGCATTGGGGCGCAACTCATGGCCTCTCAGCGCCATCAGGAAACTGAGCGACCGGTTGCTGGAACTGACCGAATGCCGCCGCAAATCCGCGGCGCTGGAGATGCGCTGGCTCAATTTGTGCGGCTTCATGCTTCGTCCTGGCTTCGGATTTCCCGGTGACGATTTTCGTATCGAGCAAGCGCGGCGCATCTACTCGGCCGGCCTTCAGTTCCCCAATCAAGTGCAGAATGAGATCGACTGGTGGATTTTCTGGGGTCGCGTGGCGGGCGGGCTAAACAAAAACCAGCAGGTGGATATCTTTCAACGGCTGTCGCCGGTGCTTTTGCCGCGTGGGTCCAAACGGCCGAGAATCAATAATAGTCTGCTGCGCGAAATGTGGCGCACCGCCGCCAGCCTGGAGCTGTTGCCATTGCAAACCAAAACGCAGCTCGGCGACACTCTCCTCACGCTGCTGAAGAAGGGCGAGATGGTGGAGACCGGCCTGTGGTGCCTGTCGCGGCTGGGCGCGCGGAAGCTGTTCTATGGTCCGATCAATCAAGTGCTGCCGGTGCCGGCTGCCACGCGCTGGGTGGAGGCGCTGCTGAAAGTCCCGAAGGCGGAGGATGCGGTGGTGGCCATCGCGCGGCGCACGGGCGATTCCACGCGAGATCTAAGCCCAGCCAGCATCGAGAACATCCGCAAGCGGATTCCCGAGAGCCTGCTGCCAGCTCTGGAAGGCGAAACCGAAGAGGATCTCGGCAAAGTGTTTGGCGAAGAGCTCCCGTCGGGATTAGTTGCCGCGGCTTCGTGAAACTAGCGCCGTGACGGAAGACAGTATCACCCAAAAGCTTCGCCGCCGTTCTCCGCTCATCGGCGACGACTGCGCGGTGGTTCCGTCGCACTCCGGTCAGGATCTGTTGTTGAAGGCCGATCTCAGCATTGAAGGCGTTCATTTCACCCGCGAGAAGAAGGCCGAAGAAATCGGCGCGCGTGCGGTTGCGCGAAGTTTAAGCGATATTGCGGCCATGGGCGGAACGCCGCTGTACTGCCTGGTGTCGATCGCGCTAGCGCCTTGGACGGATGAGCGCTGGATCGATGGATTTTATCGAGGCGTCTACAAGTTGTTGCGAAAAGCCAATGCGTCCCTCGCAGGCGGTGATATTTCGCATGCCGATCAATTGGTGTGTGACGTGATACTTTGCGGCTCCGTCGCCAAGGGCAAGGCGCTGCTGCGTTCTGGAGCTAAACCAGGAGATTCGCTTTATGTTTCGGGGCCGCTGGGAGGATGGCGCAACAAGGGCGCGATCGTGCCCCGGCTGGAGCTGGGCCGCAAGCTGGTGGGAGTGGCGACGGCCTGCATGGACATCAGCGACGGACTGGCGCTCGATTTGCATAGGCTGTCAAAAGCGTCAGGTGTTGCCGCTGACTTGGATAACGTGCCGCTGCTCAAAGGCGCAACCATCCATCAGGCTCTGCACGATGGCGAAGACTACGAACTTCTGTACACTGCGCCGCCGCGAGCGAAGGTGGCGGGCATTCGAATCGGCAGCATTGCGAAGGGCAGGCCCGGCGCGGTGCGCTACAACGGCAAGGTTTTGAAGCCCATTGGATATGACCACACCCGGCAAGATCCCGCCTGACAGAATCATTGATCTGATCGAAGCGTTTCGCAGATCGAAAACAATGTTTGCCGCCGTGAAACTCGGTATCTTCGACGGCGCGCGTCCCCCGGATTCGAAAGCGCTAGCCCGGTTGCTCGATGCCTGCGTCGCGTTGGGGCTGCTCGAAAAGCGCGCTGGCTCTTACGTCAATACGCCAGAGGCCGACAAATATCTGCGATCCGACAGCCCCGATGCGTTGACCGGCTATATTCATTATTCAAATGACGCTCTCTATCCGATGTGGGCGCATCTGGAAGACGCTGTGCGTGAGGGCACGCCGCGCTGGAATCAGACCTTCGGATTGGACGGCGGAATCTTTTCGGGATTCTTCCGCACCGACCAGGCGAAGCGTGAGTTCCTGAAGGGCATGCACGGATTCGGACGCATCAGTTCACCGGCCGTGGCGGCGGCATTCGATTTAAGCGGGTTTCATCGATTGATCGACCTGGGCGGGGCGAGCGGACATTTGGCGGAAGCCGTTCGGGAGCGATATCCGCACATGGAAGCCCAAGTGTTCGATCTTCCCGAGGTAGCCGAGCTCTATCCAGGCACGATTGCGGGCGATTTCTTCAGCGATCCGCTGCCGCCGGCCGATCTCTACAGCGTCGCGAGGATTCTGCACGACTGGTCGGATGAAAAGATTCACCGCTTGCTCGCCCGGATCTACGCCGCGCTCCCTGCAGGCGGCGGGCTGCTGATCGCTGAGAAGCTGCTCGAACCCTGCTATGTCTCGGCGCACATGCAATCGCTGAACATGCTGGTCGGCGCCGAGGGTCGCGAGCGGTCGGCCGTGGAATACGAAACGCTGCTCGGTGCGGCAGGATTTTCCAAAATCGAAAGCCGTGTTACGGGCGCGTACCTGGACGCAGTGCTGGCCATCAAATAGCGCGCGCGGTCACTTGCGCAAGTATGAATCGTCCCCGCGAAGCCAGTCCTCACGGCGCGGCGAAAATAAATCCAGAGCCACGCAGTCCTCGATCGCTACCACGCTATGCCGCACGTGGGGAGGAATGCGCAGCGCTTCACCAGCTTGGATCACGCGCTCCACGCCATCCACAACGAACTTCGCCGAACCTTGCTCCAGCATCGAGATCTGTTCATTATGATGGCTGTGCTCCGGCACAACGCATCCTTTGCTGAGGTACATACGCGCCACGGTCATGGTGTCGGCGTGAATCACTTGGCGCGCGAGGGAAGGATTCAACTGTTCCTTCTCCACTTTGTCCCACTCATAATGATGCATCGAAATAATTAGATCACGTCGGCGAAGCTCTTGCGTAGCCGGTAGAACCAGACGTGCCCCAGGAAGAAGAGCGCCAGCGCGATGACCCACAGTTTCACCAGCGGCAGCAATTCCGGGGCGTGTCCTTCGAGAAACACCGCTCGATAACCGCGCACCAGCGTGTACAGCGGATTCTGGCGCATCACAGCCAGGACGGCCGGCGACAGATTGGTCGACTCCTGATAGCAAATCGGCGTGATGAAAAACCAAATCGTCAGGACCAAAGCCATAATCTGGCCAAGGTCGCGCATGTATACGCCGAGAGCCGCCAGGAACCAGCAGAGGCCCAGCGTGAATAGCAACTGCGGAACCAGCAGCACGGGCAGCCACAAAACCGCGGCGGGCACCGTATGACGAATGATCAGCAGCGCCGCGATGAAGACTCCGGCGCCAAAAAGCTCGGTGACCAACCCAGCCAGCACATGGTTTACAGGCAAAGTATCGAGCGGAAAAACCAGCTTCTTGACGAAATTGCGATGTTCCAAAATCACGGAAGCGGCGCGTCCCACCGGCTCTGAGAATGCGAGCCATGGCAGCATCCCGGCGATAAAATAGAGCGCAAAACCGGTGCGGCTCTGATCCGCTCCGTATCTGTTCTGCAGCACGATGCCGAAGACGAAGAAGTAAGTCGCCATCAGCAGCAGCGGGTTCAGAATGGTCCAGAAGAAGTCGCCAAATGAGCCGCGATAGCGCGCCAGGATATCGCGGCGCGCCATGGACCGGATCAGCCGGTGGTTCTGAGCGATGGTTCGTACCGGACTCGCGAATAGCCTGGGAAGCGCTGCCCGGATTCGCCGCCAGCGAAGCGATCGCAGCGTCGCCATCTCCTGCGCCACTACTTGCAGCCCGCCCTCGGAAGCTTGTACCAGAATCCGCAGGAACGGCTCACCGCGCGCATAGGCCCAGCCGGCGGGCGGCTGGATATGCGAGACGTAAATTTCATAAGCGCCGGCATCCGGCATTGGAATGGAGAGCTCAAACCTGGCAGCCTCGCCGGGCGCAACGTCGCCGGCTACGGGCGTCCATGCGCCTTCTTCGAGGAAGCGGTTCGATTGCGGGTCGAAAAACTGCCAGCCCAGAGAGAAGTTCTGGTTGGTCCAGGTTTGGCGTGATTTATTTTCGATCGAAAGCGAAGCTTCGAGCACCGATCCTCGCGCTTGTACGCGAACGTCGCGGTAGCTCATTGATACAACCACGCTGGATAGCGCTCGCGAACCGGGCCGATCTTGCGGCCCACCGCGTAGATTCCGTCGCCCCGCAAATCCTCGGGCATCTCGTAGCGCGCCAGCAAATGCTGCACCCACTCGTGCTCGGGCTTGGGCTCATTGCGGAACGGCCCAGTCTCGAGCAGCGTGGTTTCGAACCCGGCTGAACGAAACAAATGCACGATCTCGCGCGCCGTATACTCGCGATTGTGGCGCGCCTCCGGCTCCTCGCCTTCCACGCGCGGGCGGATATATGCGGGAAAGAAGCCCGGATGGTAGCCGGCCATAATCGCCGAGATCGCGCGTAGCGAACCGATGTTGGGGGTGGTCAGCACCAGGTGCCCGCCGGGCCGCAGGATGCGGTTGATCTCGGCCATCATATGCATGGGATCTTCCGTCAGATGCTCCACCAACTCGCCGCATAGGACAGTCGAGAAATAGCCGTCGGCGTAGGGGAAACGGTCCTTCTCCGCATCAAAGAGTTCGAGCGTGCAATGGAACTCACGGCCATCGCTCGACTGCACAGCGCGCTGATCCACTTTGCCCGCCGGGCCGTAGTAACATCCCCGTACTTCCCCATAACCGAGGCGCGTTTCGAGCGCGGGCGTAATTTGCAGATACGAGCCCATTTCGAGAATACGGTCACTGGGACCACCGGGCGGTGTGATCGCGAGCGTTTTTTCGAAACGAGTGAGATGCGTTTCCATGTAGCGCTTGGCGGCCGCGTCGGGCGCCCAGGAAAGAATATATTCCGGGTCGACGTGGACCGGCTCCGCGGTTTTGGCTGGCTCGGCCCCGGTTCGTGCGCCAGTATGGGTTGGTTCCGTATACGTGGCCGCGCCGTTCCCGGCAATGTTCTCTAGAAAGTCCGCGTAGCGCTGCGCTACTTTGGACCAGGTACATTCAGTCTCCACCCATTGGCGCGCCCGTGCGCCCAGCGCCCTGCGCAGCTCAGGCCGGCTGACCAGCATATTGAGGTACTCGAAAAGATGATCCTCTTCGCTCGCGTCCACTGGCGCTTTCAAGCAGATGGAATCGGGCAGCTCGCTGAAGGAACCAACCTGAGAGACCACCACCGCTTTACCGAGTCCCAGAGCGCGCATCAGCGTGCCTGAATTTTCGCCCACCGTGGGATAGCGCAGGTTGAGAACGATGTCGCAGGCCGCAACGTAACCCACAAACTCCTCAATGGGGCGGAATCCGAGCACGCGCACGTGCAGGCTGAGATCGAGCGATCGAATGAGCGAATCCAGACGTAGCTCGGGGTGCGGATCGCCCACCAGGATCATCTTGGCCGAGGGGTGAACGCGCACCAGCCTGCGGAAGGCCCGCAACGATTCGGCAATCCGCTTGTAGGGCTTTAGGAAACCGAAGATACCAATGAGCGGCGTGGTTTCGTCCAGACCTAATCGCTGGCGAAAGTCGGAGCGGTTGGCATCGGGAATCCAAGCGCCGTGCGGGATGCGGGCCACCTCGCCTGAGAATCCCGCACCGCGCAACTGGCTTTCAACGCAGTCGCTATGCACGATGGCGGCTTTGGACCGGCTGAGCAACTGGCGCAGCATCGGAACGCCCTCATAGTCGGGCCCCACCTCGAGCCGCCGGACGCGGCCGGCGTACGCCAAATCCTCGGGATTGCCTTCCTGCTCCACGGCGCGAACGTAAGCGTCCCAATCGCCGCGCTTAATAGTGATGTCGGCGATCAAGTGATGGAGATTGGCTTCGTGCACTACCACGACGCCGGGATGATCGAGCGCCGTCTCATAACAAAAGTCGTGATAAACGTTGTTGCCCACCTGATACAGCGCGACGTCGAAATTCTTGGGGTTAAACGCCAGCGGCTTGGAAGAGAACACCTCAACGTCCACCAGCTTTTTCAGTTCGTCGAGCAGCGCGACCGAATAATCGGCAATGCCACTGCGCGCGGGAGGCAGGGGGGAGAAGTAAGCTACTTTAATTGCCACGGAGCCGTCGGGGGAGAGCTTACTTGCTCAGCTCCATTGAAAACGCGCCGAGCGCGAGAGGGACGCGCACCAGCGCCAGCGTGCGGGCCCGGTCCTGCAGAAAGTACACATCGAAATCGATGTTGGACGAAGGACCGCTCACGGATGCCTTGACATGGTCCGCCTGCACCGATGAATTGCCGAGCTTCAAGCTTTCCGTGCCCGCCAAATTCAAGCTAACCTCGTACGGCGCGCCGAAAAACACCGTTTGGCGCGGAGGCATGCGGCCCTGGCTCAACTCCTGGCGCACGAAATACAAGAACGCCAGAGCATCTTTCCCACAGCGGTTAGAGCTCATGTCGGACTGGCCGGCGTCCGACCCGCGAGTAACAGTGCCGGTTTCGGCATCAAATGTTTCCTTGTCGTCCACCTTCTTAGAACCGTGCGAGATTTTTTTCTGAAACTCCGACGAGCAAAAGATGCCGGAAGCAGCGGACCGAAATCTGTCGCTTACCGCAAACCCGGGGACGCCGGCATCCAGGTCGAACTGAAAGTGCATCTGGGGCAGCGTCTGCCCGTTGACCACCTGTTCGGAACTCGAAGCGCTCAGCGTAGCCTCGCCCAAGCTCACGCCGCTCGGCCAGTTGATGGTGTAGCGCAGCGTCTCATTGGGGAGCGTGGATGGGGCGATGGGCGCCGCCACCAGCGCCAGAGTCGAGAGAAGCAAGGGAGGAGTGATTCTGACAAATGGATACTTCATAACCAACTAAGTTATGTACTTCATCATGTGCTTCAACGGCGAACGACGGACTTCGACTTGCGGACGGCGGCGGGAACCTGGGACCTGTCGCCGGCCACGGCGTAATAAATATCCAACGTCTTGGCCGCGCTGCTGGCCCAACTGAACGTGGCGGCCCGCTGCACTCCCAAGCGTTCCATGCGCTGGCGCAACTCCGGATTCAGCAGCAGATCGCGCATGGCAAACACCAGATCACGCTGCGATCCAGGATCGAAAAGAAGAGCCGCCGAATCGGCCACTTCCGGCATGGCCGATGTGTTGGAGCAGGCGACAGCCCTGCCACAGGCCATGGCCTCCAAAATCGGCAATCCGAAGCCCTCATAGAAAGACGGATAGACGAACAGATCGCACGCGCCATACAGGCGTCGCAGCTCTTCGTCGTCCACAAAACCAGTGAAGTGGATGCGATCGGAAACTTGCGATTTCTTCGCGGCGGCGCGTACCGTTGGTGCGTACCAGGTTTCTTCTTTTCCGACGATCAAAAGATGATGCGGCAACTGCGGATGCGCTTGGATCAGATCCTCGAAGGCCCGGATGAGTCCCATATGATTCTTGCGCGGCTGAAGGTCGCCCACGGTCAGGATGAAAGGCGCCTGCGGCGAGCCTGGGGACAAGCGTGTGTGCATTACGCGATGAGCCGTTTCCCGAGCCACGGGGTGAAATACGGAGCTGACGCCATTTGGCAACACGACAACCTTATCGTCCGAAAGCTTGTAAGCATCCAGAATGCGCTGTTTCGAAAACTCACTGGGCGTCAGGACGCACGAAGCGGCTTGCACCGTGCGGCGAACGGTTAAACGCAACTGCAGCGCACGGAAAGAAGTGAAGTATTGAGGATGCTCCAGAAAACTGACGTCATGCACGCTCACCACGATAGGCACAGAGCAGGTGATGGGCGCAGTGTACTGCACGTGGAGCAGCTTCGGCCGGTCTTCCGCCACACGGCGCGGCAGATCGTAACCCAGACGAACGAAGGGATTGACTGAGACTCGTCTTTTTTGAAACCGCTGGGGCAGGTCGGCGACTGCCTCTTGGCGCGAAATGTACGCTACAAACTCCGCTTCACGATCCAGCACATCGAAACAATTGAGGAGATTCCGAATATATGTTTCATTCCCCGTTAAGTGCTGTCCGATCGCGTGAGCGTCTACGGAAAAGCGCATGACCTTCTCCAGTATAGAGGGTTCCCCTATTGAAAGGGGCCGTTCACAAATCGTTTACAGTCTGGTAGCAGTCACATAACTTCATGTTACAAGGGTTGTTACGCAGGTTGCCGCCGATTTGCGGGTTGAACTTGCCAGACGCGGGATCTATGTCAGTTAGACTAGCATGCCCTGCCTCCGTTTCCAATTACTATTCGAAACTTGTGATCGCTCACGAACTATCGAGGAGCTCGGCCAGCACCTTCCAAGCGATGGGCCAAGTGTATCGTTCCTCATAGAGCCTCCGGCCGGCTGCGCCAATGCGTTCGCGATTCACAGGCAAGGCGAGCAGCTCCGACACAGCCGCGGTAAAGCTCTCGGCATCGTCGGCCCGGACCAGATGTTCGCGATCATGGAATTCCAGCCCCTCCGCGCCCAGTGTGGTTGACACTACCGGCGTACCGGCGGCCCAGGCTTCCAGAATCTTGACGCGCGTTCCGCTGCCAGCCAGGAGTGGAACGACGGCCACTTGCGCTTGTGCGATGACGGCCACAGCGTCCTCCACAAAGCCAGTAACCTCGATGCTCGGATCACGGGCCGCCAAATCGCGAATGGGTCCCGGATTCTTGCCCAGGATCTTCCACTTCAATTCAGGCCAACGGGACTGGAGCGCGGGCCAGACGTTGCGATGAAAAAAATGAACGGCCTGAATGTTCGGGGCGTATTCCAGGTTTCCGCTGAAGACAATCTCGGGACGGTCCGAGCGGGGTGGAGGAACAATCAGGGGAAGCGCGTTGGGATAGACCGTCACCGGAACACCCGTGACAATGGCGCGCACCAGGCTTGCGTCGCCAGAGGAAGTGGTCAGCACGCAGTCGAACTTAGGCAGCCAGCGACGCTCCGATGCCAGCGACGCCAGAGCGAATCGCCGGTGACCCCACGCCAGCGGTCCGCTCTCGGCGGAGGCCATGCTTTCATGCCAGGCCGACTCGATATTGTAGAGGTCCACCATCACACGCCGCGCGTGCGCGCGCACCTGATCGACATAAGGCGCGCACCAGAATTGCTCGATGAATGCGGCTTCGTAGCGCTGGCCTGCGAGAAACCCGCCGATTTGCGCTTCAAAGCCCGAGAAACGGTCGATCAACGGCGGCCGATTTCGCGCCAGCCGCGATACATTGCGCAGGATGCGCGCCAGCGGGCGCTTGGAATGAAATGGCAATTCGACAATATCGGCGCGATCCAGCCGGCCGGGAGGAATGGCGGCCACCGGATCCGGCGATCCCGGCTCGCGAAAAAAGATTCCATGCACGGAAAATCGTTGCGCCAGATAGTCGAGTACCGAAGCGGCCCGTATGGCGCCCCCTCCAATAACCGGATAGGGCGCTTCTGCCGCCAGGAACAGCGCTCTGGGTTGGGTTACCGACGGTTTGGTTCCCAACGGCTTACTTCCGGAAGCGCTGGATGGCGTGATCATACACGGCTCTGGTAAGTCTGGCTGTCTTGCTCCAAGAAAATTCTCCGGCTCTGAGCAGAGCCCTGTCGCGGATTCCGCGCGCCGTTTCGCCCTGCTCCACGGCCGATCGCAGTGCATCCATCCAGCCGGCATGGTCGCCGGCATCGAGCAGCAGGGCGCCATCGCCTGCTACCTCCAGAATCGCAGGATCGCGCGAGGCAAGCATCAACGCCCCGCACTGCATGGCTTCGAGCACCGGCAAACCGAACCCTTCATAGTAAGACGGATAGAGACACGCCACGGCGTTGGAGTAAAGAGCGGGGAGATCGTCTTCGGGCGTTAATCCGGCCAATCGCAAGCCGGGTTCGGGCGGGATTTCGGGAAAATCCGCGCGGCGCCGGCCGGCGAGGACCAGGTCGATGGGATGCTCGCGGCGCAGCTCACGCCACAAATCGAGAATCAAGCCGATATTTTTTCTCGGCTCCAGCGTGCCGACATATAACAGGTAAGGCGGATCAGGCTGAGACGGCGGCGTGGGCCGAAAACAGGAACTGGCGGCGTGCGGCACTGCGATCACACGATCGCGCTGCAGATGAAAGCGGTCGATCGCCGCGCGGCGGACGGCTTCTGAAGGCGTGATCACCATGGTCGCCAAACCGAGGCGCAGCAGCATGGGCGTGCGATTGCGGATGCGATCGGATTCGCTGTGCCAGGCTTGGTTGAGCCACGGAGAAAGATCGTGCAGCGTCATCACGCTGGGCCGCAGCGGCAGATAGGGAACCGCAAAATCGGTGCCGTGAAATACATGGATGCCGATGCGCGAGATCTCCCCCTGCAATCCCCAGGACCACCAGCGCCGTTCCAGCAGGTTGCGTGGTCCGTGGCCGGCACTGAGATTCGCGCGAGCAAATGGCAGCGTAAGCTTCTGATCGGACAGCAGCCAGAATTGGTCGCCGGGAAAGGTGTCGCAGAGCGCTCGGGTCAACTCCTCGGTGTAGCGGCGCACGCCGCCGCTCGGAACGGTCAAAGGAGTCGCGTCTAGCGCGATCTTCATCATCCGATGATAGTGTGTACGGGATGATCGTGTGTACTAGGATTAAGATCGGAACAATTCATGGACGAACGAGCGTTTTACAAAGAATCCGAGACGAAGAAAACGGCGACGTTGCACTGCCCCTACTGCAAGGGCTCAGAGACGTACGACTTGCGCTGGCTGCTAAGAAGCAAAGTAGAGAGGCTGCCAGGCCACGCCGACGAACGCGACCGCGCCAAGTTCAAGAAGGCCGCCAGCTACATGGTCCTGCTGGACGACAAGGTGATGTGTAAGAACATGCGATGCCGCAAGCAATTCGAGATTTCGGGCATCAAGACCACGGCTTTCGTTTAGCTCGCTCCTTCTTCGGCGTACGTCGCGCGATACTAAGTGTATGGTCAAGTCTGTCGAAGGAATCTAGCGTAACGGGGAGGTAGAAGTTGTCGAGCCTCTAGCGGAGGCTGAGGGCTCGCGCGTTATCGTGACCTGGGTCCACCCGGCAGAGCCGGTGGATCTTCGCCAGCGCGGAATCGAGGAGTCTCAAGCGGCCGATCTACGCCATAGGTTGACTCCGTTTGCCGAGGATTGGGATCGGCCTGAAATGGCTGCCTACGATGAACTACCGGCGCGGTGATGTTGTCCTGGTTCTGTTTCCAGATTCAAACCTGAGAACCTCGAAGCGACGGCCTGCCGTGGTTGTGCAGGCCGACGGATTGGAGGCGGACCTGCCTCAGAGAATTGTGGCAATGATCACCAGCAACATGGCTCGTGCCGGACATCCCAGCCGGGTGATCGTGAGAATCGCCAGCGAAAGCGCACGAGGCTGCGGTTTGTTGGACTCCGTGATCATGACCGACAATCTGGCCACGATCCTCGATTCGGAGATCGATCGCGTCATCGGGACCTTAAAAGGGATACCAGAGATCGACGCAGCATTACGCACGACGCTAGCGTTATAACTGGCGGGGCGTATTGACATAGCGCCGGATTATCGGAGGCTGGCCGCAGGGAGCGCTAGGCGAGAGCCCAGGGGCCATATCTCCGGCGAATCTGAATCAGCGCAAATCCGCAACGAATTTACGAAGTTCTCGCAGCACAGTCGATTCATTGGTGAAATAGACGTAGTGGTCTGCCCCGCGCAATTCCACGATGCGCACTTTGCCTTGCGACCCTTGCATGTTCTTCTCGTACCGCTCTAGGTTGGTGCGGTCGGCATCGTAGATCTTCTGAAGGGTCATACGTTCTGAATCATTCGCCGGGGTGAAGCGATAGTACTGAGACCAACCGCCGGCGCGCGGCGGCGCTGCAGGGAGGTAGAGGATGGGCACGCTGATCTTGGAGTAGTCACGCTTCTTGGACCCCGCTCCGATCGCCTGCGAGACCGGTTTCGAGACCGGCCCCCTGGCTCGAAGTGGGCCTACCGATCCGTCTGGATTCGCATCGAACATCTGGCGAAGCTCCGACTCAGGATAAGCGAATCTCATCGTCCGTGTTTGCCAGCCCCGATACGCATGGAAAGATTTCTTGTCCTCCGCCGCGGCCCGGGCCGGGTGCGTCACGGAAGGCGGCAATTTTTCAAAGAGAGCGCGGTAAGCGGGGTTTCCTGGGTAGTCGCCCGGATCGTCGCCCGCATCAAGATAGACAAGCCCAGCCAAGCGATCCGAATGCTGGCTGCCAAGTGTGGTCATCTCCGATCCAGCCAGAGAATGGCCCACTAGAACGGGCTTGAGGATGCCGCCCGCATCGAGAACTCGAAGAACGTCATCGGCCAGACGCTGATCGTCGTATCCGGATTCGGGATGGCTGGATGCGCCGAATCCTCGCCGCGTGATGCCGTACACGTGGCCCGTGCGAGTGAGTTTCTGCGCGAAGTCATCGAACACGTGCGCGGTATTTCCAGATCCAGCAAGCAACACGATGCTCCGTCCGGTCCCGCCCCAATCAAGGACCTCCAGCCGGACGCCTTCATTCACGCTTACCAGTTGTACAGAGTGCATTGAAGGGTCGTGCCACGGCGAGGAGTCTCGATGCGCGAATCCAAACAAAATGCCGGCGCTGAATGTACCGGCGACAATCAAAAGGCGAGCCACCGTGGGGCAGTTCATTTCAATGTCTTCATCGGTTGAGTAGACGGCGCTTCTAGCTTACCGAATTGATAGGTCAGCTGGACGCTCCCCACTTGAGATCCGGCCTAACACAGCAGTGCAAAGCGCTTCCAACCACGATCCCTGAACATCCAGCCACGCCGGCGCAGCTCGTATCCGGTTGCGCACCACATCCGGCGCTTCCATTCGTGCCAGCTCATCGCGCACGACGGAAGGAATAATGACTTTTCGAATAAGGCGGGGAGGATTTCGCTGTGCCCGATCAGTACCAGGTAATGAATAGGCCCTGTGTCGGCGATGACGGCGCGCACCGGAATCAGAATCCGAGGCTGCGCAAGTCCTGGCGCTCACGTTCGAGATCGGCGACCGTTGGCAAATCCTCAACCACCGCATGCGCCTTGAGGAACCCGTCAAGCGCGGCGCGCGTTTCGTAGCCGAGTAATTGCCGAAGCTCCGGCTTGGTGAGGCGCCCGCTCTTGTATTCCTCCAGTGCAAACCCTTCCAGCGCCCGGCGTGACAAGTCGCCGCCAGCCGCGCTCAGTCGCTTGGCAAGATCATCGGGAATCTGGACGGTCACGTTCATAGAAGCTCTCTTCCTAGGTTAACTCGGTTGGGCCCGAAGTCGCGTGTCTAGAACGAGGGCGCAGGCCCACTCACAGATGGCTATTTCTTGGGCGGCTCGTCAGCGCCACCAAACTTCACGCTCGAATCGGCCGTGAACTTGCGATACTCGTCGTAATCGACATCGTTCTTGATGCGAATGTTGCCCTCCCGCGAACGAAGCTCGAAGGTCAGCGGAAGCAGATAGTCGCCGTCACCGATGTGCGTGTACTCGTAATCCAGCATCAGGCTGATGTCTTGAATGGGAAACGCCGGGGGAATTCCATCGGCGTGCAACGTGATGCGGTGTATGAAGTGCCTGTGATCGTCAATGAAGATCAGGCCGTGATAGGCGGTCACCAGATCTTTCGATTGCTCCGGAACCACGACGTGATAGTCGGACTTGCCGACCGCAACGTTGTACGCGTAAACGTGCATCTTACGTCCGCGCAGCGTAAACCAGGTTTGCCAGGTGAACTGGGTCGCGGTCTCGGGCGCGAAAATACCCTTCATGACGGAACCGAACTCGCCCGAAGATGAGGCGCCGCCCAGTTTGCTGTGCTCGATACTGGAGGCGACGCCGTTGATCTCCATTACCTTGTAATCTTCGTGGTGTTCGAAATAGGCCAGCTTCTCCACGATAATATCTACAGGCCGCCAGTCTTCGTGGCCTTGAGCGGCGCGGCTTTGAAAGTCCTGGAAGCGGCGAGTGGTCTGGATGCAGAGGAAGTTCGGCAAGCTAAGCTCATGGTTGGCGGCGTAATTGGTGGCGTCGGCCAGGATTTTTTTTTGCTCGGCCGGGTCCGGCCCGGTCGGCTGTGCAGCGGAGCGTGCCTGGATGGCCGACAAGCCAACAGCCAAGAGCAGTACGGTGGAACAATTGCGGAACATACAGGCTACTGAGCTTCGCGCCATTCAGAACGGCCTTAGTAATGAATATAGATATTCGAACCCTGACGACGCAAGATGCCGAGGTCTTCTGGCACTTCCGTCTCCAAGCCCTGGAACAGGAACCGCGCGCCTTTGGCGAATCCGCGGAAGAGCACCGGGCGACGTCAGTGGAAGCCTTTGGGGAGCGCCTCTCGGCCGCGAGCGACGATAACTACGTGCTGGGCGCGTTTGCCCAGGGGAAGCTGGTGGGAACCGTGGGTTTTTTCCGCCACACGCGCATCAAGGCGCGGCACAAAGCCGGGATATGGGGCGTGTTTGTCGACCAGGAGCATCGCGGCCAGGGTATCGCGCGGCGCTTAATGAGCGAAGTGCTCGATCGCGCTCGTTCGCTCGCTCGGCTGGACCGGATCATTCTCACCGTCGGCGACGACCAACTTGCGGCCAAGCGCCTTTATAGTGCGCTGGGATTCGCAATTTTTGGACATGAACGGGGAGCACTCAAGATGGATAACGTGTACATCGACGAAGACTACATGGTGTTCGTGCTGCCTCACGCAAGAAACGCCCAGCGCTAAAGGTTTCAGGGAAATTTTTCCCGTCTAGAAATTCTTGCGTGGTCAGGTAATCCGCAATTGCCATCCGGATGGCGGTCTAAAACACTGATTACAAATAAGATAATAGGTTGCTCCAGCGCAATCCCCCAATGGTACTGAAACTGCCACTGTGTGTGCCGAGTGCCGCAGACGGCAAATTAGTTTCGAAATCTTAGGCAAGCAAGGGAGCTTACGGCAAAAATGACACGAGAAGAATACGGTGCCGCTTACAAGAAGGGCTACAACTTGACTGTGCGCTTTTTGGTATCGCGCGGCTTGTCGTACGATTCCGCACAAGAGACGGCGCAAGCCGCTTGGGTGAAGGGCTGGGAACGCCTGGGGCAACTGCGTGATCAGAATATGGTGCTCACCTGGATGAACAGCATCGCGCTGAACATTCATCGCAGCTGCATGCGCCGCGAGCCGTTCCTTCAGACGCTTCCCGAACTGACCACGCCTCCCAAGGTGAATCTGGCGGCCATCGACGTCCGGCGCATTCTAAAAACCTGCAAGAAGAACGATCGCATGGTGCTCACGCGGCATTACCTGGAAGGCTACAAGGTGCAGGAAATCGCGCGCGCGCACGGATGGACCGAGACTGCCGTTCGCATCCGCTTGCTGCGTGCACGGCGCGCCGTGAACAAACGCTTCGCGGCGTAGCCGTCACTGAACCGAAATCCAGCTTAAATAGTAATACAAATAACACTCAAACTCGCCACATAATATTTTTTGCAATCCTGGCGCAATTCGAGTTAGGATAGTGGGTCATACAGGACGAACTGGATGCCCCAGCTTTTCCACCGAAGCGCAAATAGCATCTCAAAAATAAGCCTTGCGGGCGCTGTCCTCGCAGCCGGCGGATTGATCGCCTTCGCCTACACGATGGACCGTGGCAATTACATCACGGACGTCCATGTGGTGAAGGAGCAGCCCGTCCCCTTCAGCCATAAGCACCACGTATCGGACGATGGTATCGACTGCCGCTACTGCCATACATCGGTAGAGACATCCTCATTCGCGGGCCTTCCGGCCACTGAGATCTGCATGAGTTGCCATTCGCAGATCTGGTCGAACGCGGAGATCTTGGAGCCGGTGCGCGCCAGTTACCGTACTGGCGAGTCACTCCAGTGGACCCGTATACACGACCTTCCCGATTTTGTGTACTTCAACCACAGCATCCATATCAACAAGGGCGTCGGATGCGCCACCTGCCATGGCCGCGTGGACCAGATGCCCCTGATGTTCAAAGAAAATACGCTTTACATGAACTGGTGCATCAATTGTCACCGCAATCCCGAGAAGTATGTTCGCCCGCGCGACCAGGTGTTCAACATGGCTTATGAGGCGCCCGCGAATCAGGAAGAACTCGGGCGCAAGCTGGTTGAGCAAAACCACATACAAAGTTTAACGGACTGTTACACTTGCCACCGATGAACGAGAAACCGGTTTCTGAGGAACTGACCCAAATCGGAGTGCGGCGCGAGCAAGTTCCTGGGCCATCGCCTGGATCGTTAGATGATGCGCGCCGCAGTCTTGACCTAGAGAAGATTCGGGCTCGGCTGGAGTCAGCCCAGGGACCTTTGTACTGGAAGAGCCTGGAGGAGCTGGCGGAGACCAAAGAATTTCAGGCCTTCGTCGACGATGAACTGGCCGACCGAACTCCGAACTGGTTGGACGCCGACCATCGCCGCAATTTTCTGAAGCTGGCCGCTGCTTCGCTGGCCATGGCCGGTATCACGGCTTGCACCAAACAGCCCAAAGAGGTGATCGTCCCCTACGTTCGCCAGCCGGAGGAGTTCATTCCCGGCCTGCCTCTGTACTTCGCAACGGCCATGCAGATGGGCGGCGTAGGCACCGGTTTGCTGGCCACCAGCTATTTGGGTCGGCCGACTAAAATTGAGGGAAATCCCGATCATCCGGGAAGCCTGGGCGCTTCGGATTATTTCCACCAGGCGTCCATCCTGACGATGTACGATCCGGATCGTACGCAGGCGGTGACCAAGAGGGGTTTGATCGATTCCTGGGTGGGGTTCCAGGGAGACGTCGCATCCCGGCGTGAAGCGGCGCTGATCAATGGCGCGGGCCTTCGCATTTTGACCGAGACGGTGACATCACCGACGCTCACCGCGGGCATCAATGCGGTTCTGAAAGATCTACCCGGCGCGAAATGGCATCAATATGAAGCTGGCGGACGCCATAGCGCCTATCAAGGCGCGATGCTGGCGTTCGGCCGGCCGGTTAACACTATATATAACTTCAGCCAGGCGGACGTGATCGTTTCCATCGACGCCGATTTTCTGGCTTGCGGTCCCGGCAATCTGCGGCATGCCCGCCAGTTTGCCGACAAGCGCCGTGTGCAGAGCAACGTCACGCATACGCCGCAACCCAAGGAAGACTGGCAGGAAGGCTATCAGGAAGGTTCCATTCCGGCCCGCACCAATCAATCCGCGCAATACATGGCGGACAATCAAGGTCCGGTGGTTCTGCCGGCGCAGGTGCAAGCCGAAGGCAAGGCGCCTGGCGACACGGTGCTGAACCGCCTGTACGTAGTTGAGCCTTCACCTTCTCCCACCGCCAGCATGGCGGATCACCACTTCGTGCTTCCGGCCGGCGAAATCGAGGCTTGGGCATCGGATTTGGCCGCTGCTCTTGGCTTGGGCGGGCAGTCCAGTGGAAAGAACAAAGAGATTGCAGCCATCGCGAAGGATCTGCAGGCCCACAAGGGCTCTTGCCTGGTGGTCGCGGGTGAGTACCAAACACCGGCCGTTCACGCTCTGGCTCACGCCATGAACGCGGCGCTCGGTAACGTCGGCAAGACCATCAGTTATACCGATTCTATCGAAGGGAATCCGATCGATCAGCAGGATTCACTGAAACAGCTGGTTGCCGATATGAACGCCGGCAAGGTGGAAACGCTGTTCATCCTCGGCGTCAACGCGGTTTACAGTGCTCCGGCGGATTTGGATTTCTCCGCAGCGTTGAAGAAGGTCGCTTGGAAGGCTTATCTGGGCCAGTATCCCGACGAGACAGCGATCGAATGCCTCTGGAATGTTCCCGAAGCGCATTATCTGGAATCCTGGGGCGACGTTCGCGGCTTCGACGGCACGGTGAGCTTCATCCAGCCATTGATCGCGCCGCTTTACGGCGGCAAAACGGCACTCGAAGTGATCGCGACGCTAGCTGGCCAGCCCGATAAAACAGATCATGACCTGGTGCAGGCCTACTGGCAGGGCCAGGCCAAGGTGCCTAATTTCGACATCTTCTGGCAAAAAGCGCTGCACGATGGCGTGGTTCCGAATACCCCATTACCCGCTGTGAACGTCACGGCGAAGATGCCTCCCGCTGCAACGCCCAAAGCGGCCAGCGGCATGGAAGTGATTTTCCGTCCAGACCCGACCATCTGGGACGGATCGTACGCCAACAACGGCTGGCTGCAGGAGCTGCCCAAGCCCCAGAACAAGATGACCTGGGACAACGCTCTGTGGATCAGCCCCTCCACCGCGCAGCAGAAAAACCTCAATATCGGCGACGTCGTCGAGCTGAAGTATCAAGGGCGAACTGTCACCGGACCCATTTGGATCATGCCGGGCCACGCCAATAACAGCGTAACGGCGCATCTGGGTTATGGCCGAACATTGGCCGGTCACGTTGGCAATGAAGTGGGTTTCAACGCGTACCTGGTGCGCACTTCTTCGGCGCCCTGGAGCGACTATGGCGCGGAGCTGAACAAGGTGAGCGGGAAGCACGAGTTCGCCACCACGCAGCACACCCAGACCATGGAAGAGAGCGAGCCGATTCGCGTCGCCACTCTCGACGAGTACAAAAAGACGCCCCAATGGGTGGATCAAAAGGAAGACGACAGGGCCATCCCGCCAACCCTCACTTTGTATCCGGATTACCGCTATCAAGGCTACAAGTGGGGCATGACCATCGACCTGAACGCGTGCGTGGGCTGCGGCTCCTGCATGATGGCCTGCGTGTCGGAGAACAATATCGCGGTGGTGGGCAAGATCGAAGTCATCCGCGGCCGCCATATGAACTGGCTGCGCGTGGACCGATACTTCAAGGGCAATTGGGACAACCCCGAGCTCTACTATCAGCCGGTGCCATGCATGCAGTGCGAGAACGCGCCGTGTGAGCTGGTTTGTCCGGTTGCCGCGACGGTGCATAGCGGCGACGGCATCAATCAGATGGTTTATAACCGTTGCGTGGGCACGCGCTATTGTTCGAATAACTGCCCGTATAAGGTACGCCGCTTCAATTTCCTGCTGTATTCGGATTTCGAAACGCAAAGCCTGTACGGCGTGCGGAATCCGAACGTGACGGTCCGCAGCCGTGGCGTGATGGAAAAGTGCACTTACTGTATCCAGCGCATCAATGCCGCCAAGATCGAATCGGAGAAGCAGAACCGGCGCATCGCCGACGGTGAAATCACACCGGCCTGCGCTCAGGCGTGTCCCGCTCAGGCCATTGTTTTCGGCGACATCAACGATCCCAAGAGCCGCGTGGCGCAGCTCAAAGCGCAAGCGCGCAATTACAGCCTGCTCGAAGACCTGAACGTGCGGCCCCGCACCACCTATCTGGGACGCCTGCGCAACCCCAACCCGGAGATCGGCAATGCCTAGCCTGAACACCGAAGAACTAGAGCCGAAAGTCATCGACCCCGGCCCCGACCATATCATTGCTCCGGGATTTAACAACACAACCGTCACCGAGAAGATCGCCGGCGTCGTACTGAAACCAATCCAGACCACCCCGAAACAATGGTGGATCAGCCTGTTTCTAGCTTTTGTGGCTATGCAGGGCCTGCTGGCAGGCGCTTTCTGGCTGTTCTATAAGGGCGTCGGTGTTTGGGGCATTATCATCCCGGTGGCCTGGGGCTTTGCCATCGTCAACTTCGTATGGTGGATCGGTATCGGCCACGCTGGAACGTTGATCTCAGCGATTCTGCTGCTGCTGAAACAAGACTGGCGTACTTCGATCAATCGATTTTCGGAAGCCATGACGCTGTTCGCGGTCGCTCAGGCCGGCATGTTCCCCATCCTGCACCTGGGCCGTCCCTGGCTTCCTTACTGGCTGCTTCCCTACCCCAATTCCATGTGGCTGTGGCCCAATCCGCGCAGCCCGCTGATCTGGGACGTATTCGCGGTTTCCACGTACCTGACCGTATCTCTAATTTTCTGGTTCATCGGTCTGGTGCCCGATCTCGCAACCATGCGTGATATGGCCAAGCAGAAGTGGCAGAAGTTCATCTTCGGCGCCCTCGGCATGGGCTGGCGCGGATCGGCCAAACATTGGGCGCGCTATCAGATGGCTTACCTGCTGTTGGGAGGCTTGGCGACGCCGCTGGTGGTTTCGGTGCACACGGTAGTGAGCTTCGACTTTGCGATCAGCTTGCTGCCCGGTTGGCACACCACCATTTTCCCGCCGTACTTCGTCGCCGGAGCCATTTATTCCGGATTCGCGATGGTGGTGACGCTCGCCATTCCGGCCAGGAAGTGGTTCCACCTGGAAGATATCATCACCATGCGCCACCTGGACTGCATGGGCAAGTTGATGCTGGGCACCGGACTCATTGTCGGGTATGGATACGCCATGGAAGCGTTCATGTCATGGTACAGCGGCAATCCACACGAAATGTTTATGTACTACAACCGCGCCACCGGCCCGTACGCCCTCTTCTTTTGGAGCCTGATTCTCTGCAATATCCTGATTCCCCAATCGCTGTGGTCGGCCCGCGTGCGCCAAAACACGACGCGCCTGTTCCTGGTGTCGATCGTGGTGAACATCGGCATGTGGCTGGAACGCTTCATCATCGTCGTCACCAGCCTGGCTCGCGATTTTATTCCGTCGTCCTGGGGCATGTACTATCCGACGCAATGGGATTGGGCGGTGTACGTCGGAACTCTCGGATTCTTCCTGGTGCTGATGATCCTGTTCGTACGCGTGCTCCCCTCCATCTCGATTTTTGAAGTGCGCGAAGTGCTGCATCATCTGGCGCCGCATATTGCCGATGACGACGGTCCAGCGCCAGCGCCGGCGCACGGAGACTAATGGCCATGGCGAATTCATTCGACTTGGGTGGCGCACGCACTCTTGCGTGCAGCGTTCACACTCGTGTGAACGTTTCGGGATGCCCGCAAGGGTGTT
>Ga0302324_100000355_pt1 | contig 123765 bp, 122 predicted proteins | sample Palsa_T0_1_FD_201949 | JGI IMG/M metagenome (GOLD analysis project Ga0302324, IMG submission 201949) | Peat permafrost microbial communities from Stordalen Mire near Abisko, Sweden - Palsa_T0_1 | ecosystem: Environmental > Terrestrial > Soil > Palsa > Peat permafrost | place: Sweden: Abisko... | reverse complement strand
TGTACCCCCGATAGGTATCGCTGTGCATGCGCGCGCCCCAATGATTCACCTCGAACGCGCGCAGCCCGATGGCACCAACGCGCGTGCGCTCGCCCCACCCGAGTTCCTTTACGGCGGCGTAACGGCGCGTGCGCAGCAGATCGCCGGTCCTGGCGGCGGTAATCACGGTGGTCGAGCGGCTTTCGAGCGCGCGCAACGTCGCCAGATCGAAGTGATCCATGTGCGCGTGCGAGAGCAGCACTACATCGATCTTCGGCAGTTGATCGACGCGCAACGCCGGTGCCACCAGGCGCTTCAATCCCACCGTCATGGGGCCAAAGCTCAAGCCCACGCGATCGCCCAGCACCGGGTCGGTCAAAATCGTCATACCATCCACTTTCAGCAGGACGGTAGTGTGGCCCAGCCAGGCCGCGTACAAACCACGGTCCGGCCAAAGCTTCGGATTCGGATGTTCCGGCGAGGAAGTAATGGGGCAACCTCTGTTACATTGGATGCGAAGTGCCGCGCGCGCGTTGCGAAGTATGCTCGGTACTATAAACGAGAGGAGGATGCAAATGTATCGATTAATGACGACTCTGTTGGTGGGGGCGGCTCTGGTGCTGCCAGTCCTGGCCCAAGACGAAGGTGTTCCGACCGTGCTGGTGGATCATTGGAAGACTTCCAAGAAGTATGTGCTGGCCCTGGCGGACCAGATGCCCGCCGCCGACTATGGTTTCAAGCCAAACCCGGCGGAGATGAGTTTTGGCGAACAGATGGCGCACATCGCCGGGGCTAATTCGTTCTTCTTCGCCACGCTATCGGGCCTGAAGGATCCCATAGCCAAGCCCACCAAGTTCGACAAGGCCAGCGTGCTGAAGACGCTCAACGATTCCTACGATTTCTGTATCGCCGCGCTGTCCGGCCTCAAGCACGAGCGCATGATGGAGACCTTCGATTCGCCCGCCGGCAAGATGACCGGCATGGAATTGCTGCTGCTGGCCACCGATCACACCGCGCATCACCGCGGCCAGTGCATCGTGTACTTGCGGGCCAAGGGCATCAAGCCGACCGACTATCAATTCTGAGGCAGAGCGTTCGGCTCAGCAGGCGGCGTGTCGAGCGACGGTTTCTCGCGGAGCAGATCTTCCATGTCCCCGAGCTTCTCGCCCAGCAGATTCAGTTTCCGCGCCACGCCTTGAATCTCCGACTCGGCGCGGCGATTCACGTCGAAGTCCAGCTCGCTGCGCGGCCTGTCTTTCTTGTCCTGCCGGTTTTGGCTCATCATGATGACCGGCGCCTGGATTGCCGCAATCATGGAAAGAAACAGGTTGAGCAGGATGAATGGATAGGGGTCCCAGGCCGCTCCACCCAGCCGCACATTGATGAAAGTGTAGATAGTCAGGATCACCGCGAACGCGATAATAAAAGACCAGGACCCGCCAAAGCGGGCGACCGCATCGGCAGTTCGTTCGCCGCGCGCATGCGAACGAGCTGTTGCGACGCGTGGAATTGAGGGCCGCACCGTCCATTCCAGCATGCGGCATGCGTTGGATCGGAACTTCGATGTCGCGCCGCTCCACTTCGAGACAATCGCCTCCTGATGATCGTCGTCTACGGTTTTCAGCACTTCTGGGTTGCAGGCCATCGGTCAGCTCATGCATTTTCTACACGTGGCCGGGCGTCCCCAGGAGTGGGGACGCGGCACGCACGAGTGCGTGCGCCACGCCACTATTCGAGCACGCCCAGTATCTCGTCCTCTTTGAGAATCAGGTACTCTTCTCCATCCAGCTTTACTTCGGCGCCGGAGTACTTGCCGAACAGGATCCGATCGCCGGCTTTGACTTCGGGCGCCATGCGCTCGCCAGTCTCCAGCAATTTGCCGCTGCCAACGGCCTTCACTTCTCCCTGCTGCGGCTTCTCTTTGGCGGTGTCGGGGATGATGATACCGCCGCGCTTGGTCTCACTCTCTTCCAGGCGCTTGATCACGACCCGGTCGTGCAAAGGACGTAGTCCCATGTTGCGTTCTCCTATCGTGAAAATTATAACCGGTGAGCGGCCGCCGCGCGCAAGTCAGTTCAGAATCTCCGCCAGACACCGCCCCACGCTCCCGCTGGGTGTTTCGATATCCAAATACGTCGCCAGCGTGGGCGCTACGTCGTTTACCGAAATCTCTTTGTCGAAGCGTCCCGCCTTGATCCCGGGCCCCATGAAGATCACCGGCACATGCGCATCGTAACTGAACGTCGTACTGTGAGTGGTGCCCTTGGCCCCGTACAACCAATACGGCTCCAACAACACGTACATGTCCGGACCTCGCGGCGCGTAGAATCCATTCATCACCCGCCGGCCCACCTGTATGTCCACAGTGCCGTTCAACAGCATCTCCCGCGTGTACACGCGAAACACATGCGCGATCGGCCGCGCCGCCTCCGCCGCCGTGCGCTCCACTTCCGCCGCATCCAGCTTCTTTTGCGCGATAAGCTCCCGGTTGAAATAGAACGCTGTATCCGAAGGGTTGAGCATCCACTGCCCCGCCCCGTACTTGGCGATGAGCGCCACCTCCACCGCCTTCCGCACCACTCCCGGCGGCATGCGTCCACCCGGCATCCTGCGCGCCGCATTCACCTCGGGCACGGGCGCCACACCGTGATCGGCGGTCATGATCACCAACACGTTTCCCATTCCCACTGCGGCATCCAGAAAGCTGAACAGCTTGCCAAAGACGCGGTCGGTTTGGATGGACATCTCCTTGACCTCGGGCGAGTCCGGTCCCGAGGCGTGCCCCACGTAGTCGTTCGCGGAAAAACTCACTGCCAGCAGGTCGGTCACATTCCGTTGCCCCAGTTTCTCAGCTTGTATGGCGCGCTCCGCGAAAGTTTCGACCAATTCGTTGCCGAACGGGCTGCCTTCCAGCGCGGCATAGACGGATGTATCGGCGGGCAGAGTGTGGTCCAGCCAGTGCTCGCCATGGTATTGGTCGGCGGGCCGGGAAGCGTTGTAGGCCGCCACCCACGTGGGCAGCTCCGCAAAGTAGAACGTGCTGCTGACGAAGCTTCCGGCGCGCGGATCGAACCAAAACGCGCCGTCGGCCATGTGACCCGCGGGCAGTATCGCGCTACGATCCTTGAGCGAGATGCCGATCACCTTGCCGCCGCTGCGGGCCATCTTCAACTCGTCGCCCACGGTGCTCACCAGCAGCCGCCGGGGCGAAGCGCCGTCTCCGCTTGCGCCCAACAGCTTCACCGACTCGTCGCTCACGCTGGTGACCACTTTACCCGTCTCGCGGTCGTACCAATCGTTGCCTATGATGCCGCTCATGGATGGCGTTGCGCCCGACAGGAAGGTGCTGTGGCCCACCGCCGTCACCGTCGGATAGTGTACGTACCGGGCATTCGTAAAGACCGCGCCTTTGGTGAGCAGCCGTTCAAAACCCGCATGGTACTCGGCTCGAAAGCGGGTCAGATAATCGTAGCGGAACTGGTCCACCACGATGGCCACCACCAGTTTGGGCGGCGCGGCGAGGGCGTGTACAGCGGATAACAGGGCGAGTAGGCCCGCCAGGCAGACCGCGCGAATTTTCAGCATTCTTCTATCATACGTGGCGCACGCACTCGTGCGTGCCGCGTCGAGACTCGTCTCGACGCCCGGTCTGTTAGACTGATACCTCGATGGGACAGGAAGCCAAGTGTGAACTCCGCTTCGGCGGAAAGATATCGGCCGGCAAAGCGCTGCTCGAATCCGACGACCTGATCTTTCGCGGCGATTTCCGCCTGTCGATTCCACTGAAGAGCATCCAGTCGCTCGATGCTGCCGATGGCCTGCTGCGCGTCACATGCCCCGCCGGCACGGCCATCTTCGACCTCGGCGCCCAGGCCGGCAAATGGGCACACAAGATCCGCAATCCCCGTACCCTCGCCGACAAGCTGGATGTCAAGCCGGGCATGCGCATCTCGCTGATTGGGGTCACTGTAGATCTGGAGAATCGCACCAGCGACATTACGGAAGGCAAGGCCGCCAAAGAATCGGACCTGATCTTCTTCGGAGCCGGGACGCATAAGGACTTGGCCAAGCTGCGGCCGCTCGAAAAGTCGATTAAGCGCAACGGAGCCATCTGGGTGGTCTATCCAAAGGGCAGGACGGAGATCACCGAGACAGGCGTCTTGGAAGCCGGCCGGCAAGCTGGCCTCGTGGACACCAAAATCGCGCGCTTTTCGGATACGCACACGGCACACAAGTTTGTGATCCCCTTAGCGAAGCGGTGAATCTTTCCCGATAGAGTCCAACTCGCGCCGGCACTGTTCCGCCTCGGGAGCCACCTTACACGCGGCTTGTAAGTGCTCCAGCGCCTCCTTCATAAGCCCCAGATGCTTATCCGCGATTCCCAACTCAAACTGAGCCATGTAATCGTCGGGCGCGGATGCGACTACCCGCTCGAAACACTCGCGCGCTTTGGCGTATAGGTGCTGCTCCACGTAAGTTCCCCCCAAGTCGCGTCGCGCCAGCGTGTTTTTCGGATCGCGCGCCAGAATCTGGCGGAAAGTGGCGGCGGCCTCTTCCAGGCGGCGGTTGTATAGCGACGACTGACCGCTTTCGTAGAGCCGGTACTCCGCCAAACGGTCTTTCGGATCGGGCATTGCGCCGGACGCCGCGTTGCGCCGGACGCCGGATAGGTAGCCCAATGAAGCCAGCAGCGCCCGCGTGCGCGGAGAGACGCCGGCAGGCGAGGTCGGCTGTTTGGGAGCATGACTGGTCAGCAGCTTTCGCATCTCGCTCTTAAGCTCCCCAGCCCGTACCGGGTCTTTGGCATACAGATTGATCCGCTCGTGCGGGTCGGCGGCCAGGTTATAGAGTTCGGCCCCCGGTGCATCGATATACTTATACGCGCCTTCTCGCAGACTGCGCAGGGGCGCCCACCCGAAGCCGTCGTATGCGTAGAGGCTCTCGCTATAGACACCGCGCGGGCTGCTCGCATCGCTGCTCGCATGAAGCAAGCTGCGCCCTTCGAACGAGGGCGGCGCGGCGATGTGCAGAAAGTCCAGTACGGTTGGCGCGATATCCATCAATCCGGCGGGCCGTTCGTCTCGCGCGGGGCGCCCCGGCGCGCCGTCGGGCCAGTGCACGATCAGCGGCACGCGCAACGTGCTTTCGTAGATGAAGTAGCCGTGGCTATCTTCGCCGTGGTCGCCCAGACTTTCGCCGTGGTCCGATAGCAGCACCACCAGCGAGCGCTGCCACCAGCCGCTTTGGATGAGGGACTGCTTGAACGCGCCCAGGATCCGATCGGTGTATGCCAGTTCCGCATCGTATCCGCCGCGTATGTAAGGCTTGTGCAGATCGAACAAGTGCGCAAAAACGAACACAGGCTGGCCGCGATTGGCGGCCAGCCAGCGGCGCGCCGCGCCCAACACCAGGGCGCCGTCGCGCCTGTCTCTCACCGCGTACTGGTTACGTCCCGCCCCCCCGAAGAACATGGAGCCGGATATGGGCGAGAACGCTTCGAAATGAAACGGGCTGTCGTAGACGTCGAAGCCTTGGTCGAGACCCATCTCGCTTTCCAGGAAAACGCTGCCAATAAAAGCCGCCGTCTTATATCCGTGCGACTGCAACACGGATGCCAGAGTGACTCGTCCCGGCGGCACACGCTCGGCATTTTCTTCAATCTGGTTCTCAAATGGATAGGTGGACGTGAACAACGACGTATGTGAGGGAAGCGTGAGCGGAACCTGCGATTCGATGTTACTGAACAGTGTCCCCTGTTGGGCGAATGAATCGATGTTGGGTGTATGGATGCGGCGGTATCCGTATGCGCTTAAGCGATCGGCGCGCAGCGTATCGATCGAAATCAGAATTATGGAGGTAGGTTCACCCGCCGGACACAGGCTGGCGCTAATGGCAAGCGGTAGAAACCATCGAACGCAACTCATCACGTGAAGCAACTTACGACTTCGGGATCGTCTTCCCCGGGTCCACAAAGGGCATCGGCACAACCACCGCGCGCGCCACGCCACCAGGCGTCTCGACTTCCAACTCCGTGCCCAGCGCCGCATGCTTCACCGGCACCATCGCATAACCGATGTTCTCTTTGAGCCGTGGCGAATAGATGGCTGAAGTCACCTGCCCCACGGTCTCGCCGTCTTTGCGCACCGGCCAGCGAGTCATGTTGAACTCAAGGGGCGCGCCTGCAATCTCGACCCCAACCAAGCGCCGCTTCACGCCTTCCGCGCGTACACGCCGCAACGCCTCGCGGCCCAGAAACTCGGCCTCTTTGTCGAGGTCCACCAGCCGGTCCAGGCCTAATTCATACGGATTGGTATCCAGCGTCATATCCACGCCATGGTTCAGAATGCCGCCTTCGATGCGGCGAATGTCGCTCGGACCCGTGGGCCGGATATTGAAAGGACGCCCGGCCTGCATGATGCGTTCCCACAACTCGTCTCCGCGGCTGCCGTCCCGCAGATAGACTTCATAGCCGACCTCGCTGGTCCACCCGGTGCGCGTCACCAACACCGGAATGCCGTCCAGGTCCGTCTCGAGGAAATAGTAGTAGCGTAAAGCCAGCACCTTGTCGCCGAACAGCGCCTGCATCACCTGCTTCGACTTGGGCCCCTGCACCTGCAGCGGCGAAACATCCGGCTCGCGGATGCTCACCTGCATGCCGGAATGGACGGCCAGCCCCTTCGCATACAGCAGCAAGTCGCTATCGGCACCCGCCAGCCAGAAGTGCTGCTCGCCCAGACGCAAGAGCACGGGATCGTTGACGATGCCGCCGTCTTCGGCGGTGATCAATACATACTTGCCCTGCCCCACGCGGCACTTGCTCAGATCGCGCGGCGTCAGCAGGCTGGTGAAACGGAACGCGTCCGGGCCGGTGATTTCGGTATTCCGCTCCACCGACACGTCCCACAGCGTCACCTCGTTCAACAGGTGCCAGTACTCGTTGACCGGATCGTCATAGTAGCTAGGCAGGAACATGTGGTTGTAGACGGTGTAGGCGCGGCAGCCGTAACGTAGCGTGGCTTCGAAAAAGGGCGATCGCCGCAAGCGCGCGCCGCGCTGGATCAGGCGCATGTCGAAGGGTTGAGGCATAGTGGGTCATGCCAGTATACTACGGCGCGCAGTAGAACAGGCTCGCATTGACACGTGCGTATTTCACCAAAGGCGCCGGGGGATCGCTCAATTCCCCACGAAGATCGGCGCCGCGAACAACTTGGTGGAAGACGCAATTGTCCCGGCCACCGTCAGGGAAGCTGTGGAAATGTGGCGTAGATATATTGGCCGTCCGGGGTTAGGCTGAAGGTTGTTCCGAGGCTCAAGCCCGTCGAGGAAAGCGTCACCGTAAGGGTCTGAGTGCCGAATCGCCGCAATCTGACCCTGGCGCCGCCGGTCCCGCCTCCCGGCTCTCCCGGGACGGTGAACACGTGCTCAACGCCCCCGGTCGCGGCATTCATTACGGCCAGGGACCAGAGGATGGGACTGCAGCAGCCCGGAAGAACAGCGTGCACGGCTCCGGATGCCGAAATCGGGCATAAAGCAACCAATGTAACTATCGTTACGTGTCGCATGGAACCTCCGTTACAGCGTCAATCAATTAAACACGCGGCATCCGCCCGCTGCATGCACTTCGATGTTCCTTTCGCGTAGCTTGATGGCGTGGGCGGGCCGCTGGGGCGCGGCCCCGGCGACGTTTGATGATATAACAGTTATATTCACAATGCGCTTCCAGTTCGACAGAGAGAAGAGCCGGGAGTTCAAGCGGAAGCACGGGGTCGGCCTGCAAGAGGCGCAGGAGATATTCGATCAGGCGTACCTGGCCGACCAGAAGAGCGACGATCCCGAGCGGTTTCGTGCGATCGGTTGGTGCCGCGGTCTTCTGTGTTCCGTCATCTTTGAGGTCAGGCATGACGCCGCGGGCGAGTTCCACCATTTGGTCACCGCCTGGAAAGCGACGAAAGAGGAGACACAAAGCTATGCCGAGAACATCTAAGAAATCCGCGACCGCCGATGAGATCGCGGATATGGCATCGCGGGGCGAGGACATTTCGGGCTACTTCACTAACAAGTTCACGGTCGTGCGGCCGGTCCGCCGCGTGAATGTCGATCTGACGGAGGGCATGCTGCGGGAGTTGGATCACCGCGCGGCCCGTCTCAATATCAGCCGGCAGGCGGCCATTAAGACGCTGCTCGCCCGTGCGCTGGCCGAAGAAAGGGCCGCCGGATCGCGGAAGAGAAAAGGCGGGCCTGGAGACCCGCCGCAGGCCTAGAGGCCTGCCCCACATGTCACACTACCTGGCTTTCGACCTGGGCGCAGAGAGCGGGCGCGCCATCTTAGGCACCCTGGATGGCGGACGGCTGACCATAGAGGAACTGCACCGCTTCGCCAACACGCCGGTGCGCGTGTTCGACGCGCTCTATTGGGACACGTTGCGGCTGTGGCACGAGATCCAGCGCGGCCTGGCCATCGCCGGGCGGGAGCGGCGTCTGCGCATAGATGGCATCGGCATCGACACGTGGGGCGTGGATTTCGCACTGCTGGGCGCAGACGGCGCGCTGGCCGATAATCCGCGCCACTATCGCGATGCGCGCACCAGCGGCGTGATGCAGAAGGTCTTCGACATCGTGCCGCGCGCGGAGGTGTTCGCGCAGACCGGCATCCAGTTCATGCCGATCAATTCGCTGTACCAATTCTATGCGCTGAAGCTGGCCGGGTCGCCGGCGCTGGAGGCCGCGCGCACGCTGCTATTCATGCCAGACCTGCTGAACTACTGGCTGACGGGCGTGGCGCGCGCGGAGCTGACCATCGCCAGCACGTCGCAGCTTTACGATCCGCGCAAGAAGACCTGGGCGCGCGATCTGCTGGAGCGGCTGGGGCTGCCCACCGGCATCCTGCCCGAGATTGTGGCGCCGGGGACGCGGCTGGGTGCGCTGCTCGATTCGGTGGCGGATGCGGCGGGCCTGGGCGCCGTGCCGGTCTACGCGACGGGGTGCCACGATACGGCGTCAGCGGTGGCCGCGGTGCCTGCGGATGGCGCGAACTGGTGCTACATCAGCTCGGGCACGTGGTCGCTGATGGGCGCGGAGTTGGACGAGCCGGTAATCGATGAGCGGGTGCTGGCGCAGAATCTGACCAACGAGATTGGCGCTGGGGGCAAGGTCCGGTTCCTGAAAAATATCGCGGGCCTTTGGCTGCTGCAGGAGTGCCGGCGTGCGTGGGCGCTGCAGGGCGCGGAATACACGTACGAGGAACTGGTGCGGCTGGCCGGCGAGGCGGGGCCCGCGTGCGCACTGATCGATCCGGATGCGTTCCTGGAGCCGGGCGATATGCCGCGCAAGATCGCGGAGCATTGCCGGGCGCGGGGACTGGCGCCGCCGGAGACGCCCGGCGAGTTTACGCGCACGATTCTGGAGAGCCTGGCGGAGCGCTACCGGCAGGTGCTGGAGAGCCTGGAGGCGCTGACGGGGCGGCGGTTCGAGACGATCCATATTGTGGGCGGCGGGTCGCGGAATGCGCTGCTGAATCAGTTGGTGGCGGATGCCACGGGACGGACGGTGATCGCGGGGCCGAGCGAGGCGACGGCGATCGGGAATGTGCTGATCCAGGCGATTGGGGCGGGGGAGTTGAGCGGGTTGGAGGAGGCGCGGGGGGTGGTGCGGAGGTCGTTTGGGGTGGAGGTGTATGGAGGGCTGGGGGGTGGGGGTTAGGGGCCCCAAGGCAGCATTTGCCACCGGTGGAGCGGACGGTTCAGGTCCGGATTACCGAGGAGTTCACCCGCGAAGGCCAGAGCCCAGCGCCAGGAGTTTTGGGCGCGGGTCGGGCTATCCATCGCAAGCGAGGGCGTAGGATCGGGCGATGCCCAGGCACTTTCGGGATGCTGGGCACTTTTGGGGGATAGCGCCCAGTACTCCGGGCGCGAACGAGCTGAGGAATTTCAGGAGATGCTCAAGCAGCGCCTGGCCACGGGCGTCAGGCGTGTTAGAGGAGCGGGCTTTGCGCGCGTGGCGCATTCGGCATGAGGCACGACTGCAGGCCCGTTCGATGATGGAGAATCGGGACGAGATTGAGGATTTGAGAGAGCGGGACCGACGGCTCTATGGGAATCCGGACGGACCCACCTTCGATCAATTGGTACAAGAGGGCCGTCGACGTGGGCTTCGGGAGGATGAGGTTTATGAGGGCATCATCGGCGGTTCGCAGGCGACAAATCGAGAAGTGAATGAGTTTTTCGACAGGAAGAGCCCATCGCCGTAGCGCTTGCGTCGGGATCGAGAACCAGCGAATCGCATGGCGGACGGAAGTGCGTCTAATGGTCTATGATGAAGAAAGGAAGAGGATGAGTCGACCGCTCACAGTAGAGAGAGTTCCTCCGCGGATCTCGTTGGACGACCGCCTGAAAATCGGCGTCACGTGGTCGAAGACAAACGACCCAACGGCATTGTGGAGCGCCCACGTTGGGGATGAGGCGTGGATTGTACGCGTCAACGATTTCCCTGAAGAGCATCTGTACACGCTCTACGTTAACGACGAGGAGCTTGGAAGCTTTGACGAGTGGCCGCGCCAATGGTCGAGAGCCGAAGGAAGCGTTGAACCGGTAGCTCCGTAGTGCCGCGGCGCCGTGGCGGTCATTCTAATGGGCGTGTCCGCCGACGCGCGCTGGGGATACGACTTGTCCAGCGGATCTGCCCATCTGCGGCGAATCACACGGTATAAGGGTACATGATTGTGGGCAACGGTTCGCGGCGCTGCGGTCATGCCTGATATGCCAGGACCCTCTCATATCGCTCAGCTACTTCCGCGATTCGGCCGCTTACGATCCAATCCACCGCTGGCTTGCCATCAAAAAGCTCAGCCTCGCGTCGAATGACCTGAGGCAGGCGCTCCGGCTGGAAAATGCCTAGCAGCTTCGAGAGTGCCGTGCCGGCAGCCTGCAGTTGAGTGAGGCTATCCGTTGGAATTTTTGTGCGGCCCGACTCCCAACTGTCCAGAGTTTCCGATGGAACACGGAGCATTTTTGCAACTTCGTCCCTGGCGACCCCAAGCCTCACGATGAGATCGCGGACGATTTGACGGCCCTGCCACGCGACTCCTTCGGCGCGGAATCGCTCCGCAACGGCCACGTTGAAGATAGCCACAAGTTCGGCGCCTTCCGCCGTAAGATTGAGGTTGAAAGCCGGAGCGTGCACCCAGTGGTTGCGGAGACTACGGAAGAGTTCCGTATCGAGTCCGGCGAGCGACGAGGAGTCGATCCAGGCGTGGAACGAGGGAGGCTTTTCCTATCTCGGCACGGCCAAGCCATGCATAGACACACGCTAGAAATGCGTTCTGTAGAACCACCTCCCGGACAAGGGGTGAAGCATCCGGGTCGACAAAGAATCGGGCATTCAGCCGGTCAACGCCGAGCAGGACCCACTCGACCCAGCGGCGGGCGGTATCAAGGTCCCGCCGTTCGGAGCTCATCAGGTCCTGGGGAGGGCTCGGGACTTCGTTGACGAGATCCTCGACAGACGCGTTCATTCGGCGCCACTGGGCCGATTAACAATCGGCCCACAGGTTGGCAACCTGCCCCACAAACCGGAGAGTTAAACGCTAAAGGAGCTGCCGCAGCCGCAGGTGGATTTCACTTGCGGATTGCTGAACTTGAATCCGGAGCCTTCCAGGGTCTCCACGAAGTCCACTTCAGCCCCGTCCAGGTACAGCAGGCTGGCCTGGTCGACGAACACCTTCAGACCGGCGAAGCTGTAGGTCTTGTCCAGCATGTTGGGCTGGTTCTCGAAAGCCATCGAATAGCTGAAGCCCGAGCATCCCCCGCCCACCACGGCGATGCGCAGTCCGGCCGGCTTAGGCTCTTGCGAATCCAGAATCTCCCGCACCTTGCCGATTGCTTTTTCCGTCAATTGCACCATAGAAGCCCTACTCCTCTTTGAGAAACTTGTCCCGCTACGCCTGCCATTATACCCGAGCCGAACCGGGACCGCCAACTAAATGGATGTCCGCCAGACTCTTAAGTTGCGGGAATCTGCTATTTTTGGGGTGGGAAGTTGAAACCGGGGATGCGCGGTCCGCGTCGGAATTCCTGTATGGGAACACTGAGCGGCGCGCTTCCACTCCCCGCGTTCGGTACCGGGATTGCGACGAAAAGCAGAGTGGATTACCTGAACACCCAGGAAGGCGCATTGGTCCGCCGCGCGCAGTTGGGCGAGGAGGCGGCTTTCCGCGAAATCGTGGAAAAATACCAATCCAAAGTGTTCTCCATCATCCACGGCATCGTGCGCCAGCGCAACGACGTGGAAGATATTGCGCAGCAGGTGTTTGCCAAGGTTTACGTCTCCATCAAGAATTTCGATTTCCGGAGCTCCCTGATCACCTGGATCTATAAGATCACGGTGAACGAATGTTTCGACTACTTGCGCAAGAAGAAGGTGCGCAAGCTGGTATACGAAAGCGATTTGAGCGAAGACGAAGTGCGCCGCGTGGAGAACGCCGATCCCGCGATTGATCGCCAGCCGGCCGCGGACCTGAATCTGGCGCGCCGGGATTACGTTCTGAAACTCCTCAGCCGGGTGTCGGAAGAGGAACGTATGTTATTGATGATGAAGGAAGTTGAGGGGTATTCCGTGGAAGAGCTGGCGTCCATGACGGGCATGAACGAAAACACCATCAAGGTCAAATTGTTCCGGGCGCGCCAGAAACTGGTGAAGGCGGCGCAACGTCTGGATAGATATCCTGGCTTGGTGGCCGGGTAGGACAGGCCTCCTGGCCTGTCGAGTGTTTGATCCCCTGAAGTGGGCAATGCAGGAAAAGACTCGCGGGGGGAAAAGCGGTGGAAGTAAGCTTTTGTAAGGGAAGAAGGCTATGCACGCGGTAATCATTGACGATCTTGAGCGGTACTTGAGCGGTCACCTGCCGCCTTCGGCTGTCGGCCGCTTCCAAGCCCACCTGGCAACCTGCGGCGAGTGCCGCCGGGAAGTTGACGAAGTTCAGGAGTCCACCAGGCTGCTTGCCTCGCTGAAACCTGAAGGCGCGGTGGATCCTCCTCCAAGCTTCGTGGCGCAAGTGATGCAAACCGTCGCGGAGCGGCCCGCCCCATCGTTCCGGAGTTCCTTCGGGGACTTCGCGTTTGGGCGCCGGGTGGTATTCGCTTCCTTGCTGACGCTGGCAGTGCTGGGCACCGTCCTGGTGTCGCGCGAACACGCATACGCGCCCAATCCAACCACGCCCGATGCGGTTATGGCGGATGCCGCGGGCTCTCCCAACGCCGGCCAGATGCTGGTGACGCTGGCAAACTATGAACCATAATCTGCTGGCGAAGCCTACCGCGCTCCAATTCTGGGAGTCGCCCAAGCTTGCCGGCGCCGGCGTCTTGCTGCTGGTGTTCCTGTGCGGGGCGGTGGCCGGAGCCGTGGCCATGAACCTGGGCGCGCACACCATCCTGCATCCGCACCCTTTTTGGGACAACACCGCCAAAACCGAATACCTGAAGAGCGTGACCAAGCAGCTCGATCTGACTCCCGATCAAGCGGCCCAGATGGCCAGCATCCTGGACGATTTCGCGAAGTACTATCAGACCGTCTTGTCGGATGGCAAGGCCCGTATTCTTAATCTCTTGAACGACGAACAAAAACGCAAGTTCGAGAAGATGCTGAAGGAAAGACCGCCGCGTTAATGCTTGTGGGGTAAAACCCCGCAAGTTTGCGCCGATTGGCAATCGGCGCGCAGGATGCCATCCTGCCCCACAAGTCTGCTTGACAGCCGCTGGCCCCGCGGCGCAAGATTTCTCTATGCACACTTTGCAGGCATGTCTGGCAGGCGCCACGCTCGCAATTCTCGCGGCCGGGACCGCGTGCACCACCGCCGCGCCGCAAGCCCAGCTTCACCGCATGGGAGAGCGGGTGACGGCCGGCTCCCTGGTCTATACCGCCTTCGAAGATCAGTGGAAAGCCAAACTTGGCGAAGGCTCCGACCCGCGCGTGCCGAAAGACCGCTTTTTCCTGCTGCGCCTCAGCGTGGTGAATGCCGGTTCCAGCGACCTGATGGTCCCCCCGCTGACGCTGGTGGACGACGCCGGGCAGACCTACCAGGAACTCCCCAACGGCGACCAGGTACCCCAGTGGGCCGGTTACCTGCGGCGGGTGAAGCCGGCCGAAACACTCCAGGGCAACGTGGTCTTCGACGTCCCGCCCAAGCACTATCGTTTGCGGGTAACCGACGAAAACAGCGAGAACAGCCGCGATATCGATATCCCGCTCAACTTCGCGTCGGAAACCCCCGACATGCCGACGCAGCAGTGAGACCGAGGATGGCCCAGCCCCCAACCCCCAGCCCCCAGCCCCCGCCGTTGATCCTGCTGCTGCTGGCCTGCGCCCTTTACGCAGCCACCGCGCCCTTGGCCGTGGTCAGGCCCACGGTCTCCGATCGCGACGGCGGCGCCGCCGTGCCCAGCAGTTTTGTGCACGATCCGGGCGAGACCATGTTCTTCAGCTTCCAGGTGGATGGCTTTACGCCCTCTTCCGCCCAGCGCGTGAACCTCAGCTACAAACTGGACGCCTTCGATCCGCACGGCGTACCCATCATGCAGCCTGTGGCGGCGGAGATCGAAGAGACCCTCGCCCCGGAGGATAAGAACTGGAAGCCTGTCGTCCGCCAGGAAATCGCCATCCCGCCGCTGGCGGACTCGGGCACTTACAAAATCGCCATTTCCGTGACCGACGTGATCGGCAAGGCCACGGCCGCCAAAGAGGTTCCCTTCGAAGTCCGCGGGCGGCGCGTGGACCCCAGCGACACGCTGGTGATTCGCAATATCCGCTTCTACCGCGGGGAGGACGACCGGGAAGCTCTGTCGAAGGCCGCATACCGGCCCGGAGACGCGGTCTGGGCGCGCTTCGACATGATCGGCTACAAGTATGGAGAAGGCAATGCGATCGATGTGAGCTACGATGTATCGGTGCTGGCGCCCACCGGCAAAGTGCTCTACAACCAGCCGCAGGCGGGCTCCGACCGCAGCCCGTCGTTTTATCCCAAGCGCTACGTGCCGGCCGTTTTTAGCCTGGCCACCAAGCCCAACACCCACACCGGCGAGTACACTTTGTTAGTGACCGCCCATGACGGCGTCGGCAACCAGACCTTCGAGGCCCGCCAGAGTTTTACAATCGAATAATCGGACCTGCCGTCGAATAATAATCATGCCAAACAGCCTTGTTCTGGGAGTTCGCCCGATCACGATCGAAGAGGTGGAAGATGTGGCCCGCCGCGGGGCGCGCGTTGAATTTGCCGAGCCGGCGCGCGCCCGCATCCGGCAAGGCCGCGTGAAACTGGAGGAGCGCCTGGCCGCGGGCGACCGCATTTACGGCGTCAACACCGGCGTGGGCGGCAATATCAAATTCTCGCTGGACGCCGAACAGACCGAACGCTTCCAGCACAACCTGATGAATCACCTTTCCTGCGGCACCGGCGCTCCCTTGCCGCAGGATATCGTGCGGGCGGCCATGCTGCTGCGTCTGGCCACGTTTTCCCGAGGATCGTCCGCAGTGCGCTGGGAACTGGTCGCCGCGCTGCAGGAGCTGCTGAATCGCGGCATGGTCCCGGTGGTCCCGCGTTATGGATCGGTGGGCGCGAGCGGCGACCTGATGCCTTCCGCCTACATCGCGCGCGCGCTGTTCGGCATGGGCCAGGTCGACTACCAGGGCCGCCGCATGCCGGCCGATGAAGCCTTGCGCGCCGCCGGTCTCGCCAGCATCCGGTTCGCTCCCAAGGAAGGTCTGGCGCTGATCAACGGCACTACCGGGATGACCGCCTTCGCCGCGCTTCTCTGGGTGGACGCATGGCGCGTGTTGCACGCTCTGCTCGGCGCGGTGGCGCTGGCCATCGAAGCGCTGCAGGCGCCGTCGGAGCCTTACCGGCCCTGGGTGCACGAGAGCAAGGGCCATCCGGGCCAGATCGCAGTGGCGGCGCATGTCCTGGGATTGCTTGGCGGCAGCGGATTCGTCACCGAATCCCATATTCAAAAGTGCTACTCGCTGCGTTGCGTGCCGCAGGGCCTGGGCCCGGCCTGGGAAGCGCTGGACGCGGCGCGCGCCGTGGTCGAGCGGGAAATCAATTCGGCCAACGACAATCCGCTGATCGACCCCGAGACGGGCGATCTTTACCGCGCCGGCAACTTCTACGGAGGCCACATCTCCCGGCTGCTGGACACGTTCAAGCTGGATTTCGCGATTGAAGGCAACTGGGCCAATGCGTTGTTCGCCGTGCTGGTGGACGATAAATTCAACGGCGGCCTGCCCGCCAACCTGGTGCCCGACCCAGGCATGAATTCCGGATTCAAAGGCATGCAATTAAGCATCACCAGCCTGGCCTGCGCCATTCGCCAAATGGCCGGCCCGAGTTCCATCCATTCCTTGCCGACCGAGCAGTATAACCAGGATGTGGTGAGCCTCGGCATGCACTCCGCGGTGACCGCGGCCGACGCCATCGAGTGCCTGCGCAACGCCACCGCCATGGTGCTGCTGGCCGGGGCCCAGGCTGTGGATCTGCGCGGCGGCCCGGACCGGCTGGGGCAGGGAAGCCGGCGCATCTACGACACCGTGCGGAAGGTGGCGGCGTTTCTGGATGGCGACCGGCCCATGGAAGACGACATCGCCGCCGTTGCGGGGGAGATCTCGGGAAGCGGCCGATCCTGGCTGTAGGCCGCCTTCTAGGCGGCGCCCCTTTCACGGATCGCGAGCGGGCGGCGCAGGCCTGCTCCGACGTAAATGAGATGGCTGGCGGTCGAAGTGGAATCCTTCCTGTTCGAATACGCGGATCAGGCGCTGGAAGTGAACCGGCCGGATCGCGGGCGTGGCCGCTATACCATGCTGGTGGTGAGGCGCCCGAAGAATCTCGTCGAGGGTGCCGAGGTCTTCACTCGCGGCTAGGAATCCGCGCACGGCGTCGCGAACGGTGAGGCGGGCTTCATCGTCCGTCGCTCCGCAACTGGATATGTCCAAAGCGGGCGCATAGGCGACGTACGTGCCGCCTTCCTTGAGTGAGGAAAGAGGAGGCAGAAGGCAGAAGTCAGAGGCGGGAATCGCGCAATCGCGGCGCATCGACGCTTCCGGCTTCTGTCTTCTGACTCCTGACTCCTGTCTTCCTGTTTGTTATCCAAAGGAGACTAGAACCACCCCCCATCGGTGTGCGATCCTTAACGCTTGCTCGCAAGTTATGAAATCAAAGCCGCGGCTGCCGGGCTGGCTGTGTGCCTGATCGGCATCAGTGCGGCGGTCTATCGCGCTTCGACGAAACTGGTGGAGAATGCCCGCTGGGTGGCTCACACCCACGACGTCCTCACGCAACTCGAATCCACCGCCACGGGTGTCACCAGGGCTGAGACAGAGCTGCGCGGATTCCTCCTCACCGACCAGGAGTCCTACCTGGTCCCTTACTCCGCCAGCCTGACCGAAACCCGCCGCCGGCTCGAAGCGGTCCGCAGGCTTACCGCCGATAGCCCGCGCCAACAAGCCCGCGTCGCCAAGCTGGAGCCCTTGATTCTACACCGCCTCGACCTGCTCGAAGCGCTGCTGAAGATCGGTCACGACCAGGGCTTCGGAGCCGCCCGCCGCATCCTCACTTTCGATCAGGGACCGCAATACATGGAAGAGATCCGCCAGGGCATTCAGGAGATGGAACACGAGGAGCAGGAACTCCTGGCGGCGCGCTTCGCCCAGCAGGAATCCGGCAGCCGCCGCCTGCAATGGATGGTGATTCTGAGTTGTGCCGCCGCCCTGTTTCTGCTGGCCGTATCGATGGCCGTCGTCTTTCACGATCTAACCACCGTGGAGAAAGCCTTCCGCACGGCAAAATACAATGTCGCGCACGACACGCTGACTGGACTGGCGAGCCGTCACAGCCTCATGGTGCAGCTCGACTTCGCCATCGCGCATGCCGCGCATACCGGCCAGCCACTGTCGGTGTGCATCTGCGATATCGACCAGTTCAAGGCCATCAACGACACGCATGGGCATGCCGCGGGCGACGAAATCCTGGCCTCTTTCGGGAAACTCGTAAAAGGAGGCATCCGCAACGGCGATATCGCCGGGCGCTTGGGCGGCGACGAATTCTGCATCGTCCTGCCGAATACCGGCGGAAACCGGGCCGGCCCGCTGGTGGAGCGGTTGCGGGAAGGCTGGGAACGCCTGGAGTATCACACCCCGGATGGCGGCGCGTACTCCGTAACCGCCAGCTTTGGGGTCGTCCAGCATACCGGAGAGAGATCCGCCAAGGCGCTGCTGCACACCGCGGACAAGGCCCTGTATTGCGCCAAAGGCGAAGGGCGTAACCGCATCCATCTGGTGGCCTAAAAGAAGTCAGGAGTCAGAAGACAGAAGTCAGAAGGAGGGATCCGCACGTGGACCAAGGTGGCACTTCAGGACTTCTTACTTCTGACTCCTGACTCCTGACTCCTGTCTTCTTTTAGCTTCCCGCTCATTTTCCCCGATATAAACAACGCTACCTCCAGCGCCTGCTCGTAATTGAGCCTGGGATCCAGGCCCGAGTGGTAGGCCAGTTTCAAATCGGCCTCGCGCAGCCCGCGGGCTCCCCCGATACACTCCGTCACATCCTCGCCGGTCACCTCGATGTGGATGCCGCCCAGCCGGTTTCCGCAGGCCGCGTGAATATCGAAGGCCTGGTCGAGCTCGCCCAGGATCTCGTCGAAATTGCGGGTCTTGATGCCGTCCGCCGTGGTGCGCGTATTGCCGTGCATCGGATCGCAGCACCACAGCACGCTTCTGCCCGTGGCGCGCGCGGCCTCGATCAGCGGCGGCAGGAAACGGCCGATGCATTCCGCGCCGAAGCGGTGAATCAGGGTGAGCCGGCCGGGTTCGCCGCCGGGGTCCAGGATCTCGACGATTTCCTGCAGCGTGCCGGGTTGCATCGCCGGCCCGATCTTGACCCCGATCGGATTGCGGATGCCGCGAAAGAACTCCACGTGCGCGCCGCGCGGATCGGCCGTGCGCATCCCGATCCAGGGAAAATGCGTGGCCAGGTCGTACCAGCCTTCCTGCCGCGGCACCCGGCGGGTCTGCGCCTGCTCGTAGGGCAGATGCAGGCCCTCGTGGCTGGTGAAGAAATCGATCCATTGCAGCTCGCCCGGATGCACCCCCATCAGGCTCTCCATGAACCGGATGGACTCGCCGATCTGCCGGGCGATGCGCCGGTATTCTTCGGCCATCGGGGAGTCTTTCACCCAGTCCAGGTTCCAGTAATCCAGCCGGGCGGGGTCCACGAAGCCGCGGCTCACCAGGGCGCGGATGAAGTTCAGGGTAAGCGCGGCCCGCTCGTATCCGCGCAGCATGAGCTGCGGGTCCGGGGTGCGCGCCGCCGCGGTGAACTCCGGGCCGTTGATCAGGTCGCCGCGATAGCTCGGCAGCGTGACGCCGTTGCGTGTTTCCAATTCGTCGGAGCGCGGCTTGGCGTACTGGCCGGCAAAGCGGCCCACCCGGATCACCCGCCGCTGGCCGCCCAGCGCCAGCACCAGGCCCATCTGCAGCAGGATTTTGAGCTTGTTGGCGATGGTGCCGGAGTCGCAATGGTCGTAGCGCTCGGCGCAATCGCCGCCCTGCAGCAGGAACCGCTCGCCGCGCGCGGCTTCCGCCAACTGCGCGCGCAGCGCGTGGATCTCCCAAGAAGTCACCAGCGGCGGCAGTTTCGAGATTTCATCGACCACCCGCGCGACTTGGTCTTCGCGCGGGTAGAGCGGCTGCTGTTCGGCGGGCTTGCTCTTCCAGGAGGTGGGCGACCACTCGGCCATTCAGCCAACAGCTTAGCAACTTTGGCGCGCGGCGAAGCTTCCCCGCAGGGATGTGGGTGTGCGACACAAAAGTGGAGAGGTGCGAAAAACTCAAGGAAAACCGCGAGATCCTAGCGTACTCGTACTTCAGGCCGCTCGGTCAGCCAGTCCGTGGAGGAGAAACCCGGCAAAGGCGGCCAGCCTGTCTAAGCGGCGTTGGATGGTACGAGCGTGGGTCCAGACCCAACATCCCGATTCCTTGTTTTTATCCGCGTTCATCTGCGTTCATCTGCGGCCCATATCTGTTTCTTGGATTTTCGCGTTGGGCCAGAGGAAAAGCATATCTGGCCGCGGATGAACGCAGATGAACGCGGATAAGACTTAGGGGTGCTGCAATCCGGCGGCCCCAGTCGCGGTGCGGGAATCTCCACTTTTGTGTCGCGCACCCCAGTGACGTTAATCTCACTGCGCGGCCAAGCCCAAGCCCGCCAGGCTCAAGGTCTGGGGACTGTTCCCGACTGCGTCGACGATGCTTATCGACCCGCTGCGTATCCCGGCCGCCGAGGGTTTGAAAGCCACGCCTATGGTACAGTACGCTCCCGCTGCGAGGCTCGCGGGACAGTCGTTGGCCTGGCCGAAGTCGCCGCTGGCAACGATACCGATGATCGTCACGGCGTCGGCGCCAACGTTTTTCAGGATCGCGGCCTGCGGGGTGCTAGCGACGCCAACGGTCTGGCCAGCGAACGTGAGTGACTCGGGAAACAGAGTCATCGGGGCGTTGATGCACGCGGGCGGCGGTGTTAGCGACGGGGTCCACGTGGTGCTGTTGTAGAAGCAAAGCGTCTCGACTTCGGTCACCAGGCCTCCGCTGAATCCGGCCGTGGGGTTCATAAGCAGGAACGACGACGCGTTCGAATTCGATCCCGCATCGTTGTCGATCCAAAGCTGAGCCCCGATCGCGCTTCCCTGAGGATCGGCAGTCTGAACCCGCTTGACCACAACTCCCTCCAGTGTGCTTGGATTATGGATCGCGAACCAGCCCGCTGCAGATGCCCAAGCCGGGCTCAATGGGAGGGCGCCGGGGGCGCTCACCGGGCCGGTGCACCCGGGGCCGCAGTTGTAAACATTCATGACCGCGAGCGCTCCGCCCGTGGACGGATACAACACTTCTGTGTAGCCCTCGCTTAGACTGAGCCGGGCAATGTACGGGCGAAAATCATGGGGGAACGCTGTGTCGCTGAAATCGAAAACGCGCTGAACTCCGAACCAATTCGCAGCGGGGTTGCGGGGATCGAAGAACCGATATGTGGTTTGCACGTTAATGCCGGCAGAAGATGGCGGACAATTTGTGGAATTCGAGTTGATAGTGACCTGCGCCGTTCCGGAAGCCAGGATCTGCCCCGACCATGCGACCGTGCCTGGCGGGGTCACGGTGCCGCCGCCCACGAGATCCAGTCCTCCCGACTGTGGATCTGGCGGCGCCTCGCTATTCCCCGAGTACTCAACGTCGGCCTCGCTGTTGCCGCACGTGTTTAGCTCGTTGGAGTTTGTTAAGTTCAATCCTCCCATCCAGCTCAGCGAGGTAACCGCTTCGGTGTCGACGCCGCTATTCCACGTCACCGAGAAGCTCCTGGTTGTGACTGTAGGACTGGTGGCATCGATCGACAGGCCTGGAACGGGGATTTTGCCCTTAGTCTGGGCCAAGATTGGAACGGCGATCAGCGCGGCAGCGACAATCCCGAAAACGTTAGCGGTGCGCGCGAGCTCGTGCGTCATGGCAGCCTCCTGGGCAATTATACACCCCGATGCGGATGGAAGCTACCGCGCATTGTACACTTGCGGCAAATAGTTTCCATAGGATCTTCTCCTATCAGTACTTCCATTACTCAGGGATGTAAAGAATAGGACCAACTGCTCAAAAAGGGAAGCGGTTGGGTGTTATACTGCTCTCAATCCGGGAGGCCAAGAAAATGGAATCCCGGCCAGAACGGAATCCGGGCTCAAGCCTGCCTTCACTCAGGAGAAACCATGAAGACTCTTCGGTTATTATGCGCGGTTGCGGCGTGCGGAAGCGCATTGCTCGCCCAATCCGCCAATAGCGCTGTTGAAACCGCATCCGGCACAATCCACGTTGTGCGGTCTTTAGGCGCCGCAACCCCGTACGTCGAGCCGGCCGACACACCCGATGCCGCCACCACGCCATTGGTGGTCAATGCTTTCACAATCATTGGCGCGAATGTGACGTTCGTAGTGTGCTACGACTGTGTGACGGGTGCGGAATCGCCGAATATCGGCGTCGTGGAACCTGCCGGCATCGCCCATCGGAGCCAAAACTAACAGGTCGACGTCAGCCTCGTTGATGTCAACTACACAGGTTCTTGCACATATACTATCGCGGTGCTGGATAAGAACAAGAACACCGTCGTCTCCACTAATCCGACGTTCAGCGAGAGCGCCAATACCCCCATCCTGCTCGGCACCAACTTTACGATTCCCAGTACGGCGACCGTCGGTTTGGGTTATGTCCGGACCACGGCTGTATGCGGGACAGGTACGTCGGTCTCGCAGAGCCGCGTTTACATCGCCAATTGACTCGCACGATGCGCGCCTCACTTGGCGGCAAACAGTTTCCATAGGGCCTTCTCCTATCAGTACTTCCATTACTCAGGGATGTAAAGAATAGGGCCAACTGCTCAAAAAGGGAAGCGGTTGGGTGTTATACTACTCTCAATCGGGTATTCCAAGAAAATGGAATCCCGGCCAAAACGGAATCCAGGCTCAAGCCTGCCTTCACTCAGGAGAAACCATGAAGAGTCTTTGGTTAATATCCGCGGTTGCGGCGTGCGCAGGTGCATTGCTCGCTCAATCCGCCAATAGCGCTGTTGAAACCGCGGGCGGCACAATCCACGTTGTGCGGTCTTTAGGCGCGGCAACCCCGAACGTTGCCCCGGCCAACACTCCCGATGCCGGCACCACGCCATTGGTGGTCGATGCTTTCACAATCATTGGCGACAATGTCACGGGTGTGCCGTGCTACAGTTGTGTAACGGGAGCGGTAACGCCGAATCTCGGCATCCTGGAACCTGTCGGCGTCGCCCTGCTGACTCACAATTACCAGGTCGACGTCAGCGTTTTTGACGTCAACTACACGGGTTCCTGCACATACACGATCGCGGTGCTGGATAAGAACAAGAACACCATCGTCTCTACTAATCCGACGTTCAGCGAAATTGCCAATACCTCCATCCTGCTCGGCACCGCCTTTACGATTCCCAGTACGGCGACCGTCGGTCTGGGTTATGTCCGGACTACGGCTGTGTGCGGGACAAGTACGACGGCCTCGCAGAGCCGCGTTTACATCGCCAATTGACTCGCGCGATGCGCACAGTAGGGCTGACCGAGGCCAAAGCGTCTCCGGGTGCCCGGCCGGATCTTACTTACCACGCTGTTGAGGCTAGAAGGCGCGACGTTGCTAGCGCGACAGGCTGAAGTCTGTCCCACCAAAAACTAAAGAGGCCGATTAACAATCGGCCTTGCAGGTTGGCAACCTGCCCCACGGCAAATGGCCGCGCGCTAGACTGGCCTTAGGTGCCCCGCAACATCCTGATATCGGCCGGTGAAGCCTCCGGCGATCTCTATGCCGCCCTCCTGGTGGACGAACTACGCCGCATCTGGCCGGATGCGCAATTCTTCGGCTGCACCGGTCCCCGGATGCGCGCCGCCGGCGTCGAAACCATAGTGGATGCCGCCAGTCTGTCAGTGGTCGGGCTGGTCGAAGTGGTTTCCCACATTCCCCGGATTTACGGCGAATTCCGCAAGCTGCAGGCCGCCGCCCGCCGCCGCCGGCCGGAACTCGCCATTCTCACGGATTCCCCCGATTTCCACCTGCGCCTAGCCCGCAAGCTGCACCGCCAGGGCGTCCCCGTCGTATACCTGGTGGCCCCCCAAGTGTGGGCCTGGCGCAAGGGCCGATTGCCCGGTATGCGCCGCACCCTCCGCCACCTGCTCTGTATCTTTCCCTTCGAAGAGGAGTTTTTCCGCGGCCACGGCCTTCCTGCCACCTATATCGGCCATCCGCTGGCGGGCAGGGTGCGGCCCAGCCTCTCCCGGGCGGAATTTTTTCGGAAACACAGACTTCCTCCGGGCCGTCCATTAATAACGGTGTTGCCTGGAAGCCGCCGGGGTGAAGCTGCCCGGCATTTGCCGCCTCTACTGGACGCCGTCGGGCGTCTGTATCGCGACCAAGCCGCCAGTTTTATTTTGCCCGCATCGGCAACGGCCGGCGTGGGCTTCTTTCGGGAACGGATCGGCGGGGCTCCCATCCAGGTCGTCGAGGGGGAGAACTGGGAATCCATAGCGCATGCCGACCTGGCCCTGGCGGCCAGCGGAACGGTGACGGTGGAAGCCGCCCTGCTCGGTACCCCGATGGTTACGTTTTACAAGGTCGCAGCCGCAAGCTGGATTTTGGGCCGCATGCTGGTGCGGGTGCCTTTTTATTCGATGGTGAACTTAATCGCGGGGCGCGCCGTGGTCCCCGAACTGATGCAATCGAACCTTACCGGTGAACGCCTGGCCGCCGCCGCCCAGCGGCTGCTGCGCGACGATGGCGCACGCGCCCAAATGCGCAAGGATCTCGCCGAAGTGGCGGCCCGGCTATCTACGCAGTCGAACCCGATGGCCGGCGCCGCCGCTATAATCCAGGAAATCATGGAAGGACAACCCGCTCATGTTTCATAGCAGTAGGACAGGCCTCCGGCCTGTCCGGTCCGTCATATTCGCATTTCTGGCGCTCATATCCGTGGCTGCCGCCACCCACGCGCAGGAACGCCGCGCGCGCATTCGAGTCGAAAATTATGTAATCGACGCCGAAATTCAGCCGGCCACCCAGTCCCTCATCGCCACTGCCGAACTGCGCATCGTCCTCCTCGACAACAACGGCAGCGCGCTCTCCTTCGAGCTGAACAATGCGCTGACCGTCTCGCGCGTGGTGGATGGCAAGGGCGCCCAGATCAATTTCTCCCGCAACCAACAGGATTCCACCGTGCGGCTCACCTTCGATCCGCCCCTGCCCAAGGGCGATCCCGCCACGCTGAAGTTCACCTATGAAGGGCGCCTGAGCGGCACGGAAGACTCCCCGGTCTACGGCATTAAGTTCGCCGCCATCCACCCCGACTATGCTTTCCTCCTGTATCCCGCGCGCTGGTTCCCCGTCAGCGGTTACACTGTCGACCGCTTCACGGCGGACACGCACATCACCGTCCCCTCCGGATACCAGGTTCTGGGCAGCGGCCTCGACACGCACCAGGAGGCCGGCGGCAAGGTGGTCTACAGTTTTCATTTCGAGCATCCGTCCTTTCCCGGCAGCATCGCGGTAGTGAAAGATCCCGGAGCCAAGGTTTCCTCCGAGGGAATCACCACCACGCTATATTTCCGCGGCGATGAGCAGGCCATGGCGCAGCAGTATGGCGAGCAAGTCGGCCAGATGATGAGCTTCTTCACGGGCGATTTCGGTCTGCCGCCCTACGCCAACCTCACCGTCGTGGAGACGGAAAGCGGCGCGCCTAACGGCTATGCCGCGCCTGGCTTGATCTTCCTCAGTCCGCATGCCATCGGCAAGCAGGTGGGGGCCAAATTGTTAGCCAACCAGATTTCCCGCCAGTGGTGGGAAGTGCTGGTGTCGCCCACTTCGCGCAATCATCTCTGGCTTACCAACGGCCTGGCAGCCTATTCGGAAATTCTGTGGACCGAGCATACCGCCGGGCCCGGCGCGGTCGAATCGCAATTCCGCGACGACGCCGTGGAGGCCCTCACGGTGGACAATGTTCCCATCATTCAATCCGCCCGCATGGAAGACTATTCTCCGGAGCTATGGGCGCTCACCGGCAGCAAGGGCGCGGCCGTGCTGCACATGTTGCGCTTTGTCATCGGCGACCAGAACTTCATGCAGACGTTGAAGGAATTCGCCACTCGATTCACTTGGAAATCGGCCTCCACCGAGGACTTCAAGAAGGTAGCCCAGGATGTTTCGAAGCAGGATCTCGGCTACTTCTTCATCCAGTGGATCGAATCCAGCGGCGCGCCCGAATTCAAGCTGGAGTACACCATTTACCGCACCCAGAAAGGCTTCCGCGTGATGGGTAAAGTGGCGCAAGACTTGGATACCTTCCGCATGCCCGTGGATCTGAAGATCGAGACCGAGGGCAATCCCGAAGAAAAGCGCGTGGAAGTCGTGGGCACCTCTTCGGAATTCAGCATCGACACTTTCGGCAAGCCCAAGAACGTCATCATCGACCCGGACCGGCGCGTGCTGCGCTTCAGCAACCAGGTGCGCACCGCGGTAGCCATTCGCCGCGGCGAGCAGTTCATGGAAGTGAGTGAGTTCAGCGATGCGCTGAAGGAGTATCAGAAAGCGCTGGAGAACAACCGCAACAGTTCGCTCGCGCACTATCGCATCGCCGAAGTGTTCTTCCAGCAGAACAACTACCAGTCGGCCGCCAATGAGTTTCGCGAAACGCTAAACGGCGACCTGGAACCCAAATGGGTCGAAGTCTGGGCGCGCATCCACCTCGGCATGATCTTCGATATCACCGGCCAGCGCGACCGCGCGGTGAACGAATACAACCTGGCGGTGCGCACCAAGGATAATACCCAAGGCGCGCAGGAACAAGCCGCCAAATATTTGAAGACGCCCTACGAGCGCAAGAAAAGCCCCGAGGCGGATCAATAGCGTACTCTCTCCCAACCTTCAGTGTTGTGTAGGAAGCCTCGCGGACGAGGGTGCCGGGGAGCTCTTGTGTGACAAAGCGTTTCCTAGGACAGCATTCCGAAATGCCGGAAGGCTTCTTCGATGGCGCCACGCTTGTTAGGCGGGCAGGGCTTTACGCGCGATCCCTGGGTCCAGGCCCAACGTCCCGATTCCTTGTTCTCATCCGCGTTCATCTGCGTTCATCAGCGGCCCATATCTGTTTTCTGAGTTTTCGCGTTGGGCCAGAGGAAAAGCATATCTGGCCGCTGATGAACGCTGATGAACGCAGATAAGACTAAGGGTACTGCAATCGGTCGGCTCGATTTTGAGGACGTCCTGTAACGCACCAAGGGCAGTCTTCAGGCCGCACAGGAAGATTGCCGTCGGTCCGAACTTCATTTCGTCGGCGAGGCGCGCCTTCTCAATTCGTCCACATCACCCAGATCCTTCGCCCGGCCAGTGGATTCTTTGTTGCGGATCAATGCGTCCCGCCCGATGAATTGCGTGGCAATGCCATCGAGCTCGCCTGTCGTCCGGGTACCCCATGCGTCATCGAAGCTGACGCCGGAAATCGAGGTGAGAATATCGATTCGGTTAGGCGGCACTCCCAACTGGACCACCTTACCGGGCGACTGGAAGTCCTCAGCCCGGATACCCACGCTGCCGAAGCCGAACTGGACGAGGGCCGCCACCACCCGACGCGAGTTCTCTTCGCTCGCGCGGACCAGGAAATCTATATCCCCCGTATAGCGGGCAAACCCATGGTGGGAGACAGCGAAGCCGCCGACCACAAGGTATTCAACTCCGTTCGAGTTCAACAACGCGATAAACTCTCGCAAGTCCTTGCTGAGCAGCATCTGGGTGTCGAAGGTTGCGTAGCTCAAGAGTAATGCGGATGCGCTCTTCCGGCGTCAACTGCGCGTCCCATAGCGCATCCGCCTCGTCGGCTTCGGCATGGCTGTGGAAGATTCGGACCACCTTCTCCATAGAGTTATTATAGGACATCGTTCTAAGAGCAACCAGCCACGTCGCCGGATCGGCCAGCGGAGGGGGCCTGAGGGCCGCCGGCTTCGCATTCGAATGCTCGCGGCTAGGGCCTGGGCACGAGGAGAACATTGGTCTGGCGGCCTGCCGGGCATGCCGTTTTCGACGGGCTAACGCAGCTCACCGCTGGGAGGCCCGGCCCGCTGAGTCAACGAAGAATCTCCACCAGCAGCACCCAAGCGTTTGCGAAACCCGCGACGAGCGAAAAGATGAATCCTGGAGTCAACCAGTACATGCCTGTGGGAGAACCGCGCATAAGAAGAACTCCCGCGACGCAGAACGGTATGCTTGCGCATTGAGTCTGGACGATTCTGGTGACAGCCCAGCGTAGCGGGTGACCCGTTTTGCTTCTGACGTACCGAACCTGAAGCACGGTCTGGATGAGCCAGAGTATGAAATCAAGTAAGAGGATCTCGATCCCGAGGGCAAGCGGCGGCTGCCACGGAATGAGCGCTGTAGTTGAAATAGCCACCACGCCCAGCAATTGCAATATGGATTCCGCCGCCCGCCCGCTTAGTCCGGGTACCGTCAGAATGCGGGACAGATTGATGGACACGGCGACGAAGACCAGTCCGGTAAGCGTCGCCGCAGCACCGGCCATTACCGCAAGGTAGTTGCCCCAATCCCCCATTGCTATTGTGTCCATCGGTTCTCCTGCTCGATCACGGCCTGGCCGCCGATGGGGCGACCGTGCGGGCCGGAATTATAGGGCTATGGCGGGATCTCGGCGGGAGCCCGCTTACGCCGTCTTCACCAGTTCCACTTCGACCGAAATCTCCACAATGTCGCCCACCATCACGCCGCCGCCTTCGAGTATCGGATTGTAGGTCAAGCCAAAATCCTTGCGGCTGATCTTCGCCACACCTTCGGCGCCCCGCCGCGTGTAACCCCACGGATCCTTGATCTCCGGCGTCGGACCGATCACATTCAGCACTACCTCGCGCGTCGCGCCGCGTACCGTCAGATCGCCAATGACGGTATAACCCTCCGGACCGTCCGCCTCGATCTTCTTCGACTCGAACTTAATGGTGGGATAGTGCTCCGCATCCAGGAAGTCCGCGCTCTTCAGATGCTTGTCGCGGTCCGGCTCGCCGGTGTTAATCGAATTGACATCGATCTCGGCCGTGACGCTGGAGGCGGCCAGATTGGACGGGTCGGCCGTCACCGTGCCGCTGATCTTGCTGAACTCGCCCCGCACGTTGGCAATCATCAGGTGCCGGACCTTGAAATGCGCGCTCGAGTGAGCGGGCTCGATGGTATAAGTGGCGGTCCCAGGGACCGCCGCTGGCGTAGAACTCATGAAAAATCTCCTCCCACCTTTGATGCTAACCCCTTCGCTGAAGACTCGTGGGGCAGGATGGCATCCTGCGCGCCGATTGTTAATCGGCGCAAACTGGGCCGATTAACAATCGGCCCGCAGGTTGCCAACCTGCCCCACAGCCAGAAGCTCGCTACACTGAAGTGTCCCACGATGCGCAAAACCTTCTACGGCTGGTGGGTGACCCTGGCGGCCTTCTTCACATTCGGCATCGCCGTCGGTCTGCCCTACTACAACATGCCGTTCTTCTACGACTACTTCCAGCGCGAATTCCACTGGACCAAGGGGCAAATCACGTTCGGCTTTCCACTGGCGGCCGTCCTGACCCTCTGGATCGGTCCCGTGCTGGTGCCACGCTTCAGCCCGCGCAAGCTCATCCTGGTGGGCACGGCGCTCACCTGCGCGGCCTTCCTGGGCTTCGGAACCATGCGCGGCTCGCTAACGGTCTACTACGCGCTGTGGTTCCTCTATACGGTCGGTTACATTCTCTCCGGGCCGATCCCGCACCAACTCATCGTCTCGCACTGGTTCCGGCGCAATCGCGGCAAGGCCATGGGGATTGTATACGTGGGCGTCGGCCTCATCGGTTTCCTCGGCAACTATATGGTGAAGCCGCTGACCGAGGGCACCAACTTTCACACTGCCCTGATCGTCTGGGGCGCGCTGATGTTTCTGGCGTGGCCGCTGGCCATTTTTGTAATCCGCGACCGGCCCGCCGACAAGGGCCTCTATCCGGATGGTGACCGCCAACCGCCCGCCGAAAATCAGGCGGAGTCCTTCAGCTTCAGTTATCTGCTCCACCACTATTCGTTCTGGTTGCTGCTGATCGGCAGCTTCTGCTCTATCGGCGCCATCGGCGCGGTCAACTCCCACATGAAGTTCGTTTTCCTCGAGCAGGGCTTCACGGACCATACCAAAAAAGAACTGGCGCTGCTGAATTCCACCTGGCGCGTCGCCTTCATGACCATCCTGGCCGCCAGCACCGCCGGGCGCCTGGTCATCGGCGGCCTGGCCGACCGCTTCTCGAAGAAATGGGTCATGACCGCCACCTATTTTCTGGTAGCCGCCACCATTCCCATGCTGCTGACGGTCAGGCCGTCGCGCTCGCCGGTGGCTTTCGCGGTGCTGTTCGGATTCGGTATGGGCGCGGACTACATGCTGATTCCCCTCATGGCCGCCGAGCAGTTCGGCGTCAACACGCTGGCGCGCGCCATGGCGATTATTCTGCCGGTCAACACCATCGGGCAGGCCTGGTTTCCCTTCTTCGTTTCGATTCTGCAGGAGCACTTCGGCAGCTACGCGATTGCCCTGCGAGCGGTATTCGCGGTCTCGATAATCGGCGCGCTGGCCATCTCGCTGCTGCCGCGCCATCAGGCAGAGGATGAGACACTTCGTTTACAAGACGCTCGACGAACTGCAGCGCGCGGCTGAAGATGTCGGCGCGGCGCACGTCCGCTTCACCGCCAGCCCGGAGGCAGTCCGGCAAGTGCTGGCGCGGCCTGTGCGCGTGGGCGCACTAACCGTCGGAAACTCCATCGCCATCCAACCCATGGAGGGCTGCGATGGCACGCTGGATGGAAATCCCGGCGAGCTGACCTGGCGCCGCTACGAACGCTTCGCGCGCGGCGGTGCCAAGCTGATCTGGTTTGAAGCGACGGCCGTGCGTGAAGACGGGCGCGCCAACACCCGCCAACTTTGGATTACGCGGCGCAACGTCGCGGATTTCGCCCGTCTGCTCGCCCGCGTCCGCGAGGTGCATCGCGAACATTGGGGCACGGCGGACGATCTGCTGGTTCCCATCCAGCTCACCCATTCCGGGCGGTACAGCGTGCCGCGCCGCATCATCGCCTATCACAATCCGCACATCGACCGGAAAACCGGCACACCGCCTGATTATCCACCGATCGCCGACGACGAACTGGAACGCCTGGAGGACGACTACGTTACCGCCGCCGGCTTGGCGCTCGAAGCCGGATTCCAGGCGCTGGATATCAAGGCGGTGCATGGCTACCTGATCAGCGAATTGCTCGGCGCCAAGACCCGCGGCGGCCGCTATGGCGGCCCGCTCGAAAACCGCCTGCGGTTCATTCGGAAAATAATCGGTAAGTTGCGCGCCGCGTTCGGCAACCGGCTCCTGATCGCCATGCGCGTGAACGCCTTCGACGGTGTGCCGTTCGGCTGCGCCTTCGAAACTCCCTATCCGTATGGTTGGGGCGTGGACCCCGCCAATCCGCTGCGTGAAGATCTGTGCGAAGTCAAGCAGGCCATCGCCTGCTTTCGAGAATGGGGCGTCGAGCTGCTGAACATATCGCTGGGCTCGCCCTACTACAATCCCCACATCGGGCGTCCATTCGAGAAGCCCGACGAGGGCAACTACGAGCAACCCGAGCATCCGCTCATCGGAGTCGACCGGCACTTCCGCATCGCCGCCGAATTGCAGCGCGCGTTTCCGGATCTGCCCATCGTGGGAACGGGTTATAGCTGGCTGCAGAAGTATGCCGTCAACGCCGGCGCGCACAACATCGCCGCCGGTGACATTCGTTTTTTTGGCGTAGGGCGCGGCGCGCTGGCCTATCCCGATTTCGCGCGCGATGCGCTGGAGAAAGGCGAACTCGACGAGCGCCGCTGCTGCAAGACCCTGACGTATTGCACCTATCTGATGCGGCAGAAGAATCATCCGCTGGGACAATTTCCCACCGGATGCCCGCCCTTCGATAAAGAAGGTTATGGAGAGCTAATCAAACTAGCCCGTCGTCTAGTTAGTTCATTATAGATCCATGTCTCGGCCAGAGCGCCATGTCCGCGCTGGCTAACAAGTGAGTATGATGTTTTGTGGGGCGGGCAATCCTGCCCGCAGCCGGCTGTCAGCCGGCCTTTGCGACCACGACGAGGCGCCGCGAAAGCAGGAGCCGCCTGAAAGGCGTCCCCAGAGGGGACCCCAGGCCATGATTGGCCGCCCCACGGTGCAACCGAACTGCCAGTATTCTATAAGCTGGGCTAGCTAGCCCGCCACTCTGTGGGGCGGGCTGTCAACCTGCAGGCCGATTGCTAATCGGCCTCACGCGCTCTGCGCCAGCAGCGGACGTTCCCACCGCCCCTTCCACGACATCCAGGCAAGCCCGGCCACGTGGAAGACTTCCTGCATGTTCAGCGGCTTGGCCAGCACATTGTATCCGCCAAGATTCAGCACCTCCGACCACAATCGGTCGTCAGCCATGCGGGAAGTCACCACCAGCAATGGCGGAGACTGCATGCGGTCAAGCTGAGCCAGCACATCCTGCCACCCGCCATCCGGAAGTTCGCTCTCGCAGATCACCACCTGTGTGACGTTTGCCCGCAGGAGTTCGAACGATTCCTCTTGCGTCCGGGCGCCATACTGCTGCCAGTTGGAATGTTTCAGAAGGTCGCGCAGATGTTGATGATCCTCGTCGAACGGGCTGATCAACAGTACTTTGACGGCCCTCTGGGCAACGGCTTGCGTGTCTTCGCTATTCATAGGCCTCGTCTCCTTGGCCTGATGCGCCCGACAACAAGGCGGTCGTTTCAGGTACAACCAAATTTTAACACAATACGCGCTTTTTGCCTGAAATGTTTGTGAAATGCGCGTGAATACGGTACTGTTTCAAACGCGCGGCGCGGAAAGTTGGGTGACGCGCGCGCGCACCAGCCGCCCCAGCACGCCGATAAATCGTGGCGCATCGTTCAGCCCGGGAACCATGCGGTACTCTTCTATACCCAACGCGAGTGCCTGCGCGCGATGCTCGATGTCGATCTCATGCAGCGTTTCCACGTGGTCCGACACGAAGGAGATCGGGATCACCAGCACGCGCCGGCTGCCTTGCCCCGCCAGCCGCTTCAGCGTGGCGTGCATGGAAGGCTGCAGCCATTTCGATGCGCCCACTTTGCTTTGGTAACAGAGGTGCCGCCGCCCCGGCCAACGCCCCTGGCGCCACACCAACTCGACCGAGCGCTCGATCTGCCGCTGGTACGGATCGCCCGCATCGATCACCGCCATCGGCACGCTATGCGCGCTGAACACCATATCCACCTCGGCCGGATTGTCGAACTCAGCCAGCGATCCATGGACGGATTCCACCACTGCGTGGATGTAGCCGAGGTCTTCGTAAAATTCGGTGACCACATGCACCCGCGGATTCCAACCCTCCGGCTGAAACCGCCGTTTCCATTCGTTCAGGCTGCTGCCGGTGGTCGTGCGGGAATACTGCGGATAGAGCGGCAGCAGCACCACCTCTTCCGGCCGGTGCGCTTCCAGCTCGCGAACGGCTTCCGCGGTGAACGGATGCGAGTAGCGCATGGCCACCACTACGCGCGCGTCGCAATCGCGCCGCAACTCGGCCTCCAGCGCCCGCGCCTGCCGCCGCGTGAATTCCAGGATCGGCGAACGGCCCCCGATCTCGGCATAGTGGGAACGCACGTGCCGCGCGCGCGTCGTCGCAATCAGGCGCGCCAGCGGCTGCCGCGCAATGCGCGCGAACGGGAAGTCGATGATATCCGGATCGCAGAATAGATTATAGAGAAACGGCTCGATGGCCTCCAGCGAATCCGGCCCGCCAAGCTGAAAAAGAACGACCCCTAGTTTGCACATCCCGATTACGTTGAGTGTACAATACTTCCCGATGTGGCGCACGCATTTGTCGGCGCGGGTTCGCCTCGATGCCTATGTGCTCAGCGCGGCCCAACTCTCGCCCCAAAACGTGTGACAGGAAATATGAGGGTTTCAATCGTGTGGGGGGTGCGATGCTGTTCGTCGGCCTGATTCACCTGGCCGCGCCTTCCGCATCATGAGCTCTGTCTACCTGGGCGCCAGTTATTATTTATAGATTCCTGTTTCAAGTGAGTATGGCATTTTGGGGGGCGGGCAATCCTGCCCGCAGCCGGCTTTCAGCCGGCCTTTGCGACCACGACGAGGCGCCGTGAAAGCAGGAGCCGCCTGAAAGGCGTCCCCAGAGGGGACCCCAGGCCATGATTGGCCGCCCCACGGTGCAACCGAACTGCCAGTATTCTATAAGGGACTATCTCGCGGCCCACGCCGGCGTTCTCTCGAAATAGAGTGGCCGGGCGGTTCGCGCCGTCGTCCCATACGAATCGCCCGGACTATTTCTGGGCCGCGGATGCCTGTACGCGCTTGAACTGTTCGATTACGGTCTTGCCTTCCGGCACGACGGGAATCTCTTCGACCTCCATCGAGTCCCCCTGGTCGTCCACCGAAAAGCGCCGCTTGACGACCTTCGAGCCGCGCGTCTCCAACTGCACAAGCTTCGCGCCATTGAAGTAGAACGTGACCTTGGCGTGCCGTCCCGCATCCTTCACCTCGCATTCTTGACCCAGGGTATTGCAATCGAACTCGGTCACCTTTTGGCCGTTCCGGAGTTGCGCGACGTGGATTGCGTCCTCTTTGCTTTGCAATATCCAGCTCTCCGCGCCGGCCTCTTGCCGCCACTCTCCGCTGATGTTTGCCCGCCCGGTGCTATCGTCCGCGAGCGCGCCGGCCATAAAGAGCGCTGCACCGGGCGCCAGCCATTTCCACTTCATAAATGCCTCCTTTCACCGTTCAATCATCTCCACTCTAAACTCTCCGCCAGCCCCGGAGATATACCACGTAGACGTGATTTCTGTGGTGTTGACAACGCGCCCCAGCGTGGGTAGCCGCCCTGCCCGCGTCCATCGTTCGAAAGAGCAACTACACTGGAGGAATGACCCTCTTCCGCCTGATGCCGCTCGCCGCCGTCGGGCTGTCCCTCTTCGCCCAAGAGCCCTGCAATAATACGCCAGCCTTCACCCCGTGCGAGTTCACCTTCGATCTGAATCCGCAGGAAGCCGCCGCGCACCCCAACCCATACGTCGATGTCGACCTGTCCGCCGAGTTCCGCTCCCCCCATTTCCACACCTTCAAGCTGCCCGCCTTCTGGGATGGCGGCCAGCGCCTGGTGATCCGCTTCACGCCCACTGAAGCCGGCGAATGGCTTTGGCGCACCAGCAGCAATATCCAGCGCTGGGAGGGCCAGAACGGCTCGTTCACCGCGGCGGAATCCGATGCGCCCGGATTCGTGCGCGCCGCCAACGTGCATCATTGGGCCTGGACCGCCGGCAACGGCTACCAGCCGCACCTCTGGATGGGCGACACCCTGTACCCCTTCGCCTTCATTGCCCAGACGGACCAAGCGCTGTTTCAGCGCATCGTAGATGCCCGCGCGGCGCAAAAATTCAATCACCTGCGCGGCCTGGTGCTGGGCACACCGGAACAAGCCGCCCATATTTTCCCCTCGCCGGACCGCCCCGATACCGCGCACTTCCAGCGCCTCGATCGGTGCATCCGCTACATGAACCAGAAAGGCATCGTCGCCGACCTGATCCTGGCCGGACCGCAAAATCAGCTCACCCGCCTCTTTCCCAATTGGCAGCAGCGGCAGCGCTACATCAGCTATATTGTGGGGCGTTATGCGGGCATGAATGTCACCTGGCAAGGCGTGCAGGCGTTCGAAACCTACGATACCGGCCGCGCGCTGATGAAGGAAATCGGCGGGCTGCTCAAGCAACTGGACCCTTACAAGCATCCCCGCACCAGCGGCAACCTCGCCACATCCGGCCCGCTGCTGGATGACGGTTGGATGGACGTCGTGGCGCACCATACCGGCGACGACCAGGTCTGCGCCATCGAGCGCCAGCTCTTCCCCACGCCCTTCGTCAACCTGAAATTCGCGGGCGAGGACAGCGGCGCGGGCAAATCGCAGCCGGACGACGTGGATTCGAACGCCTTCCGCCATCGTCTCTGGAACGCGGTCATGGACGGCGATTACCCGACTTACTTCAATAGCGGCACAGCCGGCGCGGGCAATATCCCGGTCGACGCGCGCTATCTGGATTCGCCCGGCGTGAAGGCCATGGCCGTCTGGTACAACCTCTTCGCGGGCGCCCGCCACTGGGAACTGGAGCCTTATTTCGACGTGGACGGCGGCCGCGCGGTGGCCGTCGCGGAATCCAGGGTGCAGCTCGGACAAGGCGCGCTAAGTGAAGAGGATGTCATCTCGGCAGTCGAGTACATCGTCTATGTGGAGAATCCCGGCCCGGTGGAATTGCGCGTGGAAGACCACAGTTACGAAGTTACTTGGATCAACCCCATCGACGGCGATGAGCTCAAGGAAAAGAAGGGTTACCACGGCAAGCACTTCACCGGATCGCCGCCCGACAGCTCTCACGATTGGGTGCTGCACATTTCGCGCGAGGGTCACAAGGCGGGCATGCTGAAGTCTTACAAATTCGAGTCTCGGCCCATCGGCATGCAAGCCGTGGAGCAGGAGATCCAGAAGGTGCCCTTCGAGATCGCGCAGCCCGCGGATACGGCGATTTCCGAGACGAAGCTGCCCTGGTTCGAGGTCAAATTCAAGAAGGAATCCCGCGCCACACGCAGTATGATGTGGCTCTGGACCGGCGAGGCCACCGTCGATGGCGAGGGCTACCGCGTCCTCGGGACCGGCCTAAAAGGTACGGTGAGTTTCCCGCCGCACATCGCCGTGAATTATCCGGCCGTGGTGGACCTGCGCCTCTACGGCATGAACGCCAACGGCAAAGTCTATAGCGTGGACAAGACTTACCAGCTTGAAAAGTGACCGAACTCATTCTGGCTGTGGACACCACGCACGAATTCGGCAGCCTGGCGCTGTTGCGCGGCCGGGAGGTGCTGGAAGAGATGCTGCTGCATTCGCCCGAGGGGTTCGGCCAGATCCTCTTCGGGCGACTCGCGGAATTGTTGGCGCGCCAGAACTGCAAAACGGCGGAGGTGGATTGCTTCGCGGCAGCTTCCGGTCCGGGATCGTTCACCGGCGTGCGCATCGGGCTGGCTTGCGTCAAGGGTCTCGCCGAGGCCACCGGTAAGCCCGCCGTGGCGGTCTCGAACCTGGCAGCCATGGCTACGTTCGGGTCGGCTGCGTTGCGCGCCGTAGTGCTGGATGCGCGCCGCGGCGAAATCTACGGCGCGGTATACGATGCGCGCGGCACGGCGGTGGCGCCCGAGACCGTGATGCCGTTCACCGCATGGCTGCAAACTTTGCCGGAAGGCGAAATCGAGTTCATATCGACGGATTTCAGCCCATTCGCGCCGGCGCTCGCGGGCACGCGCTTCGCCGGCGCGGCCGTAACTACGGCTCCGCGCGCGCTGGCCGCAGCGGTGGGGCGCATCGCTTGCGAAAGATTGCGCGCGGGCCTAGCCTCCGACCCCGCCGGCCTGGATGCGAACTACGTACGCCGCTCCGACGCCGAATTATTCTGGAGAGAATACTGACTTAATACCAACACTGTTCAGTTAGGTGGAACAGGCCTCCTGGCCTGTTCTTCCTCTCTAGGATTAACAATATCATGAGCTACTACGAACGGAATCTGCCGCACTGGCAGCCTGACGGTGCTGCTCTGTTCATCACGTGGCGCTTGCATGGGTCACTCCCAAGAACCGTGGAAACCTTGGGGAACATTTCCCCGGGCAAAGTCTTCACCGCCATGGACCGGCGCCTGGACGAAGCGGCCACCGGTCCCCGATGGCTACAGGATGAGCGAGTGGCGCACGTGGTCGCCGACGCGTTTGTGTTTGGCGAGCAGCGGCTTGGTTTATACAAGTTGCGGGCTTGGGTTCTGATGGTCAACCACGTTCACATTCTGATCTATCCGGAGACCAGCCTGTCGAGGATCACCAAAGCCATCAAGAATTATTCGGCGCGCCAAGCGAATGCCATCTTGGGGCGCACCGGCTTACCGTTTTGGCAAGATGAATCGTACGATCATTGGGTACGGGGGCCCGAAGAATTGACCAAGATCGTTCGCTATATCGAGAAGAATCCGGTGGTGGCGGGGCTGGTGAGCAGAGGGGAAGATTGGAAGTGGTCGAGCGCGTTCGACATGGTGGAAGGACAGGCCAGGAGGCCTGTCCCACCTAAGTGAACAGCATTGGATTTAACACGTCTCACCGCATCACAAAGTCCCACTCCGCCGAAGCCCGCGCCACCACCGAAGGCACATCCCGCTCCAGTAAATAGCGCTCTTTCACCAAATCCCCCGCCACGCCCCGCACCTTATCCAGATACGCCTGCTTACCCGCATACCGCTCCTCAACCGACAACCGCGGATCGCCGGCCTGCACCCGCTCCGCCTTCGTGCGCGCGAACGGAATGTACGAGCCCACCATGCTATATAACTCGTCGGGCGCGCCGATCCCCGCCGACCGCAGGTTCCATCCGGTATAAGTCGCCAGCGGGACCGCCGTCGCCGGCATCCGGATCCCCGCCGTCTCGTTGCCGTCCGCATCCACCTGCGGCAGCCGCATCGGAAACGCGCTGCCCACCTTGGGCGGTTCGATCGTCACAATCCCCGCGCTGCGGAATTCTTCGCCGTAGTCCGCGTGCCACGCCTGTTGGATGCGCGTGGGGAACTGCACGCCGGGCAGCTTCGGGAACGCCACCGCGCCGAGCGGCGCCAGGCTGCCGTCCGCGATTTTCGGATAGCGCGATGGCGGCGGCTCCTCGCCGTCCGCGACCCAACGGTCCAGCGCCACCAGCAGCGCGCGCAGCGTCCACCTGTAGTTGTTGGGATTCGCCAGGTTCTGCGCCTCCCCCCGCTCCGGCGGGAACGAGCTCGGTCCATGCTGGCATCCGGTCAGGAAATAGATGCGCGTGGTAGCCGCGATAGGCGCGTCTTCGACGCCATCGATCGTGGTGTGGATCAGCGACGCCGACCGCCCATAATACTCATACGAAGTGTTCAAATAGAAAATCTTGGGCACGGCGGCGGGCGGGGTGGCGTGCGTCAACAAGCCGTCCGTGATGCCTGTCTCCGCATCCGTCTCCGCCAGATCCGTGAACGGAAAGATATCGGTCGGATAAAACGTATTCAGAAACGGGTGCCCGTCGCGCGACGGCTGCGCGAACCGATAATTGAAGCTCCCCCGCCCAGCGCCCGCCACCTGCGGCATCAGTCCGTCGAAAACCTGCCGGCCCTGCTCGTCCCGGTTGAAGCCGTAATACACGAACGTGCGCAGAAAACGGCCGCTCTGCGAAACGCCGTATCCATACGCCCGCTTGATAATGTCGTGATGATCGCCCAGAATCGTGTCGGCCTGGATGCCGTATTTGAAAAACGAAATCAGGTCGCGCACCGCCGCCGGACCCAGCCCCACGATCGGCGGATCTTTGGACGTGTACACCAGCTCGTAGATCTTGCCGGGTTCGAAGCCCGCCGGCATCACGATGTGCGTGCCGCCCTCGATGTGCCACGTCTCCCTCGCCACCGCGCTCCGCGGGCCATCGGCATGCTCGCGCACCGTGAGCGTCAGCCCGGGATCGTCCGGGTTCATCGCCGCATAAGCAAGCTGGCCGCGGTCGCCCAGAGATTGCCGCGTGATCTTGTGATCCACGGTGATTTCGGAGCGCACCAGGCCCGTGATGCCCTGCGCCACCGGCGCGTAGAGCCGCAACATGTTGGGCCCGGGCGGCACGTCGAATTCCCACCCGAGCCACACCAGCGTGTAGCCCTGCTCCAGCAGGAAGCCGTCGCCGAAATCGTGTTCGGTGCGCGGATCGCTCGATCCCCCCAGATCGAACACACCCAGCATGGCCTTACCGCCGCGGTTCGAAACCTCGAACAGCACCGCATGATTGCCATGCTGCGGATCGCGCGGCTTCAGACAATAGAAATCCGCCGAGAACGGGACCAGCCCGTCCTCGTTGCGCGGCGCCTTGGCGATATCGGCGACGATCTTGTTGGCCGGCAGAGCGGGATCCACCGCGAAATACGCCTTGCCCACGATGCGCTCGTAAGGGCCGGCGGAGCCGAATGCCTTGCCGTCCAAAACATCGCTGCGTTCGGAAACTTCGATACGGAGCAGCGCCGCCGGCAGCAAAGCCGGAAGCAGGATGGACAAAATCCACGCGCGTTTGAGCATACTTAAGTGTAGGACAGGCCTCCTGGCCTGTCACTGGCCGCTAACGTAAAGGATGTTCCATGAAACCGACGCACCTGCTCTCCGTGTTGTTGATTCCAATGCTAGCCGTTGCTCTCACCGCCGCAGACGTGCCCAAGGGCAAGCCGGAAGACGCCGGCATGTCCTCCGAGCGTCTGCTAAGAATCCACGACGCGATCCAGCGCCACATCGATGCCGGAGAAATCTCGGGCGCCGTCACGCTGGTGGCCCGGCGCGGCCGCATAGTGCACTTCGAACCGCATGGCCTGATGGATATCGAATCGAAGCGCCCCATGCAGAAGGACGCCATCTTCCGCATCGCGTCGATGTCCAAGCCCATCACCGGCGTGGCGGTGATGATGATGCTGGAAGAAGGAAAGCTCCGCTTGAACGATCCCGTGTCGAAGTTTCTGCCCGAATTCAAGAACTCCAAAGTGGCCGTCCCCAGAGGAAACGCCGGCGAGTTTTACGAGATTCCGGCGGACCGCGAACTCACCATCCGCGACCTGCTGACGCACACCAACGGCCTGATGACCGGCGGCATCGGATCTAAAGCGGGCCCTCCAAGGCCAGCCGCCGGCGACACGCTGGCCAGCTATGTACCCCGGCTGGCGGCGGCCCCGCTCGACTTCCAGCCGGGCACCCAATGGGCTTACAGCGGATTGGCGGGTCCCGACACGCTTTCGCGCATCGTGGAAATCGTTTCCGGGCAGCCGTACGACGAATTCCTGCGCGCACGCATTTTTGAGCCGCTGGGAATGCAGGATACGTTCTTCTATCCGCCCGACGACCGCCGGCCGCGCCTCGCGACACTGTATAGCAAGAGTCCCAAGGGTTTGGTGCGGGCCGAGAATCAGGACGGCTTCTCCCTGAAAACGTACTTCTCCGGCGCCGGGGGACTTATGTCCAGCGCGCTTGATTACCTGCAGTTCGCGCAGATGCTGCTGAATGGCGGAGAGCTGCACGGAACCCGCCTGCTGAGCCCCCGGACGGTGGATTTGATGGCCACCAATCACGTGGGCGACATGTTCAACGGAAAGCTCGGGCGTCCGGCGCATGGCATGGGCTATGGTTTGCTGGTGGGCATCGTCGAGGACGGCGCGGCCGCGGGTCTGCGCGTCTCCAATGGAAGCTTCGGCTGGGACGGCGCCTACGGCACCCAAACCTGGATCGATCCGCGGGAAAAGATGGTCACCATCGTCATGATCCAGACGCAGGTTCCGCCGGTGCAGAGAGACTTCGAGAACGCCGTAATGCAATCGATAGTGGAGTAGGACAGGCCTCCCGGCCTGTCTCTGCTGTGGGGCAGGTTGCCAACCTGCAAGGCCGATTGTGAATCGGCCAAGCCGGCGGCGTGTCAGTACCTAGCTCACAGATCTAAAGGACGGCAGAACCAGAACAGGTCGCTAACGAGTTTGCAACAACGGCTGGTGAAGGCGGGCGGGCGACTCGGCGAAGCATGCCGTTGCTACCGGCTGCTGCCGGCCCGGAGCCATCTGACGATGCGGCTGTTTGGCGGCATGGCGCGGCGGATTGATGCGCTGCCGGTGCCGGCGGGGTAGAGCTTACGCGGGCAAGCGAGAAAATCGAGCGGAAGAGAGGAGGCGGAACAGCAGTGCGAGGGATCGCCTGGACAAGAGGCTGCTCCGGCATTTCTTGGCTTACGCGGATCAGGTATGCTTCAGAAAGCCCGGAAGCCAAGATGGAAATCCTGGAATCAAGACATGCTAATCTCCCTGAAGGAGGAACCGCTATGAAAGGCATCGCTTTGCTGCTGGTTGCCGTTGTAATAACGGCAGGTATTGTCGTGTTTATGGCGCCCGCGTCCCTAATCGCCGATGACTCGGCCGCCCCCTTCGTAACCAAAATTCCCCCCGGATACCGGAACTGGAGGTTGATCTCCGTCGCCCACGAAGCAGGCAACCTGAACAGTATTGGCGCCGTTTTGGGCAACGATGTGGCGATCAAGGCCTACCGCGAGGGGAAGCTCCCATTCCCGGACGGCGCGATTATTGCCGCTTTGCACTACGGCCACGTCCCGTCGGCGGAAAACAACAAAGTCTTTGGCCAAGCCCAATCTTTCGTCCCCGGCCCCCCCACGAACATTCAGTTTATGGTCAAGGACTCCACGAAGTACGCCGCGACCGGCGGCTGGGGGTTCGCTACCTTCATAGACGGCAAACCCGCCGCCGCGGCGTCAATGAAAGGCTGCTTCCCCTGCCACAATCAGGCTAAGGCTAGCGACCTCGTTTTCACGCATTACGCACCCTAAATTCCGGCAGCGCATTGGACAATACGTTCGGCGCTGGCAGGCTGCACGGTGCTAAGTGGTCGGGGAAATTACTGGTCCGTTTGGGTGGCCCGAATTTGACTTCGTGCAATTCGCCCTCTCGACACGGATGAGCGCGGAAGGCTCGGGGACAGACGCCGGACCAGCCCAGGCGCCGGCGGCATCCGCATTGTGCGTCATCTTGGGTGGCGATCCCTCCCTTTCGGAATCCGTCCGGCATTCGCCTTGTCGCAATTCACTCGCTCCACCAGTTCCGGATTCCCGCGCGTGCTGCCGGCCCTGGCGATGTGCTGCCGCGCCAGCTTCCCTCGGCGCTACCTCAGATCGAAGCACGCCAGCGTCCGCTCATTCCGCACGAAGAGTTTTCCATTGGCGAGGGCCGGATAGGACCGCACCGTGGCGGGCAACAGTTGGGCGCGTGAAATCGGCCGGAACTCCTTTGGAGTCGCCAGCGCCACGATCAGTTCGCCGTCTTCTCGCATTAACAAAAGCTTGTCGCCGGCCAGAGTGACCGTGCCGGCGCCGAAGTGATCGAAGTTCCATTGCACCTTCCCTGTTTTCAGCTCGATCGCTCGCAAGCTCTGGCCGAATTCCTGGCGGCCGTGGTAGCCGTAGACGTAGCCATCGCGATACACGCTGCTTGCATAATGGTTCGAGAGCGCATCGTCGGAATCCCAAAGCTGCTTCACCGACGCGCCATCGATTTGTAACAATGTCGCGCCGGTGCCATAACTGGCGGAAAGAAACACCAGGTCGCCGACCACCAGAGGAATCGCCGCGTTAACCGAAGCGTGGCTGCGCGAGCGCCGGGGGAACTCGAACCGGACTTTCCCGGTTGCGGGATCGATGTCCACCAGACCGGCCCGCGTCCAAAACAACGCGTGGCGCGCTCCGCCGATGGTGGCTACCACGGGCGCGGAGTAGCCGGCCTCGTCGTTGGTGGCCGTCCAGAGTACCTTGCCGCTGGCCGCATCGAACGCCACAATACCTGCGCCATTTGGCCCGCCGATATTCATGAGCACGCGGCCGTCATCCACCAGCGGCGAACAGGCGGCTCCGAAGAAGCCTTTCGGCGCACCGAATTTCTGCCGCGTATCCACGCTCCAAACGCGCTTGCCGGTGGAGAAATCCAGACTTTGCAACACGCCCTCCGCTCCGAACGTGTAAATTCTTTCGCCGGCGACGGCCGGCGCCGCGCGCGGTCCCTCATCGAAGCCAAAATCGTCGCGATAATCGGTCGGGTACCCGGCCGACCAGATGCGCTTTCCGGTGTCCTCTTCCAGCGACTCCACGATCGCCTGCTTCTCGCGCCGATGGAACACTATGACCCGCCCGCGCGCCACCACAGGGGCGCTAAAACCCTGGCCCACATCCACCTTCCACAGCACTGCGATCCCTGGTTTCGGCCACCCAGCCGGCAACGGGCCGGCATAAACGCCGTTGCGTCCCGGTCCCAGGAATTGGGGCCAATCCTGACCGTGGGCGGCCTGGCACGCCAGTAGCAGAAGTATCCAGGTCAGTTTGGTTTTGTGGGGCGGGCAATTCTGCCCGCAGCCGGCTTTCAGCCGGCTCTGGCCGCCTAGGAGGCGGCCTGCACGGAACTCCCCTCCGGCCGTCGTTTCGACAACGCGACGGGCAATCGCACTGAAGTCATGTTGGAGCACGATAAACGAATCATTGCACAAGCGACCGGCCTCACGCACGGCCGCCGGTTGTGGAGTAGGACAGGCCTCCTGGCCTGTCTCTCGATCTTCTGTCTTCTGTGGGGCAGGTTGCCAACCTGCAAGGCCGATTGTTAATCGGCCAAGCCGGCGCAATAATAGAGAGGTAGACAAATGGACTTAATCGTCAAACACCCCGAAGCCGACCACTTGGCGCGCGAGCTCGCAGCAGCAACCGGCGAAACCCTGACCGACGCCGTAGTCAACGCTCTTCGCGAGCGGCTGATCCGCCAGCGCGGCAAGTCCCGCAGCCCGCGTGTGCGAGATGAACTCCGCGCTATCCGCGAAAGGTGCGCCCAGTATCCGGTCTTGGACCCTCGCGCCGCCGACGAGATCATTGGCCACGACGAGCATGGACTGCCCCGCTGATGGTGATTGACACGTCGGTACTCATCGCCATCCTGGCCAATGAGCCGGAGGCAAACTCTTCGAAGCTGCGTTAGGACGGATCTACACTCAAGCAGTCGAGTCCTCGTCTAATTGGACTCCGCAAGCGCGCTGAGATCGTTGTCCAGGATCGCCTCAATACCCGTCTGGAGTCCAACGTGGACGAACTGGATCTGGCCGAATCGATCGATCACGACGCTCATGGGCGTTGCGGCAGCGCCAAACTCCTGTGGCCAATCGGCCCGCACCGCGACATGCAGCGCATTCAGGTTATGCGCCGTAAGGAAGGCCTTGACCTTGTCCGGCTCGTCTCCGATTTCTACCGCCAGTATGTTGGCGGCCGGATGGCGGCTTTCAAATTCCTGCATGGCAGGCAACTCTGCAATGCATGGTGCACACCAGATGCCCCAAAACGTGATGACCGTCGCTTTGCCTTTGGCAGCCTGGTTATCCAAGCGCTTTCCCGCCAGGTCGGTGAACGCAAACTCGGGAGCGGGCCGGTTCATCGGGATAGGCGTGTACCCGGCAGCCGCTCTGCGAGCGCGTTCGGCAGCCTGCTTCTCCACCTTTTCTTCAGCGTCCGTCTCGCTTCCCAAACGCTGCCCAACGAACAGCCGCGCATAGGCGCGGTAAGGCGCTGGGTCCTGCTGATAGGGCGCACTGGCGGCCGTGAGATAGGCCTCCAGGGCACTGGCGTTGTCGCCCATTTGCTCGCATACCTTGCCTAGCGCCAGCGCGATATCGGGATTGTCAGGGGCCGCTTTCAAGGCCGCTTCGAAATCCGCGCGAGACGCTGGTAAGTCCATCGCCTGGAGGTGAGCCTGCCCACGAAGCGACTCGAGCTTGCCCGGGTCGCGGTGAAAATGGCGGTGCGCAGAGGGGCTTTCGCTTTCCGTGTAAAGTTTCTCGGCCGCGTTTAGCAATTCGAGTGCGCGCGCCGGTTTTATCTTGTGGTCGACATAGAACTGAGCCATAAAGAGAAACGGAAGAACCTCCCCTGGCTCGACAGAAATCCATTTTTCAAAAATGGCTTCGAGCGCCGCAGCGTCGCCCATTGTTTCTTGCAATTGGAAGGCCGCCCCGTAGGCCGCGAACGTTTCAGTGGCCGGATATTTGGCGATAAACCGAAGGTACTCCTCGACGCTCTTTCGCGGGTCCTTTCCATTCGGATCGATAGCCTGAAAATCGAACTGAGCCAGAATATGCGTGACCGTGTGCTGTGCGCGTGAAGCGAAACGATCGCGCGGGATGTGAGTGACTTCCAGTGTGACTGCGTTGATTTCAATGGGATCTGCGGTTTGCGGGAGCGCGATCAATGCGGCGCGATACCGGTCGACAACCGCGGGGCGGAGTCTTGTCTGATTGAAGGAAAGGAAACTGGCAACCTGCATCATCGCTCTCAGGTGAGTAGCATGGGCATCCAGAAAAGTGTCCACCTCTTTTCCAATCTGTTCATAAGCAGCGGGGGTTCGTCCACGCTTCTCCAGTTCCAAATCCCAGAGTAAAAAATAATGGCTTGCTGCCTGCGGCCGAGCCCGCAGATCTGCATTGAGAGTTTCAATTGCGCGATCCGGATCCCGCGCGCGCTGAATACCTGGGGCCAGCAACGTGCCTTCATAAGTCTGGGCCAGGGCTTCGACGCCATACGGATTGATCTGCGAGTTGTCGCAATAAAGAATATCCCAATACTGGGCGTGATTGTTGTCGACTTGTCCCTTCTCATTCTGAAGAAAGAAGATGGAATATCCGGGAAAATAGCTCTTTTGTGGTGTAAAGGTAGCCTGCCAGGTTCCGCCATCGGAGCGCACGAGTGGAATCGTCACAGAGTCATAACGGTTGCTGACGCCGGTTGCGTTGGCCAGAATGAGCCGCAGTGCTTGCGGAGACTTTAGGCGCGCACCTGGCGACTCCGTGTTGTAGCGAATAGTCATGGTGGGGCGAATCGTCGGCTGTCCCGCCACGCTTGGCATTTTAAACTCCGGACAGGCGGGTTCTACGGTAACAACCGGTTCATTTGCCGCTCCCGCCATGCCTGGCGAAAGCGTGACTATTGCCGCGCGGGCCGCCAGAATCAGAAGAAATCGGAACTGCATTGACGAATGAGAGACCCGTGTACTCATACAGGACGCCTCTTCGAACGATTCTAGCCGATCCGGAAGCGAGAAGTTCGGTATTAGTTCGCCAGCCGTCCAGAGCCGTGAATCGCCACCCCGCCGGCGCCGGGCGCAGAGAAGTTTCGCCTCGCTGCGCCACCTAATAGATAGACCCGCCGGCGCGGATGCCGATCGCCGCGCGCAAAGATCAAAAAACACTTATGTCCACCGAATTAGGCCGAAACCAGCGGGAATCCTCAAGAACGTCCGGGCCAATGGCCTATAAGTCGTGTACTATCAATGTCATGGGCTTTGTTCGTCAAATCCGGCAGGCCACCGGCCCCTCGCCACGGCGCAACCCAACTTTACAAAATCTTACACAAATCCAAAAAATCAGCCGTCACTTCACAGACACAATGGTTTCGTTTGTCCATTTTCATACGCGGCCCGAACAGCGCCGCCACATGCACAAAAGTGCTCAATAACGAACAAAACTGCCCAATTATCCGAACTTACGAAGCAAACCCAATCGGCCACCCTAACCGGCGTCACCGCGTCTCCGCGTCTCCGTGTCACCGCGTCGCAAATGGTACCGTAAGCTGGTAACTGGACCCATGAAGCAGCTAGCCCTCGAAGCCCTCGACGCCGTCACCAACTCCGCCGTAACCTACGCCGACACCCGCGTCATGGAAATCCGCGACCGCCAGGTTTCCACCAAGAACGGCAAAGCCGGCCACGTTTCGAGCGGCCTCTCCATGGGCCTCGCGATTCGCGTCCTGGCCGATGGCTGCTGGGGCTTCGCCGCCACCGACGATCTCACCCGCGAAGGCGTGCACGCCGCCGCCGCCCTGGCCCTCGAAATCGCGCGCGCCGGCACCCTCGCCAAGAAGCGCGATGTCATCCTCGCGCCGGAAGAGAAGTACGAGGCGGAGTGGGTCTCGCCCATCCGGATCGATCCCTTCACCATCCCGGTGGATCGCAACGTGGCCCTGCTCCTCGATATCGATCGCGAGCTGCGCCGCAATCCGGGCGTCACTCTGGCCGAAGGCGCCATGAGCTTCGAGCGCCGCCGCCAGGTCTTCGCCTCCTCGCTCGGCAGCCTCATCGATCAGACCCGCTACCTCAGCGGCGTCGGCTACGCCGCGACGGCTTATAAGGATGGCGAGATTCAGAAGCGCTCATACCCCAATTCCTTCGGAGGCCAGCATCAGCTCAAAGGTTACGAGTTAGTCGACGAGTGGGACCTGATCGGGAACGCCGCGCGCATCGCCGAAGAAGCCGTCGCGTTGCACACCGCCGATCAGTGCCCCGAAGGCGAGTTCGACCTCATCCTCGACAGCTCGCAATTGGGATTGCAGATCCACGAGTCGGTCGGCCATCCCATCGAGCTCGACCGCGTGCTGGGCAGCGAGGCCAACTACGCGGGCATGAGCTTCCTCACGCTCGACCAGTTGCGCCGCCTGCGCTACGGCTCCGAAATCGTGAACGTGGTTTGCGACGCGCGCCCGCAGCACGGCCCCGGCCTCGGCACCTTCGCCTTCGACGATGAAGGCGTGCCCGCGCAATCCACCGACATCATCCGCGACGGGCTGTTTACCGGCTACATGACCTCGCGCGAGACCGCCGCGGCGGTCGGCGAGTCGCGCTCCAACGGCACCATGCGCGCGGACGGCTGGTCGCGCATGCCGCTCATCCGCATGACCAACGTCAGCCTGCTCCCCGGCCGGCAGTCGCTCGACGAAGTTTTCGGCGGCGTCGATCATGCCATATATATGGAGACCAACCGGAGCTGGTCGATCGACGACAAGCGCTACAACTTCCAGTTCGGCTGCGAGATCGGCTGGGAGATTCGCCGCGGCAAGCGCGTCCGCATGCTGAAGAATCCGAGCTACAGCGGCATCTCCACGGAGTTCTGGAACGCTTGCGCGGCCATCGCCGGACCCCAGCACTGGACGCTCTGGGGTACGCCCAACTGCGGCAAGGGGCAGCCCGAGCAGATCATGGGCACCGGCCACGGCGCCAGCCCTGCGCGCTTCAGCCGCATCAAGATCGGTGGCGCATATGCCGATTGACGCCGCGCGATGTCAGGCCATTTTCGACCGGGTCGCGGACGCGGCCCGCGCGCTGGGCATGGCCGATGCCGAGGCGATCCTAACGGCGGAATCGAGCGCGCTCACGCGCTTCGCCAACAACGCCATCCATCAGAATGTGGCCGAGCGCAGCGGGCAGCTTTCCGTGCGCGTGCAGATCGACGGACGCACCGCGCGAGCCGCCACCAATCGCCTAGATGATGCTTCCATCCGTCAAGTAGTCGCCGAATCCGTAGCACTGACAAAGTTGCAGGACCCCGACCCTGCCCAACTGCCAATGAGTAGGACAGGCCTCCCGGCCTGTCCGCCCGCTCGCTACCACGAACCCACCGCGCAAGTCACCCCCGCCAACCGAGCCCAAACCGTAGCCGAAGCCATCGCGCTAGTCGAATCGGCCGGCCAGACCGCGGCAGGCATCTACTCCACCTCGGAAAGCGTGTCTGCAATCCTGAACACGCACGGCGTGTTCGCCTACTACCCCGAAACCATGGCCAACTTCTCCATCACCGCCATGGCAGCCGATAGCTCCGGCTGGGCAAAAGGCAGCGCCTGTTCGCATCGCGATCTGGACCCCGCCGCCATGGCCCGCGCCGCCTCCTCCAAGGCGCACGCTTCGCGCGATCCCGTCGAACTGCCGCCCGGCCCATACACCGTGATCCTCGAACCCGCCGCCGTCCTCGACCTGGCCGGCCAGATGTTCGGCGACTTCAGCGCCACCGCCATCACCGACGGCCGCAGCTTCCTGCGCGACCGCATCGGCGCGAAGCTGTTCGGCGATAACATCGGCATCTACGACGATGCGTATCACCCGCTGCAATCCGGCGCGCCCTTCGATGGCGAAGGCGTTCCGCGCCGCAAGCTCACCCTGGTGGATCGAGGCGTGGTCCGCGACGTGGCCTTTTGCCGCCAGGCCGCGCATGCCGCCGGCGTCCAGCCCACCGGGCACGGTTTCCCGCTGCCGAACGAGTACGGCGAAGCGCCCATGAACATCGTGATCGCGGGCGGCGCGGCGCCGATCGAAGCCATGATCGCCTCCACCGCGCGCGGCATCCTGGTCACGCGCCTGTGGTACATCCGCGAAGTCGATCCCTACGAGAAGATCATGACGGGCATGACCCGCGACGGCACTTTTCTGATCGAGGACGGCCGCATCGCCCGCGGCGTGCGCAACTTCCGCTTCAATCAAGCCCTGCCGGAGATGCTGTCGAATGTGGAAGCGCTGTCGCCGGCGGTGCGCGCCTCCGGCGAAGAAGCCTTCGACATGGTGGTCCCCGCGATGAAGATCCGCGGCTTCCACTTCACCGAAGTCACCCGCTTCTGATGTATCCACTTGTGGCAAACTGGTGAAAAGCGCTATGGCGATTGAGAAGGCCGCCGTTTTCAAGTCACCGGCAACGGACGACCCAGTCCTGGCAGAGGTGGTGCACCGCTTGGTGGCAGCGTATCGGCCGGAGCGCATTTACCTTTTTGGTTCGGTGGCGCGGGGCGACGCTGGCCCCGACAGCGACTACGACCTGCTGGTAGTGGTACCGGATGATGCGCCCCCTCAACGCCAGCGGAGCCGGCTGGCATACGAGGCGCTTCATGGCACGGGTGCGGCCGCTGACGTGCTTGTCTGTACCACGTCCTATTTTGAGGATCGCCGGCTATTGCGCGCTTCGCTTCCGGGGACCGTACTCCGCGAAGGGCGGCTGATACATGGGACCTGAAGATGCCCGCCTTCAGGACGTTCGAGCCGGGCTGGCGATGTCGCGTTCCATAGCCAGCAGGCGGCGGAAAAGGCGCTGAAGGCCTTCCTCGCATGGCACGATGTGCCGTTTCGGAAGACGCACAATCTTGAGGATCTCAGCCAGCGCTGCGTGGCGCTGGACGCAACGCTGGCGCCAGTCGCTAAGCAGGCAGCGCCGCTGTCGGAATACGCTTGGAAGTTTCGATATCCGGGCGAAGCCGATGAGCCGGAGCGCGAGGAGGCCGAATCGGCGCTGGCGGCAGCGCGCGATATCTGCGAAGCCGTCCTCACGCGGCTGCCGACGAAAGCGCGGCCCTGAGCTTGGGAGCAGATATGGCTTCCGCAGGCCGTACACCTCTTTACTATCTCCCAAAGATCTCCCTGGTCAGATCCTCCTGCTTCTTCGGCCGCTGCTCATCCCAAACCCCCACCACCAGCGACGCCGCCGCCAGCGTGTACGCCGCAATCGCAATGTTGTCCAATCCGCGCTGCCACAGGATCGCCCCGGCCGCGATCGCCGTCCGGATCAGCCAGCGATAGAAACCGCGCGCGCTCTGGCCGCGCCGCATACGCACAATCGAGCGCCCCAGGAAGTGCGCGAAGAACAGGCAAAACAGCCCCAGCAGCACACGCAGAAAATCCACCGGTATCGGCATGCTCTCAATTTGGCGCAACTTTCGCCTATTTGCAAGCGCCCGCGCGCCTTGCCACAATGAGCCTGATGAGCCTGATGCAGGAGATCCGCGATTTCCCCGTGTCGCGCAACACGGTCGCCATCTGGTGGCTCGGCCAGAACGGATTCATCTTCAAGACCGCCGAAGGCACGCTGCTCTCGACCGATCTCTACCTCACCAATTCCTGCCATGAGGCCTACGCCGATTCCGGCATCAACCTCGACCGCCAGGTGCCCATCCTGCTGCCGCCCGAAGAGCTGAACATCGATCTGTTCACCTGCACGCACAACCACCAGGACCATACCGACCCGGTCACCATCGAGCGCCTCCGCCATAAGGACACCACCCAGTTCATCGGCCCGCACCCCAGTTGTGAAGTGTTTCAGGCGCAAGGCGTCGAGAGCGGACGCATCGTGCCGGCCTGGCCCTCCTGCGAGCTCGAGTTCCGCGACGTGGTCATCCACGGCACATTCGCGCTGCCCACCGATGCGACCGACCTCAATCACATGGGCTTCGTCTTTCAGTTCGGCAAAGGCCCCCGCGTCTATGTGACCGGCGACACGGACTACAGCGATCTGCTCGCCTCGGCGGCCAAGCACCGGCCGGACCTCATGATCACCTGCATCAACGGAGGCTTCAACAATCTCTCGCACTACGAGGCGGCGCAACTGGCCGCCCAGATCCAGCCCAAAGGCGCCATCCCCTGCCACTACGACATGTTTCCGGATAACTCCGTCGATCCCGGCCAATTCCGCGCGTCGCTGGCCCTGCGCGCGCCCGAAGTGCGCTACCTGCGCCTGGAACACGGCAAGCCATTCGTGTTCGGCGTGTAGACCCCGGTTAACCGAAGGCAACTTGTTCCGGGATTAGCGGTTGCGTTATCCCAGAACATGGCGCGCTTTGACCGCGGTCTCCTCAACCCCGCTTGCACACCGGCCGATCTGCAGGTTCCCGCCGCGGTCTCCTACTGCGTCAAGGCCGTGCTGCTGGCATGCCTGCCGTTGCTGGTATACGGCGGATACAAATACGGCCTGTATCACCTGATTAGCACCAATCCAGCCGCGCAGTTCACGTATTTCGGCATCGCCGTACTCTATTTTCTGAGCAGCGCGCCCTCCCGCTGGGAATCCGTCCTCACCGTCTTGGGTGGACTTGGCGTGCTGTTTATATTCCCCTTGGCACGCCCATCGGACTTCACGGGCGAAGCGCTGGTCCGGGTGGGCGCATTCGTAGGCATCGCCGGCCTGATCGCCATGTGCGCCCGAGTCATCTGTTCCCGCGACAAGGATCTGGCCGTGGAGACGCTCGCCCGATCCCTGATATTTGTAGTGCTGGGCATCGTGCTGGGAACCATGCTGGGCGCGGCTTCGGACATGCGCCCGTTCAAGTACGATCACTTTCTGTACAGCATCGATGTCCGATTCGGCGCCGCCATCAGCTTCGTCGTTGGCGGACTGTTCAGGGACTGGCCGAGCGTCGCCCGGTTTGAAATCGTGGTTTACCACTCGCTGCCATTGGCCTTTGCGATTTTGTACGCCGCGCATATCCGGCGCGCCAAGCAGGGTTCCGTGGACATCCTGACCATGATGTGGCTCAACGCCATCGCGGGCTACGGCTTGTACTTTCTTTACCCCGCCGCGGGCCCCCTATACGCTTTCGGTTCGGCATTTCCAGCCGCCCCGCCGGCGCCCGCGCACCTGGCGCTCCAACTGGTCCGGCTCAATGCCTTTCCCAACGCTATGCCTTCCCTGCACATGGCCGGCGTGGTGTTGATCTGGTGGAATGCCCGTCACTGGAAGGTAGGCGGCATCGTAGCGTTTGCGTTTATGTTGCTGACAGCCGTCTCGGCGGTAGGATTCGGCGAGCACTATTTCCTCGACTTGCTGGTCGCCTTTCCGTATGCGCTGGCCATCCAGGCCATTGCCACGAAGAGCGGCAACCGTCTCCCGGCGCTGGCACTGGGGATCGCCATGACGGCGAGTTGGTTCCTGGCTCTTCTGTTTGCGCCAAAGGAATTGGCCGCGGCCCCGGTCTGGCTGATGTGGGCGCTGGCCATCGCTACCGTGGCGATTCCACTCATCGCAAATGCGAAGCTGCTAGCGGAAGCGCCGGCACAGGTTGAGACGCTCCCGCAACCCGGCTTGCAACTCGAAGTTGCCTGAGGGGACGGCTCCGGCCCTGCACAGCCAGCAGCCCCAATAACCACAGCCCAACGCCATTGACGATGATCTGCGCCGGTACCCACGCCCCATGCTCTTGCATCAGCAGCACGTAAGGAATCGGGACGCACAGCAGCAGCGCCCCATACCGCAGAGTCTTGGGCGCCGGCAGCCGCAGGACCAGCGCGATGGCGGGCAGCATCAACAGGCCGTCGTACACGTAGGCGTGATGACTCACCAGCAAGCCGGCAGTCACCGCCGCCGTGGCGCCTATGGTGAGCGCGGATCGCCGCGAGACGACCCATACCGCGGCCAGCGCCAGCAAGGCCAGCACAGCCTCTATGCCGCCGCCCCAGGGCAGGCTGTGCGTGAGCCCCAATAAATTCGGCATCTTCGAAGGCGACGGGCTGAAATCGGAGATGGCGGAAAGACGCAGCAGCCGCGCCGGCCATTCCCGCCCTTCCGCGGCAAACGAAATCGCAAGCTGGATCATCCCGCCCGCCACTCCGCCAGCCAAGGCTCCCCACCTGCGCCGCGCCAGAAGGAAGATTGGAATCCCGAGGGCCAAATGGAACTTGGCGGCGCATAGAGAAAAAGCCAGGCCGGCGGCGAAGTCCCGCTTGGATTGCAAAAGCCGCAGCCCCACCGTCACCAAGAATAGAAAGAGTCCCGTATCCTGACCCGTGGAGAGCAGGATCGCCGCCGGGCACGACCAGCACAGCATCATGACGGCATCCAGGCGCCGCCGCACGGGCCAGAGAGCCGCGAACCCAATCAAGGCGGCCAGGTTCACCAGCAGCCAAGCCACTCGCGCATAATCATAAGTCAGGAGCGTGAGCGGCTTGAGCAGAACTGCGTACACCGGTAGCCGGCCGAAGGGGACGGGGTGCGCTCCGTTGCGCAGTTCAAGCGCCTGGATGCTGGCCCAATCGTATATACGGCCGGTGCCGGCCAGCTTGGATGCGGAATAGAACTGGTTGAAGTCGGTGCCGCGTTCGAATACGCTGAAGCCGATCCAAAGGCAGACGCAGGCCCCGATAAGGCAAGTTACGCGCAACACAGCACCATTATCCCGGCGCGCAAGGCCGTGACGCATACTCTCCTTCGTTAACGCCGAGGCCGTTTCGTTGCGCTCCGGCGGCTGTGGGCCGCGAGCCGCAACCCCGCTCCTACTTAACCGTCAAGAAGCTCGCAGAGGCCAGCAGTATGCCCGCTACCAGGAGCGTATCTACAACGATGCGCACCCACGGAATCCCTTTCAAGCGCGGCACAATCTCGCCGCCCTTCCTTTCCATCTCGACGACCGGTGCGTCGTACGCGACCACGCACTCGGCAGCGCTTCCATTCTTCATAGCGTTTTATCCTCCTCCAAGAATCGGGGCCACTCGCAGGCCCGAGTTGCGTAGCGTGGCGCCGGCGCGCAGGGGCGCCACGCAGATCCGCGGACTGCCGGGTGCGCACAGATCGATGTTGTACATCGGCAGATCCCGCGGCTTGACCACATACCCGCCCGTCTGGATAGTCCAGGAGTCGCCGTAGTCGGACACCACGAACGGATTCTGATGGTTCGCGCGCACCCGGAATTGCGCCGTCGCGGGCTCGTAGTTGGCATAGCTGAAACACCGGCCAATGCAAATGCGGTCGACCAGGTGGTCCAGAGACCTGATCCGGCTCTCCGGGTCCGCCAGCGCGCTCACCACCCGCTGGCCCGGCGGCAGTTGCGCCACCAGCCGCTGCATCTCGGTTTCCACTTCGTTCAGCGCCCGCTCATCCGCGTATGAAAGCCCGAAGAACACCACCGCGATGGCGGCCATGGCGGCCACCAGCGGTCTTGGCAGCCGCACTGAAGCCGCCAGCGCGCAGAACAGCACGGCGCCCGCCAGCGACATGCGCTCGGCAATATAGTCGAGCCCCGACCGGAACCCGGGCAACAGCACGCCGCACGGCAGCAGCACCCACGCAGCCGCGCACAGCGCGCATAGTTGAAAACGGACGTCCAGCAGGGTGCGCGCGGCGCCCCGCGTGCGCCACACCTGCTCGAAACACAACGCCCAGGCCGCCAGCACCGCCAGCGCCAAGCCGATATAGATCCTTCCGTAAATCCAGACCTGGTCGGCCCCGGTAATCGACACTATCTGATCCACTCCCCGGCGCGTCGGAAAGAGCGCGCCCAAAACGAAGCCGGCCGCCGCCAGCGCGGCCAGCGCGCCGATCAGCAGCCGGAACCTATGCCGCGGCGCCAATGCCTGTGCGATTCGGCCGTAAACCAGGACTCCCAACGCCCAAGCCACCGGCAGCGCGTGCGCCACGTATGCGATCCCGAACAGCGCCGCCGCGGCCGCCAGCGCCCACGGTTTCCTCCGCCGGGCCAGCGCCATCGCTCCGAAACACAAGCCCAGCGAGATGTAGAAGTTGAAAAAGCCCATGTGAAAAACCCAACCGTAGGCCAGCATCGCCAGGCACGGCGCCAGTTGCCACGGGGCGCTGTTGGGCCGCAGGCGCGAGCTGGACCACACGAACGCAAACGCGCCCCAGAAGAACACCAGCACCGCCGCCGATACCGCAATGCGTTGCGCCGCCGCCGCGCCGAAAGCCCGCATCAACCCGCTCAACATCAAATCGAATAAAACGTTGTTGGATTGCCTGGTCAGCGTCAGGCCCGGCGCTTGCCCGTGTTCGATCAATTGCGCCAGCCAGGCATTGTAAAGGTGGCTCGAAAGATCGCCCGCCTGTATCCGCGGCTGCCAGAAGCAAGGCGCCAGCAACAGCAGCGAAAATGCGACGATCCACGCACCCGTGCGTGCCGTGACGGGACTCGTCCCGGCGTCTCCCCGCTGTTCACCTGCCCTCACGCCCTTGTCCTCCGCAGCTCTCGCAGTTCCATTATCAATTCAAACCGCGTCTCGACGGAATCGGGCGTTTCTCCTATTTGCTGGATATTTTTCTCTGCGATTCCCTCTAAGCCCCCGGCCAATGTGAGGTAATCAATGCGCGCCGGCTCGATCTGCATAATCCGGCAGCAGGTGGCGTCCACCGCTACCGGGTCGCTCCCGGATACGATCACTCCCGCGGGCTTGGGCCGCCCCTGAATCGGTCCGTTTCCGTCCATCCCCACGATCCCGTCCACAATCGCGAAATGCTTGGGAAACAGCGAGTGCAAGTCCGCAATGCTCTGGTGGATGCCGGCCCAGTGCAGCACATTCTTGGGCCATCCGTAGACTCCGCCCGGGACGATGCCGAACAGGTTCTTCATCGATAGCGTGGCGCCCGCCCAGTGGTGCGTCTTCATTTTGGGCATGGAGACCAGCAGGTCGCTCCCCAGCACGGTGTGCGGCAAGTAGAGGGAGCGCAGGCGGGAAACCGGATGCGGCAGCCGCACGCGCGAGACTTCGTCCAAATTCAGGTCGGTGAAGATGTCTTCGAAACCCGGGATCGCCTGGAAATATCCGGCGGCGTCGGCCAGATCGAGCGTGCTCCGGCGATGGCCGGGGCCTTCCGCGATGGCCACCGATGCGCCCAACTCCCGGAAGGCTTCGAGGGTGGCGTGCACCAGCAGGGGATGCGTATTAATCGCGCTTGCCGGCTCGAACTCCACCAGGTTGGGTTTCAAGATCACGCGGCGGCCGCGCACGTTGAGCCTATGCCCGGCCAGCACGCGGCGCATCGTACCGTAGATGTCCTGCGAATAGGCGGCCGCGCGAGTGATGTTTACGCGCGCGCGAGGCCGCGGCGGCGCGGTGCGGCTGCACCCCGCCAGGCCCAAGGCCGCGGATCCCATCAGAAAATCGCGCCGTCTCATCGCACCCCTTCGGTCCCAACCTTTGCGCCGATTTCCGGTAGTGGGTCAATTTGGGGCCCGCAGCCGGCTTTCAGCCGGCTCTGGCCGCCTAAAAGGCGGCTGCGGCCAAGATTGGCCGCCCCACAAGCAAACCGACCCACTACCCGATTTCCAATCGGCGCGCAGGATGCCATCCTGCCCCACAGCTACTCCAGAAAAGCGTTGTAGCCCCGCTCCGCCGCCGCCGCCAGATAGGTCAACGCGCTATCCGGCACGGTGCGGCAGGGCATCGTAAAAAGGGGAGCACCGGCCGGAACTTGCTGGTGAGCCAGCAAGCCGAGCCGTAACCAGGCGGCTCCGCCGGAGGACCGTTGCTCCCGTAAAAACCGCTGCGCCAGGCGAAAGCTATCCGCCAGCTTCGCCGGATCCGTGCCGGCCAGCGCCAATAAAGCCTGCCCGGTGGTTTCCGGATAAGAATCCGAGTTATACCCCAGGGACCGCGCTGAGCCGTGATTCCATCCGCCATCGGCGCACCGGCGGTCAAGCAGAAAAGTCCGGGCGCTATCGATGCGCTCCCGCAAATCGGCGGAGGGCCGCCGCCAGTAGCACTTCTGCAACGCCAAAATGCCGAGGCAGGTCGGCGACACCCAGGCCGCCGTTCCCGGAAACCACGGCCAACCGCTCAGGTCCGGCCCGTCCGGCAGCTTGCCGTCCCGCAGAAACACGCTCACACGGAAAAGCGGCGAAGACTCCATCCCGCTTTGCCCCAGGAGCCACTCCACGGCGCGCGCGTGCCGGGCGGCCCCGATCGTTTCCGGGGGCAACAACGCCACCAGGGCCGTCACCCAGGTGCTTTGATCCACCGAACGGCGCGGCCTCCAGCCGCCGTCGGGCTGTTGCGCCGCGCGCAGCCAGGCGATCCCCCCGCCGCTGCGCGGAGCGGCCGTGCCGGCCTGCTGCGCCAGCAGCGCGTAGACGGTCGGCTCGGTCCACGAGCCGCCTTTGCGATACGGCCATCCGCCATCCGGATTTTGAGCCGCGCGAATGTTGTCCAACGCGCCGTTATCGATCTCCAAAATCGGTATTCCTTCAGAAAACCCTGCACATACAAATCCGGCGCGGGGGCGCTACGGGTAAGCGCCGCTCCGCGCCAATATGCCTGCGAGCCAGCAAAACACACGGGAACTTACAACTACCGCACTACTTTGCGTTTCCGGCGGCGTTGCAAGAGCAGCAACAGTATTACGCCGGCCGCAACCCAGATCAGAACCTGCATTATCGTGCCATTCATGACCTTGTCTCCTTTCTTAGAGTGACCTCGCTCCAAACTCTTTTCCGCCGCTGCTATCGGGCATTAGAAGCCCTTCATCAGCGGCAGCAGATACTTTACAACTCCCAGCACGCCCGGCCCGGCGCACACCAGCATCATGGCGGGCAGGATGAAGAAGAAGATAGGGAACACCAGCTTCACGCCTACCTTCGCCGCGCGCTCCTCCGCCTCCTGGCGGCGGCGCACGCGCAGGTGATCGGAATGTTGCCGCAACGACTCCGCGACGCTCGTGCCGAACCGGTCGTTCTGGATCAGGATCGCCGTCAGCTTGCGCAACTCCGGCTCTCCGGCGCGCTCGCCCAGGTTCTTCAGCGCGTCCGCGCGCCGCTTGCCGGCCCGAATCTCGAGATTAACCAGACTGAATTCTTCGGTAAGTTCCTTGTGCGCGTTGCGCAACTCCGTGGCGACGTAGGAGATGGCCTGGTCCAGGCCCAGCCCCGCTTCCACGGCGATGACCATCAGGTCCAAAGCGTCCGGCAGCGCCAGCCGCAAAATCGTCAGCCGTTTTTTGATCCGCTTTTCCAGCATGAAGTTCGGCAGAATAAATCCGCCCAGCCCCATGGCCAACGGAAAGATAATGTGCATCGACGGGCTAGCGCTCACCACGTTGCGAAACGCCAGGCCAAACAATGCCATCCCAGCGGTGCTGAGAATCCGGATGCCGTAATAGATCTTGATGGCGTTATCCGAGCGGAAGCCGGCATGCGTCAGCATCTGCTGGGTCAGGGAGCTGTCGTCGGAAGACACCGGCATCAATTCGCCGACCTTCTGGATGATCTTGAACTGCCGCGGCTTGTTCGTCTCGCCTTCATCCGGCGATCCGTCCGTGGGGGCCTCGATCACCGGCTCGCCGAGGCGCTCATACACCTGCCCTGGCCGGGCATAGCGCTGATAACCGAAGGCCGCGATGGCCACCATCAACACCATGAAGAACGCGACGATCAAAAAAATGGACATCGTTTTATACCTTGATTTTGATGATGCGCCGGATGAAGTAATTTCCCAACAGCACCATTACGCCGGCGCCCACTATCATGTATTTTCCATCCGGGTCGTTCGCCATGCCTTGCAGATAACCGGGCGCCACGGCCAACAGGGCGAACCCCGTGAGGATGGGCAGGACCGTCAGGATTCCGGCCGTCAACCGGCCGTGCGCGCTGGCCGATTTCACTTCGCCCTTCAACCGGAAACGCTCCCGGATGACATGCGCCAGGCGGCCCAGAATCTCGTTGAGGTTGCCGCCCGTCTGGCGCTGCAACATTATCGTCGAAGTAAAGAACCTGAAATCCAGCAGCGGCACGCGCGTGGTGAGGTTTTCGAGCGCTTGGCCCAGCGGCGCGCCCAGGTTGATTTCATTGAAGAGCGTGCGCAATTCCATCGACAGCGGTTCCGGCACGTGCTCGCCCACCATCGAAAGGCTGATCAGGAAGGCATGCCCGGCGCGCACCGAGCGGGCCAGGAAGTCCAGCGCCTCCGGGAACTGCTCCTCCAACTCCGCCAGGCGCTTTTTCCGCTTGGTCCGCATGTAGACGTAGGGCAGCGTTGCGGTGGCCACCGACAGCGTAAGGCAGGTCAGAACCTCGTTGATGATAAACGGAAAGCGCAACCCCACCAGAAACCCGGGCACCGCCGCGCCCACCGTCGCCATAAACAGAGTCGAGGGCGTCCACGTGAGCCCGGCTTGCTTGATCGAGCTTTGCAGGTGCTCGGCGACATCCACCGATTTCAGCATCTTGTAGAGGCCCGAGACCTCCGGCGCAAGGTCTTTCAGCAGCTTGGTCACCGGCATCGGGCGGGTGCCCGCGACGGTGATCAGCATGTCCTTCACTACCTTCTGCCGGTGCTGTTGGCGGTACAGAAAGGCGAACACCGCAATCGCCATGATCAGCGCGAAGACCAGAAGAAAAATGCCTGCAATCCAGAACGACATAAGTTAGTTGATCTCCACCACGGTCTGGAACAACGAGGCCGGCAACTGAATGCCGCATGCCTTGATGCGCTCATAGGCGCGCGGGCGGATACCGGTGGCGCGGAAACGTCCGGTCACGCGGCCGTCTTCCGCCACGCCCGTCTTGTCGAAAAGAAAAATGTCTTGCAACGTGATCGTATCGACCTCCATGCCGGTCACCTCCGTCATGTGCGTGACCCGGCGGGTGCCGTCGCTGAAGCGCGAAACCTGAATGATCAGGTCCAGCGCGGCGGCTATCTGCTGGCGGATGGCGCGCACGCCCATGTTGGAGTTGCCCATGCCGACCATCACCTCCAGGCGCGACATGGCGTCGCGCGGATTGTTGGAGTGTACCGTGGTCAGCGAGCCGTCGTGGCCCGTGTTCATGGCCTGCAGCATATCCAGCGCTTCCTCGCCGCGGCACTCGCCGACGATAATGCGGTCGGGACGCATACGGAGGGCATTGATCACCAGGTCGCGGATGCGAATCGCGCCCTGCCCTTCCACGTTGGCCGGCCGCGTCTCCATGCGCGCCACGTGCGTCTGCTGCAGGCGCAGCTCGGCGGCGTCTTCAATGGTGATGATGCGCTCGTCTTCCGGAATGTAGCTGGACAGCACATTGAGCAGGGTGGTCTTTCCAGCGCCCGTGCCGCCGCTGATCAGAACGTTGAGCCGCGCCCGCACCGCCGCCCGCAGCATTTCCAGCATGCCATCGGTGAGCGTGAGCCGGGCGACCAGGTCCTTGCCGTGCATGAGACTTTTTCCGAATCGCCGGATGGACAGCAGCGGCCCGTCCACGGCTACCGGCGGAATGGCTGCATTCACGCGCGATCCGTCCGGCAGCCGCGCATCCACCAGCGGCGAAGATTCATCCACGCGCCGTCCGACTCTCGATACCACCTTTTCGATGATCCGCAGCAGGTGCGCGTTGTCCTTGAATTCCACCGGCGTGCGAAACAGCTTGCCGTTCCGCTCGATGTAAACCAGCTTCGGCGTGGTGACCAAAATGTCGGAGATGGTAGGATCCTGCAGCAGGGGCTCCAGGGGACCCAGCCCGAAGACCTCGTCCAGAACCTCCTCCACCACCCGCTCTTTTTCCAGCAGGCTGAGAGGCGTCTTCTCTTCCTCGAGCAGCTTGGCCACCGCGCCGCGCACTTCCGTGCGCACGCGCTCTCCGCCCAGCGTCGCCAGCGCTTCCAGATTGATGCGATCCAGCAGCTTGCGGTGCAGCGCGAATTTCAGCTCCTGGTGCTCCAGGGCGGCCCGATCCTGCGTGAACAGCCGGCTGACCCAGCCCGCTTCCTTTTCACCGCTCTTGGATAACGATCCGTTTATGGTGGTAGGCACGTTTTCACACTCCCTAGAGTTAGAGTCCGAACTTCTCCGCAAACATCGAAAGCTTGTTTTTCTTGGCTTGCGGGTCGTCCACTCCCGCCATGCGCATGGCCAGCTCCCGGATTTGTTTTCCCAGGACGCTTCGCTCCGGCAGCAGCTTGCCGAGCGAATAGCACTCGTGCAACTCCGGATAGCTGCTGGGCAGCACCGCATAGACCGGCAATCCCAGAATCTTCTCGATCTCCCCCGGCGCCAGTTCGGAGCGCTTCGGCACGCGGTTCAGGATCAGTTTCAGCCGGTCCTTGCCATAACCGGCGTCCATCAGGATTTGCAGCACTTGCTTGGCTTGGTGCAGGGCCGGAACCTCCAGCGTACTGACCAGGTAAGCCTCGTCCATCTCTTCCAGGGCCGCCACCCCGACGCGCGTCAGGCTGCGTCCCAGATCGATCAGGGTGAAGTCGTAGCACGACCGCAGGAAGCTGAACAGTTGCCGCAACTGCTCTTGCCGCGGATAGGTCTTATCCGCCGTGGCGCCCGGCGCGGCAATGATTTCGACACCCGGAATGCCGTTGGATACCAGCGCCTTCCAGTAACTCACGTCCATCCGATGCAGATTGTTGACCGCGTCCAGAATCGAGTATCCGGGCTTGGCCTTGGTCAGAAAACCAATCAGCCCGGCATCCAGATCCAGGTCCGCCAACAAAACTTTCTGCCCGGTACGTCCCAGTTCCACCGCCAGATGGCACACGATGGTAGTGGCGCCGCAGCCGCCTTTGGAGGAGAAAAATCCAACGGTTCGTCCGCCCCAGCGCGTTCCGGTGTGCCGCCGTCCGGTTTCCGAGGAGCGGCGTTCCAGGGCCGCGCGCAGGGCCCCCTCCAGCGGCGGATAAATATACTCGTTGACCCCGGCGCGCATAGCGCTCAAGATGGATCCGGGTTCGGCCGTGGTGTGGATGGCCACGATGGTGGCCTCCGGCGCCTTGGCCCGGATCATGGGGATCAGCTCGCTCAGCGGCTCCTTCGCCAAGGCCACGTCCAGTAGCACGACTTCCGGGCGCAAACGTTCCAGCCGCTCCAGGAAAGCGCCCATAGTGGACATATCCTGGTGCTCGATGACTGGGCGCAATGGCAAATTCGGCAGGCAGGACTGTATTTCGTCCCAGAGCTGCTTGGTTTCGATTGCCAGGCCTAGCGTCAGCGAATACATGGCTTATTGCCCCGTACCTGTTCCCGTGCCCGTGCCATTGCCCGCCGGCGCGCTGGAACCGCCGCTCGGTCCGGTACCCGGCAAGGGAGCCGTGGGCGTAGCCGGAGTGGCTGCCCCACCGGCCGGATTCATCATCAAGGGAAGCAGCAGGGTCGGCTGGCCGCTGCCGGGCACCGGACCTTGCTCCTTCTTCTGCAGTTCATGCAACTCCTCCACCGGGAGGGTCTCGCGTTGCGGTTTCACCGGTACCGGTCCGGTGGTCTCGACTCCGGGGCTGCGCGGCGCTTCCTTCAGTGCATCCTTTAGGAAGGGCTTGGGCATCGGTATCTCGGGCCGCGCTTGTCCGGCCGGAACGGGACGCACGATCTCCGGCGTCACCATGATCAGCAGCTCCGAGTTGCTCTTGGTGAGCACCCGGCTCTGGAACAATTTGCCTAGCAGGGGAATATCCCCAATCCCCGGAATTTTGTCCAGGGTTTCATTAAAGGTTCTGTCCAGCAGTCCGGCAATGGCGAAGCTCTGGCCGTTTTCCAACTCGACTTCGGTTTGTACCTTACGCGTGTCCAGCGCCGGCACCGTGAATCCGTTCAGCACGATCCCGTTGCTATAGTCGAGCGAGCTGACCTCCGGCGCCACTTGCAGGCGGATGGTGCCGCGCGGCGTGATGGTCGGCAGGAAATTCAACTTCACTCCGTATTCGCGGAACTGGATGGTCACCGCGCCGATATTGGCGCCGCCTTGCACCACCGGCACCGGAAACTCGCCGCCCGAAATGAAACTGGCCTGCTTGCCGTTCATGGCCATGACGTTCGGCTCCGCCAGGATCTGCAACAGGTTCTTGGCTTCCAACGCCTCGATGGTGGCGCCCAGGTTCAGGCTCTGCCGGAATACGAAAAGATTCAGCGCATTGCTCACCGTGGCTGTGACCGGGCTTCCCGCGGCCGGCAGCGTTATCAAAGCCGGCGCATACTGCTGGGTGGTCACCCCGCCGATGGTGTTGGCGGCGCCCAAACTGAACAAATTGAAGCCAAGCTGCGAGCTGACGCTGCGATCCACGTCGGCGAAGCGCACCTTCAGCAGGATCTGAGGCTCTTCCGGCGGCGTCACCACATGCAAAAGGTTGACCACCTTTCCCAGCGTGGCGGCTATAGCCGCGGCCCGGTCGGCGCTCCCCAAGTCCTTGGCCGTGCCGTCCACAAACACGCTGTCGCCCTCCAGGTATATGCTGACGTCCTGGCCCGGCAGTTCCCGGGCGAGTTGCCCGCGGACGTTGTCCAGCCTGCTATTGCTGGCCCGCACCGCGAGGTCGAACACCAGGCGCGGTCCGCCCTGCTGCCAGATAATCAGCGAGGTCTCGCCCGGCGCTTTTCCGTTGATCAGCACCTCGCGCGGATTCACCGCCACCGCTTCGGCCAGATCGCCGTTGGCCAGCGAGATGCGCTGGATATTCATGGCATTGTCGAGTACCAGCGACTTTCCCACGGTCACCACCAGCGGCGCGGTCTGAGTTTGCAGGTCGGCGGCGGAGAGCGCGCCGGGCAGGCAGCTCAGCGCGACGAGCGCGGCGGCCGCGGCGGCCGGATTTCGGATTATGCGTTTGCGTGACACGTTATTTGACCTCCGGAGTCGTATCGAATTTGGATTCGGTTTTCTTGGTGCCGTTGATGACTTCCATAACGAAAGGCTGCGGTACGGGCGGCGCCTTGACCACCACCGGCGGCGGCGGCGGGGCCGGCTTGGGCGCCGTTTTCACGTACACCTTCACCGGTTCGGGGCGCTTCTTGGGACCGTTCATCGCAAACAGCTCCACCACCGCCGTGCCGGGCGTCTTGGCCACTTGCGTGTCCAGCGGATTGCGCAGCACGAGTTGGATGGTGGTCTGGTTGCTGGCCAGGCTGAGCATCTCGGCCTGTTCCGGCGTCACCAGCAGGTTCACTACACCCACGCCGAGCGGTTTGCCTTCGTTGTCCTTCTTGAAATCCTGTCCGGCGGACAGCACTTCGATGTTCTGCAGCAGCGTGCGCGTCAGGTTGCCCGTTACGGCATTGCCGGGACCGGGCGGGCTGCCGGAGATCAGTATGTCCACGCGCATGCCGGGCACCACGAATCCGGCCACGCCGACCACGTCGTTGACGCGCACGGCCACGGCCCGCATGCCCGAGGGAATCATGGCCGCCAAACCGCCGCCCGCGCCCTTCGGCGCGAGCCTGTTCTCCACGATCGGCTCGCCCTGATAGATGGTGGTGGTCACGCCGCGCCCAATGATGTCTTCGCGTTTCAGCACGGCATTGGTGGGCAGCGCGCCCGCCCAGGGTGCGTCTTTGACGTCCGAATCCTTGATGATCGCGCCCAGTTCCAGATTCCGCGACGCCACCAGCGCCTTGGTATTCGAGGGCGCCGCTTGGGCGCTCCCGTGGCTGACGGTCAGCCGGTAAAGCAGCAGACTGGCGCAGCCAGCCACCACAAATGCGAAGACCAACACCGAGATGAATCGTTGATTCATTTTATTTCCTCAATTCCTTTCCAACAGTCTTCCTGGCGTTATGACGTGGCGCACACGCTGGTGCGTGCGCCACGTCATAACGCCAGGAGCGCCCCGGTAAAGGCGCTCCCGGCGCCGTTGCGGCTAGCTGGCCGCGGACGTGGCCGCGGTGCTCAACTGCACGTTGGTCGTGCTCCAGATCTTGCTGATGCTGGAGCCCGAGCTGATGAAAAGGGCCGCCGATGCCAGGGCCACGAAGGCCATGAGCAGCGTATATTCGATCAGGTCCTGTCCTTGATCGTCGTTCCACAGGTTGCGCAATAACGTCGTCATTGTTTTCTTTCTTCTCCTAAGTTTTGGTTTTGGTGATCGTCCGATCACTGGGTTGGGTATTCGTGACCTTGCGATCACGATCTTTCCCGCCGCGGCTGGCGGCGGAAAACTGGGGGCCTTCCGGACGGGCGCCCGTCCGGAATACTATGGCATCGCCGTCGTCGTAAACGACGTGCCATCGGCTGGATTCTTTGAGCGCGCCGGCTAGCGGCGCCTCGGTGGGCAGCATTACGGTGTCTACGCCGTACTCATTTAAATACCGCTGCCAGTTGTAATTCACGGATACAATGTCCAAGTACCTTTGAACGAATTTCGAGCCGTAGAAGTCGCTGCGGCCGTCGATGAACACCTGGTTCCTGGGATACAGCTTGTAGATCAAAAAGTCGCCCCACTGGTCCAGGGTGAAGATCCGGCTCTGCACGGCCGAGTCCCCCAGACTGGCGAGCGCCTTTGCCGGAAACTCCTTGGCGTCGAAGCGGGCGCGGAAATTCGCCGGAGGCGACGGCGCGTAAAGGATGGCCGTGACCAGCACTAATCCGGCGGCGCTAACCAGGTGCGTGCGCCAGAGACCTTCCATGCCGCTCATCGAGCTACCCAAGCTGCGCAATCCCCGCGCCAGGTTCCGCAGCCATCCGGATACCGGCGCATCCTCCAGTGTTTGGAACCACTCCGCTACCGCCAGAGCCAGCACCGGCGCCGCTACGATCCCGAAAATCGGAATGTTGCGCGAGGCGATCAGCGCCGCGTGCGCAAACAACACCAGCAACAGGCACTCGGTGAAACGCTTGCGGCGCAGATGCCAGAAGCACGCCCCGCCGCCCACCAGAAGCAGGATCTCGAGATAGCGGGAGGCCGGATTCTGGAAACTGATGGGCAGCATTTCCTGAATGTGCTCGCGCTGGAATGTGTCCGTCAGGTACTCCCAAATATGCACGTGCAGGTGATAAGTGTAGGGCCCCGCCAGGCTGGCTGCCAGGCACAGCCCGGCGATCCCCGCGTAAGGCAGCGTGCGCTTCACAGCCGCGGGCCATGCTCCAGGCTCCCCGCCGAACAACCCGCCCGCCAGTTCGCCGGCGCCATACACGCCGATCAGGACCACCCCTATGAACCATCCGCCATGCAGATTGGTCCACAGCACCGTCAATACCGGGAGCCACCACAACATCCGCGCGCTCCGGTTTTCCCGCACGCGCTCCAAAATCGTATAGAACACCACCGTGAACAGCAGCGTGAACAGATGCGGCCGCGCCAGGAAATGAATCGAAGAGCTGGCCACCGCCAGGAATGTGAGCGCTATGGCGATCAGCGGATTGCCGCTCTTGCGATAGGCCAGCCGGAACACCAGCGCCGAAGTCAGCGCGATGACCAGCGTGCTCCCCACTACCACCGTCGCCATCCCCCAACGCTGATGCAGCCAGGCGAAGATCACGTCCCACAACCACTCCCACGCAAACCACGGCTGGCCCGTCTTGGTAAACGAGAACAGATCCGTGTAAGGCACCCGGCCGTGGCTCAGGATCCACTCGCCGGTGCGCACGTGCCATCCGGTGTCGCCATCGCCCAACAGGGTTTTGGCGCCATGCATGCCCGCGAAGATAAAGATCAAGGGCATCAAAAACGCGAAGTCCGTCATGGAGGGCAGAATCCGCAGCACCGGGTTGGTTTTCGTATCGGGCATAGTCTGCTCTCAAAACATCCGGCTGCCGCGCTCGTTATAAGCGACCGACTCGCGATGCGCGGACATCCCCTGCGCCACGCGGAAGTCCATGGCGTGAATTCGCAATCCCACCCAGGTAAAGGTCGCGTCCGGTTCCGCATGCACGCGCGCCACGGTGGTCTGGCAGCGTATGCAGCGCTTCTCGAAGCCTTCCTGTTCGGGCAACTCCACCTCGACGATAAGCATTTGGCCCGCGCTCGGCAGGCGCCCGCCGGCATCTTCCCACCGCAACAACATGCCGTCGCGGCTGATATTCTCTGTAAGCATTCTGTGGCGTTCCCCGCCTTCGAGCCAAACCACGTGGCATGCCAGCCTTACCGCGACGCGCGTGCTGCCACGTCGATTCATCCGAGAAATGCCGTCCGGGTACACTTTGCGACTTTAGACCCCCCGAGCGTTGCGGCGCAATACCGTAAATAGGAGATAGCTATCTGTTTCCCGAAGTTAATTGCATGTTGTTGTCCTAAGAAAGGAGTACCGCGCCGCCATTCGTAAGGCGGCTCCTGCATAAGTTAACTGATGGTAGGGTACTGTTGGAAATTTCAGGCCGTATTCTAATTTCGAAGGGTTGAAGAAGCGATGTCAGGAGGCCGCCAGAGGCCCTGTTAAAGGCCTATCCGGGCGAATCGGGGCGCCCCGGCGCGAGGCCCCCAAAAAAAATCTCAACTTTTTTTCAATTTCAATTGACAACCGGGCGATTTGACGTAACAATTCTTATTCAGGCGCCCCTTACAAGGCGTTCTCCGCCGGATCCCAAGCCGGTGGAATTCTTAGAGCAGAACGGCCGCGAGGCCAAAGAGGCGGTATGACGCGGGTTTACCTATATAGCGACCAACCCATCCTGGCCAAAGGTTTGGAAGCGGTGCTGAGCGCCACGGGCCGGTTCCAATTGGAGAGCTCGTACTCCGGAATACCGGAATTGGTGGAGCGGTTGCAAACCGGAGCCCCCGATATCCTGCTGCTCGACGTGACTCCGGAAGTTACGTTCGGCGTGCTCAGCGACATCAAACGCGTCGTTCAGGAATCCAAGCTGGTGTTATGGGTCAACGTCATCTCCACGGAACTCGCGTTTCAGGCCATGGGCCTGGGCGTGCGCGGTATCTTGCGCAAGACCTTGCCTGCCGACCTGCAGGTCAAGTGCCTGCAAAAGGTCAATGAAGGCGAACTGTGGTTCGAAAAGGCCCTCACCGACAGCTTCCTGGCCGCCAAGCGCGTGGTGTTGAGCCAGCGCGAAGGGCAACTGATTACGCTGCTGTCCCACGGCCTGAAGAACAAGGAGATCGCTTCCACCCTGCAGATCTCCGAAGGCACCGTGAAGGTTTATTTGTCCCGTCTGTTTCAGAAGGTGGGCGTGAAGGATCGTTTCGAGCTGGCCCTGTTCGGCCTGAAGAACCTCACCGCCGGACATGCGCAGCCCACCGAGAAGCCCAGCCGTCTCAATAACGCGCCCATCCCGCATTTGCGGTCGCTGGTGCTGGACAGGCCGGTGGACCGGCCGGCCGCTCCACCACCGGTGGCCGCATTCCCGCCCGTGCGCCGCACGTACCGCCCGGGCGAGTTTTAAGCGCTCCACGGCGCGCACGCCGCCTCCTATGCCGTGACCGGCGGCACCAGCGTCTTCAGAAATTCGTGCGCCACGCGGAAGCCGCGTTTGTATTGCTCCGTGAAATCCCGCTCGCTGTAAGGCGGATAAAAGAATTCGTCTTCGTTTTCGATGTTCATGGCCCCGCGGTAACCCACTTCCGCCAGCACCGAGAAAAAGCCCTTCCAATCCATCGAGCCGTAACCGGGCACGCGGAAACGCCACCAGTTCGCGTGATTCACCGGCTGGATGCCCGCCCGCCGCACGATGTGCCAGAGAATCTCCGTATCCTTCAGATGCACGTCGTAAATCTTATCCGCGAACTCGCGCGCCGCCTGCACCGGGTCCATGAACTGCCAGATCAGGTGCGAAGGATCGAACTGCAGCCCCACATGGGGGCTGTTCCCGAATGCCTTGAACAGCGCCTCCCAACCCACCGGCCCCGTGGCGATGTTGGGTCCCCCGGCGTAAGGCTCCCACAGCACGCGGACATTGTACTTCTCGCACAACGGAAAATATTTTTCCGTGTATACCTTGACGATTTCGTCGACTTGCGCGGCCAGCGGCTGCCCCTTGATGGTGCCGGATTGCCCGCCGATGTTCGGTATTCCCAGCTTGCCGCACAACTCGATGCACCTGGCGGCGTACTCGTTCTGCCTGGCGCGCCTGGCCGGATCCGGGTCGATGTGGTTTCCATCCACCGCCAGCGAAGAAACGTAGATCCCCGCGCGCTGGATCTTGCCTTTCAGTGCCGCAATCGCGGCATCGTCCATCCGGTCGGGATCGAGCCGCAGTTGCATGCTGGTGAAGCCTTCCGCCTTCACGAACTCCAGGTTGGCATCGGAATACTCGCACAAAACGCCCAGTTTGGGCTTCCAATTCGGTGTGCGGGCGCGCAGGGCCTGCGCGGCGGCGGCCGGCAGAGCGGCCAGGATAGTGCGTCGGGTAATCGTCACGCTCTCGACAATACAGCACCGCGGGGCTGCATGGCAAGTGGGGCAGGCGGACGCATGAGCGCTTGTGGGGCAGACCCCCAGGTCTGCGCGTCCGCCAAGGATGTTCTTTTGCTCGAAAGATCAAGATCTTCGCCGGTCGCAACAGGCCGACGAGGGCGTCGGGCCGCGGTCCAGGGGGACCGCCCCACGATTAACGCGGCTGCTCGAGCGCGCGCGGCGCCAAACTATCCGCGCCGATTCTGCCACCATGCGTTGGCCAGCGTGGCGGACAGAATCAGCGCACCCCCGGCGATGGAGCTGCCTGCCGGCCGCTCCCCCTGCACCAGCCATACCCAAACGGGGTTCAGCGCGGGTTCCAGGAGCAGTACGGTGGTGGCCTCGAAGGCCGGCACGCGACGAATTGCGCGCGTCACGAACAGGTAAGCCAGGCCTATCTGGAATACGCCGAGATAGAACAGGACCGCGATATTGAGCCAGTCCGCGTGCGGCGGGGGCAAAGCCTTCGGTAGAGTCGTCAAGAACGCCAGAAGGTTTCCCAGTACCACAGTCGCGGTTGCGGCGTTACCCGCCCCCGCGCGCCGTCCGAGCCAGCGCAGGCCCGAAACCGTCAGCGCCCAAGTCAAGCCGGAAACTGCGCCCATCAGGTTGCCGATGCGCGGATCGGGCGCTGTCGCCACGGCCGGTTGCGCGGAGCCGAAACACAACACCATGCCCGCCGCCACGGCTCCGAGAAACAGCAGATCGGACCGGCTGAGCGGTTCCTTGAGCAGCAGCGGACCGATCGGCAGCAGATACAGCGGCGCAGTGGATTGCAGGAAAATTGCGTTCGCCGAGGTGGTCAGTTTGGTGGCCAGCGTGAACGCGACCAGTGTGGCGGCGTAGGCGGCGGCCACGGGCAGGAGCGCCCAGCGCCAGTGGCGCCGCCCGTCCGGGACGAAGACGGCCAGCGCGAGAGCGGCGATCCCCGAGCGGAAGCTGGCGATCTGCCAGGGTGTCATCGATATGGCTTTGATGGCTGCGCCGCCCGTTGAAAACAGGAAGGCGGCGGCCATCAGCAACATCCAGTCGCTGGCGCGTGAGCGGGGCACAGAATGTACCAGAGTATCAGGCGTATACAAAGGCACTGTCCGGAGGTTATCCTAAAACTTCGAGGATCGTCATTGCGCACTATCTCCAAGAAGACGAAGTATGCCCTGGAAGCTCTCTACTCGCTGAGCCGGCATTATGGCGAGGGTCCGATTCTGGTCCACCATGTGGCCACGGAAGAAACCATCCCGCTAAAGTTCCTGCAGGCCATCCTTTTGGAATTGCGGAACCGCGGCGTGGTCATGAGCAAGAAAGGCCGCGCGGGCGGATACGAGCTGAGCCGGCCGCCGGAGGATATCACGGTTGGCTCCGTGATCCGCATGATCGAAGGCCCGCTGGCCCCATTGCCATGCGCGCGGGAGACCGGCTATCGGCGCTGCGACGAGTGCAAGGACGAGCAAACCTGCGGCACCCGCATCGTCATGCGGCGCGTGCGCGATGCCGTGGCGCATATTCTGGACAGCACTACGCTGGCGGACGTGATTCGAGAAGTGGATAAGGCCAAGGATATGGAAGCGCACGGTCCGTTGGTGAGCTTCAACATCTGACCCAGAGTGGGACAAGCTTTCGCCCGTCAAATCAGTTTCTCCACGATCGCCACGTCGCGCCACACGCCGTCCAACTGGCCGTGCTTTTCGTAGATCCCCACCTCGCGAAAGCCCAGCGAAGCGACCAACCGGCGGCTGGCTGTATTTTCCAAGAAGATGCGCGAGACCAGTTTCCGGAAGCCGGCAACCGCGGCGGCGGCGATGAGGGCCTCCAGCGCCATGCGTCCCGCGCCATGCCGGCGGAACGCGCGGTCCACGTAGACGGAGGTTTCCGCGATGCCGGCATAGCAGGCGCGCGGCCGATAGGCGAAGGTCGCCGCAAAGGCCACCACGGCGCCCTGCTCCTCGACCACCAGGACCGGGTGCGCGCCGTCGAACCATGCACGGATATCGCTTTCGGTGCGCGGCCGGGTTTCGAAAGTGGCCGTGCGATCCGCGATGCCCTGGTTGTAGATGCGGGCGATATCCGCCGCATCTTCCGGCGTGGCCTGCCGAGCGTGCATCTCTAACTGTAGCCGACTTCTGGTCTTTCTTCTGCCTTCTGTCTTCTGTCTTCTGTCTTCTGTTTTTTACGCTATAATCCACACTTACGAGCACCACCGGCGCCAGCATCCCGCAGGCGGAGTTGACGGCCATGCTGGCCGCCCAGCGCACTGCATTTGCGCATCAGCCGCCCGATGCGTCCGGGCGAATCCGCGCCTTGCGCGCCTTGCTGATGGCCGTGCGCGCGCGGCGCGAGGAATTCGTGCAGGCGATTTCCGAAGATTTCGGCGGGCGCGCGCGCCAGGAGACGCTGTTGCTGGAGGTCTTCCCGCTGGTGGATACCATCCGGCATGCCATCCGCCATCTGCCGCAATGGATGCGCCCGCGCCCGGCGGCGGCGGGCTGGCAATTCCTGCCGGGGCGGGCGCGCGTGATTTATCAGCCGCTCGGCGTGGTGGGCATCATCGGCGCCTGGAACTATCCGCTGCTGCTCAGCCTGTCGCCGGCGATCAGCGCGTTGGCGGCCGGCAATAGCGTCATGCTGAAGCCATCGGAACTCGCGCCGCGGACCGCGGACCTGTTGGCGCGGCTAGTGTCCGAGCTGTTTCCCGACGGCTACGTGACCGTGGTAACCGGCGGGCCGGAGACCGGCGCGGCCTTCGCGGCGCTGCCCTTCGATCATCTGCTTTTCACCGGCTCGACCCGCGTGGGCAAGATCGTCATGCGCTCGGCGAGCGAGCACCTGACGCCCGTCACCCTGGAGCTGGGCGGCAAGTCGCCCGCGCTGGTGCATCCCGATTTTCCGGCGCAAACGGCGGCCGCGCGCATTATGGCCGGCAAGCTGTACAACGCCGGCCAGACCTGTATTGCCCCTGATTACGTGCTGGTGGAAGCCGGCGCGCGCGAGGAATTTGTGCGGCTGGCGGCGGAGGCCGCCGCCACGATGTATCCGCGGCTGGTGGGCAATCCGGACTTCACGCGCATCGTCAATCGCGCGCACTACCAGAGGCTGCGCGGCTTGGTGGAGGATGCGGCGTGCAAAGGCGCCGGGATGCTGGAGCTGAATCCGGCGCGCGAAACCGCAAATGAGCAGAATCGAGTGTTCCCGCCCACTCTTTTGTGGAACGTGAGCGACCAGATGGCGGTGATGCGGGAGGAAATCTTCGGCCCAGTGCTGCCGGTGGTCACTTACCGGTCGCTCGACGAAGCCATCGAGTATGTGAACGGCCGGCCGCGCCCGCTGGCGCTGTATTATTTCGATTACAACTCGCGCCGCGTGGAATCGGTGCTGGCGCGCACCACATCGGGCGGCGTCACGGTGAACGACACCATCCTGCACATCGCGCAGAACGATCTGCCTTTCGGCGGAGTGGGATCCAGCGGCATGGGATCGTACCACGGATTCGACGGCTTTCAGACGTTCTCGAAGAAGAAAGGCGTGTTCCTGCAGAGCCGCTTCACCACGCTCGGATTGTTGCGCCCGCCCTATGGCGCGCTGGCCAGGCGGGTCACGGATTTCCTGATTGGCAGATGACCCCGCCATGACTTGGGTCTTGAGCGACCGAGAATTGCTGTCATGCAACGGGCAAGCTGCCTCAGCGGTAGGCCCCAGACCGATGGCGGACGCCGAAGATGCGCATGACGTTCCGTTTGAGCGTGAACAGGACCCGGTAGTCGCCCTGGGGTCCAAGGCACGCACGTCGGCCGTGGCTTCATCGAGCCACTCGATGCCGTAGGGCGGCATTACTGCACGTCGTCCGGCGAGTGCGGAAGATCTTCTAGTTTGAGATCGAACTCGGCAAGTACGTCCGCCATCGGTACGCCCTTGCCGCCGCTTTGCTTGAACCAAGCTCCGCCTTCGCGAAGGCGGCGGCGGTCTTGCTCGGTCACGGGCTCATCGTCGGGCGGCGCCGTAGCTACGGCGCGGGCCACCGGATCGAGCAGCATGAACTCCAAGAAACGGACGGCGGTAGAAACCTGGGACATTTGCAGCCGTTCGATGAGTTCATGAGCGTGCTGCTTCTCCGGAGCGGTTTCCATAATTCTCCTTCATTATACTGAAGTGCGTTCGGCTCCGACTGTGGCGGCCGCGCATTGCGATAACGACGGAGGCTAGGCGCCGGCATGAGTGCCGGGCCCATAGGGCACCCCATAGGGCACCCCGGCACGCCAGGGGCGTGCGCCACGTGGTAATCAAGACTCATGGATAACAAACTACGCATCGGCCGCGTGGCCCTCGGGATCGCGGTCTTGGCGTCCCTCGTGGCAGCCGGTGAATTGCGGGCGCTCGACAACGGACTGGCGCTTACGCCGCCCATGGGCTGGAACAGTTGGAACAAGTTCGCCTGCAACGTGAGCGAAGACCTGATCAAGCAGGCCGCCAACGCCATGGTTTCGAGCGGCATGAAAGACGCCGGCTATCGATACGTCGTGATCGACGACTGCTGGCAGGTGGACCGCGACGCCCAAGGCAACATCGTCGCCGACGCCAAGCGCTTCCCTTCGGGCATGCAGGCGCTGGCCGATTATGTGCACTCCAAGGGCTTGAAGTTCGGACTGTATTCCGACGCCGGCACCGGCACCTGCCAGAACCGCCCCGGTGGGCGCGGCTACGAATTCCAGGATGCCCGCCAGTACGCCGCCTGGGGCGTCGACTATCTGAAGTACGACTGGTGCAACCACAGCACGCAGGATTCCCAGGCATCCTATTCGATCATGCGCGACGCGCTGAAGAAATCAGGCCGGCCCATCGTGTTCAGCCTTTGCGAATGGGGATCCACCAAGCCCTGGCTTTGGGCGGCCGACGTGGGCAACCTGTGGCGCGCGACGGGCGACATCCTGGACAAATGGGACGCTACCGTGAAATGGGGAGGCATGGGCGTGGTGCAGATCCTGGATACGGTGGACGGCCTGCAATCGTATGCCGGGCCGGGCCACTGGAACGATCCCGACATGCTGGAAGTGGGAAATAGCGGGATGAGCCTCACCGAATATCGCGCGCACTTCAGCATGTGGTGCCTGCTGGCGGCGCCGTTGATGGCCGGTAACGACATCCGCAGCATGACCGCGGATATCCGCGACATTCTGACCAACAAGGAAGTGATCGCCATCGACCAGGACCCGCTGGGCCGCCAGGGCCACAGAGTGAAACGCGCCGACGGCCTGGAGGTATGGGCCAAGCAGCTTGCGGATGGCGGCCGTGCGGTGGCGCTGCTGAACCGGACCGCGGCGGAAGCCAAGGTCACGGCTTCGTGGACCGACATTGGCTATCCGGAGCATGTCGCGGCGAAGGTGCGGGATCTTTGGGCCAAGAAGGATCTGGGCGAGAAGACCGGCGAGTTCTCGGCGGCGGTGCCCAGTCACGGCGTGGTGATGGTTCGGGTGGAGCCGTAGGGTGCGCGGTGCGCACCGGTGACAGGCCGGGAGGCTCTGTCCTACGCTACGCCTTGGTCTTGGGCGGCACGAAATCCGGCGGCAGGGCCGCGCCTTCGCCGAAGAAGTAGTCGTCCATCTGCTTAATCAGAAACTCCTGCGCCTCCTGCGTCCCCAGGTTGAGCCGGTATTCGTTCATGAGCATCTTCATGTGCTCCACCCACATTTTCCAGGCTTCCTTCGAGACGTTCTCGTAAATCTTCTGGCCCAGCGGGTGTCCCTCGAACGGAACTTCGTCCAGCCCCGGCAGCTCTCTCTGCAGCTTGACGCAAAACACCTTGCGCGCGCCGGGCGGCGCTTCGATATTCACCGGGTTCACCGGTCCGCTACTGCATCCCATTCTTATGTCCTCGCCTTTTCAGGATACTACGCCCCGTCGTCGGCGCGGACAGGCTGGGAAGCCTGTCCTACCTGCCGCGCGGTAAGATTCCACTGCGAGATAACGCGCGCGTCGCGCTCGTAGCCCAACACGCTGAGCGATGCCGTGTCGAGCGCGTAGAGCCTGCCGGCGTCGGGAGGCTGTCCCAGCCAGCAGGCGGTCAACACCCGCAGCAGGTGGCCGTGGGCGAACAAGGCCACATCGCCGCCGGCCTTTGACGCGCGTTCGATAACGCGGCTGGCGCGCGCGGCCACCTGCTGGATGGTTTCGCCTTGCGGAACCGGCGACGTCCAGATGGTCCAGTCCGGCACGGTTTCCTGGATCTGGGCGCTGGTGCGGCCTTCGTATGCGCCGTAGTCCCATTCGCGGAGATCGGGATCCAAGCGGGCGACACCGCCGTAGCCCGCCAGGCGGCAGGTTTCGCGCGCCCGCTGCATTGGGCTGGTCAGCACCAGGGCGAACGGCCGTCCGGCGAGGTAGCGTCCGATTTCCGCGGCCTGCCGCTGGCCGGCTGGGGTGAGCGGGATGTCCGTGCGTCCGGTGTGCGCGCCCGAGAGGGTCCACGCGGTCTCCCCGTGACGAATCAGCCAAATTTCCGGATGGGAATTGTTCGAGGGCATGATGGCATGATAAAGCATACTGATGGGTCCATTTGGCTGTAGGGCAGGTTGTCAACGTTGTCAACCTGCGGGCCGATTGTTAATCGGCCCCATTTTGCGCCGATTTCCAATCGGCGCGCAGGATACCATCCTGCCCCACAGGCGAAAATAGGGGAACATGCCACTAGATCCGAACGCCGGTAAACCCGCGAAGCCCTCCATGCTGGTGAATGTTCCCCGTCTGATCACGGCCTATTACACGGCCCGGCCGGATCCCGGAGTGCGCGCGCAACGGGTGGCGTTCGGCACGTCCGGGCATCGCGGATCGTCGTCCACGCTGTCGTTCAACGAGTCCCATATCCTGGCCATCACGCAAGCCATCTGCCAATACCGCAAGCACGAAGGGATTAGCGGACCGCTGTTCCTGGCCATGGACACGCATGCGCTCTCCGATCCGGCCTGGGTCAGCGCCTTGGAAGTGCTGGCGGCCAACGCCGTGGACACTATGATCGACAGCGCGGGCGGATATACGCCCACTCCGGCGCTATCGCACGCCATCCTGACGTACAACCGCGGCCGCGCGGATGGCTTGGCCGACGGCATCGTGATCACGCCTTCGCACAACCCGCCGGAAGACGGCGGCTTCAAATACAATCCGCCGAATGGAGGACCGGCAGATACCGGCGCCACGCGCTGGATCGAAGACCGCGCCAACGAGCTGCTGGAGGGCGGGCTGCGCCAGATCCTGCGCATGCCTTACGAGGGCGCGCGCAAGGTATCCACAACACACCGGCACGATTATGTTTCGGCGTACGTGAACGACCTCGGCAGCGTGCTGGACATGGACGCCATCCGCGGCGCGCGGCTCAACGTGGGCGCGGACCCGCTGGGCGGGGCCGGAGTGGCCTACTGGGGCCGCATCAGCGAGCGCTACGGCGTGCCGCTCACGGTGCTGAACGATACGGTGGACCCCACCTTCCGCTTCATGTCCGTCGATTGGGACGGCAAGATCCGCATGGACTGCTCGTCGCCCTACGCCATGGCGGGGCTGATCGCGCTGAAGGACCGCTTCGATGTGGCGTTCGCTTGCGATACCGACCACGACCGGCACGGCGTAGTGACGCGTAGCGCGGGCCTGCTGAATCCGAATCATTACCTGGCGGTGGCGATTTTCTTCCTCTTCCAACATCGGCCGGGATGGCCGGCGGGGGCGGCGGTAGGGAAGACGCTGGTGTCGAGCAGCATGATCGATCGCGTGGCGGACAGCCTGAAATTGAAGCTGGTCGAAGTGCCGGTGGGATTCAAGTGGATGGTGGACGGGCTGGTAAGCGGCGCGTTTGGCTTCGGCGGCGAGGAGAGCGCGGGCGCGTCGTTCCTGCGGCGCGACGGCACAGTGTGGACCACGGACAAGGACGGCATCCTCATGGGGCTGCTGGCGGCCGAGATCCTGGCGCGCACCGGCCGCGATCCCGGCGAGATATACCGCGAGCTGACGGAGAAGTTCGGCGCGCCGGTTTATGAGCGCATCGACGCGCCGGCCACGCCCGAACAGAAGGAGGTGTTGCTGAAGCTCTCGCCGGCGCAGTTGCATGCCCCCGAGTTCGCGGGCGAAAAGATCGTGGCCACGCTGACCACCGCGCCCGGAAACGGCGCGCCCATCGGCGGGCTGAAGGTGGTGACGGCGAATGGCTGGTTCGCGGCGCGCCCGTCGGGTACCGAAAGCGTATATAAGCTGTACGCGGAAAGCTTTCTGGGAGAGGAGCATCTGCGGAGGATACAGAAGGAAGCGCGCGAGTTGATCGCGCAGACGTTTGCCGGCGCGCAGTAACTTTGGTTGTGGGGCAGGATGGTATCCTGCGCGCCGATTGGGAATCGGCGCAAACTGGCCCGATTAACAATCGGCCCGCAGGTTGGCAACCTGCCCCACAACCAAACCAGTCTTTCAGGAGGTGACTGTGCTTGAAGTAATTCTGAAAAGGTTTGACGAACCCGACGAAGTTCGCACGTTCGACAAAGGCAAATTCGAGTTGGTGCACATCGCGGGAATGACCATCGGCCGTGCTACCTACGAGCCTGGCTGGAAATGGTCCGCGCACGTTGGCAAGATGCTTGGAAAGAAGAGCTGCGACGTAGAGCACGTCGGACTGGTTATCTCAGGGCGGGCTACTGCCGCTATGAACGACGGCCGCGTGGTCGAAATGAAAGCGGGCGACATCTTCTACATAGCGCCCGGCCACGATAGTTGGGTCGTTGGCGAAGAACCTTATGTGTCGTTGCACTTGATGGGCGCAAGCGGCTATGCAACCCAGAAGCAACCGTGACGTGTGGGGCAGGCTGGTAACCCCCGAACTTTGCGCCGATTGGCAATCGGCGCGCAGGTTACCAACCTGCCACACAACCCAGAAGCGCGTTTTGCCGTAGAATCGAGAGAAAGGGCTTGATATGCGGCCTTGGACGAGCCTGACTGAGACGCGCGCGCATGGCGAAGACGCACCACTACGCGGTCGTGGTCGAGTGGACCGGTAACACCGGGACCGGCACATCCAACTATCGAAACTACCGGCGGGATCACGAAATATCCGCCGGAACCCGCAAGCCCGCCATACCGGGTTCCTCCGATCCGGCATTTCGCGGCGACCCAACGCGTTGGAATCCGGAGGAATTGTTGGTGGCTTCCTTGTCCGCATGCCATCAGCTTTGGTATCTCCATCTGTGCGCGGAGGCGGGGATTGTGGTCCTGTCTTACATTGACCATGCCGAAGGTGTGATGGAGGAGGCGGCTGACGGCTCGGGGCGATTCAAGTCTGTGACGCTACGTCCCCAGGTCACTGTCTCGGCTAACTCCGATATCGCAAAGGCGCGCGAACTGCACCACGCGGCGCACACCAAGTGCTTCATCGCCAGGTCCGTAAATTTTCCGGTTCACCATGAGGCCGAAATAAGCGCCCAGGCTTAGCCTGCGTGCGCCCCCAAATATTCGCGCAGAGTGGGAGCCAGGTTCGCCGCCAACTCCAGGTTCTGCTGCGCGTCCAGATCGGAGATCACGTAGGCCAGGTAATCGTGGCTCTCGAATCCCACCACCTGAAAACGATCCACTCCCGCTTGATGGATGCCGCCGCTCAACGAATCACCGGGTTGCCTGCGAGTCAGGATTAACGAAACGGTTTTGCCGCCGCCGGCGCCGCCGGCCATGATGAAATGCGTGTACTGGCGTCCGCCGGCATCGCAATGATGCGCCTGGACGATATGGAAATCGCCCGTCATTTTCGCCTGGAGGAGAGGGACCAGATCCGCGAAACCGGGACCCAGATCGGCGGCCATCTGGCGGGCGGCCTCGGGCTGCCTGGAATACTTGCGGAAGACGGCGCACTGCAGGTGATCCCGCAGCCCCACATTCAGCACTGCCGCCAGGCGACCGGAAGTCTTCCGCAGGATGGCTTGTTCCGGGTCGGTCTCGACGCGCAACCGGCTGACAAGGGCTACGCAGACGATCACCAAGGCCGCCGCCGCGACGGCCCACAGCCCGGTGCGCGGACGCGGGGCGCTCACCGTGCGTCGTACGGCGCGCCGGACTTTGGCCTCCAAGTCAAGCGGCACGGGCGTGGCGTGCACCGCAGCCTGCAACTGCGCGCGGACACGGGCGCGCGTCTCTAGTTCAACCGCGCATTGCGGGCAACTCTCCAGGTGCCGCTGAACTTCCCGGCGGGTTTCTTCCGGCAGTTCGCGGCTGAGGTAGGCATCCAGATGCCCGCGCACCTTCTCGCACTCGCTGTTCATGCGCCGCCCTTCCCGATGCCATAAGAGCGCGCCAGTTCGCTCAACTGCTCGCGCAACAGCTTGCGGCCGCGGCTCAGGCGGCTCATCACGGTTCCGATGGGCACATCCAGCATTCGGGCGATTTCCTTGTAGGAGAATTCCTGGACGTCCGCCAGCAGGACGACGGCGCGGTAATCGGCCGGCAAACGGCGAAGCGCGCGCAGGATTTCGTCTTGTGCAATGCGCTCCGGAATGGGGGCCGCGCCGGCCGCGGTTTGCTCCAGGATTTCTTCGCTCTCCTTCACCCGGCGCAAGTTGAACCACCCGCGGCGGTAGTGGTGAATGGTGTTGACCAGGATCTTGAACAGCCAGGCGCGGCAATTGGTGCCCGGCTCGAAGCGGGCGAACGACTTCCAGGCCTGTAAATAGGTTTCCTGCACCACATCCTCGGCGGTCGCGCCGTCACCCAGCAGCCGGGCCGCCACTCGATATAGCTCACTCAGGTGCGGCAAGGCCACTCTTTCGAATTCGTCGGTTCGCGGGAGTTTCGAAAACAATACTCCTATAGTGGCATAAGGCGGCGGCGCGGGACTTTATTCCCCGGCTTGACAATGCTGCACAAGGCCGCGCCTGAGGGTGCGCTGCGCGCCGGGTGTTTTTGGTAAACTGAAGAGGTCGTTTTGCGGCGGTTTTAGCTCAGTTGGTAGAGCGTCGGATTGTGGTTCCGAAAGTCGTGGGTTCGAATCCCACAAGCCGCCCCATCTAAATCATTTATAATCAAATGCTTGCGAGAGACAATGGCCCACGAGCTGTGGGCGTGTCTCTTACGTGCCAGAATCCGCGCCGCATCGGCCTTCGGCACGCCTTACCGCCCCGCGTAATCTGCAGTCATCAACCTTTCCGGTCGTGTTTCTTGAAGCGGATAACTGGCGCCAGACTATCTGGCGGCCGACAACCACGCCGGGTCGAGTGCCTGCTGCGCTCTGTTTATCTCGGTGAGGATATCACTCTGGCCCTGATCTATTAAGGTTTCGAGGATGATGGGGACTGAGTCGGGAATAAAGGCCGAAACCGATCGAAATGCAGAAATGGCATAAACTGATAACGGGTCATGCCTACTGCTTGTGTTCACTTCGCTGACGTGAACTTCACGCAAGCGCTCACTAAAGGTTTCCAGAATCAATTGGGCCTCGGTCATGGTCGGATCTACTTGCCGGGCATGCCCCATATCAAAACAAAACCCGGCGTCGGGAAACTGCGAGAATAAGCACGCCAGCTCCCGGGCTGTCCTGCCAATGGACTTTCGCTTGTCCATGTTTTCAATAAGCAGCATCGACCCCAGATCCTCCCAGGCCCGCGGTGTCGAAATGACGTCGGGATGAACAACGACCGGTATCCCTTGGTCCACCGCGGTGCGGAGCCGATCAAGAACGTGTTCTTCATGCACGTCAGAAAAACGGCTTGGTGCGTGCAGGAAAACGAACTCGAAACAATCGAGGTTGAGACCGGGAAGCGAGTCTATCAGGGGATCGAGCTCCTCAAGCCGAAGGGCGGAAAGTTCGACGACAGAAACGGCAAGAAGTCGAAGGCGCGCCAGCGCTGATTGAAAATCTCCCTTAGCGATGGCCCCGGTTGAAAATCCAATTCGCTTCACTAGAAAACTCCGTAATCGGTTGTCAGCTTGCGAAGCTCTTCGTCGTCTCCGAAAAACACGGCTTTCAGGCCGGAATGAAATGCGTGACTTATGGTGCGGATCTCATCCCAGACCTCGGATGTTGCCATCTCGGTTTCAGTCATCTTTTTGAGAGCGTCCCTCTTTTCCTGGTCATCTAAGATACCCAAGAAGCGATCGTAACTATCAAATAGATTTCGTTGCGTATCTCTCCCGATTGAAGGCCTCAACGCCACTCTAGCAAGCAATTCGAGTGGGGTCTGGGCCAGTTCCCCTTCCATATATGTAAGCAGTCGGGAAATGTCATGTCTCGGGGATGTGAGGTATTCGCGAGCCATCGCGGCCTCAGGAGCCAATTGGCAAAAGAAGCAACGAAGCAGGCCGGATGCGAACACGAGTTTTCGGGACATACGAAGCTTGGCATTACGCAGAGCCCATTTGTCGCCAGCCTCCGCCCGCTGCTTGTAAACGAAATCGACCGTCACAGTTCGCCAATAACGGGTCAGGTCGTTCAGCAAAAAACGCGGCACTCTAATCGCGCTACTGCTTCGGGTCAAACCGCGATCGTCGCTCAGATAGCGCTTTAGGATTTGGCGGCGAACACGATCGTATGCCTCACGGTTTCCAACAGGTAAGGATTCGAGAAGCAAAAGCACCCTTCTCGTGGTATTTGAGTTGGTGTCGTCTTCGCCTCCGATCTCGTGAACAATGTCATGACTTCCAATCATGCAGCCGAAAACGCCAGAGCGCCCTGGCTTTTGAAATTTGAGCTTCTCTAGCTCAGACGCAATTATCTGTCGTTGTTCGCCGTGCTCAGGCTGCGCTTGACCATCCACCAGGAGAATCCAATCGGCATCGCTGTCAGAGGTCATCTCTTCCCGAGCGATGGACCCGAATACGACAAGGCTCGTATCTGCCGCAATCTTTCCTTCAAACGCGCGCCGCAGGCGTGCACGCTTCTCTTCGGTCGTGATGTGGGCTTTGCGAATCGCGGTCCAGTTGGCGCCGATTTCGCTTTCGAGTCGAGCGATCCAGCCATGAGCGTGCCCGCTGGCTATATCGTCATTATTCAGAATGTGCACACCCCGGTCGCGTCCAACGATTTTGCCCCTTTCGCGCTGGCTTCCGCAAAAAGAGCATAACGCTATGGTAACCGCAATTGCCCTGCGTCGGCAGTCGATTTGCAATAGGCCGTTAGGGAACTGCGGCGTCGCCCAAGGGCTTGGATCACGCCGAAACCTCGTTCACCGTCTAGCGAACACAGAGCCGATCCGGCCTTTGACGTGAATCTACGCCGCCACGTCCACGTGCCTTGTACGTGGCTCCAAAACGCGTAATCAGCGTTTTCGTCCGCACCCTGCGTATTTTCGGAAAGGATTCAATAACTTGCATGTTTTCAATGCCCGGCGCATCTTCGAATCCCACAAGCCGCCCCACCCGACTATCGCTCCCTGACGGCCGCGGCTCGGTAATTTACTTCGGCGGCTTGGGCGGGTACTTCTTCAACGACTTCCCGACCATATCGTCGATCTTCTCTTCGATCTTCTGCGCATTGCTCTTTTCCACGGTGGCACGCGCGCGCCACACCAGCGAATGCGTCGCAGGGTCGCGCAGGTCGATCACCAATGTGCCCTCGGCGTACGGCACTGCCACGACGCGCGTGCCCCAGCCGCGCCAGCCGGCCGGATAAGCCTCCGCCTTCATCTCGCGGGCCGCGCCGAACGTGTATCTCACGTTGAGGTCGGCCGGACCCGGCCCGGGCACCGGGGCCAAGCCCCTGGCGGCGAGATCGCGCGCGATGTCGGCCTCTATGCGCTTCTTGACCAGTTCGCTGTTCAGCACGGGGTTCCGGCTGTTCAACTGGCCATCGCGGATGGCGAAGGTCCGATACCTGGCGAAGTTGGCGGCCGGGTCGAATTCGATGAAGACTTTCTGGGCGAATGCGCTCGTTGCGGCGAGCAACGCTACGAGAAGGATTCTCATACCTGAAACTCTACCATAAAGATGCTTCACGCCAGTTGTGGGGCAGGGCCGGGCGCAAGTTGGGCCGATTAACAATCGGCCCGCAGGTTGCCAACGTTGCCAACCTGCCCCACAACCAGTTTTGCGCCTTTGGTTTCCGGCAAGAGGAAGATCAGCGCGCCGCCCGCCGCGAAGAACACGGAGGTCAGCGCCAGCGCGCTGCCGATGCCGAAATGGTCCGCCAAAGCCCCGATGGTGAATGGCGCGAGCGCGCCGGCCGCGCGTCCCACGTTGTAACAGAGGCCCTGCGCGGTGGCGCGGATCGCCGTGGGAAACAACTCGGCCAACATGGCGCCGAAGACGCTGAAGTAGCCGTGCCCGAAGAACCCGATCAGCGGTCCCATCAGCATCAACGCGGTCCGATGCCTCCCCCACTGGCCGTAGATCGGCACCAGCACCGCGGCGCTCAGCACGAAGGTCAGAAACACGGGCCGCCGGCCGAAGCGGTCCGCCCAAAAGCCGAACGCAGTGTATCCGAAAAACGCGCCAATCTGCATGGGCACGATCCAGCCGGTGGACTGCACCACGCTCATACCCGCGCCGCCCCGCGCCACCGGACTCGAAAGATAGCTCGGCATCCAGGTGAACAGTCCCCAGTAGGCAAACAACACGCAACTGGTGACACTGGAGGCGATGGCCGCGGTGCGCCACAGAGCGGGCGAGAGCGCGAATGGGCGAGCGGGCGACGGTGCTCGCCGCGGCTCATTCACGCGCGCCAATACCCAGACCGCCAGCAGCGCCGGCGCCACCCCCGCCACGAACAGCGGCCGCCATCCCCATCGCGGCATTACCGCGGCAGCCAGCAGCGCCGCGAGAATATAGCCGATCGCCCAACCGGATTGCATTAATCCGGCGGCCTTCCCGCGATGCTCGGCCGGCCAGGATTCCGCTACCAGCACCGATCCGGCCGACCAGACGCCGCCCATGCCGATGCCCACCAGCGTGCGCCACGCCAGCAGCGCCGCCACGCTGCCGGCAGTCGCGGTGATCCCGGTGAAGCCCGAGTAAATCAGGATGGCGTAGACCAGCGCGCGGGCCCGGCCCATGCGGTCGGCCAGCACGCCGAACAACACGCCGCCGAAGGCGGATGCCAGCAGCGTCGCGGAGGCCATCGCGCCGGCCGCCGCGGAATTCAGATGGAACTCATCGCGAATGGCCGTCAGCGCGAACGCATACAGCATGACGTCCATGGCGTCCAGCATCCAGGCGAATTGCGCCGCCGCCAGCGTCTTCCATTGCGCGCGCGTGATGGAGCTATACCAGGGAATGCAGCCACGCCTCCTGCGCTTCGAGGAGCATGAGCGCCGCGTCGATGGAAATCTGCTCGAAACGTACCTGGTCGCGCGGGCGTAGTTGCCCGACCACGTTGAGATCGGCTGAAATCACGTTGGCGATCTTGGGGTAGCCGCCGGTGGTCTGGTGCTCCACGAAAAGGATGATAGGCTGCCCGTCCGGCGGCACTTGGACCGCGCCCAGCGGTACGCCTTCGGTAAGCATGTGGCCGGTGTGCCGATCGAGTGCTTGCCCGCGCAGCCGCAGACCCATGCGGTCGGAATCTTCCCGCACTTCCCAGGCGGGGCCGCAGAGGGCGTAGGCGTTGGTTGGGGAGGTGACTCGGATGACGCCGGTGATGGGCGCGGGTCTGGAGACCCGCCGCAGGCGTGGACGCCCGCCCCACGTGGTCTGCAAGATGTCGCCGCGCTTCAGCGCACGGCCTTCCAGGCCGCCCAGCCCCGTCAACAGATGCGTGGAAGCGCTGCCAAGCACCAGCGGCACTTCGATCCCGCCGGACACGCAGAGATAGCATCGCGCGCCCGACCGCGCGTGGCCGCAGCGCACCTGCCCGCCGGGTCTCACCCAGACGGGGGTCCACATCGGAACGCTCGTCTGGAAATCCGCGCCGGTGAGCGCCACGATTGCGCGGGACTCGAACTCGAACGTGCCGCCGGCGAGCGTCATTTCCAGCGCCGCCGCGCCTTCCGGGTTCCCTACCAGCAGGTTTCCCGCACGCAAGGAGAGCGCATCCGCGGCGCCGGAAGCGGAGATGCCAAGGTGCGCGTAACCGGGCCGTCCCAGATCCTGGACAGTGGTCAACAGACCCGGCGAGATGACGCGAATGTGGTTCACAAGAACCTTCCATGATCGCCGATTTGGTCGCGGCTCGTTAATCCTCGCAAGTTTGCGCCGATTGGCAATCGGCGCGCAGGATACCATCCTGCCCCACGGCGCGCGTTATTCTGGACGATATGGGTTCTCGCCGGATTGCGCCGGGCCTGATGTGTGTGCCGCTGCTCCTGCTGGCCGGCGCGATGTGGCTGCCGCGCGCCGCCGGCGGATCGGCCTCCGCGATCCGTTTCGATCTGAAGCCCATCCCCTTCCAGCTTGAGCATGGCGAGATAACCGCGCGCCACGTGCCCGCCACCATGGCCGGCGGCGTGGCTGTCTTCGATTACAACCGCGACGGGCGTCCCGACATCTTCTTCACCAACGGCGCCAATCTGGCCACGCTGAAGAAGGACGATCCGAAATACCGCAACCGGCTGTTTCGCAACGACGGCAATGGGGTCTTCACGGACGTCACCGAATCGGCGGGCGTGGCCGGCAGCGGCTTCGACAGCGGCGTGGCGGTGGGCGATTACGACAACGACGGCTATCCGGATCTCTTCGTGGCGGGCGTCCACCACAATACGCTCTACCACAACAATGGCAACGGCACCTTCACGGATGTCACGGCGCAGGCGGGCATCTCGAATTGGCCGGACCCGCAGTTCGGGCCGATGTGGGGCATCACGGCGGTCTGGGTGGATGTGAACAACGATGGGCTGCTGGACCTGTTCGTGGTCAACTATCTGCAATGGGACTACGCCACGGAGCCGCTCTGCGAATACAAGGGAGTGCCCGACTATTGCGCCCCGCGCTCCTATAAAGGCTTGCCCAACCAGTTGTTCCTGAACAAGGGAAATGGCAAGTTCGAGGATGTGTCGGAGAAGTGGGGTATTCGCGCGCACGTGGGGAAGGGAATGGGAGTGGGTATGGCCGACTACGATCTGGATGGCCGTCCCGACCTGTTCGTCACCAACGATAGCTCTTATAATTTCCTTTTCCACAACCTGGGAGACAAGTTCGAAGAAGTCGCGTTTCAGAAAGGCGTGGCGCTGCCGGAAGACGGCAATTTCATTTCCGGGATGGGGCTGGATTTTCGCGATTTCAACAACGACGGGTATCCGGACCTGGTAACCGTGGCGCTGGAGAAGCAGACGTTCCCCTTATGGAAGAACGTGGCCGGGCGCGGGTTCCAGGAAGTGAGTACGCCCAGCGGCATGCGCGCGCTGAGCATGCGGATGGCCGGATTTGGCGCGGGACTCTACGACTTCGACAACGACGGATGGAAGGATCTCTTCGTGAGCCGCGGAGATGTGCTCTCCCAACCGCTGCCGGGCAATGTGGTGGAGCAGCACAACACCGTATTCCGGAGTCTGGGCGCCAGTGGGCAGTGGGCGGCGCTGACCGCCGAGGCGGGTTTGGACGCCTCGCCCGCGGCGCGCCATCGCGGCCTGGCATTCGGCGACCTGGATGGCGACGGCCGGGTCGATGTGGTGGTCACCGCGCTGGCCCACCCGGCTGAGATCTGGATGAACCGGAGCCCCGGAGCGGGACATTGGCTGGACATCGCGCTAGAAGGAACCAAGAGCAACCGCGACGGTATCGGCGCCAGGATACAGGTCACCACCAAGAGCGGCACGCAGTATAATCACATGACCAGCAGCGTGGGCTATGCTTCGTCGAGTTACGGGCCGGTGCATTTCGGATTGGGCGCGGACGGGACGGCGGCATCGGTAGTCATCCATTGGCCGTCGGGCATCGTGCAGACGCTGAAGGACGTGCGCGGCGATCGGGTGCTTCGCGTGAAGGAGACGCCGTAGCGATGCGTTCTGCATGGGCGTCGGTCTGTCTGTTACTCGCGGCGCATATTCTGTGGGCGCAGCAACCGGCCGCCGGCCCGGAAGCGATTCTGCAACATGCCATCGCGCTGCACCAGGCGGGCGATCTCGACGGCGCCATCCGGGGCTACCGGGAATATCTGGACGCGCAGCCGGATTCGGTGGAGGCGCGTTCGAATCTGGGCGCCGCGCTGGCCCGCGCCGGCCGCTACGACGAGGCCATCGCGGAATACGACCGGGCCCTCGCTAAAAGCCCGGAGAATCCAGCCCTGTTGCTGAATCTGGGGCTGGCCTATTACAAGACCGGCCGCCCCGCCGAGGCCGCCGCGCGCTTCGAACGGGCCGCCTCTCTGGCGCCCCAATTCAAAGACCAGGTCACCCTGCTGCTGGCGAGTTGCTATAACAGCCTCGGCAAATACAAACAAGCCATCGCGCTGCTGGCGCCGCTCGAGCAAGAAAAGTCCGCCGACCAGGGGTTCGATTATCTGTATGGAACCGCTCTCATCGCCGATGGCCAGGATGCGAGCGGCGCAGCCGTCATCGATCGCATCCTCAGCCGGGGCGACTCGGCCGAAGGCCGCCTGCTGCAGGGCACTCTGAAACTGAAGGCGCACGACATCGACGGCGCGCTCGCCGACCTGGAGAAATCCATCGCACTCAACGGCCGGCTTCCCGGCGCGCACGCCCGCCTGGGCGAACTGCTGCTTTCCAAGGGAGAATCCGACCGCGCCCGCACCGCCTTCGGCCAGGAACTCGCCTTGGATCCGGACGAGTTCGTATCGAACTTGAACATGGGCGTGCTGGCGAAAAAGGATCAGGAATACGCGGAGGCGCGCCGCTATTTCGAGCGCGCCCTCAAGGCGCGCCCCAACGATCCGGGCGTTCGCTATCAGATGGCCAACGTCGACCTGGCCACCGGCAATCCGGACCAGGCGCGCAAAACGCTGGAAGCCTTGATCGGCGAATCGCCCGATTTTCTGGAGGCGCACGCCACCCTGGCGACCGTCTACTACCGTCTGGACCGCAGCGCGGACGGCGACCGCGAACGCGCCATCGCGCAAAAGCTCACGGACCAGCGGGACGCAGAGCAGACGGGAGCCAAAGCCAGGTGAGGCGGTGGCTGGCGGCAAGCGGCTTGTGCGTCTTGGGTGGCGGCTGGTGGCTGGTGGCGAGCGGCGAGGGGCCGGAACCGCGGCGTCCGCATTTCACCGATATCGCTTCCAAGTCCAACTTCGCCTACCGCACGGACAACAGCTTCACCGGGCGGAAGTATTTCCCGCAAGCCATGTGCGGCGGGGTGGCCGCCTTTGACTTCGACAACGACGGCCGCATGGATCTTTTTTTCACCAACGGCGCCAAACTGCCCGAAATGGAGAAGACCGATCCGCGCTTCTATAATTGCCTGCTGCGTAACCGCGGCGACGGCACCTTCGAAGATGTCACGGCGCACGCCGGCCTGCTCGGCAAAGACCTCGGATTCAGCTTCGGGGTGGCCGCCGGCGACTACGATAACGACGGCTTCGAGGATCTGTTCGTCTGCAACGCCGGACGCAACGTCCTTTACCACAACAACGGCGACGGCACTTTCACCGACGTCACGGAGCGCTCCGGCATCGGCGGCAAGCCCAAGGATGTTTTGAGCGTGGCCGCCGCCTGGTTCGACTACGACAACGACGGCAAGCTGGATCTGATTGTTTCCAATTACACCGTCTGGACCCCGCAGACGGACAAAATCTGCGGGTCCAACGGGCGCGAATATTACTGCCATCCCAGGGTCTACACGAACGTCGCGCACCGCCTCTATCACAACCTCGGCAACGGCCGCTTCGAAGATGTCACCGAGACTTCCGGTTTCGGCAAGGAACTGGGCAAGGGGATGGGCATCGCCATCGCGGATTTCAACGGCGACGGGTATATGGACGTTTTCGTGGCCAACGACACGGTGCGCAATTTCCTGTTCATCAACCAGAAGAACGGAACGTTCAAAGAATCCGGATTCGAGTGGGGCGTGGCCTACGACGAGAGCGGCAACGCGGGTTCTTCCATGGGCGCGGACGCCAAGGATTACGACAACGATGGCTGGCCCGACATCTTCTATAACAACCTCAAGGGCCAGATCTGGGGCCTGTTCCACAACGAGGGCGGCAAGTATATGAAGTATGCTTCCGGCGTTTCGCGCGTATCGCGCTTGAGCGTGCGCAGCTCCGGCTGGAGCAACGGCTTTGTGGATTACAACAACGACGGTTGGAAGGATATGTACTCGGCCAATGGAGAGATCGACAACCTGGGCGAGATCTCGCGCCAGCGCGACACCATGTTCGAGAATGTGGACGGCAAGGAGTTCCGGGATGTCTCCGGCCTGCTGGGCGCGGACTTCAATCATGCGGGCTTCCAGCGCGGGTCGGCCTTCGTGGACCTGAATAACGACGGTTTCCCGGACCTGGTGGTGACGTCGCTGGACGAGAAGCCGCGCATTCTGCTGAATTCCGCCGATAATGGCAATCACTGGCTGCTGGTCAACACGATCGGCCGCCGCAGCAACCGCGACGGGATTGGAGCAGTCCTCAAGCTGACCACCGGGTCGGGGCGCACGCTTTACAATCACGTGACCACTTCCGTCGGGTTCATGTCCTCGAGCGACAAGCGGGTGCACTTCGGGCTGGGGGCGGAGAAGGCTATCGCGTCGCTGGAGATTCGATGGCCCAGCGGCATCGTGCAGACGTTGAAGAAGGTGCGGGCGGATCAGATTTTGACGGTTACGGAACCGGGGCGCTGATGCAAGCGTAGGGCGTCCCCACGAGTGGGGACGCGGCACGCAAGGGTGCGTGCGCCACATGAATCTCAAGGTTTTCGGCGTGATCGCCGCGGTCCGGATGGGGCGGGTGTGACATCCTTGCGATTTTGCAAATCGTGTAACATTTCGTGACATTTCGTTACATCCGATTTCGCAGGCGGCGGGGGTTCCGGATCGTCCCTTTCAATGCTGTCGAGGCCGGGGAGTTGGGAGTAGTCGCGTTCGATGACGGCCGAGTCGACAAGCTTTTCCCCATCCGGGTTGGGGGCAGGTTCGGGCATGGACCAGCCGGTCTTCGGCATCTGGGGCCGCTGCAGGACGAACATGGCGGTACGCAGCAGGACGCCAGACGGCGACTTGGGATTGTCGAGGACGAAGAGAATGGTTTCCAGGGCGCGATTGCTGAGATGGTGGAGGTCGTCGCGGCGGGCGAGGACAAACGCGGCGCGGGCGCGGCGGAGGGCAGTTACGAATTCCTTGCGGGTTTTCATCCAGCGGTAGATGGTGACACGCTGGATGCCGTACGCTTCGGCGGCGCGGGTGATGGTCGAGCCGGCGGCGAGGGCGTCGACGACGCACTGCTGGACCGCGGTTAGGGGAGTTGAGCCGGTAGTGTGTTCCATTCCGCCATGAAGGTAGCACGTGGGTTTGCGCAGGGCTTGGTATCGCCGGGAGGTTTTGCTTTGTTTTCTTTGGGATGTGGTTATTACGCGATGTGTGATCGGCGCACGGCCGGCGGCTGCGGCGGGGCGTGAAAAAGGGCGCGCTTGCCTTCCGGCTGGTTTTGGCAGGATCGAAGCTGGCTAGTGTCCCAGAGGTGCGTAGCTCGGAACTTTCAGTGGCCAGAGGGGCGGCCCACGTCAAAGGCTTCGCCACACGCCGAAGCTCGAGGTGATGCAATGAAGATCGCTTTTCTCGATGGACCTTCGCAATTTAGCACGGAGCTCTTACCTGTGGCTGTGGGAACCACCTCGACGTTCTCCGTCATCCTATCGGCGAGCGCACTGTTGAGTTTGCCGTGTCGCCGGAGCCGCCGTACGTCAGCTGCCGCATAACGCCCGATTGTGGGATCAGGCCTGCAACCGGCACGCGACCTAAGGTCCTCGTCGCCATCCGGACGTATTAATGACCCACAGGGGAACCGCGCTCCGCGCACAGACAGAGTCGGTGAAGAAGGAATTTCAGCGTCATAGAACGTGATTGCCTGGAAGAATGAAGGTCATTGAGGCCCTCTTCTAGGCGCATCTAAGGCGCCACACGAAGTCGAAGCTTTACTCGGGGACAATGCCTGCGCATTCCTGCCCGGTTGCCGGATGGAAGGGCTGTTCTCGCCACCGATCGCAGACAGCACCTACGAGCGTGGTTCGCACAATCCGGCTGTTGTGCCGCCGGGAAGTTGCCACGGATAATTTCCGGATACGCCGTAACTCAGGAGCAACTGACAGGTCTTCCTCGCGACATCTCTTGGCGGGTGAAGTAAGTTCAGTCCACGTTTGGGGCTGGCTAATTCATTTTTGAAACAGCGGCGGCGGGCTGGCGTGCGGATGCAACAAGCGCGGCGAAGCGTGGGTCCCCACGCAGAGATTCGAGATCGGGTTCCTTTTCCAGGCCCAGCCTTGTTTCGGCGGAGAGTGCGTTCTCCACGGCGTACCGCAAGTTGGAAAAGGACTCATCTCGCTTGCCCTCGAGAGCCAAAATGCAAGCCAGGTCGTAAGCCGCGCCGGCCGTGTCCGGATGCCCCGGCCCGAGAGCGCGGCGCCGGCCCTCGAGTGTCTGCCGGAGCGTCGCTTCCGCTTCGGCGTAGCGCTTTTCTCTCTTCAGGAGCATGCCCAAACTCTCTAAAGCGGACAAGGTGTCGGAATGCTCAGCTCCCAAGGTCCTCCGTTCCGTCTCCAGGGTCTGGCGAACCAGTTGCTCCGCCTCGGCGTACCGGCCTTCCTCGGTGAGCACTTCAGCCAGATTTCCCATGGTGATTAGGGTGAGGCGGTGCTCCGGGCCCAGCCGCCTGCGCTTGATTTCCAGCGTCTCGCGGAACATCTTCTCCGAGTCGGCGTAACGCTTCTTGCTGTAGAGGACCAATGCCAGGTTTCCCATGGTCATCAGTGTATCGGGGTGCTCAGGCCCGAGTACCCGGCGTTGGGCTTGATACGCATCGAGATACAATTTTTCCGCTTCGTCGAGCCTTTGCTGGTAATGCAGCGCGGCGGCGAGATTACCCATGTCGAGTAGGACATTCGGGTGGTCGGAGCCAAATCTGCGCCGGTCCATTTCCAGCACCTCCCGGAATGTCTTCTCGGCATCCTTGTATTTGCCTTCATAAGCCAGATCCGCTCCCAGATGCGCCGCGATTACTCTGGTCACCTCGTCTTCGGGCCCGAGTAGTCGTCTCGCCATTTCGAGCGCCTCGCGATTCAGCTTCTCCGCTTCGGGGTAACGGCCTTCACGGTTCAAAATAAAGGCCAATTGGGACATGGAACGCAAAGTGTCGCGATGTTCGGAACCCAGCCGGTTACGGCGGGAGTCCAGCGTCTCACGGCTCCACTTTTCCGCCTCGGAGTGACGGCTCTCATACATCAGCACCCCGGCCAGAGCGTACATCGAATTCAACGTATCCGGGTTCTGGGAGCCGAGCGTGTTGCGCCGAACTTCCACGGCCCGGCGCAGCAGCGGTTCGGCCTTGGCGTATAACCCAAGGCTTTCGTAGACGTGGCCCATCACGTGCATCATCTGGGCCTGGAGTTCCGGGTCCTTGGCCAGCCCCGTGTTGATGTCGTTCGACGCTTTATCCAGAATTTCGCGCGCCCGGATGTCGTTGCCGCGTGCCTCGCTGGGGTTCGACACATTGAACATACCAGTCATAAATTCGGTCACGCGATCCGCGCGATCCCGTTCGCGCTTGATGCGCCGCAGCTCGAAGGCCTGTGCCACCGCCACCGACACCAGCAGCAGGGCGGCGATGGCGGCCACCGCCACCCCCACCCGGTGCCGGCGAACGTACTTGCGAGCCCGATATGCAGCGCTCGAAGGACGTGCTACCACCGGCCGATTCCGCAAGTATCGGCCGATATCGGCAGCCAATTCCGCGGGCGTCGCATACCGCCGGGAGCGGTCCTTCTCCAGCGCTTTGAGAGCGATCGCATCGAGATCGCCGTGCAATTGGCGCACCAGCGTGGGAGCATCCGCGCCGCGCTTCTGCGCGGTAGTGGCGGTCTGCTCGCCGAGCGTTCGTATTCTGGTGCTCGGCCGCGGCGCATCTTCCTCGCGCAGCCTGCGCAGAAACTGATCCGGGGGCGTCTTGGCGAAATCCAGCGGCAGCACGCCCACCAGCAACTGATATAGCACCACGCCCAGCGAATATACGTCGGTACGTGTGTCCACGTCCGTGCCGGCCGAGTCGGCCTGCTCCGGGCTCATGTAACCCGGTGTCCCGACAACGGCCCCCACCCGCGTGAACATTGTGCCGGCCGTTAGCCGCTGCGCAGTCGCCTTCGCTACCCCGAAATCGATAATGCGCGGCGCCGGTTTACCGTCCACTTCACTGACGAGGATGTTCGATGGCTTCAAATCGCGATGCAGGATGGCTTTCTGGTGCGCATGCTGCACACCATCGCAGACCAGGACGAACAGTTCCAGCCGCTGGCGCATGGTTAACTTGTGTCTGTCGCAAAAGTCCGTGATGGGCATGCCGGTGACATACTCCATCACAAAATAGGGCCGGCCCTGCAGCGTGGAGCCGCCATCGAAGACTTTGGCGATGGCTGGATGATCCATGAGCGCCAATGCCTGTCGCTCCGATTCGAAGCGCGCGACCACTTCCCGCGTGTCCATGCCCGCCTTAATCAGCTTGAGGGCGACGCGCCGGCGAACTGGCTCCTTCTGCTCCGCCAGCCATACCTCACCCATGCCGCCCCGCCCGATCGGCTGGAGCAGACGATAAGAATCGATGACGGCGCCGGGGATCGCCTCGCCGGGTCCGATCGTGCGGGTGCTGAATTGCGTTTCACCGTTGCCAGGGAGTGGGGCGCCTTCGGCGCCTTCGCCGCCTTCGCCGCCCTGATCGCTTGCTCCGGATGGCTCAACGGACATTTCGGACCTTCTTCATACTGCCTCTGTACAGTCTAGCTCGGATCGACCGGAATATAGCCGGCGTTTTGGTTTCCAGCGTAGGGCTGGATGTACACGTGGCAGCCCTCGCTGTTGCGCACGCGCAGAAACAGGATGGTTGCGGCAGGCATCAACTGGTCCGCGGTCCAAAGTCGTTCCCCAGGAAACGCGCGGCCTGTCGGGTGCTGAATCAGGCGGACCAGGTACAACTCTCGCGGGGCATGGCCGCCAGTTGACTTCGGATGGCTTGCCAAGTCAGAAAGAACGCACGGTTGTCCACGACCGCAATTGTGCAATCGAAGCAACACGCAGTACAATGAATCTTCAGCGAACGGCAAACAGTGTCTTAACTGTTTGTCTCACCTCAGGGGGCAGGCTCACATCCTTGGTCCGGCACCTTCGTTGCGGCGCGTAACGCACGTCGTCAGCGCAGGCAAACCCAAAAAGATTCTTTCATTTTTTTCTGCGGCTCCTGCCCCCACCCTCCGCCGCGAAACGGAAATGTAAAGGAAAGTTTTGGTTTCGGGCGGCGCTCAAAATCCCGATTATCTACCAGTCTGCAGTCAAGTGGGAGCCAAGCCCAGTTGAGAGGAGGTCCAGTTGAAAGGAGGAGGTTCTGGGGGGCGCACCTTTGCATTTTCCGTCAGCCGATCCATACGCCTCAGGGATCGAGCAATCCGGCATCGGTAGCCTCGATTCCACGGGCACGTTCCGGGGAGGCCCCGCCTGCCCAACGACACTTTGGGGCTAGCCGCAGAGGTGCTTGTCCAGGTCCCAGAGGTGATAGTATTCGATTCTGAGGTTGTGGGGCAGGTTGCCAGCCCGCGGGCCGATTGTTAATCGCCGAGTTTGCGCCGATTGCCAATCGGCGCGCAGGATACCATCCTGCCCCACAACGGAGGAACACGATGAGCCAGGTCGACGCGGCGCTCTTTCGTCCGGAGGCGATCTCCGAAGAAACGCGCCGCTGCAACGCAGAGATTGTTAAGTTATTTACGGCGGCGCCCAATTGGTGGGAGGTGGGCGCGCAGGCCGTCCGCGACGCCCGCGCGCGCGGGGAAGGCCCTTTTCCGCTGGCGCCGAAGTCAGCCCGGGCGCGCACTATCACCATCGAGGGGAAGGGCGGCGGTAAGATTCCGCTGCGCGTGGTCGCGCCACAGAATCCGAAGGGCGTCTATCTTCACATCCACGGTGGGGGGATGGTGCTCGGAGCGGCGGATCTGCAGGATCCCATGCTCGAGCGGGTGAACGAAAGGGCGCGCCTGGCGTGCGTGAGCGTCGAATACCGCCTGGCGCCTGAGAATCCCTACCCGGCCGCTCCGGACGACTGCGAATCGGCCGCCTTGTGGCTGGCGAAAAACGCCAGGGCGGAATTTGGCTCCGACGTGCTCGCGATTGGCGGCGAATCGGCGGGCGCCACCCTCTCCGCCGTCACGCTGTTGCGCATGCGCGACCGCCACGGCTTCACTGGCTTCCGCGCGGCGAACCTGGTCTACGGCGCGTACGATCTTTCGATGACGCCCAGCCAGAAGCAGTTCGGCGACGAACGGCTGGTGCTGCGCACCGTGGACATCGAGAAGTTCATGGGCGCGTATCTCCCCGGCGCGAAAGACATGCGCCATCCGGACATCTCGCCGCTCTACGCCGGCCTGAAGGGACTCCCTCCGGCGCTGTTTACGGTGGGTACCCGCGACGGCCTGCTCGACGATTCGCTCTTCATGTATGCCCGCTACATCGTCGCGGGCAACCGTGCGGAGCTGGCGGTCTATCCGGGCGGCGCCCACGCGTTCAACTATTTTCCGATTGCAATCGCCGAGCAGGCCAACGCGCGCATGGACGCCTTCCTCGCGCGCGAAACGGCGTGACGGTGCAGGCGTAGTAGACTGGTGGCATCTAATGTTCCCCGATGCGCTCGGCTTCCTCCGCCTGCTGCAACTGGCCGACAGCGCCCTGCCCATCGGCGCCGCGGCGCACTCTTTCGGACTGGAAACGTTAGCCGCCGAAGGAGTGCTCGATACCGAACAACTCCCGGACTTCCTGCGGGCGTGGCTCGAAGAGACTGGAACGCTGGAATCGACGTGGTGCCTGCAAGCAGCCGTTATCCTGGACGTGGCCCGATGGATCGATCTGAACCGGACCATCGCCGCCACGAAGCCGGCGCGAGAAAGCCGTGCCGCCAGCGCCGTACTGGGCCGCCGCTTTCTGGAGCTGGCTGCCGAACTCACCGGCCATGCGCTCCTCGCAGAGTTCGCCCGCGCCGCCTGCGACATGCACCTGGCAACGGCGTTTGGAGCCGCCGGCCGCGCCTTAGCCATCGGTCCGGAAACCGCCGCGGCCGCATATCTGCATCAATCCCTGGCCGGTCTGGTCTCGGCCTGCCAGAAGCTGCTGCCGCTGGGCCAGCGCCATGCCAGCCAGCTCCTTTGGGATCTCAAGCCGTTCATCCTTGCCTCCGTACGGCGAGCCGCCGGCGACCCGTTCGACGCGGCGGCATGCTTCGTGCCCGCCATCGAGATCGCCTCCATGCGGCATCCCTGGCTCTCGACGCGCCTGTTTGTGTCGTGAGGATACCGCTCTGAACGGCCGCCTCCACCTGGCATTCGAACAAACATCAACCGGCGGAACTGTTCTACGCCTCCGCCGTCAGGAACCGCCCTGGCGCGTGTTGCGGGCATTCGCCGGCGCGACGGGCCAGGCGCTGGTCCACCTGAACAACACTTCCGGCGGCATTCTAGGTGGAGATCGTCTCGATCTGCGGGCGGAGCTTTCGCCCGGCGCCCGCGCGCAGATCACTACCACGGGCGCCACGCGCGTGTATCGCCCGCGCGCGGACGCCGCCCCGGCCCACAGCGCCGCGCACTTCGATCTCGCCGAAGATAGCCTGCTCGAACTGCTGCCGGATGCGTTGATTCCTTACCGTGGCAGCCGCTTCGCGCAAACCACCACGGTGAACCTCGCCGCGGGCGCCACGCTTTTCTGGTGGGAAATAGTGGCGCCGGGGCGCGAGGCATCCGGCGAGGTCTTCGCCTTCGACCAATTGCGCATCGAAACCGAGATCCGTGCAGGCGGCGTTCCCATCGCCATCGATCGCATGCATCTCGAGCCGCTCTTGCGGCCCCTCGAATCGCCGGCGCGCCTCGGATCGTGCCGCTACCTCGCTACCTTTTATGTCTGTCGCGCCGGCGAACCCGCGGCCACCTGGGGCCGCATGCAGGAGCAACTCGCCGGGCAACTAGCCGCCCAGGCGCGCCCGTGCGCCGAATCGCCGGATGGAGTAATATGGGGGATCAGTTCGCTGACCTGTGACGGCTTGGTGGTTCGCGGCATAGCTCGCAGCAGCCCCGCGCTTGTCACCGGTTTGCGCGAATTCTGGCGAGCGGCCAGGTTGCTGCTCACTGGAGAACCGGCCACGCTGCCCCGCAAGATCTATTAACTCAGGAGACGAATGCAGCTTACGCCGCGAGAGATCGACAAGCTCATGATCTACACCGCCTCCGAGATTGCCCGCAAGCGCCAGGCGCGCGGGCTGAAGCTGAACTACCCCGAAGCGGTTGCCATCCTCTCGGCCGAGATCATGGAAGCCGCGCGTGACGGCAAATCGGTGAGCGACATCATGGTGCTCGGCGGCGATATTCTGAAGCGCGGCGACGTCATGCCCGGCGTGCCCGAAATGATTCATGAGGTCCAGGTGGAAGCCACCTTTCCGGACGGCACCAAGCTGGTGACGGTGCACGATCCCATTCGATGAACGCTATGCATCCGGGCGAATACTTTTTGGAAGCGGACGAAATTGCGATCAACGCCGGCCGCCGCACCGCGCGTGTGCTGGTCCGGAACACCGGCGACCGGCCCATCCAGGTGGGCAGCCACTACCATTTTTTCGAAGTCAACCGCGCGCTGGATTTCGATCGCGACGCCGCTTACGGCACACATCTCGACATTCCGGCGGGCACGTCCGTGCGTTTCGAGCCGGGCGAGAGCAAGCCGGTCGATCTGGTGGAATTCGCGGGCGCCCGCGTGGTGTGGGGCCACCAGGGCCGCGTCAACGGCGCGCTGAAGGAGAAGCCGTGAGCATCCGCATTCCCCGGCGCACCTATGCGGACCTTTACGGACCAACCACCGGCGATCGCGTGCGCCTGGCCGATAGCGAACTCATCGTCGAAGTCGAGCGCGACTATACGACCTACGGCGACGAGATCACGTTCGGCGGCGGCAAAGTGATTCGCGACGGCATGGGACAGAGCGCCGGCGCCACGCGCGAATCCGTGCCCGGCGCGCTCGACCTGGTGATTACCAACGCGCTGGTGATCGACCACTGGGGCATCGTCAAAGGCGACATCGGCATTCGGGACGGGCGCATTGTAAAGGTCGGCAAAGCCGGCAATCCGGACACCATGGCGGGCGTCGATCCGGAGCTGGTGGTGGGCGCATCCACCGAAGTGATCGCCGGCGAAAACCTGATTGTCACCGCGGGCGCCATCGATAGTCACATTCATTTCATCTCGCCGCAGCAGGTTTACGAAGCGCTTTCCGGCGGCACCACCACCATGATCGGCGGCGGCACCGGACCCGCCACCGGCACGAACGCGACCACCTGCACGGCCGGCAAATGGAATCTGGCGCGCATGCTGCAGGCGGCGGAAGCCTGGCCCGTGAACTTCGGCTTTCTGGGGAAAGGCAACGCCGCGCGGCCCGCGCCTTTGGCCGAACAAATCGAGGCCGGCGTCTGCGGCCTGAAACTGCACGAGGATTGGGGCACCACTCCCGCCGCGATCGACAACTGCCTGGCGGTGGCGGACCTTTACGATGTGCAGGTGGCTATCCACACCGACACCATCAACGAAGCCGGCTACGTGGAGGATACCATCGCCGCCATCGGCGGCCGCGCCATCCACACCTATCACACGGAGGGCGCGGGCGGCGGGCACGCGCCGGACATCATTCGCATCGCCGCGCATCCCAACGTTCTGCCGTCCTCGACAAATCCGACGCGGCCTTACACGGTGAATACCATCGCCGAGCACCTGGACATGCTGATGGTCTGCCATCACCTGAATCCGCAGGTGCCGGAAGACGTGGCCTTCGCGGAGAGCCGTATTCGTCCGGAGACCATCGCGGCCGAAGACATATTGCACGATCTCGGCGTATTCAGCATGATATCGAGCGATTCGCAGGCCATGGGACGCGTCGGCGAGGTGGTCACGCGCACCTGGCAGACCGCGCACAAGATGAAGGTGCAGCGCGGGCCGTTGGCGGCGGACTCCGCGCGCAACGACAATGCGCGCGTCAAACGCTACGTCGCCAAGTACACCATCAATCCCGCGATCACGCATGGGCTTGCGGAGCATATCGGCTCCATCGAACCGGGCAAGCTGGCGGACTTGGTGCTGTGGCGGCCCGCGTTCTTTGGCGTGAAGCCGGAAATGGTCGTCAAAGGCGGCTTCATCGCCTGGAGCCTGATGGGCGATGCGAACGCCTCCATCCCGACACCGCAACCGGTGTTTTACCGGCCCATGTTCGGCTCCTTCGGCGATGCGCCCGGCGCCATCAGTCTCACGTTCACCTCGCGCGCGGCGCTCGAATCCGGCACGCTGGACGAACTGCATCTGCGCAAGCGGCTGGTCCCGGTGGCGCGCTGCCGTACCATCGGCAAGGCGGATATGGTGCATAATTCCGCCATGCCGCGGCTTGAAGTGGACCCCGAGACGTACGAAGTCCGCGCCGATGGCGAGCTGTTGACGTGCGAACCCGCAGAGACTTTGCCCATGACTCAAAGGTATTTTCTTTTCTGATTATGAAAAAGTACCTACACGCGGTCGCGGTGGGACAGGCCTCCTGGCCTGTCTTCCTGCAATTTGCCGCTTTCGCGGACCATGGACAGGCCAGGAGGCCTGTCCCACCTAGTACCGGTCTGATATGCCACTGACAAGAGCATATCGCGTAGGCATCGCCGGCCCGGTGGGCAGCGGCAAGACCGCGCTCGTGGATGCCTTGAGCCGGCAACTGCAAGGCCGCTACAGCCTGGCGGTAGTGACCAACGACATCTACACGCGCGAAGACGCGGAGTTCCTCATCCGCCAGGGCGTCCTGCCGCCCGAGCGCGTGCGCGGCGTCGAAACCGGCGGCTGTCCGCATGCGGCCATCCGCGACGACGCCTCCATGAACCTGGAAGCCATTGCGGATTTCGAGAAGGCGCTGCCCGGTCTGGAGCTTGTTTTTGTGGAAAGCGGAGGCGATAACCTGGCTGCGGCTTTCAGTCCGGAACTGGTGGACGTTTGGATTTATGTGATCGATGTGGCGGGCGGCGACAAGATCCCGCGCAAAGGCGGTCCGGGCATCATCCGCTCCGATCTGCTGGTGATCAACAAAATCGATCTGGCCCCTTACGTCGGCGCATCGCTCGAAGTAATGGAGCGCGATTCCCGCAAGCAGCGCGGCGAGCGGCCCTTCATCTTCACCAATCTCAGAGGCGGAACCGGACTCGCTGAAGTCATTCGCTGGCTTGAGGCGCAACTCGCCGCCGGACCCAGCCGCCCGCTTCATTACGAACGTCACGAACATTCCCATCATCATGCCCATTAACGAACCGTTCTATAAACGGCACGCTCCTGGTTACCGCGAACACAGCCGCGCGCTGCCGGATTTCTCGTCTTTCGAAGGCATGCGCGCCCTATACGAAGAAAGCCAACTGCCTTCCGCGCAATGGAAGGAGGAAGTCCGGCGCGGCCAGGAATTCGGGCTCGCATGCGTGGACTCCATTGAGGACAAGAGCGAGATCAGTTGCTTTCAGCGCGGCGAGCTGCCCCACTGGTCGGGCATCAATACCTTCCTGAAGATGCCTTATCTGGAAGACGTCCGCAAAGTGGGCGAGTACGACGTAGCCTTTGTAGGCGTCCCGTTCGACATCGCCACCACTTACCGCGCCGGCACGCGTTTCGGACCGCAGGGCATCCGGCGCATCTCGTCGCTTTACACAACTTACAACTTCGAGTTAGGCGTGGACCTGCGCGAGTCGCTGAAGATGTGCGATGTGGGCGATATCTTCTGCCCGGCTAACATTACCAAGAGCCACGACCAGATCAGCAAAGGCGTCGCGCACATCCTTTCGCAGGGTACGCTGCCCATGATCATGGGCGGCGATCATTCGATCGGCTATCCGTGTGTGCGCGGCGTGGCTCAGTGCGTGGAAGGCAAAGTCGGCATCATCCACCTGGACCGGCATATCGACACCCAGGAGAAGGACATGGATGAAATCATGCATACCTGTCCCTGGTTCCATGCGACTAACATCCCCAACTGTCCGCCAACCAACTTGGTGCAGGTCGGTATAGGCGGATGGCAGGTGCCGCGCCCCGGTGTGACGCAGGGCCGCAAGCGCGGATCGACCGTACTCACCATTCAGGATATCGAGCGCATCGGAATCGACAAGACCGTGGAGATGGCGCTGGAAGTGGCCTGGAAAGGAGCCAGCGCGGTTTATCTTTCCTTCGATATCGATTCGGTGGACGCGGGTTTCGTGCCCGGCACCGGATGGCCCGAGCCCGGCGGATTTCTGCCGCGCGAGGCGCTGGCCATCCTGCGCGGCGTCGCCAAGGAAGGCATTGCGGCCATGGAGGCGGTGGAGGTCTCGCCACCCTACGACATCTCCGATATCACCGCGCTGCTGGCGGTGCGCGCCATGGTGGACGTGCTGGCCACCATGACCAAGCACGGGCGCGTGGGCGGCCGGTTGCACGCGGCGTGAATTCCGCATTTCTCATCGCGACTGATTTGAAGCCATCGCACGCCGCTTGGCCCGAGGCGGGGCAGCAGGTCGAAAGTTTGGTGGCGCCCTGCGCCGCTATTCTCGGATTCGAGCCGCGCCTGGCGCTTCGCTCGCTGACCGATCTGGGAGAGCCGCCCGCGGCCGCCGATGAAGTCTTCGTGATCCCGGCCTGCCTCGACTTCAGCGTGTGGGAACGCGAAACGCTGGGCCACACGTTAGCCGAATGGCGCAGGTCGTCGCCGGGTCTCACTGTCCACGCCGATGCCGTCGACTTAGGCCATCCGCTGCTGGTGGATTGTTTCGCGGATTTGGTTTCGTCCGCGCTGGCCGGCAGCTCGATTCCGCCGCAGCGCGTTGGGCTGCTATTGGCGTCGAGCGGCCACGGCGATAGCGCCAGCCGCGCGCAAACCTACCGTCTGATGCGGTTGTTGTGGGAACAACTCGGCTTGGGCCGCGCGGATGTGGGCTTCGTACGACATGCGCAGCCGTTCCTGGGCCATGCGCTCGAGCGCTGCATGTGGGAACCGCTGCACTGGCTGGTTGTGCCGCAAATGCAATGGCCGGTGGAACACTGCGATTACGCGCGCGCGATTCTGGCGAACCATCGACGCACGCATCCGGAAGCCGCCGCGTGGCGTCTGTTGACGCCGCCCGGAGCGCATCCCGCGATAGCCGCCTGGCTGACGCAGCGCATCGTGCAACTCTGGCGCGACAAACGCAGCCGCGATGCCGCGCGCACACCGTCCGCGCGCCGTAGCGAGACGCCGGCGCATCCGGCGATCCTGGCGGGCAGCGCCGAAGATCCCGCCAGCGGCCTCGTCGCGGAGATCGCAGGCCCAGCCGCGCTCCGCGAGTTGCTGGCCGGCGTGCTCCCGGCTTCGGATAATTACTTCGTCAAGGTGACCTGGCATGGTTACGCACCCGGCACATTCACCGATCCGGCGGCGCTCGATCTGCTCCTCGCCGCGCTGCCGGGGCGCGCCAGCGTGCTCGAAGGGCACACCAGCAGCCGCAACTTGGGCGGCGCGTATTGGGATTGGGAAACCGAGGCGCAGTGTCATCGCGCATGGATTCAGCAGCAGGAGGCCGAATACCTGCGCCGCACCGGACTCGCCGATGTGTTGGCGGCGCATGGCGCGCAATACCTGAATGTCACGGAGGCGTTTTGGGACGGCCGCTGCGCGCCCGCGCCGGACGTACTCGATTTTCTGGAAAGCCGCGGCGTAACGCTGCATCATCCGGAACTGGCCGCTTTTCTGCCGGACGCGCTGTGGCAGCATCGCGGCGCGGTGTTTCTGAGTTTCGCAAAATTCAAAGGACCCACGCGCCTGGGTATTTCGAACCTCTTCGGATTGCTGCCGCCGCCTCTGCGCGCCGCCTGGCACGGTCCCAACATCACTTGGTTCGCGCAGGTGTGCTGCGATATGGCGCGGCTCTACGGCGCACTTTTCCGGACCTTTGGGATCGTCGAAGCGCTCTACACCGCGGTTCGTTGGGACCGGCAGGGGCTCTATCGCAGCCGCTGGGGCAATTACGATATTCTGGCCAACCGCGGCATTCTCACGTTCAGCCAAGGTCTGCCGGCGGCCGATATCCTGGCCAGCCGCATGCAAGGCCACGACATCGCGCGCAGCGCCTTCTTCGACGTGGTACGGCAAGAGCTAGGTTGGCCGCGGGGCGCCATGGACTGCCCAATGCGCTGTGCTATACTCCAAGAAATTCCCACGGCCCCGTGCGCCGACTGACATTTGACTGCCCCGTCTGCAAGAAAACCTACACTGGGGGAACCTCGTATTGCATGGCTGGCTGGGATTGCTGATGGCCGGCGCGGCACTCGCTCAAGCGCCGCAGCCGAACGGAGGCGGTGTGCGTCCAGGTACTTTGCCGCGGCGATGGCTGACCGGCGGCCCCAACTGCATGGAAGTCCCCGACTGGCAAGTTCATGAGTATAACTCCGACCTCTACATCCTGCGCGAATCCGGTTGCACCAATTACGAGAAGCCCTTCCTGTATCTGATATTCGGCGAGAGCAAAGCCATGCTGCTCGATACGGGAGCAGGCAAAACCGATGTCGCTCACGAGGTGGATGGCGTCATCTCGAAATGGCTCGCGCGCAATCACCGCAACTCCATTCCGCTGATCGTGGCCCACTCGCACTCCCATTCGGATCATGTGGCGGGCGACAGTCAGTTCCGCGAACGGCCGGACACTACCGTCATCCCACTTACCATCGAGGCTACGCAGAAATTCTTCGGCATCGACCGCTGGCCCGACGGAATGGGCCAGGTGGATCTGGGCGGGCGCGCGATCGACGTGTTCCCCATTCCCGGCCACAATAAGCTGAGCCTCGCGTATTACGACCGCCAGACCGGTATCCTGTTCACCGGCGACACGGTTTATCCAGGGCGGCTGTACGTGGACGATTTCCCAGCCTTCGTGCACAGCATCGCGCGCCTGGTCGAATTCACGCGCGGCAAGATCGTCACTCATCTGCTGGGATGCCATATCGAGCAGACCGCCACGCCCTATCTGGATTACCCGATCGGCTCGATGTATCAGCCCGATGAGCATCCACTCGAACTAGGGCGCGGAGAACTCCTGGAACTGGACGAACTCCTGCGCGGAATGGATCAATCGCGGCGCGTCGCCATGCCGGATTTCACCGTTTGGCCCGTGGACGCGAAGGGCTGGCAGGAGTTGGAAGCCATCGAGAAAGCCACGCTGGAGAAACAGCGGCAAAGCATGTGGGGACAACCAAAATGAGAATCCTGGCGGTATTAGGTATGGCGCTGGCCCTGGCCGGCGCGGCTCTCGCCGACAAGCCCACCTTCACTGTCGGATGGTCCATCTATGTCGGCTGGAATCCCTACTACTACATGAACAAGTCGGGAATCCTGAAGAAATGGGCAGATAAGTACGGCGTCGCAATCAAGGTTCAAAGATTCGATTACGCGCCCTCGCTGGACGCCTATGTAGCCAAGAGTATCGACGCCTGCACCATGACGAACATGGAGGCGCTCGATATGCCGGCCGCCGCGGGAGTGGATACCACGGCCGTGATCCTGGGCGATTACTCCAACGGCAACGATGCCGTGTTGGTCCGCAATGGCCTGACTTTCGACAAGCTGGGCGGGAAGAAAGTCATGCTGGTGCAGAAGACCGTGTCGGAGTATCTGTTCGAGCGCGGCATGACCATCAGCGGCGCAAAAGATGTCCTCAAGCGGGTCAAGTTAGTCAATACCTCGGATGCGGATATTGCAGCCGCCTTCCTGAATAATCCGGACGAAGAAGCCGTAGTCACCTGGAAGCCGCTGGTATCGCAGATCCGCAAAGGGAAGGGAATCACCACCATCTTCACTTCCGCGCAGATTCCCGGCGAAATTCTGGACCTGCTGGTCATCCGGACAGAGGTTCTGCGCCGCCCCGACGGACAGAACTTCGCCAAAGCCATGACCGGCGCATGGTACGAAACCATGAGCCAACTGTCGAAGCCCGGACCCGCGGCCGACAAGGCCTTGCGCGTGGTCGCCGAAGCCTCCGAGGACACTTTGGATTCGCTGAAGGAGCAGCTCGGCACCACGCATTTGTTTTACACGCCGCAGTCGGCGGCCGCCTTCCTCGCCTCGGCCGAATTGAAGCAGAAGATGGACCTGGTGCGCCAGTTTTGTTTCACTCACGGCCTGCTGGGCGAAGGCACTCGCGCGGCGGACGATGTCGCCATCCTCTATCCGGATGGATCCATACAGGGCAAGAAGGATCGCGTCAGGTTCCGCTTCGACCCGGCATACACGCAACTTGCCGTGCAAGGGAAGTTATGACCATGACTGTCTGGAAAATCAATGTGGCGCCCGGCAGGACCATTGCCTGGTTCCTGTCCTGGTTTCTCTTCGCCACCGGAATTAGTCTCTATATCTACACGGCGCATAAGCGCCACATTGAGAATCCGGACGAGAAGGTTGTGCCCACCATCGGCCAACTGACCGAGGGTTTCTTGAACGCGGCGCTGAAGCCCGCGGCCGAGGACGACGCCGCCGGCGCCGGCGCGAGCCTCTGGCAGCGCGTCCGGAACAGCATGTTGTGGAACGATACGGCAGCCAGCGCGCGCCGCTTTCTGATCGCCCTGGCGCTCTTGTTTCCGGCGGCCGTGCTCGGCCTACACATCGGCGTCTTTCCCTATATTGGAGCTTTCTTTCTCCGGTTCATCCTTTTCTTCGACAAGATCATCGCTCTTTCCGTGCTTCCCATTCTATTTATTGCTTTCGGCATCGATGAGTTATCGAAGATCATGTTGATCGTAATCGGAGTCACTCCCACCATCATTCTCGATTCCTTCAATCTCAGCCGTGGCGTACCGAAAGAACAGATCGTCAAGGGTTTCACTCTGGGCGCCGGCAATTTCGACACGGCCTACCTGGTGGTGCTCAAGCAGGTCTTCCCGCGCGTGTTGAACAGCATCCGGATCAATCTCAAATCGGTGGCTCTGTTCCTGTTCGCGGGCGAGATGATCGCCTCGGATAACGGGTTGGCCTATCGCATCGCGCTCTTGCGCCGTCACATGGGGATGGACGTCATCATCCCGTATGTGCTCTGGGTGGCGCTGCTGCTTTTCCTGATCGATCAGGCCATGCGGCTGGCGAACCGCTGGCTGCATCCGTGGTTTAGAGAAGCGTGACCTAGGCTCGACCGTATGCTGCGCTTCGAAAATGTCTCGGTGAGTTACCCTTCCGGAGAGTCGCTCCGCTGCATCCTCGACGATATCAGCCTGGATATCGAGCCGGGCGAATTTGTCACGCTCATCGGGCAGACCGGCTCCGGTAAGACGACCATGCTGCGCCTGGCGCTCGGACAGGAATTGCCTTCCCGCGGGCGCGTGACTATGGACGGCGCGGAGATTCGCGAACCGGACCGCCATCGCGGTTACGTCCCCCAGAAATATTCGCTTTTCCCCGACAAAACGGTTTTGGATAATGTGACCTTCGGCCTCGAAGTGCAACAGTTTTCGCTCATCGGCCGCGTCACCCCGGCGTTCTTCCGCGCGCGGCGCGGGTTCCGGCGGGAAGCCATGGCGCAACTCGTGAGCATGGGCCTTCGCCGGACGGATGCCGCCAAATATCCGGACGAACTTTCCGGCGGCATGCAGCAGCGCGTGGCGATTGCCCAGGCCCTCATCGCGCGGCCGCGCATTCTGCTGATGGATGAAGCTTTCAGCGCTCTCGACCCCAACACGCGCGCCGGCATGCAGGATCTGCTGCTGGATCTCTGGCGCGCCACCGGCACTACCATCCTGTTCGTCACTCACAACATTTCGGAGGCGGTGTATCTGGGCAGCCGTGTGATCGCCCTGTCGCGGAACTATGCGGGCGGCGACAGCGACCGCGCAGGATCGCGGGTAGTGCTCGATATGGAACTGCCCAAAGCGGATAACCGCGGCTTCAAGCACAGCGGCGAATTTTCCGGCCTGGTGAATCTGGTCGAATCCGCCATGGAGCCCGCCGGCGATGTGGGGCAGGATGGCATCCTGCGCGCCGATTGCCAATCGGCGCAAACTTGCAGGGAATAGGGAAATCGCCCCGCTACATGCGGTCCCCAACCAACTCCGCGGCGGACAGGTATCTCTGCATCACGCCCCGCTTCGCATGCGCCTTGCTGCCGCTCAAAATGTGGAAAAGTTCGTGCGCCAGCACCCGTCCCAGGGCCCGGCCATACAACAGGTCGCGCTCCCCGCCGGCAACCCCCATATGCGCCTGGCCGAGGGTTCCGCGCACCCGGTCGCATTCCACTTCGCTGAACGGAATCATGCGCCCGTCGACGCGGTACGTGAATCCCAGCGGCGCCCCGTCTTCCGGAGCCGGCGGAGCAACCGGCGTAAGTTCACACTGACCTTTGAATTTGACTACTGCGAGTTTAGGGAAGGATTCACCAGCAACGAAGCCATCCGCGGTGCGCCAATCGACACTGACGCCCGAGGCCGTGAGCAGCTTCTCGGTTTCGGCCTTCATCTCGGCTACCGACTGCGCCGAGTGTGTGGCCTCAAAATCGAGAACAACCGTCAGATCGGCTCCGCACAATACCGATAAAACGCACAACGCTGTGCCTGATGCGCAAATGACAGGGCGCATACATTGCCTCGAACGGGGAAGACAATATCCGCCATTATTATATCCACAATTTGCCTGACAATAGGAGAGTGCTAATCCTTACATTCCATAAAGTAGTTACCTTTCGACAGTACGGTCCGACGCAGTCTGCGTTAGTCGGATCACAATGCAATCAATAAGCACCCACGCCAGTCCCATGATGGCCTCCCGACGGATATCTTCCGGCTTCCTGTCGCGGCCAAACCGCGGCCGGGCCGTTTCCATTCGCTGAGCTTCACGTAGTTCAGTTGCAGTCGCGGGCGCCGCGATGTCGCGATCTATCTGTCTCTAGGGGAGGATGAACCGGCCATTCGGAAACTTGCGAATCACCAGAAAGATCCAAACGCCCAAGACCAGAAAAAAAGGTGTTGCGCTTCTGAACAGCCGAAGGGGTCCGGAGGAAGAGTCCCGGATCTCCACGTTGACCAGCTTATCCTGCATGGCCACCATGGCGTCTCTATAGTCCGAGGGCAGAACTGTTCGCTCAGCACTGCCATCCTTCAACCGGCAAATCGCCTGAGTCGCCCCGGAGTTGCCGCCCATAACGATGACGTCGGCGATTTGCCCGTTTCGTGCTTTCTCGAGGAACTCAGAATAGGTCAACGTGTTTGAAGAGCGCTGGCTCGTCGTCGCCATCCACAAAACGCCGGCTACGCAAGTCAGCACGGCGCAAATAATCGCAGTCTTCGCGTTCGAATTCATAAGATGTTCATCCTTTCTTCGCGGTTTGCCACACCTGATACGCAATCAACAGAATCAACAACAGAGTGACCACGACAGCGGCGACACCCTGGACGGCTCGCATGCCGGCTTCCGGACTCCCGGGTGGCCCACCTGACTGCTTTAGCCAATCCGCCGGTACCTTGGCTCCCTGGAGCCGATCGGTCGCTGGCGGAAACAACATCCGCACAGCGCAAGACAATAGTAAGCCTATGGCGCATCCGTAAAGCATGATCCAGGTCGGAACCGCCAAAGTCGGGTTACCGATCCGGAACATGCCTTGCGATGCGAGCGCTAATCCAACCCCTAGCAGGGGCCCTCGGGCCAGGTCTAACGGCGATCGCGGCCCAGGCTTCGCATAAGCGTCCTCCAGGGTCAAGCCCAACATGGCCATCGCCGCGGGAATCGCGAGCCGCGGAAGTCCCCATGGCTCACTCAGAAAGGCTCTATCGTTGAGCCAAGCCGCGCCCAAGAACGACGCGTACCAGGCGAGGGCTTGCATCAGGAGCACTTGCGGGTCCGCGGTACGACGTATTCTGCTGACGATCACCAACGGGATCGTGCGCGATGCGTCCAAGCCGTATTGGCCCGGGGAAATGTACCGCTCGTGCAGATCGCCAAGCGCCTCCTCGCGGCATGCAGGCGGGATGAAAACGGCGACGATCGCCTCCGCGGTTTTTGACGGGCCGGAATGCATCAGCCTGCCTCTTTCCCCCACCGCTTTCCTCATTCTTTGGCCCACTCCTTGCCCCAAACCTCCGCGATAACCTCCCAGATACGTTTTGCGGTGACCGCCGATTCCTGCAATGCGCGCTCGCCGAGAGCTTCCAGCCGATAGCAGCGTTTGGCGCGTCCGCCGCGCTCGGGCGTGGGATCCGACATCCAGGACGCGACCAGGCCTTTGTCCTCCACCCGGTCGAGTGTGACGTAAACTGCCCCGAGGGAGACTGCCTTGGGCCGGGCCAGTTCCTGCACCTTGGAATGAATCGTTACCCCATAGGCATCTTCGCGCAAGCTCAGAATGGCGGTAAGCACCAACTGCTCGAATTGACCCAGTGAATCAAGTTTAGCCATTTGTCCAACATTGTAAGGCAAATCGGAAATGAAGTCAATAGGCATGCGTTCTTTGCGGTCTTTGCGGTCGCTTGGCGTCTTTGCGTGACATCTGAGGCGCTTGCCAACCGCCCCAATTCCGCCCACAATAGAACGTGTACCTCTCTCTGAACCCAACCGTGGTCGCCGGCCGCGTACCTTGGCCCGATTTCGCCCGCTTGGCCGCCAAGGTCGGCTATCCCGGCGTCGACGTGGATCTCGCGGCAGCCATGAAAGCCGGCCTGCCCGCCACCAACAATTTGTTGGAAGAATTGAAGATCAAACCGGCCGCGGTGAATCTCCCCGTGGAGTTTCGCAACGACGACGGCGCATTCGGTAAAGACCTGGAAAAGCTGGGCGATGCGGCGGCCTTTTCCGCGGCCATCGGCTGCCCGCGCATGATCACCTGGATCATGCCTTCCAGCAAAACGCCCAAAGCCGAGCTGCGCGCACTGTATCTGCGGCGCTTCCGGGCGTGCGCGGACGTGTTGGCGCGCTCCCACGTCCGGCTGGGGCTGGAGTTTCTGGGACCGCTGCACCTGCGCCGGATGTATCCCAACGAGTTCATCTGGCGCATGCCCGAGATGCTGGCGTTCGCGCGCGAATGCGGCTCGAATGTGGGTCTGCTTTTAGACACGTGGCACTGGCACCACGCCGGCGCGACCACGGAAGACATCGTGAAAGCCGGCAAGGACGGCATCGTCCACGTGCACTTCAACGACGCACCCAAGCTGCCGCCCGATCAGATCCGCGACAACGAGCGGCTGATGCCGGGCGAGGGCGTCATCAACCTGAACGCATTCCTGATGGCGCTTCACGAAATCGGCTACCAGGATGCGCTCAGCGTGGAAGTCTTCGGCCGCGGCTTGAAGGACATGACTCCCGAGGCGGGCGCGCGGCTAGGCCTCGAAACGTCGCTCGCCGTAATGCGGAAGGCCGGCGTCGCTTAAAGAAGCGCTTGAGAAAATGCTTGAGAATCTGCTGACCGAACAGGTCAACCCCGCGTCGGAAGGCATCGACGCGCTACCCACCGCGCGCATCCTCGAAATCATGAACGCCGAGGACCGCCAGGTGGCCGGCGCCGTGGCGCGCGAGCTTCCGGCCATCGCGCGCGCGGTTGAAGCCATCGTCGAGGCCATGCAGGGCGGCGGACGCTTGTTCTACATCGGGGCGGGCACCAGCGGACGGCTGGGAGTGCTGGATGCCGCCGAATGCCCGCCTACTTTTGGCGCCCATGCCGAATTGGTGCAAGGCATCATGGCGGGCGGCGAGCAGGCGCTGGCGCGCGCCACGGAGACCACTGAGGACGATCCGGCTATCGGCGCGCGCGACCTGCGCGCACGCGGCTTCACCGCGCGCGACGTGCTGGTGGGGATCGCCGCCAGCGGCCGCACGCCGTACGTGCTGGGGGCGATTCAGGAAGCCCGGCGCCTGGGGGCAGTCACGGCGGGCGTCAGTTGTACGCCCGATTCGGAGTTGGCACGCGCCGTGCATATTGCGATCACGGCGTTGACCGGCCCGGAGATCGTGGCCGGCTCCACGCGCATGAAAGCGGGCACAGCGACTAAGCTGGTGCTGAACATGCTCAGCACTGCGGCGTTTATCCGGCTCGGATATGTGTATGGCAACTTGATGGTGAACGTGCAACCGAAGAATAGCAAGCTGGCCGATCGTGCGCGGCGCATCGTAGCCCAAGCCGCGGGCGTAACTTACGATGCAGCCGCGGAGCTGCTGGCGCTCGCCAACAACAGCGTCCGCACAGCCATAGTCATGGCCAAGAAGAACGTAGATCGCGAAACCGCCGAAAGCTTGCTAGCCGCCGCCGGAGGGCGCATCTCGGAGGCACTCCATGGATAAATTCGTAATCAAAGGCGGCCCTCGTTTGCAGGGCGAGATCCCCATTAACGGATCGAAGAACTCGGCGCTGCCGGCTCTGGCGGCGGCCTTGCTGACCGATGAACCAGTCACACTGCGGCGCATCCCCCGCGTGCGCGATATCCGCACCATGCAGCGGCTGCTCGTCGATATCGGCAGCCAGGCCGAAGTCGACGGCGAAACCATCCGCCTGCATACGCCGCGCATCGTTTCATCGGAAGCCCCGTATGAGCTGGTGAAGACCATGCGCGCCTCCAGCCTGGTGCTGGGCCCGTTGGTCGCCCGCACCGGTCGCGCGCGCGTCTCCCTGCCCGGCGGATGCGCTATCGGCGCGCGTCCCATCAACCTGCACTTGCACGGCCTGGAGCAGTTAGGCGCGCGCATCCAACAGTCCCACGGATATATCGAAGCGGAAGCGCCGGAAGGGTTGCGCGGCGCCGCCATCCACTTCGACCGCATCACCGTCACCGGCACCGAAGATCTGATCATGGCCGCCGTGCTGGCGCGCGGCGAGACCATGCTGCGCAATGCCGCGCGCGAGCCGGAGGTCGCCGACCTTTGCGCGCTGCTGGTGAAGATGGGCGCGCAAATCGAGGGCGCCGGCACTTCCACCATTCACATACGCGGCGTCGAAAAGCTGCACGGCGCGGATCACACCATCATCAGCGACCGCATCGAGGCGGGCACCTTCCTGATCGCCGGAGCCATTACCGGCGGCGATCTGAAGATCGTGAACTGCGTGCCCGAACACCTGGGCGCGCTGGTGGCCAAGCTGCTGCAGGCCGGCGCGGAAGTCACCCAGACCGATGCGTCCTCCGTGCAGGTTTGCGCGCCGAAGCGGCTGCGATCCGTGGATGTGACCACCGAAGAATATCCAGGATTTGCAACCGATCTGCAAGCGCAGTACATGGCCCTGATGACGCAGGCGCAGGGTATCGCCATCGTGGTCGAGACCATCTTCGAGAACCGCTTCATGCATGCGCAGGAATTGGCCCGCATGGGCGCGAATATCCGGCTGGAAGGCCGCCAGGCAATCGTGGCGGGGCCATCGGAGCTGAGCGGCGCGGGCGTGATCGCTTCGGATTTGCGCGCCAGCGCGTCGCTGGTTTTGGCGGCGCTGGCGGCGCGCGGCGAGACGGTCATCGACCGCGTCTACCACATCGACCGCGGCTATGAGAAAATCGAGGCGAAACTGGCGCGGGCGGGCGCGCAAATCAGGAGGGTAGAGTAAGCATGGTTCACAGTGAGGCGTTCCTGGCAATCGTCAACGATGCGAAATCGCGCGTGCAGCAGATCGATATCGAAGGTTACAAGAAACTGCGCGCCGCGGGCGAACCGCACGTGCTGGTGGATGTGCGGGAGGATAACGAATGGGCCGCCGGGCACGCCGCCGGCGCGGTGCACCTGGGGAAGGGAATTATCGAGCGCGATATCGAGGCCAAGGTGCCGGATAAAGGTACCCGCCTGGTGCTCTACTGCGGCGGCGGCTACCGCTCCGCGCTGGCCGCGGACAACCTGCAAAAGATGGGCTATACCGACGCCATTTCGCTCGATGGCGGATGGAAAGCTTGGCAGCAAGCCGGCTTGCCGGTCGCGTAGCGCACTAGCTCCTGGACGCGCGGCGCACCGTGCGCGCCGTGAAGATCGCCAGTTCGCGGAACATCTCCTCGGCGCCGGCCTCGCGTTGCGCCTGCGGCAACGACAGATGCGCTTGCACGCGGCGGCGCATCTCCGCGAGGTCGATGGGATCGGCGGCGTCACGCAGTTGCTCGAACAAGAGTCGATGCGCGCCTTTGCGCTCCATCACTTCCAGGCCGTCCAGAATCTGGCGATGGCAGGTGCCTTCCCAGATGGTCAGCACCATGGCTTCGCGGAACCAGCGCTCCACCGGAAACTCCGCCAGCACGCCCAGCGCGCCGTGTACTTCCATGGCCCAGCGCGCGATCTGCGGCGCGATATCCGAGGTCCAGTATTTGGCCAGGTGGGCGACCAGGCGGAACAGGTGATAGCGGTCCGAATAAGGTGGTTTTTCACGCCACACTTCGTTCAGCCGTACGACGCTTTCCCAGCCTAAGGCGAAGCTGTCCTGCAGGGTTTCGATGCGTTCGTCGAACTGTTTGCGCATCAGCGGATGATCGAAGATCGGCTTGCCGAAGGCGATGCGCTGCTGCGCGAAATGGGCCGATTCGGCCAGGGCGCGTTGCGCGATAGCCACGCTGCCGAGCGCGTTGGTGGCGCGCGAGAGGTTCAGCACTTCCAGAATCAGATGCACGCCGTGATCTGCCGATCCCAGCAGCCAGGCTTCGCTGGCGCGCAATTCGATTTCGCCCGTAGGCACGGAGCGGGTGGCGACCTTGTCCTTCAGGCGGCGGATGGTGTAGTTCAACTCGCCGTTTTCGCGACGCTTCGGCAGCAGGAACAGGGCCAAGCCGCGGACGTTCGGCGGCGCGCCTTCGGGCCGCGCGGCCACCACGGCCAATTCCGCGCCAGCATTGCTGGCGAAGTATTTGTCGCCGGTGAGCAGCCAGCGGTCTCCAGCAAGACGCGCGACGGTCTCCACGTTCGCGCCCAGATCGGAGCCGCCTTTGATCTCGGTCATCCAGGTGGCGCCCTGCCAGACGGTGTCGTCCCTGCGCAGGAGCGCGGGCAGGAAGCGCGCCTTCAACTCTTCGCTGCCGTGCCGGTCGAGCGCCACGGCGGTGGCCAGCGATACGACATAGGGACAGGTCAAGCCCGGATCGTAGAAGCAGGTGATGTAGTCGAGCAGCGCGCTGGCGGAAAGCGACTGGTCCTCAAAGGCGCGCCACACCGCGCCGGCTTTGTATCCCTGGCGCAGGCTACGCCAGTATTCGGGCGCGAACAGGATTTCGTCCACGCGCCGTCCGCCGCGGTCGAACATGCGCAGCCAGGGCGTGCCGGTGCGATCTGTGGCGTCCGAAATGTGACGGCCTTCGGCTTCCCACCAGGATTCATATTCACGCAGCGCGCGCTCGTGGGGCAACGCCCCGAGCATGTGTCGCAGGAAGCCGACCGGAGAGCGGAGGACTGCGAGTTCCATGATTAGACTCACTATGGCACAGGCGGGGGCGACGCTGCGATCAGAGTTGCTATGCTGCTGTGTTGATCGATAACATCAAGCTCCTGTTGCGCGTGTTCGGGCAGCCCGCGGCGGCGATCAGCGCGATCCTGGATCAGGGCAGCCTGCTCTTCGCCAGCCTGGCGGTGCTGGCCGTTACCTTGCTTTATAAATCCGGATTGGCGGTCAGTTTCTACATGCCGCTGCTGGTGCTGGCGGTGGCCTATGTTCCGGGTGTGTTGCTGCTCAGCGGGCTGCTGGCTCGCTTGGGAGGCGGACTGGGCAGCGTCTTCCAGCGCGACTATTCGCCGCTGCTGACCTGCACCGCGATGGCGTGGTCCGCTGCGAACCTGCCGGTGGCGCTGGCGGGGTGGACGCTTCCGTTGCCGGTGTTCCTGATTCTCATCGGCGCGGCGCAACTCTATTTTCTGGTCCTTATGTTTTTCGTGGTGCGCACGGTTTTCGGGACCGAAAACGGGATCGCGGCGGCGGTGGTTTGTCTGTCGTGGATTCCGGTGGTGGCAGCTTCTTTCTTGTGGGGACCTTTGCATTTTCTGTTGGGATGGCTGGCGTCGCCTTTCTTCCTGTTCTTCGCGTATTACTATCTGGGCAGCGAGATCGGCAACCTGGGCGCGGGCCTGCGCAGCGGCCAGAACTTCCGCCGAATGCTGAACGCGGCGGCGTTGAACCCGCACGATGGCGAAGCGCAATATCAGCTCGGACTGATCTACCAGCAGCGGCGCCAGTACACGGAAGCGATTCAGCGGTTCCGGAACGCGGTGGCTATCGATCCAGGCGAGACCGACGCGCATTTCCAGTTGGGGCGTATCGCGCGCGAGCAGGGCCGCCTCAAGGATGCCCTGGAGCACTTTCAGGCGGTGATGGACCAGAACGACAAGCACAGCCAGAACGAGATCCTGCGCGAGCTGGGCGCGGTGTATCTGGCGGCGCGGCAGTACGACCATGCGCACCGGTTTCTGACGGAATACCTTGAGCGGCGGCCATACGATCCGGAGGGACTATACTATCTGGGACAGGCGCTGGAAGGACTGGGCAGGGCAGGGGAGGCGCGCGACGCGTATGCGCGGGCGGCGGACGCGGTGAGGACCGCGCCGCGCTTCCGCAGGCGCTTCATCGCCAAGTGGAGCCGGCTGGCGCAGAGGCAGATTCGGAAGCTGTAAGCAGCCTTTCTCGCCAAGACGCAAAGGAACCGCCAAGGCCGCCAAGAAAGCAAACACAAAATTCTTTATCCCACTCGCAGGGCGTGCGACGGATCGATGCGAGCGGCCCGCCGCGCTGGAATGTAACTGGCGGCCAGCGCCACCACGACCCACAGTAAAGCTATCCCTATGTAAGTCGCGGGATCGGCCGGGCTGATGTGGAATAGCAGCCCGCGCATAATCCGGGTCAGCACCAGCGCGCCGCCGATGCCGAGGGCGCTGCCTATCAGGGCGAGGGTCAGGCCTTGTCCCAACATGAGCCGCATGATATCGCGGTTCTGCGCACCCAATGCCCGCCGGATGCCCAGCTCATGGGTGCGCTGCACGCCGGAAAACGCGATCGCCCCGTAGATGCCGACCGTAGCCAGCAGCAGCGCGACCGCCGCGAACAAGCCCAGCAGCAGCATGGTCAGGCGGCGGCTGCCCATGGAGGCCTCGACGATCTGATCCATGGTCGCGATATTCGAAATGGGCTGATCGCGATCCACCGCCAGCACCTGGCTGCGGATGGCCGGGGCCAGCCGCAAGGGATCCGATCCGGTGCGGGCAACCAGATAAGCCGTCCGCGAACTGTGCATCCGCGGAGTCACATAGAACTCCGGCGTGACGTCCGCGGCCAGCCCTCCTTCGCGCACATTGCCCGCGATGCCGACGATCCGCAGCCAACCGGATCTGTCCATGCCTTCGCGCATGACTTGACCGACTAAGTTGTCTCCACCTGGCACGAACAAGCGAGCGAAGCTTTCGTTGACGATCGCGACGGCCGGCGCGTCAAGGCGGCTATCGCGCTCGTCGAACTCGCGGCCCTGCCGCATGGGAATCCCGAGTAAGTGGAAGTATCCGGGGGTGACGCTCTGGATTTGACACATGGGCCACTTGGTCACATCGCCTTCGGGCTGTACGCCAACCTGTACATTGGTCCGCAGCGCCACCGATTGCGGGAGCGCCAGCGCCAGGGCCGCGCCACGCACGCCGGGAAGCGTATTGGTGCGCCGCAAGACTTCGTCGAAGAAGGCCAGGATTTTCGAGTTCGTATCATAGCGCGCGGGCGAGAGCGCGATGCGCGCGGTGAACAGATTCGCCGGTTGCAATCCGGGATTGACGTTGCGGAGGTTGGCCACGCTCTCGATCAGGAGCGCCGCGCCGATCAGCAGCACGATGGAAAGAGCGATCTGGCCGATTACCAGCAGGCTGCGGCTGTTGGAGATGGCGCGACCGGTCCGGCCGGCCGTTGCCCCGCTTTCGCGCAGCAGGTTGGCGATGTTGGAACCCGGCGCTTGCAGCGCGGGGAGCAGCCCGGACAGGATTCCGGTCAGGCACGATATCGCCACGCTGAAGGCCAGCACGGCGCCATCCAACCGGATCTCGCCCGCGCGCGGGACGGTAAACGCGGGCAGGCGGGTGATAGCGGCCAGCGCCCACTTCGCCAACACCATCCCCAGCAAGCCGCCCGCAGCGGCCAGCACCAGGCTTTCGGCCAGCGATTGCGCGATCAGGCGGGTGCGTGCGGCTCCGATGGCTGCGCGTACGGCGAATTCACGCGCGCGCCAGGCGCTCCTGGTCAACAACAGGCTGGCCACGTTCGCGCAGGCGATCAACAGGACGAAGCCCACTGCGCCGAAGAGCATCCAGAGGATGGGGCGCACATCCGCCACGAGCGTTTCCTTCAGTGGGATCAGGCGGAGCGTCGCACCGGGGCGGCCATCCAGGCTCTCGGGGTTGGCCGTGACGTATTGCCGGTTCAGTACGTCGGCTTCGGCGCGCGCCTGTTCCAGTGCGGTCCCGGGGCGCAGGCGCGCGACGCCTTTCAGCGTGGAGACGAACGGCCAGAAGTGCGACGGCAAAACGGACGTTTCCGACGGCCTGGTGACCCAGACGTCGAGCTCCGGAATCGGAAACTCGAAGCCAGCGGGCAGGACGCCGACGATGGTATATGGCACGGCGTTGAGGATGGCCGTCTTTCCCGCCAGCTTGGGATCCGCGGCGAAGCGGCGCTTCCACAAGCGGGAGCTGATCATGGCGACGGGCGGACCGCCGGGCGTGTCCTCTTCGGGAATGAAGGCGCGTCCCAGGGCCGGGCGCACGCCCAGGACATCCAGGAAATTGGCCGAGACGCGCGCGCCTTTGAGCATCTCCGGATCGCCGGCGCCGGAGAGCGCCATATCTTCAGTGAAGCGCGAGAAAACGCCGAAGCCCGCGAAGGACCGAACAGTCTTGCGCATCTCTTCATAGCGGCGCGGAGTGAATGCGCCGCCTGGCGTGTTGAACCGCGGATTGTCGACGGACACCTGCACGAGCCGGTCCGGGTCGGTGTAGGGGAGGGGCTTCAGCAGCACGGCGCGGATCACGGAGAACATGGCCGCATTGCCTCCGATGCCGAGCGCCAGGACGATGGCGGCCGTGGCGGCGAAGGCCGGATTCTTGCGCGCGGTGCGCAGGGCGTAGCGGATGTCCAGCCAGACGTTGTCGATGAATCTTGCGCTGTTCATAGCGTGGACTTCCTCATCTCTGTGGCGCGCGAACTCCGCATGCCGTGGATTTGCGTTTGATCGCATGGCTTCCAGATAGTCTACTGCTTTTTCGGTGGACAGAGTTTGGCACGGCGATTCCGCCGGTCCCGCAGGGTCGACGAGTGAAGAGATTTTCGGAAGAGAGCGGTGGCCATAGATATCATTTTTGGACGAACGAAGCCAATAAGGCGCTTCCTTACTTGCAGTTGCAAAAATGGCGAAACCAATTCGGGCGCCGTGGTTCGCGCTATATTGGTAGCGTCGTGACCACCGAAGAACGCTTCGAACGTATCGAACGTGTCACCGCTGGCCTCGCTGCGGAACGCCGCAAATACCGCGAGGAATTCCGCAGCTTGTGGCGCGACACGCAACGACACATCGACGAAGTCGCCGTGAACTTGAGCAAGCTGACCGTCCAGGTCGCGGAGATGGACGGCCGCCTTAGCGCGCGGATAGAAGCCTGGGGCGAAGAGTCCCGCGCAGCGGACCGGCGGCTGAGCGAACGCATCGAGTCGCTGGTATCGGCCATGGGCGAGTTCGTAGCCAGCCAAACCCGCAAGCAGTCCTAAGACTTCCACGCCGCGTGGCCAAGCCCGCATTGGTCCGAGATGGGTGAGCGCTTCGGCCGAATCAATACGGGCGGATTGGCCGGGCGGGTGTCACCTGATGCGAAGCGCCGATTTTTGATTCTGTGTAACATTCCGTAACATTGCGTTGCATTGTGTTAAGCCAGGCTGGCCGGGAATTTTTGGATGAAGGGGCACTTCACATGCGTGCTGGCAGCCCCGGCAGGGACGCCGACCGCTTCCTCCCTTTACTTCAGGGTAGCATTGAAGTGGGTAGCGGCCGGGTACCGACGGCCGACGAACGGGTTGCAGGTTAATGAAAATGGGGAAGATTGGAATATTCTGCTGACGTGTGATCAGGCAACCTGGCAAGCAAGCCAGTTCGAAATTCTCAAGTTCTCCCATTTGTCGCTGCACGGACTGCGAAGGTGTCGGCCGATACTATCATCCACTTGATTTTTTACCCCACTTCTGGCGTAATGGCAAAATAACGCGAACGTGAGGGACGAACCCATCCCGGTTTCCTCTATCCAACTGTTCACTAATGCGTGTTTTGCCAGCTCGGAGATAAAATATGAAAGCAGTTGTTGTCCACCAATATGGCGGTCCGGAAGTACTGAAGTTTGAGGATTATCCCGATCCAGTGGCCGGTCCGGGCGAGGTGCTGGTGCGGGTCGCCGCCGCGAGCGTGAATCCGATCGACTACAAGCGGCGTGCTGGATTAACGAAGGATTTTTATCCCATCAAGTTCCCGGGTCTTATAGGGGTCGATATGGCGGGGACTGTGGTCAAGATTGGGCCGGGAGTGGAAGGCTTTTCCGTCGGCGACCAGGTGTTCGCTATGGCGGACGATACTTACGCCGAACTTTGTGTCGTGAAGGCAGCGGTCTTGGCGAAGGTCCCCAAGGGGCTCGATTTGATCCAGGCGGCGGCGCTGCCGCTGGTGACGACGACCGGCAACCAGCTCCTTTCCGCTACGGGAATCAAAGCGGGCCAGACGGTTCTGGTCGTAGGTGCTGTAGGAAATGTCGGGCGTTCGGCGGTATTCACTGCGAAGGAACGCGGGGCAACTGTGATCGCGGGGGTTTTGAAGAGGCAGATGGATGAGGCGAAGACTGTAGGCGCGGATCAGGCGGCCGTAACCGATGACGACACCGCGATTGCGAATCTTCCTCCGCTCGATGCGGTTGCGGATACGGTTGGCGGAAGAACCGCCGAGAAGCTGATCGCCAAGGTCAAGCCGGGAGGAGTGTATGCTTCGGTTGTCGGGGCACCGCAGAACGCCGCGAAGTACCCATCTGTAAAGGTGGCGCCAGTATTCTCGAAATTCGACAGGAAAACGCTCCAGTTCATGGCGGAAGCGGTGCGAGATGGCAAGCTAGTAATCCCGATTGGCCAGAAACTGCCACTCAGTGAAGCGGCCGAGGCTCATGCAGCGGCAGAAAAGGGTGGCATCGGGAAAATCTTGCTGGTGGCTTAAACTCGTTGCTGGACCATGCGAGGTCTAAAGGGAAAATCGAAAATGAAGAAAGATCAGCGCGGATTTAATCTCGCTTCGAAACCAAGCGGCGACGGGTGTGTGGAATGCCTGGCGTCGCCGAAAGGTTGGTGGTTTCATCTCCGCCGGTGTGCGGAGTGTGGGCACATCGGATGCTGTGATAGTTCTCCCAGTCAGCATGCATCGAAGCATTGCGGCGGCAACAGGGCATCCGATCATAACCAGCTTTGAGCCGGGTGAGCACTGGTTCTTCGATTACGAGAAGCGGGGAATGATCAAAGGTTTGGAATTGCTTCCGCCGCACGCGCATCCCGAAAGTCAGCCCGCACCTGGACCGGCAGGAAGGGTGCCAGCCAACTGGGAATCGCTCCTAAAAACCAGCAGCCCGCTGTAGTGTACAGATGAAACGCTCCCTTTAGACCGCGCGGAAGCTCGCTGACCGATATTCGGACTATGAAGTCGTATATCGATGACGCCGCCGCGCGGCGACGACTTCAGACGGTGGTTTTGGCGGCGTTCTCGGGCATCGCCGGGTTTCTGGCGCTGGCCGGGCTTTACGGAAAGCTATCGTACACGGTCACGCAACGCCGCGCGGAGATCGGCGTTCGGATGGCACTGGGAGCTTCCCGCGGCGCAGCGGTTTGGATGGTTGTCCGTTATGGCGTGACGCTCGCGGCATGCGGACTTGGAATGGGCCTTGCCCTGGCATCCGGGCTTACGCAGGTTATGGCAAGCTTGCTCTATGGTGTGCGCGCCGCCGATCCCATCACCTTCATTGCCGTGCCCGTGTTCATTCTGCTTGTGGCGGTCATCGCGTGCCTGGTCCCTGCCTGGCGGGCGGCGCGAACCGACCCCGTCAGTGCATTGCGGCATCAATAGAAGATGCCGAGTTGCTCGCACTCTCAGTCGGACAAATCTGAAATTAGCCTGAGTGGGCGACCGGGGGGTCGCCCGCGGACCAGGGGGTCCGCCCCACCAGCGGATGGCACTGGATTGGCAGCGCTGGACCATCGGTACTCGCTGGCTTCCCGCGCCAAGCCTGCCCGCACAGGATTCTCCTCAATGTAGCTACGGATCTTGTCGAATTCCCGCGCATGGCGCACCAGGTGGTCGTAGCTCTCTTCCTGCCAAAAGGGGCTTCCCTTCAATGCCAATATGTTGTTGGCTCGCTTGGCGGTGATGCCTTTCAACGATTTCGTCAGTATGGGCAACGGTACCGCCGGAGCGGCCAGAAGATGAACGTGGTTTGGCATGACCACGTAGGCATGTAAGACGTAGTGCCTGAGTATGCCGGCGTTGTGGTGGATGGCTTCTACGAGCATGTCTGCGAGGGCCGGTTGGCGGAGGTAGAACGGACCGGTGCGGGCTTCGTCCAGCAGTCGATCCATCGCGACGAAGGCTTGGCCGGAGGTGAGGGAGTTGGTTGGGAAGGCTCGATTTGGCGGCAGACTATCGTGGAGACGCCAGGTGAGGAAGACGGCGTGGCCGGGCTCATAGATATGCGGAAGTCGTCTGCGGTAGGACGGCATAAGAAAGCAGTTGCGGAAAGGCTTTGGAATTCTCACCGAAGTTGAGCCGACCAGGGGGTCGGCTGCGGACCAGGGGGTCCGCCCCACTTAGCACTTCATCTGTTAGCAGCAGCAGTTCAGCTTGGGTGGCAGCAGTTCAGCTTGGGTGGCAGCAGTTCAGCTTGGGTGGCAGCAGTTCAGCTTGGGTGGCAGCAGTTCAGCTTGGGTGGCAGCAGTTCAGCTTGGGTGGCAGCAGTTCAGCTTTGGTAGCAGCAGTTCAGCTACAGTAATAGGCGGCGACTTCATGGGGATGCCAGAGCTGCTCGCACGCCAATCCGCGCCGCGGATCCGCTGGTACATATGCGGGCTGCTGTTCTTCGCCACCACCATCAACTACGTCGATCGGCAGGTGCTCGGGCTGCTCAAGCCGGTGCTTGAAAAGGAGCTGGGCTGGCGCGAAGCGGACTACGCCTGGATCGTTTTCGCGTTCCAACTGGCCTATGCGCTGACGATGCCCTTCGCCGGCCGGCTGATCGACTGGGCGGGCACGCGCCTGGGCTATGCGGTGGCCGTGGCGCTGTGGAGCGTGGCGGCTATGGGGCATGCGCTGGCGCGCAGCGTGGTGGGCTTCGGAGTGGCGCGCTTCGCCCTCGGGCTGAGCGAGTCCGCGAACTTTCCGGCAGCTATCCGCACGGTGGCGGATTGGTTCCCGCAGCGGGAGCGCGCGATGGCCACCGGCATCTTCAACAGCGGCGCGAATATCGGCGCGATTCTAGCTCCGCTGGCAGTCCCGTATCTGGCGCTGCATTACGGATGGCGCTCGGCGTTCATCGCGACCGGCGCGGTGGGTTTGGTTTGGGTGCTGCTCTGGTGGTGGTCGCTGCGCGGACCGGGTATGCAGGCGGACCGGCCAACGCCCGAAGAAGAACTCGCGCGTCCGGCGCTGGGCAGCCTGCTCACCAGCCGTCCGGCTTGGGCGTTCATCCTGGGCAAGTTCCTCACGGATCCGGCGTGGTCGTTCTATTTGTTTTGGCTGCCGGGATTCTTGAATCGCGTGTATGGGTTGGATCTGGCGCATTTGGGACTGCCGATCATCGTGGTATATCAGGCGTCGGCGGTGGGATCGATCGGCGGCGGTTGGATTCCGTCCGTGCTGTTGAAGCGCGGCTGGGCGCCCGATCGCGCGCGCGCGGCGGCCATGCTGGTTTGCGCCGCGGCGGTGACACCAGTGATGTTCGTCGGCGCGGCGCGCGCCAATATGTGGGTGGCGGTGGCGCTGGTCGGCTTGGCCACGGCCGCGCATCAAGGGTGGTCGGCGAATTTATTTACGCTGGCTTCGGATTTATTTCCGCGCGGCGCGGTGGGATC
>Ga0302324_100000354_pt1 | contig 124032 bp, 105 predicted proteins | sample Palsa_T0_1_FD_201949 | JGI IMG/M metagenome (GOLD analysis project Ga0302324, IMG submission 201949) | Peat permafrost microbial communities from Stordalen Mire near Abisko, Sweden - Palsa_T0_1 | ecosystem: Environmental > Terrestrial > Soil > Palsa > Peat permafrost | place: Sweden: Abisko... | reverse complement strand
GTGGCTAGGCGCGGGCGGGCGCAGTGTACTTCGACGTACATAAGCCCGCCCGCAACGACGCCACGGGTCAATGCGGGACTTCCCTAGCTTTCCAAGTGGGGGAGAGGGCGGCGTAGAGTGCCATATCCCGAAAGCGTTGATGCAACAGGTACGCCTGATGCAAGATGCCTTCGAGGCGGTAGCCGAGCCGCTCCGGGATCGCCCGGCTCTTGTGGTTTTCGACGACGCACCGAATCTCCAGACGGTGCAGCGCGAGCCCGGTGAAGGCGTACCGGGTGAGCGCTTCACAGGCGCGCGTCATCAGCCCCTGGCCGCGAGCCTCCGGCGCGAGCCAGTAGCCGATCTGCCCATTGCGGCTCACCCAGTCGACGTCGTACAGGCCGATGGCGCCGGCAATCGTCCCGTGGCGCCGCAAGGCGTAGTCGAAACCCACCTGTTGTTCGAACTGCGACTCCGCAAAGTGCGCGTAGCGCCGCGCGTCCTGGACCGTTCTGGTGGCGTCGATCCAGCTTATCCATTCGTGCAGCGCCGCACGGTTACGATCGACGACGGCAAACATCTCCGGCGCATCCGATGGATTGCGGGGCACGAGCCGGAGTTCGTCGTCGACCACGAGGGTGCGCGTTGCAACGGTCATTGCACGACGCCCTCGCGTCCGAGCATCTCGGCGTAAATGCGTCGCACGCTTTCCAGGGTGTCGATCTCGTCGGGACGCTTGTCGGGCCGCAGGCGGACGATGCGCGGGAAACGCAGCGCGAAGCCGCTGGCGTGAAGCGTGCTTGGCGCGACCACGTCGAAAGCGACCTCGATGACGACGCTTGGTTCGACCGCGAGCGCATGGGCGCCGAGCGGGCCGCGCTGATGCTCGAGAAACCACCCCGTCATCTGCAGGATCTCGGCGTCGGTCAGGCCGGAATACGCCTTGCCGATGGGGAGCAACTCGTCGCTGTCGGCGGCCGCGCGTACCGCGAACGTGTAGTCGGAAAGCACCTTATTCCGTTTGCCGTGGCCCCACTCGACGCCCACGACGACGACGTCGAGGGTCGTCAGTTCGCGCTTGAGCTTGAGCCACCACTTGCCGCGCCGCCCCGGAAGATAGGGTGCATCGGCGCGTTTGAGCATGAGCCCTTCGTTGCCGCGCTCGCGGGCCGCCTCGTAAAGGGCCGCAAGGCGCGCCGGCGACGCCGCGACCTCGAGCTCGAGCCAGGGGGATACGATCGCGTGGTCATTTTCGCGAACGCGCTCGACCAGCTCGGCGCGCCGTTCGGTCAGCGTGCGCTCGAGCAGGAAGTGCTGGTTCGCAGCGATAGCGTCGAACGCGACAAACGCAGCCGGAGTCTGAGCGAGGAGCTGGGCGCTCGGGTCGACGCGTTGCAAGCGCGTCTGCAGATAGCGGAACGGCAGAACGCGCCCGTCGCGCCGCGCGACGATCTCACCGTCGAGGATCAGATCGCCATCGGAGCCGGCGAGCGCGGAGGCCACCTCTGGAAAGGCTCTGGAGATCTCGCTGAACGTTCGCGTGAAGAGCCGCACGGAGCTGCCGGTCTTATGGGCCTGAACGCGAATGCCGTCGTACTTGTCTTCGACGATCCATTTCCGATCGCCAAGCTCTCGGTACGACGAACCGAACGCGATCGGTGAAGCGAGCATGAAGCCGATCGGACGGCCGTAGTGAAGCTCGATCTGCTCGAGCGCGCCATTGCGTGCGGCAACGGCAACGGCGCCGACGTCGCCGGCCGCCATCGCGGCGCGGCGCACGCCGGCCACGTCGCGCTCGAAGGCGCCGGCGATCGCCTCGAGGACCAATCCTTCGCGCAAGCCGATGCGCAACTCGCCGGTAAGGATCTTGACAGCGTACGCGGCCTCGCGCTCCTCGCGGCACGAGCGCAAGATGCGTTCGCAAAGCAACTCGCGTTGCTTACCGGCACTTCTGCCGCTGGCTGAGGCGACCTCGTCGAGAAGCTGCGCAAAGGACGCGGGCGTCAGCGGCGCGTCAAACAAGCTGGGAGCGTTCGGCCCCCGAACGAAGCGTCCCAAGGCATCCCCCAAGTCGCCGGTTTCGCGATACGCAAGCGAAAGGGCTGCCTGATCGATGCCCCAAACCCTGCGAGCGGCGGAAGCGAGCGTCCGGCCGCCGATGGCAAGTTTGCGCGTGTCGCTGGCGGGAAGAGGGTATCCGGAGCAGAAGCGCGCCGCCGCCGCCAGATCCTCCTCGTCCAGCGAACTTAAATAGCAACCCAGGCGTTCAACCTTCACGGACTTCGCGGTAGTCGCCGCGACGGCGTCGCAAGCCCTTGCAAATCCGATCATCCCGACAGCGTCCGCAAGCGATCCCATTACCGAAGATCCATCCGAAGCAAAGCGAGGAATGATGAGCAATTGTCTTTCATGGATTAAAATCGTGCGCCTCGGCGCCGCCCTGGCGCTTCTTCTCGGCGTTATGCCCGCACTCCAGGCGCCTGCGCAGACGCCTGTTCCGGCGAGTGACGTCAAGAACAAGCCGACTCCCGCCTTCCAGGCGCTCGAAAAGGCCTGGGACGGCGTCACCAACTACGAAGACACGATCGTCGTGCACGAGACCACCAACGACGGAAAGCAGTCGCAGGATCGAACGTACGACTACAAGTTCGTCAAGCCGACCTACGCGCTGATCACGATCACGGACGGCCCGGGCAAGGGCGGCGGCGCGGCGTGGCACGGCGGCGACAAGGTCAAAGGGCACCAGGGAGGCTTGCTTTCGCATCTCAAGCTGATCATACCGATCAACGATCCCCGCGCGGTTTCCCTGCGCGGCGACACCTTGGTCGTGGCCTCGTTCCAGTGGGAGATCAACCACTTCTTAACGGAGCCCGGCACGATGAGCGAAGCGCCGGGACCGGCGATCGACGGCAAAGCGACCACCGCGGTGTCGCTCGCAATCGGCGATCCGGCGAGCAACGATGGGGTCACCAAGGATGTGCTGTACGTCGACAACTCGACGCACCTGCCCGATCGGCGCGAGCAGTACGTCGGTGCGACGGTGGTTAAGACCGAAACCTTTAAAGATGTGAAGTTGAATCCAGGGCTAACCCCCACCGACATCGACATCGTCTGATTTCGGGCTGTCTCTTCCGCCCGGGCTTTGTCGCGGGGGGCCTTGCGATCGATCGAGATCGCGGCGGCCCCCCGCTTCGCGCCCGGACGAAAGAGACAGCCCGAAATCGGCGTGGGGTGGTCGTTTTGCTCCGAGCGCGGCCCTCCGCTTCGCGTTCGGGGGGTTACTGCGAAGGGGCGGAGTGCAGCGGCCCTCCGCTTCCCGTTCGGGGGATTGTTGCGAGTGGGCCTGGGGAAGTGGGGCTAGGCTGGGTGTTGGGGGGGTGGCGAATGGGGCGGGGATGATTACTGCGTTTATTATGCTTACGGTGGCGCCGGGGATGGTGAAGCCGCTGGCGGAGAGGTTGCTCGAGGTTGGGGGTGTTACGGAGGTTTATAGTGTGGCGGGGCCTTTTGATTTGGTGGCGATCGTGCGGGTGAAAGAGCACGAGATGCTGGCGGATCTGGTCACCGAACGAATTGCGAACTTGGAAGGTGTGGTGCGGACCGAGACCCTGACGGCGTTTCGCGCCTACTCGAAGCGCGATTTGGGCTTGATGTGGGACATCGGGGAGTAGCTGCCTTCAGACATTTTTCAGGCTAACCTCATAGGCTCTCGGGGTATCTCGCCCCGTGCTTTGCCATTGAGGAGAGCTTTCTATGTTAAGAGCAACTGTTGCGCGAACGCTGACGGCCGTTGGAGCCGCGGGGTTCCTTGTCGCGACCTTTGGCGCAGCGAACGCGTCACCCCGGCCCGCGCCGCCCGCAGCGGCGAACGTGCACCCGGAAACGTCGGTTACCAAACAACTCAACGCGATCGTCACGATCGGCTCGACCGTCGATCCGATCAACGGCGATCAAAACCCCTACGGCCTTGCGATCGCGCCGGTGACGGCGGGAGCCATTCACCAAGGCGATCTCATCATCTGCAATTTCAACGACGGCAATCCGTTCAACATTCAAGGACTCGGCACGACGATCGAAGATCTGTCGCCGGTTCCGGGGTCGTCGCCGACCAGAATTTCTCAAGATCCGCGGCTGACCGGCTGCGATGCGCTCGCTTTGGATCCGAAAGGGTTCATCTGGGCGGCGGCTCTGGATGCCAACGACAACCCGATCGTATCCCCGAGCGGCTCGCTCGTAACGAGCCTACCCGGCTTTTCGTGGGGCGGTCCCTGGGGCCAAGCCTATAGCGGAACACCGGAGCCGCGCAGAACGGGCGCCTTCTACGAGAGCAACTCGCTCGACGGCAGCATCGTGCGCATCAACCTCACCGACGCCGGCGGCATCTCGTTCACAAAGATCGTCACCGGATTCCCCGTCAACCATGGAGTCCCAGGCACGATCTTGGGGCCCTCCGGCTTAACCTACGACATGGTCCATGACGTCTTGTTCGTCGTCGACGGCATGAACAACACGGTCTATTCGCTCTTCGCTCCTGGAAAGATCGTCAAGGACGGGATTACGATCGCTCCCAACGGCAGCGTCGGCGGTCCCTCGGCGTCGGCGCTTCGCGTGGTCTTCTCGGGAGCGCCTCTCAACGCGCCGATCAGCGCGGCGCTGCTCTACAACGGCAACCTCGTGGTCGGCAATACGACAAACAATCGGCTCGTCGAAATCTCGACGCCGTACGGACGCGTTTTGCATACGGTCAACCTGGATACGGGAGCCGCGGGCGCGTTATTCGGAATCGTAGCGACCGGCACGTCGGCCGCCACGACCAAGATCTACTTCAACGACGACAACACCAACACGGTAGACGTGCTAGAGCAAAATACGTCCTCGATTCAACGGCGCTAGCGGCCGGCGCCGGCAGGCTGGACTGGCAAGTCCCCCAAAGCGACCGCGCGGCCGGCAGGTTGGCCGCGCGGTCGAGGTGGGCGAACGAACGTTCGGGAAGCTGAGGCGCAGCCTCCGTCCCGCACACGCGGTTATGGGCGGCAGCCTCTCCTAGGAGTTCCGCTGTGGCACGCATCTACGACAACCTGGCCGATACGTTCGGCAATACCCCTCTGGTCAAAATTCCACGGATCAATAAGGGCATCGCCGGGACCGTGCTCGTCAAGTTGGAGTCCTTCAACCCGGCAGGGAGCGTAAAGGACCGCATCGGCGTCTCGATGATCGAAGCTGCCGAACGCGAGGGCCGGCTGCGCCCCGACACGGTCATCATCGAACCGACCAGCGGCAACACGGGCATTGCGCTCGCGTTCGTCGCTGCAGCGAAGGGATATCCCATCATCCTGACCATGCCCGAGACGATGACGATCGAGCGTCGCAATCTGCTCAAGGCGTACGGCGCACAACTCGTTCTGACGCCCGGAGCCGAAGGGATGCCCGGGGCGATTCGCCGCGCCAAAGAAATCCACGACAGCGATCCCACAAAATATTTCATGCCTCAACAATTCGACAACCCGGCTAACCCCGAAATCCACCGTCGCACCACGGCCGAGGAGATCTGGCGCGATACCGACGGCAAAGTCGACGTCTTGGTTTCGGCCGTCGGCACGGGCGGGACCATTACCGGCGTCGGCGAGGTGATCAAGTCCCGCAACCCGCAATTCTACGTGGTGGCCGTCGAACCGGACGCATCGCCCGTTCTGTCGGGCGGCAAACCGGGGCCGCACAAAATCCAGGGAACCGGCGCGGGCTTCGTGCCGTCGATTCTGAACACGCACGTTTACGACGAAGTCATTCGCGTTACCAATGAAGACGCGATCGCAATGACGCGCCGCGCTGCGCGCGAAGAAGGCATGCTGCTCGGGATTTCAGCCGGGGCTAACATCTGGGCCGCGCTGCAAGTCGCCGCACGCCCGCAGTTTGCGGGCAAGACGATCGTCACGATCGGTTGCGACACGGGCGAGCGCTACCTCTCGAACCCGGTCTTCGCCGAGCAGGACGAGCGAATCGTCGAGGCCGCCCTCGCCTAGTTCGATGCGCAGGAGATCCAAGGCGATTGAGGGCCCGACCCATAGGGGAGGGTCCCTCAACTTTTTCGCAAGAATGGAGAACAGCATGTTCCTACGGGCACGCCGCTCTATCGCGGCAGCGATCGGTGTCGCGCTTGCGGCGGTGCCGGCAAGTCAAGCATTTTCTCAAGTACCGGCGGCGCCATCCGCCGCGCCGGCCGGGGACGTCACCCGAGCCACGCTCGACAATGGCCTGCGCGTCATCATCGTTCGCGATCCGCTGGCGCCGGTCGTTACCGTCTACGACAATTACCTCGTCGGTGCCGACGAAACGCCGCCCGGCTTCCCCGGGATGGCCCACGCGCAGGAGCATATGGCTTTCCGCGGCTGCGACGGCGTCAACGCCGATCAGACCTCGGCGATCTTCGCACAACTCGGCGGGGACGGGGACGCGGATACGCAGCAAACGATCACCCAATACTTCGAAACGGTCCCGGCCGCCGACCTCGACGTCGCATTGCATCTGGACGCCGCCTGCATGAAAGGCATCACTGACTCCGAGGAGCAGTGGAAGCAAGAGCGCGGCGCGATCGAGCAAGAGGTCGCGCAAGACCTTTCCAATCCGGTCTACAAGGCCTTCGTGCGCATCGACGAGGACGTCTTCGCCGGCACGCCCTACGCGCACGACGCGCTCGGTACGCGGGAGTCGTTCGACAAGACGACCGGTGCGTTGCTCGAGAAGTTTTACCGCACCTGGTACGCGCCGAACAATGCGGTGCTCGTGATTAGCGGCGACGTCGATGCGCGAGCGACGCTCAACCTGGTCAACCAGCTCTACGCGCCGATTCCGCGCAGGGAGATCGGGACGCGCCCCACGGTCGACATCAAGCCGGTCAAAGCGGATTCGTTCACGCTCGACAGCGATCTCCCGGTGCCCCTCGCGGTCGTTGGGTACCGGTTGCCCGGCAGCGACGATCCCGACTTCGCTGCAGCCAACGTACTGGTCGACGTCCTTGCCAGCAAGCGCGGCGACCTTTACGGTTTGGTTCCGCAGGGCAAAGCGCTCGATGCGAGCATGCAGATCGCTTCGCCTTTCCCCAAGGCCACGCTCGCTCTGGCCTACACCGAGCTCGCGCCGAACGCCGACACGAAAGCTTCGATCGCCGATATACGCAGCATCGTCAACCGCTATCTCAAGGACGGGTTTCCGGCGGATTTAGTCGAAGCGGCGAAAACCGCGGAGGTCGCGCAGGATCAGTTCAACCGGAACTCGATCGGCGACCTTGCCGGCGCCTGGTCCGAGGCCGTTGCAGCGGAGGGTCGCAGTTCGCCCGACGACGACGTCGATGCGATCCGGAAGGTCACCGTCGATGACGTCAATCGGGTCGCGCGTCAGTATCTGCTCGACAACGCTTCGGTCGACGTCGTTCTGGCTCCGCGCCCATCGGGCAATCCGGTTGCCTCGAAGGGCTTCGGCGGTGGTGAAACGACGACGTCGGCGCCGACCAAACCGGTCGTCCTTCCCGATTGGGCGAGCGCCAAGCTCGCCAACGTGCAAGTCCCGAACGCGACGCTTTCGCCCGACGACCAGCGTCTGCCCAACGGCGTGCGCCTCATCGTGCAGCCGGAGACGACGAGCGATACGGTAACGGTGGTCGGAGAGATCGCGCACCAAGATGCGCTGCAGGCTCCGCCCGGTAAGGAGGGTGTCGGCCAGGTCCTCGGCAGCTTGTTCTCATATGGCACGACGACCCTCGACCGGCTCGCCTTTCAAAAAGCGCTCGATGACATCGGGGCGCAACTCGATGCCGGCACGAGCTTCTCGCTACACGTCCTCAAGTCGAAGTTCGATCGAGGCGTCGAATTGCTCGCCGGCGACGAGCTTCATCCGGGGCTCCCGGCTTCGGCGTTCGCCGTCGTTCAGACCCAGGTCGAAGCCGGCCTCCAAGGCGAGATGCAAAGCCCGGCTTTCTTGGCGCAACGCGCCATCGGGAAGGCGACGCTTCCCCCGGGCGATCCGGGCTTACGAGAGGCGACCCCCAAGACGGTCGCAGCCTTAAGCCTCGATGATGTCAAGGCATACCACGGCCAGCTTTTCCGCCCTGACGTCACGACCATCGTCGTGATCGGTAATGTGACCGTCGACGAGGCGCGCTCGACGATCCTCAAATACTTCGGCGACTGGAAAGCCGACGGGCCGCGACCGGCGCTCGACTTGCCGCCGGTCCCGCTCAACAAGCCGGCCGCTGCAGTCGTTCCCGACAGGAGCCGCGTTCAAGACGAAGCGACCCTGGTCGAGAACGTCGCGCTGACCCGCAAGAACCCCGACTACTATGCCTTTGAGCTCGGCGATCACGTCTTGGGCGGCGGTTTTTACGCCACCCGCTTGTACCACGATTTGCGCCAAGTGGCAGGCTTGGTTTACAGCGTCGAAAACCGGCTCAATGCCGGTAAGACGCGCTCGACCTACGTCGTCAGCTACGCGTGCGATCCGCCCAACGTCTCGAAGGCCCGCCTGCTCGCCGAGCGCGATCTTCACGCGATGCAAACGCGCGACGTGACCGCCGCCGAACTGCAGCAGGCCAAGGCGATTCTGTTGCGGCAGCTTCCGCTGCGTGACGCGAGCGAAGACGCGGTGGCGGCTGCGTTCGCGCGCTACTCGCTGGCCGAACTGCCGCTCGACGAAGCGCACCGGGCGGCGCTCATCTATGCCAAGCTAACCGCCGCCGACATTCGCGCTGCCTTCAAAAAATACGTCCGCACGAGTTCCTTCGTTCAGGTCGTGACCGGTCCGAATCCCAGTTAGGGTGGTGATGCCGGGTGCGGCCGGGACGCGATGACGATGGACCACGGAGCACCCTCGGGCGTTCCGGCCGTCTTCGTGACTCGGGGGAGCCGGGTCGAATCGGTGCATGCGGTTGCCGCCTGCGTCGCCGACGCCGGCGGCCGGCTCGCGCTTGCACTCGGCGACATCGAGACGCCGGTCTATCTGCGGTCGGCGGCCAAGCCCTTCATCGCGGCCGAGGTGGTCGCGTCGGGCGCCGTCGCGCGTTTCGGCTTTAGCTCGCGCGAACTGGCGGTGATCGCGGCCTCGCACAACGCCGAGCCCTTTCACGTAGCGGCCGTGCGCTCGATCCTGAGCAAGATCGGCCTGGACGAGTCGGCGCTGCGGTGCGGAGTTCACGCACCGCTGTACGAGCCGGCCGCTCGAGCGCTGGCCGCCTCGGGGCACGTGCCGGGAGCGATCCACAACAACTGCTCGGGAAAGCACGCCGGCATTCTGGCGGAATGCGTGCACCTCGGTCTTGATACGGCCGGCTACCTCGCGGCCGGCCATCCCGTGCAGCAGCGCATCCTCGCCTTCTGCGCGCGCGTGTTGGAGGAGCCCCTTCAAACGCTTCCTATCGCGGTCGACGGCTGCGGCATCCCGGTCTTCGCAACATCGCTGCGCCGAGCGGCGCGGGCCTTCGCACGCCTGGGCGCGTTGGAAAAGCTGGCCGTCGACGACGCGCGCGCGCTCGGAGCCGTGCGCGACGCGATGGCCGCGGAACCGGCATTCGTAGCGGGAACCGGTCGCTTCGACTCCGCCTTGATCGGCGCCACGGAGGGCCGCGTGGTCGGGAAGGGGGGCGCCGAAGGCGTGCACGGCGACGCGCTCGGGCGCGAGGGCCTTGGGCTCGTCGTTAAGGTCATCGATGGGAACCGGCGCGCAACCCCGCCCGCGGTCCTCGCCCTTTTGGACAAAATCGGCGCGCTCGAGCCGGCCGAGCTAGCGGCGCTGAGCGCGTTCGCGCGGCCCGACGTCCGCAACGTCGCGGGGGACGTGGTCGGCGCGATTGCGGCCCGCGTCCCTGACACAAAAGTTTACGGATCGGCGTCATAGCTGTGCGCCAATTCTCGCCCACAAAGGCCCTGCTCGCGTGATCGATTTTTTCCTTCGCCGCCCCATCTTCGCGGCGGTTTGCTCCATGATCATCTTGCTCGCCGGGATCGTGACGATTCCGACGCTGCCGATCGCCCAATTCCCCAAGATCGCGCCGCCGGTCGTTACCGTCTCGGCGACGTATACCGGCGCGAGCGCCCAAGCTGTGGAAGATTCCGTCACGACGCCTCTCGAGGAGGCGATCAACGGCGTTCAAGGGCTGCGCTACATGTCGTCGCAGTCATCCAACGATGGTTCGTCGACCATCACCTGCACGTTCAACCTCGAGCGCGACCTCGACGCCGCGGCCAATGACGTGCAGAATGCGATCGTGACCGCGCAGGCCCAGCTGCCGAACGAGGTCAACCTCGCCGGCGTCACGGTAGGCAAGAACGCCGGCAACTTCGTGATGGCGCTCGGACTCTCGTCGAGCGATCCGAATACGAGCTCGCTCTTCCTTTCGAACTACGCGGATCTCTACATCAGCAACGAGCTCAAGCGCGTCCAAGGCGTCAGCAACGTCGTCATCTTCGGCGAGCGCAAGTACGCGATGCGCCTCTGGCTCGACCCCAAGCGGCTGGCCGATCACGGCGTGGCGGCGACCGACGTCGTGAACGCGCTTCAAGACCAGAACGTGCAAGTCGCGGCAGGCGCCATCGGGCAAGCTCCGACCAACGGAAACCAGCCGTACGAAATGAGCGTCAGGGCGGTCAGCCGGCTGAGCACGCCCGATCAATTCGACCGGCTCATCATCAAGAACACGCCCGACGGCGGCCACGTGTATCTGAGCGACATCGGCCATGCCGAGCTCGGTGCCGAGACCTACACCTCCGATCTGCACTTCAACGGGCGCTCGGCGGTGGGTCTGGGCATCGTCGCCCTCCCCACCTCGAACGCGTTGGACGTGTCCAAACAAGTGCGGGCCGAGATGAAGCTCATCGCCCAGAAGTTCCCGCGCGGCATGTATTACGACATCGCCTTCGACGCGACGACGTTCGTGGACGAGTCGATCCACGAGGTCATCATCACGCTGCTCTTCGCGATCGTCCTCGTGGTCGCGGTCATCTATCTTTTCCTTCAAGACTGGCGCACCACGCTGATTCCGGCGATAACGATCCCGGTCTCGTTGATCGGAACGTTCGCGCTGATGAAGGTGCTCGGGTTTTCGATCAACACCCTCACCCTCTTCGGGCTTACGCTTGCGACCGGGCTCGTGGTCGACGATGCGATCGTCGTCATCGAGAACATCGCTCGCTACATACAAGAGAAGAAGATGACACCGCTGGCCGGCGCGGCCGCCGCGATGAAGGAGATCACCGGCGCAGTCGTGGCGACCTCGCTCGTGCTGCTAGCGGTCTTCGTTCCGGTCGCGTTCTTTCCGGGAACGACCGGCCAACTCTACAAGCAGTTTGCGTTGACGATCGTTTGCTCGATCACGATCTCGCTTTTCAACGCGCTGACTTTGACGCCAACCCTCTCGGCGCTGCTGCTCGGGCGTCAGCAGCCCCCGCGCGGCGGCTTTTTTGCCGCGGTCAACTTCGGCATCGCGCGGCTGCGCCGCATGTACCACGCCACGCTGGGTGGCCTGGTTCGATTCCGCTTTGCCATCGTCGGCATGTTCGTGCTGGCGCTCGTCCTGACGGGCTTTCTCTTCAAGACGACTCCGACCGGCTTTACGCCCGACGAAGACCAAGGCTATTTCATCGCGACGGTTCAAGCGCCCGAAGGTTCGTCGATGGACTACACGGAGCGCGTGACCAAACACGTCGAGGAGATCATGCGCAAGCGCCCGGATGTCTTGCGCATTTTTGACGTCATCGGGTTCGGTTTCAGCGGTAACGGATCCAACGTGGCCACGATGTTCATCTTGCTCAAAGACTGGCACGACCGGCCGGGCTTCTCGCACACGGTCTACTCGCTTCTCTACGGACCGGGTGGTCTGGCTTACGACTTCGCGCGCATTCCGGAAGCGCAGATATTTGCTTTCAATCCGCCTTCGATTCAGGGCGTCGGCAACTTCGGCGGATTCCAGTACGAGCTGCAGGACCAGGGGAACGTCGGTCTCGACAAGCTCGATGCCGTCGCGTATCAGTTCATGGGCGCGGCCAGCCGAGATCCGAAACTGCGCGGGGTCTTTACGACCTTCCGCAACGACAGCCCGCAGCTCGTGGTCGTGCCCGATCGTGAAAAGGCGCAGTCGCTCGGGGTTCCGCTCGAGAACATTTTCACGACGATGCAGATCTACCTCGGCTCGCTGTACGTCAACAACTTCGACTACCTCAACCGCTCCTACCGCGTCTACGTGCAGGCCGATACGGCGTATCGTGCCACCGTCAAGGATCTGCAGAACATCTACGTCGGCTCGAGCAGCGGCGCGATCATGCCGTTAACCACGCTCATCACCACGACTCAGGAGAAGAGCGCGCCGGTCATCACGCACTATAATCTCTTCCGCTCGATCGAGCTGAACGGGCAGCCGGGACCGGGCTACGGTTCGGGCGACGCCATCGCCGAGATGGATCGCCTCGCAGGGCAGTTCGAAACGAACGGCATCGGGCACGAGTGGTCGGGAATCTCCCTCGACGAGATCGAGTCCGGCAGTCTTTCGGCGTTGATCTTTGCGCTCGGTCTCATCGTCGTCTATCTGGTTTTGGCGGCGCAATACGAAAGCTGGACCGACCCCTTGATCATCCTGATGTCGGTGCCGCTTGCGATCTTGGGAGCGTTGCTGGCCATCGTCGGGCGCGACATCGTCGCCTCGTTCGTGCCGTCGGTGGGCTTCGTCCTCGCCGACGTCTACGCTCAGGTCGGCTTCGTCATGCTGATCGGCTTAGCCAGCAAAAACGCGATTCTGATCGTCGAATTTGCCAACCAGTTGCGCGATCAAGGATACGACATCGTCTCGGCCGCCAAGAAGGCCGCCGAAACGCGCCTTCGTCCGATCCTCATGACGTCGTTTGCATTCATCTTCGGCATCATGCCGCTCGTTTTGGCCAGTGGCGCCGGCAGCTCCAGCCGCCATTCGCTCGGAACGCCCGTTATGGGCGGCATGATTCTGTCGACGATCTTGAACCTCTTCATCGTTCCGGTCTTCTACGTGATCGTCGAGACGCTCAAAGAACGCGGATCGCGGCACAGAGGCGATGCGGCTCGCGAGCCCGCCGCCGGCGGCCCCAAAGAGCTCGAACCCGCGCGGCTGTAGTCTTCGCTATCCGCCGCCGACGACGACCGGACTGCGGCGGCGCCGGACCGAGCTTTTCGTCTCATGCAGCATCGGGTCGCCGAGCCCATCGCGCCGGTAGGCGTGCATCTGATCGACGGTTTCGGCCGCGCTGTGGGCGACCCACTCGGCCGAGCGTCCTGCCAAGAGTTTGCGAATTCGTACCGGTGAGCCCGCGGCGACCACCCCCGGCGGGACGGTCGCGTCGACGGTAACGACGCTGCCGGCGGCCACCACCGCGCTTGCCCCGACGCTGGCTCCCTTCAGCACGACGGCGTTGCTGCCGACCAGCGCGCCGTCTTCAACCGTGCAGTCGTCGAGAACCGCGCAATGCCCAACGGTCACGTCGTTTCCGACCACGGTCGTGCGCTTCTCGCGCGCGTGAATGACGGCGTTGTCCTCGATCGAGCTGCGTGCGCCGATGCGGATCGAGCCCTTGTCCGCGCGCAGCACGACCCCGAACCAGACGCTGGATTCCTCGCCGACGGTTACGTCGCCGACAAGCACAGCCGTGGGCGCGATGAAAGCCGAAGCGGCGACGCGCGGGGTCTTGCCGCGATATTCGATGTACATAGATGCATAACTCCTCTAGTCGTGTGTACGAGGCGCAAACCGCGTGAAGGGCTCTCTGCTGCGCCAGGTTGCTGGACGGCGCGGGATTCTGGAATGGTTCGATGAATTCGAAATTCACTTTTCGGTCACCCACGAAGGGGAACGTGTGAAGCTGTTTCGCTTATCGACGGCCGGGGCCGTCATTGTTGCAGTCCTTTCTTCGCTAGGCGCGCCACAAGGCGGCAACGCGCAGAGCGGTCCGATCCACATCGCCGTCATCACCGACATGTCGGGGATCTATTCCGCGATTGCGGGACGAGGGGCCGTCGAGGCGACCAAAATGGCCGTTGAGGATTTCGGCGGGTCGGTCTTAGGGCGTCAGATCGTCGTCGACGCAATCGACCACCGCAACAACGGTCCCGAAGCGGCGACCAAGGCGCGGGAGGCATTCGATAACGGCGCCGAGCTCGCGATGGACGAGACAAACTCGGCGGTGGCGCTTGCGGTCGACGCGGTCGCCAAGGAGAAGCACAAGCTCGAGATCGTCACCGGCGGAGCGACTTCGGCCCTGACCGGCGCCTCTTGCAGCAAGTACACGTATCACTATGCCTACGATACGTATGCGCTCGCGGCGTCGACCGGGCGCAACATCGCCCGTCAACCGAACGGAAAGACCTGGTACGGGATCGTGCCAAATTACGCTTTCGGTACGCAGATGCTCGCCGATTTCACCGCGGCCATCAAGCCCGAAGGGGCGAGCTTCATCCATGCGGACATGGTTCCGGTCGCCAATGCGGACTTTTCATCGTATCTGCTGGCGGCCAAGAACTCGGGAGCGCAGGTCCTCGGCGTGCTCAATGCCGGGGCCGACACGGTGAACACGATGAAACAGGCAAAGCAGTTCGGCCTCGACAAATCGATGAAAATTGCCGTCGGCTTGCTCTTCCTCTCGGACGTCGACGCGCTCCCCGACGTTTTCGCGGGCTCGCGCATCACGACGTCGTGGTACTGGAACGAGGATGCGGCAGCGCGTGCCTGGGCCGATCGCTTTACGAAACGGCTCGGCGGCGGGCTACGCCCGACCTCCATTCAGGCGGCCGACTACTCGGCAACCTGGCAGTGGCTGCAGGCGGTCAAGGCCGTCGGCTCGGTCGACGCTGACAAGGTCGTCGCCTACCTCGACGGCCGGCAGTTCAACGACTTTTACGCACATGCCGCCGAGTGGCGAGCGCGCGACCACCGCGTGACGCACGAGATGTACGTGGTCGACGTGCTGCCCAAGGAACAGATCAAGGAACCGCACGCGTGGTTCAAGATCGTCCAGGTCATGCCGCCGAGCCGCGCCTTCCGGCCCGAATCCCAGTCGGTATGCGTCAAGACCTGGTAGGAAATCCGCAGTAAGCCGTACTAGGGCGTGGGGCCGGTGTTGAGCACCGGCCCTACGCGCTTTGGAGGAGACCCTCCCATGATCGATGCGTCGCCGTTCATGCTGGCTCAGGCTTCGTTCGGCTGGGACTATATCTTGACGCAGCTTTTCAACGGTCTGGTGCGGGGCGGCTTTTACGCGCTGCTTGCTCTGGGCTTGAGCATCATCTTCGGTATGCTGCGGATCGTGAACTTCGCGCACGGCACGATGTACATGCTCGGCGCGTTCGTCGCGTACTATGGCGCGCAGTTGATCCACCTGCCGTTTTTTGCGGCGCTGATCGTCGCTCCGGTCGCCGTCGGCGCCTTTGGTTTGCTCGTTGAAACGACGCTCTTGCGCCGTCTGTACGACGTCGACCCGCTCTACAACTTGCTGCTCACGTTTGCGCTCGTGCTCGTGATCGAAGATCTCATGCGGCTCTTGGCCGGGCCGCTCGGGTCGCCGTACGAAACGCCTGCCGTTTTGTCAGGCGCAACCAACCTTGGCTTTACCCTTTATCCAACCTACCAGCTTTTCGTCATCGTCGTGTGCATCGCCGTTTGTGCGATCGTCTACCTCATCATCGAACGCACCGCGCTTGGCGCGCGCATTCGGGCCGCGACCGAGAAGCCCGAGCTGACGCGCGCCTTTGGAATCAACACGCGGCGCTTGATCAGCGGCGTCTTCGCTTTCGGAGTGGCGCTGGCCGCCTTCGCCGGCGTGCTCAATGCGCCGAGCACGAACGTCTCGCCGACGATGGGCGACGCAATCATCATCAACACATTCGCTATCGTGGTCATCGGCGGAATGGGCTCCATTTTGGGATCGATCGTAACCGGCTTTGCGCTCGGCATCATAGCGACCATCGGTGCCGTCTACTATCCGCCCATTTCGAATACGCTGATCTTCATCGTCATGGTGCTGGTCATCTTGTTTCGTCCGGCCGGGCTGTTCGGCACCGCGGAGCGAACCACGTGATGTCCGCGCGCGCTACGGTGCCGCAGCTCCGCGAGCGGTTGGGCGCGTGAGCCTCTCGCTGATCCAGGGACGGCGCGGTCTCTTGGTTGGTGGCATGCTGTTCGCGGCCGGACTCGTCTTGCCGTACGTCGTCTACCCCGTCTTCGCAATAAACCTGGTCTGCTTCGCGCTCGCGGCCGTCTCATTCGACTTGCTTCTCGGGTTTACGGGCCTGCTTTCGTTCGGGCAAGCGATGTTCTGGGGCGGCGCGGGCTACGTTGCGACCATCCTCATCAAGGGCGGAACCGGCTCGTTCGTGGTCGCCGTGCTCGGCGCCGTCGCGTACGCACTGGTTTTGGCGCTGGCCGTTGGTTTCGTGGCGGTCCGGCGCAGCGGCATCTATTTCGCGATGATCACGCTCGCCATCGCGGAGATCCAATACTTCCTGGCGTTCCAGTTGGCCGATCTGACGGGCGGTGAAAACGGCATCCAGATCGTGAGCCGCGGGACGCTTTTCGGGCTCTCGCTCGAAGACGACAAAGTCTACTATTACTTGGTGCTCGTCGTGGCGGTGCTCAGCGTGGCGTTCGCGGTGCGCGTCGTCAGCTCGCCGTTCGGAGCCGTACTGGCCGCGATGCGTGAGAACGAGGTGCGCGCGCGCAGCGTGGGTTACCGCACCGAAAGCTTCCGGTTGGCAGCGTTCGTCATGTCGGGGGCGCTAGCCGGCTTAGCAGGCTCGCTCTTTGCGATCGGCAACCGGCTCGCAGGCCTGGACGGGGTCGATTGGCACACCTCCGGAGCGATCGTCATGATGACGATCCTAGGCGGAATCGGCACGATTTTCGGACCGATCGTCGGGGCGGCCCTGTTCGAGTCGCTCGACTACTTCGTCTCGAAGACGCCCATCGGCGACAAAACGAATATCGTGATGGGTACCGTGTTCGCGATCGTCATTCTGGTCGCGCGGCGCGGCATCGTCGGCGAGATCCTGCACCGCTTCTTCGCGCCGCGCAAACGTTTGGTCGAAGACGAAGACCAGCCCGACCGCCTGATCGTCGACCCCGAACCGTCGGTTTGAGCGGCCCGGCGCAGCCCGTGCCGATTGGTGCCTTCAAGAGGGTCGGGTGCTCCGTCCCTGCCCTCTTGCGGAAAGGTCTTGCCTTCGCTAGTATCTTTCTTGACGCCGGGCGGTGGAGTTCGCCCCGCGACCGTTCGCAAGACCGCCCGTTTGGGCCAATGACTCCTGTTGCTTGACTCGCCGCTTTGGTGCAGCAGTAGGAGACCTCGGTGTTGTCGTTCGATCATGGAGCCCCACGTCGTGTTGGCGCGCCGCTACCGCGACTACCTCTAGCCGGCCTCGCTTGGGCCGTGCCGGCGAACGGCGCTATGCGCCACCGCGAAGCACGGGCGGAGTTGAGGGCGCAATGAACATTGGAAAGCCGCAGCGAGAGCTTGAGGCTCCCACGGAGCTCCCGATTCCGCAACCGCTTGAAACGCCTTCGCCTCAGCCTGCTCAACCTTCTCAGCCACTGGTTCCAGCGTGATGCCGCCGGCATGCCTCCAGAAGGTTAGGGTCGATGCGCCAATCATTGCCTGGCGCGTGTGGCGCGTTGCTCCGGCCGGATTCGTCGCGTTCCTCAAGTCGGCGTTCCGAGAGGATCTTTGGCCGGCCAGCGCCCTCTTCCGATCGCTCGTTCTTCCGCATGCAGAGAACACCGCGGGCATTTACGGTCTCTTCACGCGAGAAGAAGCCGTCGCAGCATTGAAGCTGAGCTCGCCGGAGCGGCGCGGCATCTTCGTTGGCGATCCCGGCGTTTTCGGGACCGTCGCTCTCGGAGGGAAAATCATCGAACACGAACGTGGCTATCGCGCTGCGGTCGCTTACCCACAGCACCTGTATTGCGCCAATATCAAAACCGCCCAAGTTCTAGCGAGAACCTACGGTTGCGAAGCAGAATGCGCGTGAAAGAAAGCGCGGGCGAGCGACAGACACGGGGGGACGATCGTTGCTGGTAGATCGCCTCAGGCTCTGGTTCGGAATCCTTCCAGCCCGGCGCGCGTCGCCGCCTCTACGTTCCGGTCCGCTTGACGAAGACCCGCAGCAGCTCCGAGCTCGCTGCCGCGAGCTTGAAGGACGCATTGAAAAGCTCGGTAACGAACTCAATTCGCGCTCCGAACAGCTCTACGCGCTCCAGCAGCACTACTCTTCCGAACATTTTCGGCTGGCCGAATCGATGCGCAATCTGCGCACGGAGGAAATGCGTTCCGCGGGGGCTCGGGCTCAGAGCGACGTCGTCTTGCAGCGCTATCGTAACCTTCAAGATCGGATCGCGTTGCTCAAGGCGAGGCTGCGTCGCCATGAGGAGGTCGAGGATGCCTACTTCGATGCTGCACCCCTGGTCGTCAAGCTGCCCGAAGAACGGTGAGCGCCGTCGTCGTCTGCGAATATCTGTCTGTATAGATCCTCTCCGTAACTCGTCTCCAACGGTTGCCCCTGAGTGACTATGAACGTGCGCGTTCCGTCGGGCAGGCGACCGGCCCGCAGGAACAGCCGGCCAGGTACGTCTTCGGCGTACAGGCGGCGCGCGAACTCATACTGATGGGTGACGCAGACGACTTTGATATGACGCTCGATCAGAGCGGTAACGACCTGCCGCGCAATCTCCGAGCCCTCGCGCTCGTTGGTTGCCGCGAACGATTCGTTCAACAACACGAGGGAGTTGGGCACGAGGCCGTCGATGATTGAGCTCATCCGGCTCAGCTCTTCATCGAACTTACCGCTCTTCATTGCAACATCTTCCTCCCGCCTGTAGTGCGTGAATATCCGCTCGCACACATTCGCGGCGAACGTCTGCGCCGGCGCAAACATGCCGCACTGCATCATGAGCTGTGAGAGGCCAATGCTGCGCAGGAAGGTCGATTTGCCACCCTGATTGGCGCCGGTGACGATCACCAAATCCTTGTCATCGGCCTGCAACTCGTTGCCGATGACCCGGCTTCCTAGCTTCAATGCCAGGCAAACATCGTAAAGCCCGGTCGCCGAGTGCCTGCGCTCGGCGGGGACGCTCGGCCGTGGAAAGCACAGCGGTTCCCCCTGCACCAAGAGCCGGCCGTGCAGGTTCAGGCAACCGACGTAGAAGGCCAGCTCCGTGCGCAGCATGTTGAAGAAGCTCACGATGTGTTCGGTCGACTGCGCCAGGGCGTTTGCGACGAGATTGATTCCCCGGTCCCGCAGCTCCGAGAGCGCCCGGCTGCCGCCTTCGTCGCGATCGGGCAGCTGGAACGAATAGGCCGGGGGGCCGGTCGCGAAGATGCGTGTCAACCAACCGCCCTCCCTCGCCTTTTCCCGGCGCAGGGTGTAGCTCGCGCCTTTGGTTCCCTCGCCCAACTGCGCGCTGATGAAGACGCGATCGTGAACCTTCAGCTGCTTGAGATGGTGGCGAACCGTCGCGAAGTAGTCGTCCCCGAGTTCGCCGCGAAGCATCGCAAAGAGTGCCCTGAAGCCCTCGGATTCGAATGCCGCGGCGTGCTGGTCGGCAAGACCCCTCAAGCGTCGCAGCATGTCCACCAGCATTTCCATGCCCTCGACCGAGCGGTGGAGGACCCAGCCCGGATAACGCGCCAGGCGGCCCAGATAGTACTTGCGGACGGACGCGATCGTCTCGACTGCAAGGTCGTACATCTCTCTGACGGCGGCCTCGTTCCGCAGGCAGTCCTTGAGGATATCCTGCCGATAGAGAATCGTATCGACTTCCACCGAACTGGCCAGCAGCGCCTTTCTGACGACTTCGGTCAACCACGTGTCTCCGCGGGACATCGCCGCAAACAAGGTGGGCAATTCCAAATCCGCAACGAGCGCCTCCTCGTACGGCCGCGCTTCCTGCCCTAAATCGAAGTCGCGGTCGCGGTACATGAGGTGGGCCTTCATCGGCCGCGCCGCTCCCCGGCGCGCGTGCTGACCGGCATCGCGCTCAAAGGGGTATGCGCGCCTTCACGCGTTCGTACGTAAGGCCGTACTTCTCCGCGATCGAGATCGCGTACGACCGCCCATCTGCCGGTTTGCGCACCACCTTGTACGTCCGCAAAACCGGGTTGTCCGGCACGACGGTGCTGACCATGCTGACCGTTTTTTCGCTCGAGGTTGCGAGCTCGTCGAGAAAGGTCACGCACACGCACAGGAGATCGAGTTCGGCGACTCGGTCGATTATTTTTCGCGCCAAGAAAACCGCGTCGCTTAACGTCGTCGAATTGAAACACTCATTTACGATCAGGATGCTTTGCGGCGTCGCTTTTCGAAGGATAGCGCGAATTCGCATCAGATCGTCTTGCAGTTTTCCGCGCAGGTTTTCAATTTTCTCTTCTTTTTCAAAATGCGTGAAGATCGAATCGAATAAGAACAGGTGCGCGTCCCGCCCCGGCACGGGACAGCCGATGCTCGCCAAATGATGCAACTGCCCGAAGGTGCGCGCCAGTGTCGTCTTGCCGCCTTGGTTCGGCCCTGAAACGATAAGGACTCGCTCTTTGCCGTGGAGATCGATGTCGTTGCAAACGATTTCCGTCTCCGTGCCGGTCAGCGTGGTCGCGAGCGCAAGATCGAACACTTCCTGAGCGTGAACCGCTTTGTTGGTAGCAGAAACCCTCGCGTAAGTGAACCTCAGACCGGCTCGTTTGAAACGGCTCATGTATTCCAGGTACGCGATATAGAACTCGATCTCGCGATCGAAGCGCATCAACGTGGGATCGGCGAAACCCTGGTGCCGTACGAAGAACTCGTCAAGTTCGGCAAAGGGCTGTTTGTGGAGCAGAGACACGAATTCGAGTACCTTCGCCTCGACGTGGTTCATTTCGACCGACGAAGAGAGTCTGACTCGATAGTCGTCAACGGCGCCTTGCCGGAATTTTTCGAACGTGTGGGCAACCTGCGCGCTATAATCGTCCTCCGAGTCGTATTTCCGAACCGTGAAGCCGTTGCCCTTAATCAGGATGGAATAGTTGACCTTGGCCAAGTCGCCCGCTATCGTGCTCGACGTTGCCAGGAGGAACGCGAAAGGATCGGACCCGGCATAGTTCGCCACGAAGTCGCGAAATGCGAGCAGGCCGCGCGAGGCCACCTTCAACTCCAGCAGGTCGCCGTTTATTGCGCGCACCGCGGCGCAGTACGTTTCGACGGCGTGGAGAAACCACCGCTCCTTCTGATATTTGTAATAAAGTTTGTTCGACTGCTCGAGTTGCTCGCGCATGAGCCGCATACTCGCTGCGAACCGGTTGACGCACGCGAGAACTCGCTCGTCCTCTAAGTCGCGCATCACGTCTGCCCGATACTCGATCGCCTCGATCGTCTTGAGGGAGTCATAAAAGAAGGGCTTGAGTTCGTACTCTTGCTTTCCAGCCGCGATCCCCTCTACGATCTGGTCGAGGTTCAAGTCGCGAAAGTACTCGGGCGCCTCAGCCGGCGCGTCGCCGGTGTCGGCTCGACCGTGCTCGTAGAGGATGCTTTGGAATGGCATTGGAACGCGGCTCGCTTCCGTTAACGGGGCGACATCGCGTTAGCCCTTTGATGGGGTAACCGGCGCAGCGCGTTGCGGGCCGAAGTTGGCCTTCGCATGACTCTCCTACAGGAGCCATCAGTCGCTTGGGCGACGAGTCAGCGGCGAGCCCCATCGCCTCTCGACGGTGTGATTTTTCTCCGGCAGAGAGCGAGACCTGCCTAGTCGAACCGTCTCGCAACGGGAGGGGCGAGAGCGGCTGGAAGGTGCCTCAAAAGCCAACATCCAAAAAAAGACTAGAAAGCCGCGATGGAGCTCGCGTACAGCCCGAAACGGGACGATGGCTCCTACTCAACCCTTCCGAGTATGGAGCCGGCTTTGCTTCTCGTATTAGACCCGAATCCAACACTGGCGCGGCGGACGATCGATGGCACTGTCGATCGCTCTTAACGTTTCGCAGCTCGCGTTCGTCCTGCTGCTGTCGCCGCTTTTTGCGGGCATCCTGGCGCGCTGCAAAGAGATCGTCCAGTCCAAACGCGGCCCGAGCCTGCTGCAGCCGTATCGCGATCTGCGCAAGCTCTTCGGAAAAGACGAACGGGTTCCGCAGGACAGCAGTTGGATCTTCCGAGCGACGCCCTACGTCGTTTTCGTCGTTCCGCTGATCGTAACGCTGCTCATCCCGGTCCTCACGGACTTCCCGCTGTTCCTTGCGTTCGCCGGCGACATGCTGGCTGCGGGCTTCATCTTCGCCATTTCGGGTTTCTTCTTCACGCTCGCCGCCATCGACGGCGGGAACCCCTACGGAGCGATGGGGGCGAGCCGCACGCGCATGGTCGGCTTCTTGGCCGAGCCGGTCATCATCGTCGTCCTCTTTACCGTGTCGTTCGTGGCGAATTCGACCATTCCGTATATCGTGCAACAGCACTGGGTCCATCCGATCGCAAACTTCTTCTCGCCATCGCACATTTTGCTTCTCATCGCGTTCTTCATGATCATCCTCGCCGAAACGGGAAAACTTCCCGTCGACAACCCGAGTGGCCACTTCGAGCTCGCCATGATCGACGAGTCTAAGGTTCTGGAGTTTTCGGGTCGCGGGGCGGCCTTGATCAAGTACGGCGGCTACATGAAGTTTACGGTCCTGGCCGTGGTCTTTCTTAACGTCCTGCTGACGCCGTGGGGGCTCGCCCAGGCGGGCTCGCCCGCCGACGTGGCGCTCGCGGTGATGGCGGTGGCGTTGAAGATCGTGGCGCTGAGCCTGGGAATCGTCATCGTGGAATCGTCGTTCGCCAAACTCCGGCTCTTTCGCATTGCGGAGTTCCTCGGCGCCGCCTTCGTCGTCTCGGTGACCGCGATGGTGACGCAACTGCTGCGCCTCTAAGATCTGCACGGACACAAAAAGGAATGTCGCTACTTTCCGAACTCAACGCGCTGGCACTGGGCCTTTTCATCATCAGTACGATTGCCATGACGGTCACGCGCCAGATCGGTGCGTGCATCCAGATCTTCGTCGTGCAGTCGTTGCTCCTGGCCGCATCGGCCTTCCTGCTCGGCGCATCGACGCCTTCGTGGCATCTTATTGCCCTGGGATGCGTCACGGTCATCGGCAAGGCGATCAGCATACCTTGGCTGCTGCGGGCGCTCGTTCCAAGCGAGATTCATCGCACGCGTGAGCTCTCGCAGACCATCGATGCGCCGACGGCGCTGCTCGCAGCCCTCGGGCTCACGCTGCTCGGGTACGCGTTCGGCGCCCATATCGTGGGTGCTGCGCCAAACCTTTCTTCCGGTAACGTGTCGATGGGCATCGCGGCGTTGCTGGTGGGCCTGCTGCTCTTGGCCGTGCGCATCGAGGCGGTCCCACAGCTGTTGGGCATCCTAGCGATGGAGAACGGCGCCTTTCTTGCCGGGATCGCCATCGCGCCGGACTTCCCGTTGATTGCGGAGCTCGCAATCGCCTTCGACGTACTGCTGCTCGGTTTCATCGTCGCGCTTCTCACACGCGCGGCCTACCGGCGCATCGGAACGACGGAAGTCGGAGGGCTGTCGGCCCTGCGCGAACGCATCAAATGATTCTTGCGATCCCGCTCCTTGCCGTGCTCGCAGCCTTGTGGTGTGCGATTCCGCGCGCTGGCCGCGCGGCCCCGGCGGTGACGGTCCTGGCCGCCATTGCCGTGCTGTCGCTCTCGATACGCCTGCTTTGGACGTTGAGCGGCGGCGGCACGCTGACGGTGATCCGAGGCTGGGTCGAGCTCAATTCTCTGGCCGCGCTGCTTCTCACCCTGATCGCGCTCGTTTACGCGACTGCGGCACTTTTCTCGTGGGGCTACCTGGCAAGCGACGCAACGAGCGAGAGCCGCATCCGCCTCTACCACGCGAATTTCAATCTGTTCGCCTTCTCGATGCTGAGCATCCCGATGCTGAACGAGATTGGCCTCGTCTGGATCTTCGTCGAGCTCACGAGCCTTCTCTCGATCCTGCTGGTGAGCTTTGCGATCTCGGCCGACGCCCTCGAGGCGGCCTGGAAGTACATGGTGCTCACGTTGCTCGGAGCAACCATCGCGGTCTTGGGCGTGCTCGTCCTTTACTGGGCATTGCACGCCACGGGGAGCACCGAGTTTACCTGGGACGGCCTCCATGCGGCCGCCGCACGCATGCCCCACGCGCTGTTGGGCTTTGCCTTCGTCCTGCTGCTGGTTGGCTACGGAGCCAAGATCGGGCTGGTTCCGCTGCACACGTGGCTACCCGATGCGCACAGCCAGGCGCCTTCGCCGGTCTGCGCCATGCTGTCGGGCATCGAAACGAGCGTGATCCTGTACGTCGTTCTCCGGCTCCGCAACGTTTTCGCCGGAGATCCGTCGTTGCACGTCGGGGCGTGGTTCGTGGTGCTCGGCCTCATTTCGGTCGGTGCCGCCGCGCTGCTTCTTACCCAGACGCAAGACTACAAGCGTCTCTTCGCGTTTTCGACCGTGGAACACATGGGCATCATCCTGACCGCCGCCGGCCTGCTAACCCCGGCCGGAGACGTCGCCGCCGTGTGGCAACTGCTCGCTCATAGTGCTACCAAGTCGCTCTGCTTTTACGCTGCAGGCGTAACCCTGATAGCGACCGGTACGCGCGACATTGCCGCGATCCGCGGCTTGCTCGGAACGAGCCGTTTCGCCGCCGCGGCGCTCCTGTTCGGCGCTCTCGCGATCGGCGGAGCACCACCCTTCGCCGTCTTCCTCAGCGAGTTAGCCATTCTGCGCGCAGGCCTGCTGGCGCACGCTTATGTGCTCGTTGCGCTTCTAGCATTTTTTATCGTCGTCGCATTCTTCGGTTTACTGTGGCACGTGACGAATATGGTCGCCGGGCCGCCGGAATCGGAGCCGCGGCGGCGACGCATACCGTTGACCTGCGCGTGGGCGCTGCTCCTCGCTGCGCTTCCCGTCGTCATCTTGGGCGTTTGGCTGCCGCAGGGACTTGCCCAGGCGCTCGAAAGTGCCGCCAGGGTGTTGGGGGCAGCGTGACGACTCTTACCGACGTCCTCCAGGGCTTACGATCGAACTGGCTCGCAGTAGCGTGGAGCTTGGAGCAAGATTCCATCGCTGCCTCGATACCGGCCGAGTGCCTGAGTGACGTCGTCACGTACTTGCACGCCCACGAATGGCGCCTGGGAACCGTCGTTGCGACGGACCGTGGAACGTCGCTCGAAGTACGCTACGCTTTCTACGCCGGCCGATATCCCGGTTGGGCGCAGCTCGTCGTTGCCGCCGATCCGGTCGCAAGAGTGCTGCCGAGCATCACGCCTGTCCTGATCGCTGCCGATTGGTTCGAACGCGAGATCGAGGATCTTTTCTCGATCCGTTTCACGCAGCACCCGCGTTTGGGCGATTTCGTTTTGCATGATAACCAATGGGCCGAGAACAACGGGCTCATGCGGCCGAACGTACGGTCGAGCGCCGACATGGAAGAGCAGCGCCGGGCATGGCGGCCCCGGCGTGTCCTCAAGGAGGAGGGCGCCTTCGTGATGCCGATCGGCCCGATCTATTCCGCAGATGCGGAGTCCGCACTATTCTTGCTCGAAACGGTTGGCGAAGACGTGGTCCGCGCCATACCGAGACTCTTCTACAAGTATCGTGCGATCGAAAAGCTGGCCGAAGGGAGAAGCGTCCGCGACGTGCTGCTTCTCGCCGAACGCTGTTCGGGAACGAGCGCCATCGGAAACGGTCTTGCCTACTGCCACGCCGTTGAGCGCGCCCTTCTAATCGACGTCCCGCCGCGCGCCGCAGCTCTGCGGGCGTTTTTCGCCGAACTCGAGCGCATTCGCCACCACGTAACCTCAGTGCGAGAGATATGCGCTTCGACCTCGCTCGCGGTCGCCGCCAGTCAGGCACTCTGGCTCGAAGAGCAGTTGCTGCGCATCTGCGGTGCCGTTGCGGAACATCGCTATTTCTTCGGCGTGCTCGATATCGGCGGTCTCATGCACGACTACGATCCGGCGGCGCTCGAGGTTGCCGCGGACGGGGCCGGCGCGCTCTCGGGCCGGATTCGCATACTTCGTGATGCGCTGCAGAATTCGAGCAGCTTTCTGGATCGCATCGAGCAGATTGGGATCGTTGACGAACACGCCGCGCGGACGTTCGAGCTCGTCGGCCCGTTCGCACGTGCCAGCGGCGTCTCGGCCGACATGCGCTCCATCCAACCCTACGGAGCGTACGCGTCGGTCGCCTTCGCCGTACCGACCGAGGCCGAAGGAGACGGGTACGCGCGCCTTAGGATCCTCTTCGCAGAAATCGCGCAGTCGCTACAGATCGTTCGGACGCTCTTGCGCGAACTGCCGGCCGGCCCGGTCCGGACGGAACCAACGATGCGTGCCGGCTTCGGCTTGGGTTGGACGGAAGCGCCGCGCGGCGCTTCGATCCAGTGGGTCCAGGTAGGCGAGGAGGGGACCATCTTGCGATATCGGCTTACGCCGCCTTCATTTCGCAACTGGCACGGGTTCCACGTGGCGACCGAAGGCTTCGCATTCCAGGATTTTCCAATCGTGCTCGCCACGCTCGACCTTTCCGTCGCGGAAAACGACCGGTGAACTGGTTTGTGCGCGGTCTGTTGGCGGGTATTCGCACCGAAGCGGAACCCGGCGGCAAGGACACGCCGCCGTCCATATCGCCGGGCCTGCCTCGAACGACGCTTCACGCTTCGCCCGAGGCAGCTATCGACATCGCCGCCGTTTGCCCAACGGGCGCGATCGTCGCGCACGATGCTCTGGCCAGCGTCGTACAAGACCTGTGCGTGCATTGCATGCGCTGCAAGCCTTCCGACCCGGGGGCAGCGGGCGGACAGGAGTGGCGGCACGACGTTCGCTTCGCGCACGGCCCCGAGGGCGGTGAAGCAGAACCGTTGGACCGGCGTTTCACGCGGTCGCTGCACGTGCGCATCGTCGATGCCGGCGACTGCGGATCGTGCTTGAACGAGCTCGCGCAACTCAACGGACCGTCATACAACCTTCACCGTTTTGGCATCTTCATTACCCCGACCCCGCGGCAGGCCGACGTGCTGCTCGTCGTCGGACCGGTCACGCGTCAGATGCGCGGTCCCCTCAAAGCGGCCTACGATGCCATGCCGGATCCCAAACGCGTCGTCGCAGTGGGTGCATGCGCTGCCGGCGGCGGTATCTTCGGGCCATCGCTGATGTGTGCGGGCGGGGCCGCGGACGCCGTCCCAGTCGACCTCGTCGTTCCGGGATGTCCGCCGCCGCCATTTGCAATCGTCCACGCGTTGCGCGCCGTCTGCGGGGCGCGACCGCTCGACCCATCGGGTAATCTTGGATGAACCAATGGGAGCTTACGCTCACGCTCGCAGCCATGGGCCTTTGCCTCGTAGGAGCCCTGGTGTGCCTCGCCTTGTCCGAGCGCGCGGCGGCCCGGGTTTTGGCAGTCACGGGCTGCAGCGCTGCGGCTCTGTCGCTCGTCGCGGCGGCCGGCGTCTTGGCCGGCGGCGCTAGCGGCGACCGTATTCTCTGGTCCCTTCCCGTGCTCGGCCCGCTCGCCGTCGGCACGACGCCGCTGGGCGCCCTCTTTGCGTGCGTCGCGTCGCTCGTCTACGTTCCGACCTCGCTGTATACGACCCGCTACATGGAGCACTACGAACGCGAGTATTCCGTGCGCGCCTTCAGCTGCTGGTACTGCGTCCTGTTGGCCGCGGGCATCGGACTCTTTATCTGCCGCGATGTAATGTCGTTTTTCATTCTGTGGGAGACCGTCGCGATTGCCAGTGCGGCTCTCGTTGCCTATGAATGGCGCCACTTGCGCAACGCCAGGGCAGCGTTCGTCATGCTGGCAATGAGCGAGGCCGGTACGGTCGCCGCCATGCTCGCCCTCCTGCTGGCCCGCAGCGGTTCCGAGTCGCTCCGCTTCGGCTTACCGGCTCCTGCGTTGACGACGCCGCTAGCGTGGTCGATCTTTCTCTTGTCGTTCTTCGGCTTTGGCGTAAAGGCGGGGTTGCTGCCGGTAAACTCCTGGCTGCCCCGTGCCTATCCGATCGCACCGGGCAACGTCTCGGCGCTGTTGTCGGGCGCGATTGTGAATCTGGGCGTCTACGGAATCGTCCTCGTGAACATGGAGCTGGTACCGGTCCGGTTTGCGAGCGAAGGCGTCGTCGTTCTCATCGTCGGTGCGTCTTCGGCCCTGATCGGCATTCTCTACGCCACGATCGAAGACGACCTCAAGGCGATGCTCGCGTACAGTTCGATCGAAAATCTGGGGATCGCGCTGACCGCACTCGGCGTAGCGTTCGTCTTCGTCGCCGAGCACCAGCCGCTTTTCGCCGCGATCGGATTTGCGGCCGGCATCTATCACATGGCAAACCACTCCGCGTATAAGGCTCTCCTTTTTCTCGGGGCCGCGACGATCGACGTAAAGCTGGGCAGCCGTTCGATGAATCGCCTCGGCGGAGCGATCCGCGTCCTTCCGGTTACTGCGGCCCTTTTTCTCGTCGGGGCGCTTTCGATCGCCGCGATTCCGCCGTTCAACGGCTTTGCCAGCGAGTGGCTGACGTTCCAGGCGCTCCTTCGAAGCGTGGAGCTCGCTCCACTTGGCCTGCGCGAGGTTTTCGCACTGTGCGGCGCCGCGCTGGCGCTCACTGCCGCTCTCGCCGTGACGTGCTTCGTGAAAGCGTTCGGTATGACGTTTCTCGGCACGATGCGAACGGTCCAGCCAACGGTGAGCGAGGCGTCGGCTACGATGAAGCTGGGCATGGCGCTGCTCGCGCTCGAATGCGTGCTCCTGGGAATTCTGCCGACCTACGTGCTGGCCGCGATCGACCACGGCGGCGCCGCAATCTTCGGACTGGGCACCGTGAACCAGGCACTCGTCCCGCCCTTTTTTGAGCCAAACGCGCGTCCGAATCCGCTGCCATCCGATTTCGTCGCGACCTTCCATGCCCTCGGCGCCCAGATCGGCGCGGGATTACCGGGCCGGGGGCTAGTCGTGATGTTGCGCGGCGGAGCGGCAAATCCAGTCGTGTTTGCGATGTCGACCACGTACTTCACCCTCATCCTTGCGGTGCTTCTCGGCCTGGTTTACGGCATCGTTCGCTTCGTCACGCGAGGCCGGCGGGTTCTACGCGTCCCACCCTGGACCGGTGGATTGCAACCCTTGCTTGCGGAAATGACCTACACCGCGACGGGCTTCTCGAATCCGGTGCGCGTGATCTTCGACGCGATCTTCAACCCAACCGAAGTCGAGAACGAGCGCGAAACGATCCACGAGCATTTTCGGTCCGCGATTCGGCGCAAGCGTGAAGATGTGTTTCTGGCAGATCGCGCCGTGAGCGCGCCGCTAGCGTCGGCCGTTCGAAGCGCAGCGTCCTTGCTCGCTCGAATGCATCACGGGCGGCTAGCGGCGTACGTCGCCTACACGCTCGGAACGCTGCTCGTGGCACTCGCTATCGTAACGTTGACGTGAGGCGGCCGTGTAGCGCCAATCGAACATTCAAGAAATTTGGGCTTGACAGGTGACTAAACGGGGTTATTATATATTTGACAAAAACTAGGCACTAGGCTAAAATAGGGGCATGGACGCGCCCCTTCCGCAGACCATGATCGAAGCCGTTCGGCGCTTCGAGGAGCCGCAAGTCGCCCACGACTACTTCGTCGCGATCAGATGGCCGCAGGGAGTGGCTTGCCCTCGCGCCTGCGGTTCGCTAGACATTAAGTACTACCCGAAGCATCGCCGTTGGTATTGCCGGGACTGCCGCGGCCAATTCACGGCCAAAGTCGGGACGATCTTTGAGGATTCACCCATCGGCTTCGACAAGTGGTTGCCGGCGATGTGGCTGATCGCAAGCAACCGCAACGGCATTTCGTCTTGCGAAGTCGCCCGCGCCCTGAAGGTCACGCAAAAGACGGCCTGGTTTATGCTGCACCGTTTGCGCGAGGTTATGGCGAACGAGTCTTTCGAGTTACTCAAGGCCAATGCCGTTGAAGCGGACGAGACATTTATCGGCGGCAGAAGAAAGATGGGCCGCTTCCCCGATGGTCGCGCCCAGCGTCGTGCTCCCGGCTACGGCAAAATGACGGTGCAGGGGATGGTCGAGCGCAAGGGCCGGATTCGTGCGTTCGTCGTCCTGGAATCGGACAAGCTTACGTTGGCGGACCGGATTCGCCAGCACGTCGCTCGCGGAACCACGATCTACACAGACGCTGCGGCAGCGTATATGGGTCTGAAGCGCGACTTCACGCACTACGCGATCAACCACGCGATTGAGTACGTCAACGGCCACATTCACACGAACAGCATCGAAGCGTTTTGGTCTGTTTTCAAGCGTACTATTCGCGGAACGTACATCGCCCCGCGACCGAAGCACCTACAGCGTTACGTCGAAGAGCAAGTGTTCCGCTTCAATGCTCGCAAGGAAAAGGATGGAGAGCGGTTTCCCAGGGCGCTGAAGCGCGCCGAGGGTGTTCGATTGACCTATAAGGCGCTGATCGAAAAGCCGTGAGGTCCGGGAATCGAAAATTCCCGCTAAATGGCGCTTTTCTCAAACTCAATCGGTCCCGCCACCACATCCAAGAGTTTGACCGTGCTAGACAGGCGTTTATCAAAAGCCAACCGTATGCCGCTTGGATACAAGAATATACGAGCGGTTCGCAGGAGATTGACAATGGTGGCGGGGGAGAGAATATCTTTCCGCGCGCTCACCTCTCCTGCGCCGCTGGCGACGCGGTCCATAATATGCGGTCCGCCCTCGATCACGTCGCTTATGAAGTAGCGCGACTTCGCAAAAGCGAAGGACGACAAATCTCCCTGCGCAGTCCCGGAATAGCGTTCTTGATCATCCGCGACAAAGAAGTGTTTGAGCGAAAGGTTCGCGAGAGAGAAATAGACCGAATCGGTGAAGATTGGGTCGATTTCCTCAGGAACCATCAGCCGTATAGCGGAGGGTACGGAGACCTCCTTCTCCGGATGTCCGAACTCGACAACATGGACAAACACCGAGAACTGGTCAATATCAGCGAAAGAAGCGAACTCGCCGTCTTTCGCAAGGGGGGAAACTGCGAGCGGTTCTCCGGTCCGTTCAAAGAAGCAATAAAAACGGCATCCCTCAAGCCGGATACCGAGTCGTATATTATCGCCCACGGCGTAACGCTGGCCGAGACCCTGGGAACCTACGACGTGCGAAAAGACGCTTCCCTTGAGCTCATGGAGCTCGCCAGCGTCATTAATACGGTTGTCGTGGAAGCGAAGAAAAAGTTCTTCGCTTAGCCAGCCGTCCTCGTCGCTTTCTTTGTCCGCTTGCGTTTCGGTCGCGCCGCTTCCGCCTTGTCTACGGCTTCCTTCGGCACCGCGATCACGGCACGAACGAACGCCTTCAACTCGTCCTCCGGGACGAGCGGTTCCAGCTTGCGCGGTTGCTTCATAGTCCGGTAGGTTCGACGCGATCTGCGCGCCGTCCGCCGTAGGACCGTAGTCGGTGGGATATTCCACCCCACCCTAATTTTCGTCAAGTGAGTAATAACCCTAAACGGTCACCTATAATGGCGCTGGCGAGTTGACGAGGGCTCGCCAATCGGATGGATGTCTTCAAGGCCCTCGCCGATCCTAGTCGGCGACGCTTGCTCGACGCGCTATACGAACGCGATGGTCAAACGCTCGGCGAACTCTGCGGACACTTGGACATGACGCGCTTCGGCGTCATGAAGCATCTTGGCATCTTGGAAGTTGCCGGGCTCGTCGTTATACGGCGCGAGGGGCGCGAGAAGCGGCACTTCCTCAATCCCGTCCCCATTCAGTCGCTGTACGACCGCTGGGTCAGCAAGTACCGGTCACGCTGGACCAAAGCGCTCGGCGCGTTCAAAAACGAATTGGAGAAATGATGTCGACGACCTTGCAGCACGTGTATCGAGTCTACATTCGCACGACACCGCAGAGACTGTGGCAAGCGATCACCAACGGAGACTTGACGAAGCTCTACTTCTTCGGCGGCGCGGTGCAGTCGGATTGGCGAGCCGGTTCGGCGATGCGCTATGCCGGCGATGATGGGCAATCAATGCTCGAAGGGGAGATCTTTGAGATCGATCCTCCGCGCAAGCTCGTTCATTCGTTCATCCATCACTGGGAAGGCGAGTCGAAGGATCCGCCCTCGCGCGTGACGTACGAGATCGAGCCGCACGGCGAAACCTGCTTGCTAACCCTCACGCACGAACACTTCGCGGGCGAGACCGAGCTCGCAAAGAGCACGCAACGCGGCTGGTCGCTGATCCTATCGAGCATGAAAAGCCTGCTCGAGACCGGCAAACCGCTGGCGATGAGCGATGCGGTGGCAGCAACGGCGTAGAACGCAGTTACACGCCCAGGTGGGCGAGCAGGTCGCTTTCCCGCTGGATTACCTCGGCGTTCGTCATCGACTCGACGATGCGGCCGTGCACCATCAAGTAGTGACGGTCGGCGACCCGCGTCGCGAAGCGCAGATTTTGCTCGACTAGAAGGATCGTCACGCCGGACTTCTTGATCTCGAGAATCAGCTCGCCGATCGCGTCGACGATGACGGGTGCCAACCCCTCCGTCGGCTCGTCGAGCAGGATGAGGCGCGCGCCGCTGCGCAGCACGCGCGCGATGGCCAGCATCTGCTGCTCGCCGCCGGACAAGGTGGTGCCCATCGCCCGCCCGCGCTCTTTGAGGATGGGAAACAACGCATAGATGCGCTCGAGCGGCCAGGCTCCGGCGCCGATGATCGGCGGCAGCGCGAGGTTTTCGGCCACCGTCAGGCTCGCATATACGCCGCGCTCTTCGGGCACGAAACCGATGCCGCGCCGCGCGATCTTGTCCGCGGGCAAGCCGGCGATCGACCTTCCTTCGAAGCGCACTTCGCCCGTTACCCGGCGCAGAATACCCATGATCGATTTGAGGGTCGTGGTCTTGCCCGCGCCGTTACGTCCGACGAGCGTGACGACTTCACCGCGGTCGACCCACAGATCGACCCCGCGCAGAACGTGGCTTTCGTCGTAGAAGGCATTGAGGTCGCGCGTCTCAAGCATGCGCGTCCCTTCCGCCCAGATAGGCGTCGATCACGCGTTGGTCGCCACGCACCTGCTGGTAGGTACCTTCGACCAGAATCTTGCCGCGCTGCAACACCGTAATGGTATTCGAAAGGTCGGACACGACGCTGAGGTTGTGCTCGACGAGAACGACCGTGCGTCCCCGTGCTACACGCCCGATCAGGGCCGAGATGCGGCCCACGTCTTCGGTCCCCATGCCGGCCGTCGGCTCGTCGAGCAGCAGTACCTTCGGATCCGGCGCTAGCGAGATGGCGAGTTCGAGCGCGCGCTTGCGGCCGTAAGCGAGCTGGACGGCGAGCAGGTCGCGCTCCTTGTCCAGCCCGACGTCGTCGAGCAGTTCGCGGGCGCGCTCGTCGAGGCGCCCGGTCGCCTTTCCGGGAAGCCAAAAACGGTACGGCAACTCGGTGCGCGCTTCGAGCGATACCTTGACGTTGTCGAGCACCGAGAGATGCAAGAAGATGCTGTTGATTTGAAAGCTGCGGACCATGCCCAGGCGCGCGATGCGGTGCGGGGCCATTCCGGTGATGTCGAGCTCGCCGTAGCAGATCGTTCCGCTCGTCGGAACGACGAAGCCGGAGAGCAGGTTAAAGAGCGTCGTCTTGCCGGCCCCATTGGGACCGATGATCGCGTGGATCGTCCCTTCTTCAACCGATAGCGACACGTCGTCGACGGCGCAGTAGCCCGCGAACGACTTCGAAAGGCCGCCGGTCCGTACGATCGCGCCCATTCGACGCGGTTCCCCGAAGCGGGAGGGGGCTTCCTCCGCAAACGGCGCGAGCCCAATCGGGGGTGAGGCACGGGTTCGGCGGGTATTTCTCGTGCATGCAACAGCGCAACCTTGGAACTGCGGGCCTGACCGTCTCGGCCGTCGGTCTCGGCTGCATGGGCATGTCTTGGGCCTACGGAAGTGCCGATGCAGATGAAGCGCTCGCGACGATCGAGCGCGCGCTCGAGCTGGGCGTCACGATGCTGGACACGGCCGAAATTTACGGTCCGTTCACGAACGAAGAGCTGGTTGGTCGCGCGATACGCGGACGCCGCGACGGGGTCGTCATCGCGACCAAGTTTGGATTCACCTTCGCCGAGGGTAGCGTTACGGGGGTCGACGGCCGTCCGGAAAACGTGCGAGCGGCGGTCGAAGGGTCGCTGCAGCGCCTAGGCATCGAGACGATCGATCTTTTCTACCAGCACCGGCGCGATCCGAAGGTTCCGATCGAGGAAACGGTCGGCGCTATGGGAGAGCTGGTCACGGCCGGGAAGGTGCGCTTTCTCGGTCTTTCCGAAGTGGGCGCGCAAACGCTTCGGCGGGCCAACGCGGTCCATCCGATCAGCGCGCTGCAGAGCGAGTATTCCTTGTGGGAGCGCGGGGTCGAAGCGGAAATTCTTCCGGCCGCACGCGAACTCGGCATCGGGTTCGTCCCGTACAGCCCGCTGGGGCGCGGCTTCCTAACCGGCGCGATTGCGGATACGGCGGACTTGGAGACCGACGATTTTCGGCGCAGCCTTCCGCGCTTCACTGCCGAGAACGCCGCACTCAACGGGCGCATCGTGGAGGTCGTTCGGGACGTTGCGGCGAGGCATGGCGCGACTCCGGCCCAGGTCGCACTCGCGTGGGTCCTCGCTCAAGGCGACGACCTCGTTCCGATCCCGGGAACCAAGCGTCGCCGCTATCTCGAAGAAAACCTCAGAGCCCTTGAGGTGCGCCTGAGTGCAGACGATCGGCGCGAGCTGGGCGAACTGGCGCAGCTTGCCGCGGGCGAACGCTACGCCGCATCGAATGCGGCGCTGATCGAGCGCTGAACGAACGGTTTCAGCCGACGCGCGCGGGTCGACCGGCTCGCGCGCGTGTGGCGCGATAGTCGGCTACCCACGCCCGGGTCGTACAGAGCTTCCCGCCGCGGCGCAGCGTGCGCAGGCGGCCGCGCTGCGCCGCTTTGTAAAGCGCCGCACGGGCCCGGCCCTCGGCGAAGTCGGCGACGGGTTGGAGTTCGGCTCCCACACCCGCCGCGCTGAGCTTCAAGAGAGCGTCGAGGAGCGAGCGCGCGAAGAGGATGGCCAGCGGCCAGGAGTCGCGCGAGTCAGCCGAACGCAGCGCAGCCACGTAGCTAGCGGAACGGCGAGCCGGCACGATCAGGCTTGGAAGGCCAAGGCGCCGCAGCAGCAGGTTCGCCAAAAGGCGACCCGTGCGGCCGTTGGCGGCGCTGAACGGATGGATCCGCTCGAAGCGCTCGTGACTCTGCGCCACCCACGCGACCGGCGATGCCCCCACCGGCAGCCCGGCAGCGTAACGGTCGACGAACGCCGCGACCTGAGATGGGATCAGCCATGGCGGCGGCGCTACCATGCCGCCGGGGAAGGCCGGAACGTTGTGATCGCGCCACTTCCCGGGCCGGGAATCGGGGGAGCGCCGGGTCGCGCGCGCGTTCAACGCGACGATCTCGTCGGCGCGCAGCAGCGGCAATCCGCGTCTCGGCGTCGGGAGCTCGCGGATCAGCCGGGCCGCCGACGCGTAGTCGGCGACCATCACGCAGTCGCCGAGCTGCCGCGCTGCCGGAACGAGGTCACGTTCGGCAAGCACTTGCACCTCGTCGAGCGTCAGCGTGGCGCCCGCAAGGCGCGTCGAAGTGAAAATCTCCTCGTAATAGAGAGCCGACCGATCCCGCTCGACCGCGTCCACCGCCAGGGAGCGTAGCCGGACCCGCTCGGCCCCCAGCGCAGCGTCAAGGCGTCGGAACGTTTCCCTAGGTGTCATTGTCCAACTTTAGCCGAAATGTCGAATTTGGACAATTACCTGCGGGGAACGGAGCCGCGCGCCGCGTAGGAAACGCCGTGAGCACGTACCTGGAGGCCCTTGCCGACCGCATTCTGGTTTTCGACGGGGCAATGGGCACCGAACTGATGGACCTCGGCCTCGTTGACGCCGATTTCGGCGGCGCCCAGTATCACGGCTGCAACGAGGCCCTCGTGCTCTCTCGACCCGACGTCGTCGAGGAGGTTCATCGCCGCTACCTCGAAGCGGGCGCCGACGTCGTCGAGACCGACTCGTTCACGGCCTCACGGCTCAAGCTCGATGAATACGGTCTGGGCGAGCGCACGCACGAGGTCAACCTGCGGGCGGCGCAAATCGCGCGCACCGTCGCCGACCGCTTCGCGACGCCGGCTCACCCCCGGTTCGTAGCGGGCTCGCTCGGCCCGACCGGAATGCTCGTCTCCTCCTCCGATCCGACCCTCTCGAAGATCACCTTCGACGAGCTAGCCGCGCTCTACGGCGAGCAAGCGCGCGCGCTCGTGGAAGGCGGCGTCGACTTGCTGCAGGTCGAGACGAGCCAAGATCTCTTGGAGATCAAGGCGGCGATTGCGGGCATCGTACGCGAGTTCGAGCGCGGCCTGCGGCGCGTGCCGATCCAGGCCCAGGCGACCTTGGACGTGACCGGCCGCATGCTGCTTGGCACCGACATACGCGCGGTGTGCGCCACGCTGGATGCGCTGCCCATCGACGTCATCGGGCTCAACTGCTCGACGGGTCCGACCCACATGCGCGACGCGGTGCGCTATCTCGTTGAAACATCGCGCTGCTTCGTGGCCGTCATCCCGAACGCCGGATTGCCGCTGATGGGGTCCAAGGGCGAGACGATCTATCCCGAGACGCCGGAGGAGATGGCGCGCGAGCTCGGCGCGTTCGTGCACGACTTCGGCGTCAATGCCATTGGCGGATGCTGTGGCACGACGCCCAAGCACATCGCCGCTTTTGTCGAGGTGGCGCGCGGACGCGCCGGCCGGCGCCCCGAACCAAAGCCGCTTCAAAGCGCGGCTTCGGCGATGTCGGCGACGGCGCTCAAGCAGGACGGCAGTCCGCTCTTGATAGGCGAGCGCATCAACGCGCAGGGTTCGCGCCGCATCAAGCGCCTGTTGCTCGAAGAAAACTACGACGAAATCGTCCTGGTGGCGCGCGAACAGGTGGAGGGCGGGGCCCACGTTCTCGATATCTGCACCGCGTTGACCGAGCGGGTCGACGAGGACGTCCAGATGGCGACGATCGTCAAGCGGCTGGCGCAGTCGGTCGAGACCCCGCTGATGATCGACTCGACCGAAGCCAAGGTGATCGAGGCGGCGTTGAAAATCTATGCCGGTCGCGCAATCGTCAACTCGGTGAATCTCGAGAACGGGCGCGGGAAGATCGACGTGGTGATGCCGCTGGTCAAGGAAAGCGGAGCCGCCATCGTCGCGCTGACGATCGACGAGGAGGGCATGGCGAAAACCGCCGAGCGCAAGCTCGCGGTCGCCGAGCGCATCTACGATATCGTGGTCGGCGAATACGGCATCCCGCCGGGCGCGCTGATCTTCGACGCGCTGACCTTTACGCTCGCGACCGGTGACGCCGAGTTCGCACCCTCGGCGCTGGAAACGATCGACGGCATCCGGCTTATCAAAGAGCGGCTCCCCGGCGTGCTCACGTCGCTGGGCGTTTCGAACGTCTCGTTCGGCCTCAAACCGGCGGCGCGCTCGGTCCTCAATTCCGTCATGCTCCACCACTGCGTCGCCGCCGGCCTCGACATGGCGATCGTCAACGCGAAAGACATCACGCCGCACGCGGAGATCCCCGCGCTCGAGCGCGAGCTGTGCGAGGACCTGGTCCTCAACCGGCGCGCCGACGCGCTGCAGCGGCTGATCGAGCACTTCGAGAATGCCGACTCGAGCAAGCCGGGCGGCGGCGCTGCGCCGCTCGACGACGACGCGAACGCTTCGGCCGAGGTGCGCATTCACAATGCGATCCTGCGCCGGCGCAAGGATGGAATCGAGGCGAAGATCGACGAGGTGCTCGCGCGGCGCGATCCGGTCGACGTGCTCAATAACGTCTTGTTGCCGGCCATGAAAGAGGTCGGCGACAAGTTCGGTTCCGGCGAGCTGATCCTGCCGTTCGTGCTGCAGTCGGCCGAAGTGATGAAGAAGGCCGTCGCGCACCTCGAGCAGTTTCTCGAGAAGAAGGAGGGCGTCAGCAAAGGCAAGCTCGTGCTCGCGACCGTTTTCGGCGACGTGCACGACATCGGTAAGAACCTCGTCAACACCATCCTGACGAACAATGGTTACACCGTCTTCGATCTCGGCAAACAGGTGCCCATGAGCCGCATCCTCGAGAAGGCGGTCGAGGTAGAGGCCGATGCGATCGGCCTCTCCGCCCTGCTCGTGTCGACGTCGAAGCAGATGCCGGTTTGCGTCGCCGAGCAGGACTCGCGCAAGCTCGCGTTCCCCATCATGATCGGTGGCGCCGCGATCAACCGGGACTTCGGCCGGCGCATCGCGTTTCTGGACGAAGGGGCGCGCTACTTCGAGCCCGGCGTGTACTACGCCAAGGACGCCTTCGAAGGCCTAGAGATCATGGATCAGCTCACGAACGAACCCGAGCGCCGCGAGCTGTTCACGTCGCGCATTCGCTCGGAGGCCGAACGCTTGCGCCAAGCGGCCCGCGCGCCAGGCGTCCCCACGCCGAGCGATCGGACGGCGCGTGAATTCCTAGCGGTGGCCGACGTTCCGCAGGCTCCGTTTCTGGGCGTGCGCACGCTCGAGGGCATCGATCTGCGCGACCTGTGGCCGTGCTTCGACTTACGCAGTCTCTACCGGCTCTCGTGGGGGGCTTCCAACGCAAAAGGCGCCGAATTCGAACGGCTCGTGCGCGAGGAATTCGAGCCGCGGCTGCGCCGTTTTCAGGAGCGTTGCGCGAGCGAGCGCGTGCTCGAACCGCGCGTCGTTTATGGCTATTTTACGGCGGCGGGTCTGGGCGACGACGTGGTGCTCTACGATCCGAACGATTCCCGGCGCGAGCTCGGGCGTTTTCGTTTTGCGCGCCAAAGCGGCGGCGAGCATTTGTGCTTAGCGGACTATTTACGTCCGCCGGAGGAGGGTCGCGCGAGCGACGTCGTCGCGCTGCAAGTCGTGACGGTCGGACGACGCGCCTCGGAGCTCGTCGAGCGCCTGCAGCAGCGCGCCGACTACAGCGATAGCTACTATTTGCATGGCTTCTCGGTGCAGTCGGCCGAGGCGCTCGCCGAGTATTCGCACCGCCGCATCCGGCACGAACTCGGATTACCAGAAGATCGCGGCAAGCGCTACTCGTGGGGGTACGGAGCGTGCCCCGATCTCTCGCAGCACGCGCTCGTGTGGAAGCTCCTCGACGTCGCGGGCGCTATCGGCGCCGAGCTGACCGAAGCCTTTCAAATCGTGCCCGAGCAGTCGACCGCCGCAATCATCATGCACCATCCGGAGGCCGCGTACTTTAATGCCGCAGCCGTCCGGGAGCTCGTCCCGGCGTAAGACCGCCAAAGAAGAAGGCGCCGGCTAGCGCCGCGTAGAGCAACACATTGACGGCTGCGAGCAGGTGAACGACGGTTAGCGTCCACGGGTGATGATGGCCCCCGAAGAAGCCGGCCATGACGAAGGCGCAACAGATCGCAAAGACGGCGATCAGACCGCCGATCGGCAGTCGCAAGCGGGGCGCGAATGTGGCGACCACCGAGGCCAGCGCAAGCGCCGATAGCAGGTAGCGTTCGTGCATGCGCGTCGCAAGCATGTACGGCGCGGCGAGAGCAACGGTCCCGGCCAGCAACAACGAGCGGGCGCGGCCGGTCGCGTCGGTATCCGCAAGCGTGCGCCATAGATGCACGCAGACCGCGACGACCATCCCGATCGAGAGCAAGAAGCCCCATGCGTGCAACGAGAGTCCGAAGACCTGCCGGGCGTCGCTTGCATACATGGGGCCGGCGATCGCATACACGTTCCAGGCGCTCGCCGTATCCCAGGGATACTTGTCGTAACCGAAGAGGTATCGTTCGACGAGCCAACCGAGGGTTACATCCGGGCGCGCCGACGGCGCGAACGGGAGCGCTACGACGTAGGCGAGCGACGTAACGCCGAGCGCCGCCCAAAAGAGCGACCGTTCAAACCCGTGACGGCGAAGCTGCCACGTCAAGAGAACCGGCGCAAAGGCGAGCGGCTGCGGCTTCACCAGGACCGCGGCGGCCAGCCAAAGCCATGGTGAGATCGACCGCTCGGCCAAGGCATCCGCTCCGGCAAGCGCGAGAAACGCGACGGCAACCGAATCGGCTTGACCCCAATACGCGGACACGAGCCAAAACGTCGGCGCCAGCAACGCCAGCGCGCAGGCAAGGAGTGCTTCCGTACGCGAGCCCGCCGCAAGCGCCATCCGGTAGACGGCTGCGGCCAGGACGAGGTCGGCCAGGATCGGGATCGCTTTTACGAAGATCAGTATGAGGATCCCGCGCTCCGGTTGCCATGGCGCGATGACGTGCACGTAGAGCGCGGCCAGCGGCCATAACAAAAAAAAGTATCCGGGAGCATAGTCGACGCGTGGAAACGTTGCGCCCGAAATGTCCGCGTAGAGCTGGCGCGGGCCGTGGCTGCCCAGCGCCAGCATCCAATCTTCGAATGTCGTAACGTCGCCTTTATAGCCTTGCGCCGGCAAAAGAGCGATGCGCAACAGGATGCCCGCAACGAAGAGCAGCGTGAGGCGCAAGCGCATTACCGAGTCTTCCTCGTCGCGCGGTCGAGCGCGAGCGCAATGAAACCGCCGAGCGCTCCACAAAGAACGTCGAACGAGTTCCAAGCGAGACCTTCCTTGGATCCGACGATGGCCTGACCGACCTCGATGGCCGCGCTGTACGCTGCCATTCCCCAAACGGTCGTCGCCGGCGAGTCGCTGCGATGCCATTCGTCGAGCGCACGTCGTAGCAAATACCCGGCCAGGGTGAAGGCTGCGACGCTATAGATTTTGCGGAGCAGCACGTGCCAAGAGAGCCAATACGGCGAGGTCGCTCCGTACAGATCGCTATTGAGCGCAGCGGCGTACAGCGCCGCTCCAACCAGCACGGCGGCCCACGTCCATGGCCTCATCGCTCGGCGATTGCAGGAAAGGGAAGCGATTTCCCTCGGCGTACTCGACGTGAAAGGAAACGGTCCTGGCCCCGTTTTCTGTCGTTTTCGGAGGTCCCCATGCGTTTTCGCAGCATCGCCCTTCGGCTGCCGGCCGCCGTTCTCACGGCGGCCCTAGCCATGGGCTGCTCTTCAACGACGTCAACCTCGCAATCGGCCTCGTCGGCTACCGCGGGAGGCGTGATCAAAATCGGCATCGATCTGCCCCTGAGCGGAGCCGATGCGTCGACCGGGATTCCGACGCGCAACGGCGCCGTACTTGCGGTCGAACAAGCCAACGGCAAGGGTCTGCCGGGTGCCTTCAAGCTCGTCGCCTACGATCTCGACGATGCCGTTCAGGGGACGCACGATCCGGCTCAGGGCGCAACGAACACGAAGACCTTCATCTCCGATCCAGCGGTGCTGGCGATGGTGGGGCCTTTCAACTCGAACGTGGCCAAGGCTGAGATTCCGCTCACCAACGACGCCGAGCTCGTTCAAATCAGCCCTTCCAATACCAACACCGGATTGACCGTGGGCGACGCGGCCGCCAAACTGCGCACCTCCCATCCCGACGTCAATTCGTACTTTCGCGTCTGCACGACCGACGACCGGCAAGGTTCGGCGGGGGCGCAGTTCGCGCGCAAGTTTGGTTTCAGCAAAGCCTTCATCGTCGATGACAACGAGACGTACGGTAAAGGCTTGGCCGACGTGTTCGAGGCACAGTTTAAAGCGCTCGGCGGAACGGTCCTGGGCCACGAGCATCTGACGAAGGGCCAACAAGATTTCAAGGCGCTGCTGACCAAGGCGCAAAGCCTCGGGCCGGACCTCGTGTTCTATGGCGGAACCACGGCAACCGGGGGCGGCCTCCTGCGCAAGCAAATGGCCGACGCGGGCATGCAAAGCGTCGCGTATATGGGCGGCGACGGTATCAGCGATCAGGAGTTTCTCACGACCGCGGGCGACCAGGCCAACGGTTCGTATTTCACGGTTGCCGCACCCGAGACGTCCAAGCTGCCCAGCGCGAAGGTCTTTATTGCGGATTATGAAAAGCGCTGGAACTCGCCCGTCGGTGCCTACAGCGCCAACGCCTACGCTGCCGCGAGCATCGAGATCGCGGCAATCGAGCAAGCCATCAAGGCGGATGGCGGAAAGATGCCGGCTCGCGCCGACGTGCTCAAATTCGTGGCGGCGACGGCGAACTTTCCTTCCCCGATCGGCAAGATCGGCTTCGATCGAGACGGCGACACGACCGCGCCGATCCTTTCGCTGTACAAAGTGAGCGGCGGGAAGGCCCAGTTCGTAGAACAGATCAATCTGAAGTCCTAGTCATTGGAGATATTCTTCCAGCAGGTCGTCAACGGGCTCTCGCTCGGCGGCATCTATGCGCTGATTGCACTGGGCTACACGATGGTCTATGGGATCATCGAGCTGATCAACTTTGCGCACGGCGACGTTTACACGCTCGGGACGTTCTTTTCGCTTGCGATTCTCAGTGCGATCGGCGTTTCGGGCGAAGTGCATGGGCCGGCGCTCATCGGCATCGTGGCGCTGGCGGTGTTGTCGGCGATGCTGCTGTGCGGCGTGACCGGCGTGTTGATCGAGCGGCTTGCCTACCGCCGCTTGCGAAACGCGCCGCGCCTCGCGCCGCTCATCACGGCGATCGGGATGTCCTTCATTCTCGAAAACGTGATGCAGCTCTGGCGCGGCCCGTCACCCGTGCCGTTCCCGCAGGTCATTCCCAATCCGAGCGCCAGTTTCGGCGGCGTCGTCGTGTCCGCCAAGCAGGTGCTGGTCGTGGGCCTCGCCGTCGTCATGATGGCCGCCTTGCAGGTGTTCATCTACAACACGAAGCTGGGCAAGGCGATGCGAGCGACCGCCCAGGACCGCGATGCCGCGCAGCTGATGGGCATCAATATCAACACCACGATCGCCTTGACGTTTCTGATCGGGAGCGCGCTTGCAGGCGCGGCCGGCTTCGTCAGCGGCGTCTATTACGGGACGACGTGGTTCTTCAACGGTTTCGAGGCGGGCCTCAAGGCGTTCACCGCGGCCGTGCTGGGCGGGATCGGCAACGTCGCCGGCGCGATGCTGGGCGGCTTCCTGATCGGCTTGGTCGAGGCGGTCGCGACGCAATACATCCCTGGCGGCGCGCAATGGAGCAACGTCGTCGTGTTCTCGGTCCTGGTGCTCGTCTTGATCTTTCGGCCGTCGGGTCTTCTCGGCGAGTCGCTTCCAGAAAAGGTTTAGCGCGCGGTGCCGGCCCGACGGCGCGCTGCCGTAACCATCATCGCAATTGGGGTCGCGCTGTTGGCATTCCCATTCGTCGACCGCAACAACGCGCAGATCGACTTCATGGCCAACGCCGGCGCGTTCATTTTGCTAGCGCTGGGGCTCAACATCGTCGTCGGCTTTGCCGGCTTGCTCGACCTCGGCTACGCGGCCTTCTTTGCGATCGGTTCGTACAGCTACGCGATGCTGGCAAGCCAGCAGTTCGGTATTCACATTCCATTTTGGGTCATGCTTTTCGTCGCCTCGGGCATCGCGGCCATTTTCGGCATTTTGCTGGGCGCACCGACCCTGCGTCTGCGCGGCGACTACCTCGCGATCGTTACGCTGGGCTTCGGCGAGATCGTGCCTCAGACGTTTCTGAACCTTGAGAAGTACACGAACGGGCCGAACGGCATATCGTCCCTCGATCAACCCTCGCTGTTCGGCAAAGCATTCGGGTTCAGCGCAACGCCGTATTACTACGTGACCCTGGTGCTGATAGCGCTCGGAATCGTCGTGGCAAGCAATCTTCAGAACAGCCGGCTCGGCCGCGCCTGGATGGCGATTCGCGAAGACGAGTTGGCTGCGCGGCATATGGGCATCAACACGACGGCGGCCAAGCTCTCCGCCTTTGCACTCGGCGCCTCGTTCAGCGGCCTGGCCGGCGTCGTCTATGCGGCGAAGTTGAACTTGGTCTCGCCCGACGAGTTTCAATTCAACGTCAGCGTGCTAGTCCTCTCGATGCTCGTGCTCGGTGGAATGGGAAACATCGCCGGAGTCATCATCGGCAGTTTCGTGCTTTCGTTTATCAACAGTTTCCTTTTGCCGCAGTCGACGAGCCTCGCGCACGCGGCCGGCTTGGTCAACCTCGATTTCACCAACTACCGCTTCATGCTCTACGGCGTGATCCTGGTTCTCATGATGCTCTTTCGGCCCGAAGGGTTGATTCCGAGCCGCCAGCGCAAAGCCGAGTTTCACGAGGCGCTGAGCGATCCGACGCTGGCCGCGCAAGAACAAGCGGAATACAGCGGTGCGGCGGCCGCCCCATGACGCCGATGCTGCGCTTGAGCGAGGTTCGCAAGGTATTCGGCGGACTAGTCGCCCTCAACGATCTGTCCTTCGAAGTCGCACCGGGAAGCATCGTCGCGATGATCGGCCCCAACGGCGCCGGGAAATCGACCGTCTTCAATCTGATCACGGGAGTCTACCAGCCGACGCACGGCTCGATCGATCTGGAGGGGCGCTCCCTTCGCGGGCTGGACACGGCTGCCATCGCCTCGCTCGGAATCGCGCGCACGTTCCAGAACGTTCGCCTGTTCGCGTTCATGTCGGCGCGCGATAATGTCATGACGGGCCGTCACGCGCGCATGCGCGCCAATCTCGTCGACTCGCTTCTCCATACGCCGGCGCAGCGTGCGGAAGAGAAAAGCGTGCGGGAGCGGGCGCGCGAACTGCTGCGCTTCGTCGGCCTCGAGCGCGAGGCGGACAGCTACGCCCGCAACTTGCCCTACGGCAGCCAGCGCCGGCTCGAGATCGCGCGCGGCCTCGCCGGCGATCCGAAGCTCTTGCTGCTCGACGAGCCGGCCGCCGGGATGAACCCCAAGGAAAAGGAGAGCCTCATCGATCTGATCGGTCGCATCCGCGCCCGCGGCGTGACCATCTTTTTGATCGAACACGACATGCAGTTGGTCATGAACGTCAGCGAGCGGGTGACGGTGCTCGATCACGGCGAGAAGATTGCGGAAGGTGCGCCCGAGGTGGTGCGCCGCGACGAACGCGTGATCGAGGCCTATCTCGGCCGGGCCGACGGAGCGGCTTGATGGCGCTGCTCGAGGTTGAAGGTGTCGATGTCGCGTACGGGCGCATCCGGGCCCTTTCGCGGATCAGCCTGCGGGTGGAGCAGGGCGAGATCGTCACCCTGATCGGCGCCAACGGCGCCGGGAAAACGACGACCCTGCGCGCCATCAGCGGCCTCATCCGCCCGCTTCGCGGCGCGATTCGCTTCGACGGAAGCGACCTGCTGCGACTGACCCCCGACCAAGTCGTGCGGCGTGGGATCGGGCATTCGCCCGAGGGGCGGCGCGTCTTCGCGCGCATGACCGTGCGCGAAAACCTGGAACTGGGGGCGTTCACGCGCGACCGGGCGAGCGAGGTCGCCTCCGATCTCAAGGGGGTCCTGACGATCTTCCCGCGCCTCGGCGAGCGGCTCGTTCAGAAGGCCGGCACGCTTTCGGGCGGCGAGCAGCAGATGCTCGCGATCGGGCGAGCGCTCATGTCGCGGCCGCGCCTGCTGATGCTCGACGAGCCGTCGCTCGGTCTCTCGCCGCTTCTGGTGCAAACGATCTTTGAAGTCATCAAACGGATCAGCGCGAGCGGAACGACGGTGCTTCTGGTCGAGCAAAACGCGCACCAGGCGCTGGCCATCGCCCAGCGCGGCTACGTCCTCGAAGTCGGCAAAATCGTCCACGAGGACAGCGCGGCTAACCTGCTGGCGAGCGACGCCGTCCGCGCCGCCTACCTGGGGGGCGCTGCTTAGGCCGCACGATCGGCCGAGCACGTCATCTTGTCACGATCGAAGCCGCTGCCGGCCTGCAGAGGCCGGATGGGCCGAAGTGGCCCGAAAGTCTTACCTCCGCGCGCCTCAAAGCCTGTTTGTGGACCTTCAGGTACTCGTGTAGAATGAACCGTATCTAAACGAACTGCGGAGTTCGGCCTTTTTCGGACGGACCGAAAACGGCCATTTTGCTTGGATCGGGTCTCTGAAGAGATCCAGCAGCTCTGCGCAGCCTCGTTACGGGAACCGCCTCGGCCTAACAAACCGGCGCGCACGCCCGCCGCATTCCTTGCCGTTGCTTGTGAAAGGAGGCCCGACACGCGTGTTTCTGCGATGCTAGGGTCGGTCTCTCGTTGTTTCGCCGCAATGCTTGTGTTCGCGACGTCCGGCGGTGCGAGCGGCGCGACCCTCCCCACGGCGGCGCGCGCGCCGAACGCCCAGGGCGCCGGTCGTCTGCAAACGGTGCGCGTTCCGATGAATCGGCACGACAAAGCCGACCCGTCCGGGGGCAAGATCAAGCACGTCGTCTTCGTCATTCAAGAGAACCGCAGCTTCAATGACCTCTTTGAGGGCTTCAAGGGCGCAACGACCGCCAAATCCGGCCTTGACGCGAAAGGAAAGACGATCAAGCTGCGCCGGCAAGACTTGGCCGCAACCTGGGACATCGACCACGGCGTGTGGAGTTTTCTCTCCGACTATTCGAACGGAGCACTCAACGGATGGAACGGTGAGGGCGCCTGCTGCGGTCAACCCAAGAACTTCGCGTACGCCTACGTGCCGAGCGACCAGATTAAGCCGTACTGGCAGATGGCAGCGCAGTACGTTCTGGCCGACCACATGTTCCAATCCAATATCGACGACAGCTTCATCGCGCACCAGTACGCAATTGCGGCCTACGCAAACACGGCCGCTAACTATCCTTCAGGGGCGTGGGGCTGCGATCAAAGCTCCGGCGACACGATCAATACGCTCGAGCAAAACCGCTCGATCGGGCCGAACATCCCCGTCTGCTTTAACAACCAAACACTCGCGGACGAACTCGACTCGGCGGGTCTGGGCTGGCGATACTACGCTGCGACGACTGGCGACACCGGCAGTATATGGTCGGCCTATCAAGCGATCGAGCACATCTACGAAGGGCCTGACTGGGTCAACGACGTGATGACGCCGTCGTCCAAGTTCATCACCGACCTCCAAGGTGGGACGCTAGAGCCCGTGACCTGGATCACGCCGTCCTGGGCCAACTCCGATCATTCCGGCAATAACTCTTCGACGGGTCCATCGTGGGTTTCATCCGTCGTCAATACGATCGGGCAGAGTCAATTTTGGAGCTCGACCGCGATCTTCATCATTTGGGACGACTGGGGCGGTTGGTACGATCCGGTCGCGCCCGTGTATGAGGACTACGACGGGCTCGGTTTTCGCATTCCGATGATCGTGATCTCGCCGTATGCGAAGAAAGGTTACGTCTCGCACACGCAATACGAAACCGCGAGTATCCCCCGTTTCATCGAGGATGTCTTCGGTCTGGGCCAATTGGCCGCGGCCGACACCCGAGCGAACGATCCCTCCGGCGACTGCTTCGACTTCAACCAGACGCCGCGCCGCTTCCGAACCATTTCCGCGGATTACTCGGCCAGCTACTTTCTGCGGCAGCGCGAGGACCACCACGTCCCCGACGATCAGTAGCTCCGCCTCACTGGCATCTCGTTCGAACGTGGTGCTCTCTCGCAACGTCTACGACCCAGAGGCGAAACTGCCCCGTCAAGTCGCCATGAATCGCTATCATCCTTCGGCGCAGCGAAGAGAAGGCCGCACGCAGTACGGGAGCGCTCATGAACGACATGTGCAACATCGGAGAATCCGTGAACGGCGGCTCGTACGCGAGGCTGACGGTGACGTTCGGATCGCGTGCGATCGAGGCACACAGCTTCGCACTCGGTTCGATCAAATACCGGTTTGCCCTCTGGGCGTGAAGGAATTGGGTTGTCGCTGAGCTCGTGATGATGAACCGATCCGTCGGTCGCAGGTAGTTCGACAACTGTAGCGCCAGGTCGCTGTCGTTTGTCAAGATCAATGCGTCCGGTCGTTTCGTGATTTCGCGAGCGATCGGCAAAACAGGCGCATCGCTGCTTGCGGTATACCAGGAAGTCGCACGCGCGCTCACGCCCCACGAAACGATGCCCATGAACAGCAGAAGGCAGGTCAGCGCGCTAGCCACCCTGGCGCGGGCTCGCCCATCGCAAAGCCAGAGCGCGAGCCAGTAGGCGACAGCGAGATTGATCGCGACGTAGGCCGGGACCAAATAGCGCCCGGCCGTCGCGCGGCTTTGATGGAGGAGAATATCGAGAACGAGCAAGGGGATGGCGGTAGCCGAAAATAGTGCGAGGACAAAGGCACCCAAGCGGCGGTCGTCCGTACGGGACAGGACGTAAAGCGACCACGCTACGAGCACGGCAAGGGGCAGAAGCGCGATCGAAAACAACATATTCGCAAACTCGGCATCAAAAAAGACGCTGCCGACATTGAAGAGCCACTTGTAAAGATAGACCGGGGCTGGGACCGCGGCGGCAAACCAGGTGTTCGTCGCTTCGACCGTCTGACGATTGTGGATTATCGTCTGGACCCAAGGAGCATAGGCAAAGCCGGCAGCCAGCACCGATAAGAGGAAGGCGCGCCAGTTGACGGTCTGCCGGGTTATCGTCAGGTAGAGGGTCGTGACGGCGTGTGCGGCGATGACGAGGGCGAAGAACGCGTGCGTGTACATGCCGATGGCAAGCGATGCGGCATAAGCGAGCCAAGTGAAACGCCCGCCCGTGCGGCTTGCACGGACGAACAACGCGCTGCTGACGACGGTTAGCAGGACCCACAGGGTGTATTCGCGTGCCTGCTGCGCATACTCTAGCTCAAAAGGCGACACGGCAAACAGTGCGGTCGCGACGAGGGCAAACGAGGCGCCGCGCGGCAAGAGTTCCCGACAGAGCCAGTACAAAGCTGGAATCGTTAGGAGACCAAAGAGTGCTCCGAGCGATCGTCGCGCCAGGATCGATCCGCCGAAAAATGCGTCCCACGATCGGTCGAGCAGGTAGTAGAGCGGCGGATGCTGTGGGTCGTCGATCGCTAGCGCGCGGACCGTCGAGCCTGCGTCGTGCAGCGGGTTTGCATGCTGAAACGTTTGCAGTTCGGCGACGGTTACGGTTTTTGCCGCCACGGCATTTTGAAAGTCCGCCTCGAGATAACCCGACGTTCGCAGTGAAGTCAAGGTCTCGTCGTGAGAGTATACTTTTGTATCAAGGTATGGGAAGCGGATCAACGCACCGAGGGCGATCGCACCTACGAGCGTAATTCGCAGCCAAGGTGCGATGTGCCGGCGCAGACCTGGCCGCATCGGCTACTGGTCGTCGGGGGCGTGGTAGTCCGGCGGCTGCGCGAGAATGTCCGCGGTCGAATAATGGGCGTGAATTTTGCGGAACGGGCGCGGCGCTTTCTTGAAGTCAAAGCTGTCCGCAGCGGGATCGGCGGCTCGCGCATCGGCGGCCGCGAGTTGCGCTAAACCGAAGTTGTCCTCGATGAAGCGCGGAACGCTCGCCGTCTCATACTGAACGTGCGTAACGTACCCGCGCTTCGCGTAGGGCGAAACGATCAGCATCGGGATGCGGAAGCCGAGACCGTCGTAGTCGACCTGGTTCGGGGCCACCTCATCGTACCAGCCGCCCCAGTCGTCCCAAATGATGACGATCGCCGTCGAGTTCCAAAATGGGCTCTCACCCACCGCATCGACCAGCGAAGAGACCCACGACGGCCCGCTATCCGAGCCTGAGCCGGAGTGGTCGGAGTTCTTCCAGGTCGGCGTGATCCAGGTGACTGCGTCCAGCGTGCCGGCGGCGACATCGGTCAGGAACTGCTTCGAGGGCGTAATGACGTTCTTCCAATCCGGACCTTCGTAAATGTGCGCAACCGCCTCGTACGCCGACCACAAATTCTTCTTTCCGCCGACGGGCGAGGCGTAGAAGCGCCACGTGAGGCCGGCGGCGTCGAGCTCGTCGCCCAGCGTCTGATAGCCGAAACACGGGGCGACGGTTGGTCCCAGCACGCGCTCCGGCGCGGCCAGGGTATCGACCACGTCCTTCGAGCCGCCCTGGCAGCCCCACGCCGTCGTGGGGCTGTCGACGGATTCTCCAGCGTAGGCGGCGATCGCGTACTGGTGGGCAACGAAGCTGCCGTCGATGTTGGACTGGAACATTTGGTCGGCCAGCACATATTGTTTGGCCATGTCCCAATATGGTTGGGTCAGAGCGTAATTGACGTAGGAGTAGGCGAAGTTCGCCGGCTGACCGCAGCAAGCGACTTCGTTGTTCCAACCGTCCATCTTGCCGTCGTCGTAGGCTGCCGTGAAGTCGGACCAGTTGTGCTCGATGTCCCACGTAATATTGAACGGTTCAGCCTGGATCGCGATCTGGTCTCCGTTCTGGTCCACCCCGGTGTACGTCGTCGTCGCCCCGGGGTACCCCATGAACAAGTTATTGAAGCTCCGATTTTCCTGGATGATGAAGACGATGTGTTTAATTGCACCGCCCGAGGTGCTGCGGGCGATCCAGTCCGGCGCCGCCGGATGAAGGCGTTGGGCCGGGTGCAGAGCTTGCATTGGGCTGACGGTTGCGCCGAGCGACGATCCGCTGCCACAACCGTAGAGAGTCAGGCAAACGGCCGCCAACCCCATCCGCAAAGCCGTTGGAAAACCGAGCATCGTCACCCCCAAACCGCCCCCTTGGGGCTACCGAGCTCCCTTCGGTCACGCACCCCCAACGACCCGGGGCGCCCTCCGAGCACGTCATCCCATGGCCACCAGGACTTTAGACTCATTATTTCAATCCGTAGGCTCTTTGCGGCCGCGTTCGCGTCTGGCACAATTGGGGATAGCATGGAACGGCTTGAAGCCATAGTTGGGCGCCTGGTGCCCGGCGGCACGGCGCCGCCAGGGCTCCCTAAGGCGAAGACGTCGCCACTCGATCGAGCGGCGGTCATTGGGTTCCTCAAGCGGGCCGCTCTCATTGCGCTGGCGGGTTGCTACTTGCTACTTGCGGCGCGCTCCGTGGTCAATACCAACTACGAGTACGGCAAACCGATGCTCGCGCTCGCGCTTGCCTTTGGCCCACTGGCGTTCTATTTTGCCTTGCGAGCGCCGGCGATTTTCCCACTGGGCGCATACGTCGCCCTCATTCCGTTTGACGCCTTGCTCAGGGTCAGCGGCGGCGTCACGATTACGCGGCTCATCGGGATCGCCACCATCGTAGCCCTTTGCCTGCGCATGGTGCTGTCGCGCCGGATTCTGGTCCCGCAGGGCGCGTATTGGGCTTGGCTCGCGTGGATTGCCTGGACGGCAGTGACCTTCGAATGGACGCCCGACCCGCACGGCGGCTACAGCTATTTCACCCAGATCTTCAGCCTCTTCATCATGATGACGATCCTGGCGGTTTATCCGTTCCGGCGATTCGAGTTCAACTTCATGCTCGTCGTTATCGTCCTCACCGGCGCGTTGGAAGGGCTTTACGCCGTGTGGGAGCGCAACAGCGGTTTGTTCGACGGCGCCCGCCTTTCCGTCGGAGAAGCGTCGGGCCTCGTTATCGATCAAAACTACTTCGCCGGCTCGTTTATCTTGCCGGCTGCCTTGGCGCTAGCCACCGTTTTCTTTTCACGTTCGCGCAAGCTGCGTGTCGCGGCGCTCGTCACCCTGCCCCCAATGCTCGCGGCGATCTTCCTGTCGGGATCGCGCAGCGGGTTCATTTCACTCGTGTTGCTCTGTTTCTACCTCGCCCTCCGGAGCCGTCACCGCATCGCGGCGCTGCTTGTCACGGCGGGAATGTTCGTACTGAGCACGCTCACGCCGATCTGGAACCGCTTCCTGAACGATCCGACCGCGGCCAACGGTGCCGGACGGACCGACATTTGGGTGACGGGCCTCGCTTCGCTGCGGGACCACTGGCTCTTCGGCGCAGGCGTCGGCTCGTTCCTGACCGTCTACAACCAAAACTTGCTCAAGTCGTTCCAGGTCGATTTTCAGCACTGGGACCGTCCGCCGCACAGCTTAGTGGTCGGCGTCGTAACGGAAACCGGCGTGATCGGCTTGTTCTTAGTCTTAACCGCCTGGTATCTGACCTTTCGGCAGTCCAGGTTCGTACCCGTCACCTCCGATTTCTACATCGTGCGTCTCGCCCTCGAGGCAACGACCCTCGCGCTCTTCATCGACGCGCAGTTTATCGACCCCGTTTACATCAAGTACATGTGGCTGGCATGCTCGCTTCCGTTGGCGCTGGTCAACGTCGTCGCCCTGACGACGGCGCGTTCGGCAGCAGTAAGCGGGTTGCGCCCGCGCGGACGACCCGTACGAGCCGATGCCCTCCACACCTAACGCGCGACTGGCCCCCTGCGCATCGAGCCCCACGACCCGGCGCAAGGCTTGCGGGCTCGCGCTTGCGCTCGCTATCGCGTTTTTGCCGGCCCCGGCGACTTGAGAGGGCGTGGAGTGCCCGTGAGCGCCCGCTACAGCGTGCAGCGGGCGGCGCTCGCCATTGCCGTGCTCGCCATTGCGATCGGCATCTTCGCGCGCTTCGATCGGCTCGATCGTAAGCTCTTCTTTCAGGACGAAGCGTTCTCGCTGCTGCGCCTCTCCGGGCATACGCTCGGCGACTATGAAAAGCTCTTCGACGGAAAGGTACGAACCGCCGGAGCGATCGCCGAGGTCATGCGCGTTACGCCGCAGCACGGCTTGGGCGATGCCTTTTCCTCGATCGTTCGGGAAGAGCCGCAGCGTGGACCCCTCTTCTATTTAGCCGCGCGCCTATGGATCGATGCTTTCGGCGAATCGATTGCAGCGATGCGCGCGTTTCCGGCAATGCTTGGGGTGTTGGGCATCGGCCTCGCGTATCTACTGGGAGCGCGGCTCGGACGCGCCCCGCCGCTCGGCATTATCTTGGCCGCCTTCGTTGCGGTCTCACCGTTTCACATTCGCTACTCGCAACAGCTTCGCGAATATGTCCTCGTGGCGGATTTAACGTTTCTGTCGACCTGGCTACTATTGCGCGCGCTCGATCGGCCGGGATGGGTGCGCTGGTCGAGCTATGCGATCTCTCTGATTTTTTCGTTCTATGCGAGCGTCGAACTCGTTCTCCTAGCGCTCGCGCACGGGCTTTTCGTTTGGGTCACGACGCGGGCCAGCGGGAAGCGTCCGCTCGCGCAGTTCGCGCTCGTCGCGTTAGCTGCGGGCCTGGCCTACGCGCCGCTCGTCCTGGCCGAACTCGGCGGCCGACATTGGGCACAAAACGGCGTCTCCTGGGAGATTACGGCCTATCCGCTGAGCTCGTTCCTGATCAAATGGGCATTCAACTTCGGGGCGGTCTTCTACGACCACGAGTTTGCCGGCGTGCGCTGGGCGGTCTTGCTGGTTCCGGTTCTCCTTATCGAGGCGTACGCGTACGTTCGCGTTCTGGGCGGCGCCTGGGTCGATGGCCAGATACGCGTGCTGGGGCTCGCGCTGACGGCCGCAGCGCTTATCCCGCTCGTCGTGCTCGATCTCATCCTGCGGGCGCGCTTCGAAGCAGCGACTCGCTACCAAGTGACGACGTGGATCGGAGCCGAACTGGTGGTCGCGGGCGTGATTGCCTCGGCTCTGGCGTCGCAAGAGTCACGCGCCCGTACCTGGTCGCTCGTGGCGCTGACCTATCTGCTGGCCTGTGGTGCGTTCGCCGCGTTCGCGGACCGTTCGTACGTCGTTTGGTGGGACAATAACGAGCACATATCGGAGAAAGCCGTGGCGGCGATCGTTTCTCAAGACCGGCACGCGCTCGTTATCGCCGACGACAACGATTACCAGTCGACGGAAATCCTCGTGCTCTGCCGCTACTTGGCGCCTTCGACGGACGTCATGCTCTTCCATGGACCTCTGCCGAACGTGACCGTGGGACGCGAACCGGTCTATCTCTTCCTACCGACAGCCGCCGTCCGGCGGCAACTCCTTCGCGGGCTCGACGCCGGTCTCGGCTTGAAAAACGTCTCGCCGGACATCGGCATCGACATCCCCGACTTACGCCCGCCTGCGAGTGCGCCGCGGACCGTTGAACCCGGGAACGCGCTTTGGCGAGTGATGTTTGCTCCAGAGCATGACTTCCTCAAGCGATTGAGAAGCTAATGCACATGGCGGCGGCTATGCGATCGCTTGTGTTAGCGTGCGTTCTTTGTTTCTTGGGAAGCGTTGCCTCGGCCGGCGTCGTCGAACGGCCGGCTGGGTCCGGCCCACGGGTCGGTCTCGAGCTGCCGGCGCTTGGCCCGGGAAGCGGCGCAGGCGTTGTATTCGTCGATGCGCTCAAGCAAGCCGGACCATGGTCGAGCACTACCGCGACGAGCCTCAAACTCGACCACGACGGGAACGTGATGTCGCTTGCGCCGGCCCAACAAGCCGAGCGTATCGTCTTCACGAGCGAAGAATATCCAGCCGGCGACTACACGTTGATGTACGACGGCCCCGCGACGTTTACACTCTCCGGAGGCGTGGTGCTCGGCGGGGCGCCAGGCCGGCTGACGGTGCGCGTACCTCTCAACAACGGCAATGGTCTGCGCCTCAGGCTTCTCGCGACGGGTTCGGGCGACTATGCCCGCAACGTACGTTTGATCTTGCCGGGATTTGCCGGGAGCTATGCGAGGGACCCGTTCGTGCCGGGTTTCGTTGCGTCGTTGCGCGGCATAGCCGTGCTGCGTTTCGCGAACTGGATGCAGGCGCAGACGTATACGGATTCCGCGGTTTGGCCCGCGCGTCCGCGCGTATCGCGCGCGACGCAAATGAGCGCGGGCGGCGTCGCCCCCGAATACGCCGTGCTGCTCGCAAATCTAACCGGAGCCGATCCGTGGTTTACCCTGCCAATCGGTGCGACCGACGCCTACGTCGATGGCATCGCGGCACTGGTGCACCGAACGCTCGATCCGCGTTTGCACCCGATCTTCGAATATGGAAGCAACGTTTGGAAAGCCGGGACGCCGGCCAACGCGTATGCGGCGATGGCTGCCCGCAACACTGGCCTCGGCGCCGATCCGGCAGCGGCCGCGATGAGCTGGTACGCGGCGCGCTCCACGAGAATTTTCGCGCTCTTGCGCGCAGCCTTCGGAAGCGATGCGTGGCGAATCGTCCGGGTCGTTTCCGGTCCCCTGGCCGATTCCCCAAGCAGCGGACCTTCCGTGGACGCGGCGCTGTTGCAACGAACGGCACGGTTCGTGGATGCATTGGCCGTTTCTGCTGAAGGCATCGGCGCCGGCGCGATTCGCGCTGCGAGCGTGGCGCGGACCGCGCGCCTAGCCGGCGCCTATGGCTTGCCGCTTATCGCCTATGAGGGAGGAGAATCGGGCGATGCCGCGCTTCCGCAGCGACGCGAAGTCACGTACGCGTCCCTCGAAACGTGGCACCGGCAAGGCGGAGGGTTATGGATCGGGCCCTCGGATATGTACGCCCGCTTGGGTGCGCAAGACTACGCGGCTCGCCACGCGCCCGCGCGCGTAGCCCCATTGGCCGCAGCACACCTCGTCGTCGGCGACGACTTGACCGATCCGCCCGAGCGCGAGCTTCCGCGGCCCTGGCGCGGCGTCGTGCCAAAACCGCAAAGGTCCCGTCTAGGCTCGCTCGAGCTCCATGGTCGCGCCGGATTGATCGCTGCGCTCGGCGTTCCACTAGCCACCGTCGATCTGACGAGGGAAGGGCAGCTCGACTGGGTTGCGCTGACGAGTGCCGCCGGAGCGCAACGGAAACGGGGCGCCGTGCAAGTGCTGCGCGGTTCGGTTACGACGCACCAAGGAATGGTCGAACCGAGCAGGTTCGAAACGTATACCTGGAGCGATGCGGCCGGCGCGGCGCCGGGGCGGACGCAAACGGGCATCGCCCTGGCTGCCGGCGCCTTCACACTCAGCGCACCGGCAGACGCGGCGCAGGAGCGCGTCTTGCGCCTCTACCTCGGCGTTAACCGCGCTCGCGGTGCGCTCAGCGCGCGGCTCGGGAGCGCGCTCTATCGTGACACGTCGCTGGACGACCGCGTCGCCGAGCGATCGGGTGTCTACACGTTCGTTTATCGCGCGCAGGTCCCCGGCGAACGGCTTGAGATACGCTTCGAACCGGCCGAGCTTCATGCGCCGGGCGCTTGGGTCTCGTTGCGCGCCGCAACGCTTGGGGCGAGCGGCACTCAGCCGGCGAAGGATTCGCTCTACGACGAACCGCTCTACCACAACGACCTCTTGCGCACCGGATGGAACCCGAACGAAGCTTCCCTGAACGTTACCAATGTCGCTTCCAGGCGCTTTGGGGCGGTAGCGACGTTGAACGTCGATGACAACGTTCTCGCGCAACCGCTTTATCTCTCGCACTATCGCTTTCCCGACGGAAGCGTCCACAACGTGCTCGTGGTCGCCACCGAGGGCGACTCGGTCTACGAGTTTGACGCCGACACCTACGCGACGATCAACAGCGTCAACCTCGGCACGCCGGAGATCGACGGGTACTGCACGGACATCAGTCCCGACTATGGCATCACGTCGACGCCGGTCGTCGACCGAGCGAAGGGGACGATCTACCTGGTCAGCGCGACCGGGCCGACGTTCAGCGAGTTCGAAACGCAGCTGCATGCGCTCGACATCGGGACGCTGCAGGACAAACTACCGCCGGTTGAAATCGCCGCGACCGAGACGATGAGCAACGGGTCGCCGCTTTCCCTCGACCCGGTCAACCAGATGAATCGACCTGGTCTCGTGCTGGCCAACAATTCCCTGTACCTCGCGTTCGGCTCGCACTGCGACTTCAACGCCGCCAACATCTCCGGCTGGCTTCTGCGCTACGATCTGCAGCTCAATCAACGGGCGGCCTTTGCGACGGCCGAAGATACGACGAGCTACTTGTTGGACAGCGTATGGATGGCCGGTTTCGCACCCGCGGTCGATCAGAACGGAAGCGTTTACGTCGTGACCGGTAACGGTGCGTACGACGGTAAACACGATTGGGGCGAAAGCGCTCTGCGGTTTGCTCCAACCCTCAAGCGCGTCGCCGGCCACTTCACGCCCAACAATTACGCCCAGCTGACCCAGGACAACGAGGATTTTGGCGGGGGCGGCGTCATGCTGCTCCCCACCCAGCCAAGCTCCTGTCCGAATCTCGCCGTCGCGATGGGCAAGGCGGCGGTCCTGTATTTGCTCGATCGCGATGAGCTCGGGGGTACGACCCGCACCAATAGCGGCGCCCTGCAAGTGATTGCGGATTCGGGGGACGAGCTGATGGGCGGACCCGCCTACTTCAGCGGTCCGAGCGGCCAATTCGTCTACTACCAGACGGGCGACGACGCACTGCACGCGTATGCGCTCCAAGTGAATTCGAGCGGCACGCCTTCCCTCGTTCTCGATTCGATCGGAAGCGTCGCTGCCGGTTACGGGGGATCGACCCCGATCGTTTCGTCCGACGGACAGGCTCCCGGCACGGGGATCGTCTGGCTCGTGAACCGCGGAAGTGGTGCGTTGATGCTCGAAGCGTACGATGCAAACGACGTCTCCAGTCTGCTTTTCCAAGGCGCCGCCGGCACGTGGTCGAACCCGAAGAACAACGCATTCGTAACGCCGCTCGTCGCGCACGGTAAAGTTTACGTTCCAGGCACGAAAACCGTCACCGTGTTCGGGCTGACGCGGACGACGCCGTGAGGATTGGTTCGTTTCACTGACCGGCAGAGCGCCCGCGGGGGAAGCAACGTCGCCCCGCGAGGCGATTCTGCGCGCGGAGACGACCGGGCGCGCTTCGGCTCGCATCCCGGAACTCGACGGAATCCGGGCGCTTGCAATCTGGCTCGTGCTGGCCGAGCATCTGTTCGGAGACCGCGGGCCGCCGGCGTACCTTCCCGGCTGGCTGCAGCAGACGATCGCCCACGGTTGGCTCGGCGTCGATCTCTTCTTCGTGCTCTCGGGTTACTTGATCACGACGATTCTGGCCGGCAACCGCTCGGCACCGACCGGCGATTACTTTCGAAGTTTTTACGAGCGGCGAGCGCTGCGCATTCTGCCGCTCTACCTTCTGGTGATCGCCGTCCTCTGGGCCGCGGGCGGCAAGCCATACGTCCCGTTCTTGCTGATTTGTTTGCTCTTCGCCGCGAATCTCGAGAATGTTTTTCACTTTCCGGGCCCTCCGGGCGCCGGTCCGCTCTGGTCGCTTGCGGTGGAAGAGCAGTTCTACCTCGTGTGGCCGTGGTTCGTGCGGTGGTTTGACTCGGCCGGGCTCGTGGCGATATCCGTAGCGCTGCTCGTCCTGGAACCGCTCGCGCGCCTTTCCCCAATCGGCGGGATGGAATTCACGTGGGGCCGGGCCGACGGCCTGGCGATGGGTGCGCTGCTGGCGTTACGGCTCGACTCGGTGGCCGCGATTCGCGAACGGTCGGGGCGCCTGCTCGTTTGCTTCCTTGCGATCGCAGCGCTGCTGGCCGTTGCCGACTTGATAATGACGAACGAGCACCTCGCGTCACTCGCGGCGCACCTGCGGGTCAGCGAAGCGGTCCTGGTATTCGGGGCGCTCGTTGCCTTCGGGATCGCTTACAGCGGGGCGCCGGTCAGCTCGCTCTTACGCGCGCCGTTCGCTAGGATCACTGCCAACTATAGCTACGCACTGTACCTCGTGCATGCGCCGCTCTACGTCGCCTACGGGCGCTTGATCGGGCCCTTGCACTACCCGTTCTTGGCGACACAACTACCTTCGGGCTGGCTGACGCGGGGTGTGACGGTCCTGATTGCTTCTTACGGCGTGGCCGCCTTCACCCGCCGCTTCGTGGAGTTGCCCTTCTTGCGCTTAGGCCGGCCTACCCGACCTTCGTAGCGCGCGCGTTCTGCAGGTGCTGCACGCCATGCACGGGCGTTCCGCCGACTACCGTCGCCAGGATTTCGTACTGCTCGTCCCAGATGGACAGGTCGGCGCGTTTGCCGCGGGCGAGCGCACCGCATTCGCGCTCGATGCCGAGCAGCCGGGCGGGCGCGGCGGTTGCCGAGACGATCGCCTGCTCGAACGGAATCGAAGCGTACGACATGAGGTTGCGAACGGCGCGATCGCAATGCAGGGCGCTGCCGGCGATCGTGCCGTCCTCGGCGCGCACGACGCCGCCTTCGATGCGGTAGCCGCTGCCGGCCGGCGCCATGTAATCGCTTGCCAGCACGAGCCGTTCTTTGAGCGTGCGGTAGAGAACGTCGATCATGACGGGTGCGACGTGAAAGCCGTCGCAGATGACCTGCACCGTGGTGCGCGGTTCCTGGATAAAGGCGGCCAGGATCGAGGGCTCTCGATGATCGAGCGGCGGCATCGCGTTGAAGGCGTGGGTCAGCGTGCGGAACCCGAGGCCGATCGCCAAGATCCCGTCGCGGTATTTAGCTGAGGTGTGTCCTGCCGAACAAACGACGCCTTGATCGAAGAACCAGCGCGCCGCTTCGTCGACGCCTTCCGCCTCGGGCGCCATCGTCACCATCACGAGCGCACCGTGGCAAGCTTCGACCAAGCTGCGCGTGCGCAGCGGCGTGGCCGGCAACAGCCAGTCGTGGCGATGCACGCGGCGAAATTTCGGATTGAGAAAAGGTCCCTCGAGGTGGATGCCAAGGCACCGAGCGCCCGAAATTCGCGAACTTTCAAGCAGTGAATGGGCTGCTTCGGCGACTTCACTTGCAGCATGAAGCATCGATTCCCACGGAGCCGTCATGATGGTCGCCACGAATCCGGTCGCACCTTGCGCGGCGTAGCCGTGCGACGCGACCTCCACCGCATTCCCTTGATCGCGATTGAAGAGCATGTCGTCGGCACCGTTCGAATGAACGTCGATCATACCGGGCGCGACCGTGGCGCGTGCCGGTAAGGTAAAGTCGCTGGGACCTTCGCCGCCGACGATGTCCGCGATGCGGCCTTGTTCGATAACCAGGCGACCATACTGAAGGGTCCCGGTGCCCAGAGCAAGGCGGGCCGGCCCAAGCGTGTAGGATGGTAACACGTAGAGAGCCTTCGGGACCGGCCGGGCCGGACCTAGGCGAGCGAACGGGACGGACGAGTGCTCGGTTACGTTCGGCGTGGATAAGTGAGCGCTCGCACGGTACGGCGTGCCTGCTTCGCTACGCCTAAGCGCGAATCAGCGTCAGGGCCCGGTCGCGTTCGCGCTCCATCAGCTCTTTCGTGTCGCCCTCGACGTTGAGGCGCAGGAGCGGCTCGGTGTTGGAAGGCCGAACGTTCATCCACCAATGAGGATACTGTATCGTAATGCCGTCAAGGTAGTCGATCTGGGCATCCTTGTAGCGTTCCGCCAACTCGCGCAGCTTGCTCGGAATGTCGCGTACGTGGCTGTTGATTTCACCCGAACGGAAACGCGTATTGATCGGTGCGACCACTTCACTGACCGGCTTGTTCGCGTCGCTGAAGACTTCTAGGCACTGGAGCAACGCGATCATCCCGGAGTCCGCAAACCAGTTGTCGCGAAAGTAAAAGTGCCCCGAGTGCTCGCCGCCGAAAACGATGTTCTCTTCGCGCATCGTCTTCTTGATCAGCGAATGCCCGACTTGAGAACGCACCGGGATGCCGCCGGCCCGCTCGATCGCCTCGGGGACGCTGCGGCTGCAGATCAGGTTGTAAAGGATCTTCGCGCCGGGGTTGCGCTTGAGCGTGTTGAGCCCGACCAGCGCCGTCACCATGTCGCCGCCGACCAAGCCGCCCTTTTCATCGACGATGAACATGCGATCCGCGTCCCCGTCGAAGGCCGCCCCGAGGTCGCATCCGTGCTCCACGACGGCCGCCTGCAAGTCGACCATGTTTTCCGGCTCGATGGGACTGGCAGGATGGTTCGGAAAGGTGCCGTCGAGTTCGAAGAAGAGCGGAATGACCTCACACGGCAGGTGCTTGAAAACGTGAGGTACCGTTCGGCCCGCCATTCCGTTCCCCGCGTCGATGGCGATGCGAAATGGTTTGATCGCGCCGCTTTCGACGAAAGAAAGGCAGTGCCGTGCGAAGTCGGGGAGGATCTCCTTGCGCTCGATCGAGCCGCGCCGTGGGGCGGTCGCGAACCGGCCACTCTGAACTTGATCTCGAATCGCCGCCAGCCCGGTATCGAGCGCGATCGCTTGCGCTTCCTCCCGCGTGAGCTTCATGCCATTGTAGTTCGCCGGGTTGTGCGACGCGGTGATCATGATCCCGCCGCCAAAGTCGAATTTGCCGACCGCAAAATACAGGGCGTCGGTCGAGACGAGGTCGATGTCGGTGACGTCCGCTCCCGAATCGTTGGCACCCCGCGCCAGCGCTGCAAACAGCGACTCCCCCGACGGCCGCATATCGCGCCCGACTACGATTCTCGCGAGGTTCAACTGCTCGACGAATGCACGCCCGATGCCGTACGCGACGTCTTCGTTGAGCTCTTCGGGATAGATTCCGCGGATATCGTAGCTCTTGAAGATTGCGGGCGAGAGGGCGACGGACATGGATCGCGCATTTCGGTCCTGGTCCACGCCCTCCCCGCCGTCCACCGCAAACGCCTCGATCGCACTCGCCGTCGCGTGCGCATCCTCTTCCTGAGGAAGCAGCCCGGCGCCCGCGACCCGAACCAGGCGTGCGCGCTTGGCGAGTTGCAGATAGCGCTGCGCGTTGTCGATCGGGTTGACGCGCGAGGCGTCCTCGCCCCAGACGATCAAGAGCGGGGCCTCGACGAACGGCAAGTCGCGAGCGACGTTGCAGTTGAGCGCGCCGCCGACATAGCGCGCGGGAACCAAGCGCGCGCCAGGTTGATGGGTAAGAGCATAGTAATGATCGACGACATCGGGCGTTACCGCGTTCGGATCGGCGTACACGCGCGAGCGCAAGAGCCGGGCGAGCGAAAGCTTCGAGGCCAGCGCGTTGAAGAGCGTTTCGCCCGCGAGCGGCGCGCGAATCAAGGCGCCAAGGGTCCGCTGGCCGGTACTGGGATCCGCGTCCAGCACTCCGCCAAGTCCGGCCGGAGTGATTGCGACCAGCCGTGCGATCCGCTCGGGAATGCGGGTCGCCGCGCGGATGGCAAAAGCCGCTCCGAGGGAGCTGCCGACGAGCGTCACCGGGCGCTCGCAGAGCGCCGTTGCGGCGTCGACGATCTGTTCGACAAAGAGCTCGGCGCTGTAATCCAACTCGGGCATATCGGAGAGCCCGCAGCCGATCAGGTCGAAGGCGACCACGCGGAACCTGCGCGCGAGCAATGGTGCGAGCAGGCGATACTCGTACGACGATGCGCCGGCGTAGAGTCCATGCACCAAGAGCAGCCCGGGACCGTTACCGAGCTCGGTAACGAAGATTTCGTGACCGCGCCACGTCCAGCGCCGTCGCACACCGCCGACATGGTCTCTAGCCAAGCTGACGCGCGAGCGCAAGCCGCGGTTGAGGAGAGCGGCAGCGCCTGCCAGACCGGCCACCGCGCCGATCGGACGAAGTGCCTGGCGAAGCCGGCCAATCGGTCCCACAAGCGCCCTTATTCTCAAAAAGCGACCTTGTTCCGCGCGCCAAGGCTACAGGCGGGCCTCCGTCTCGTCGATATGCAATAGGCGACACAATGATCGAACAGACGCCGGATCGCGAAGATCGTACGTTCGGCGGCGAGACGGGCGAGGCTCTCCTCGTGTTCGACGCGGCCTCGCGGCTGCTGCTCCATGCAGATCTCGCGGCGCATAAGCTTTTCGGACTCAAGGAGCACGAAGCGACGCGCGCCGAGGAACTGATTGCGGAACTGGGAGACCTCACCCCGCGCCGCTTCAAAACGCGCCGAGTCGATGGCGCGGGGGCTCGCGATCTGGTCGTGAGAGTCGAAGCGCTGGGAAGCGGCCCCTTCGCCCACGGCAGCGCAGTCCTGGTCATCCTGCGCAAGGCTCCGCCGCCAGGTGCGACCGAAAACGGCACCGCAGCCGCGACGACGCACCGGCCGGTCTCGAAGTCGACCCGAGCAGAGCGCCTCGAGTCGTTGTGGAGCCTGGTCGTGCGGCGCGGTCTGGGCGGCGCGGACCAGGTGAAGTCGATCTTGCGCGAAGGCGTGCGCGGCCTCGGGTTAGCGACCGCGACGCTCTCTCGACTCGAAGGCAACGACCTAGTCGTCGAGTTCGTCGCTGAACCGTCGGATGCTGCAGCGGGCGCGCGCGTCCCGCTCGAACGGTCCTTGGCGCGCGCTGCGCTGCGCCGCTCGGGAACTTTCGCGGTGCTCGATACGGCGAACGATCCCGAATTCGGCGAGGCGGCAACGCCGGCGCGCTGTTTTGTCTCGGCCGCATTTCGGGTCGGCGAGGAGCAGTGGGTCGTGACCTTCTCGGCTCCCAAGCCGCGCGCGGAACCCTTTGATTCGGATGACTGGAACTACGTCGAAACGCTTTCCGAGGCGCTGGCTCGCTCCGTCGAGCGGCGCGAAGCGGACGCGCGCATCGAGCGGCTAGCGTACTCCGACGCGCTGACGACGCTGCCCAACCGAGTCGCTGTTTTGGCCCGTCTCGACGCAGCGATCGCCGAAGCGAAGCGCAACGGCAGCCGGGTAGCCGTGCTGTTCTTGGACATCGATGGTTTCAAAAGCGTCAACGACACGGTCGGCCATCGCGCGGGCGACAACGTGTTGACTGAGGTCGCGCAGCGCCTGCGCGGTACGATTCGGCGCGAAGAGTTCATCGGGCGCCTAGGCGGCGACGAGTTCGCGATCGTCATGCCGCAACTGGGCGAGCGAACGGAGATCGAGTCGATCGCGCAGCGCATCGGCGGCGTGTTGACCTTTCCTTTCTCGGTCGACACGTACCGGTTTTCGCTCTCGGCCAGTATCGGCGTGGCGGTCTACCCCGACGACGCGACGTTGCGCGAAGACCTCATCGAGTGCGCCGACGCGGCGATGTACTCCGCGAAGGATCAGGGCGGCTCGCGCATCCGTTTTCGGGCCCAACCGGACGAGGGCGCACCGAACGATCTGGCCGACGAGCCGCGCGATATCGGCTACCTGCTAACCTACCAACCGATCCTCGACCTGGCGACCGGCGAGGTCGGCGAGGCTGAGGCCCTGATCCGCCGGCTGCACCCTCTCCACGGCCTGCTCGCCCCGGAGCGCGGCTGGTCGATTGCGAGGGACGAACCGGGCAGGCGTGCGCTCGATCGCTGGGTGTTACGCGAGGCCGTGTCGCAGGCCAAGGCGTGGCACCGTGCCGGCGCATCCCTGCGCGTCGACATCAACCTGGCGGCTTTCGACCCGGCCGAAATCGATGCGCTCGCCCAAGACGGCTTCCTGGGAGGCGACGTGCACCGTCTGCGAGTTGAGGTCGCGCCGCAACAATTCGGCACGGCGAGCTCCCTCGATGCGTTCATCGAAGCGTGTATGCGAAGTGGCATCCGCTTTGCCCTCGACGGCTTCGACGGTCAACTTTCGACGCTTGCGACGCTCGCGCACCTGCCGATCGATGCGGTCAAGCTGGACCGGTCGTTGGTCGAAAGCGTGCTGCAGAGCCGAACCGCGCGGGCGATCGTCGAAGGAACGGTCGTGGTCGCCAAATCGCTGGGCTGGCGCGTCGTCGCCAAGGGCGTCGAGACGGCCGCTCAGTTCGACGCCTTGGCGTCGCTAGGCTGCGACGCGGTTCAGGGCTTTCACGTCGCGCACCCGATGTCGGCGGTCGACTTCGGCGTGTGGCTGCGCGACCGCAGCGCGGACCACGGTTCGTGACCCTGGCCAACGCCGGTCCTGCGCCGTCGTGAAGCCGTCGCGCCGTTTCGCGGCCGGGCTAGCCCTTTGGGCCGGGACGGCGCTATGGCTATTCGGTTTGCCCGCAGCGGCGGCGCCCTGTTCGGGATTGGTCGGCGTCCGAATCGTGCTTTCGTCCGATCCCGTCGATCCGCAGGTCTTCCTATGGGACTCGCGCGAACGGCTGGCCGCCTACGCCACCGGTGAGTGGGGCAACACGCGAGCGATCTTCGCGCACACGGTGCTGGCCGATCCCGGAACGCAAGCTCAGGTGATCGCCTGCTACGCCGGCGCTTCGAAAGCAGAAGACACGTTGGGCGTGAAGGTCATGACTGGGCCCTACCGCGGCCGCTACGTGTGGGTCCTTTCGAACGACGCGCATCCCGCCCACGGAGGAGGCTCGGGCGGAGCGCACGACGCGGGCGCCCCCAATCCCAGCCCTCCGCAAAGCGCAAACACTCGCTGAGCGAGTCTTACCTCCCTCTCGCGCATTTTAGCTAGCGCCGAATTCAGCAGTCGTAGTAGAGATAGAACTCGTATGGGTGTGGACGGATCTCGACGGGCTTGAGCTCGCGCTCGTGCTTGTAGGCGATCCACACGTCGATGAATTCCTCGCTAAAGACGCCCCCTTCGGTGAGGTAGGCGTGGTCGGACGCGAGTGCATCAAGCGATTCGCGCAGCGAGCCCGGAACCGTCTTGAGCTTTGCAGCCTGCTCCGGCGAAAGCTCGTAGATGTTCGCGTCGAGCGGTCCGAAGCCGGCTTTGACGGGGTCGATCTGCCGCTTGATGCCGTCGATCCCAGCGCATAGCATCGCGGCGAACGCCAAGTACGGATTGGCGGAGGGATCGGGCGGGCGAAACTCGAGTCGCTTGGCCTTGGGGCTGCCTTGGAAATACATCGGGATGCGAACCGCGGCCGAACGGTTGCGAGCCGAGAACGCGACGTTGACCGGCGCCTCGTAATGAGGAACCAGCCGCTTGTACGAGTTCGTCGTCGGTGCGGCGAAGGCGAGGATCGAGTTGATGTGCGTTAACAGCCCGCCGATGTAATACAACATCATTTGGCTACATTCGGCGTAGCCCGCGGCGTCGTAGAACAGCGGTTTTCCGTCTTTCCAAATCGACTGGTGGACGTGCATGCCGCTGCCGTTGTCGCCGAAGAGCGGTTTCGGCATGAAGGTGACCGTTTTACCGTGCGCCGCGGCCACGTTCTTGATGACGTACTTATAAATCATCATATTGTCGGCCATGTTGACCAAGGAGCCGAAGCGCATGTCGATCTCGGCCTGACCGGCGGTCGCAACCTCGTGGTGCTGCATCTCGACGGAGATGCCCCAGCGTCCGAGCTCGATGGCCATCTCGGCACGGATGTCCTGAAGGTGGTCGGCCGGCGGAACCGGATAGTAGCCTTCCTTGTTGCGGATCGTGTAGCCCGGCCCCGGTTCGCCTGAATTCCAGTGCCCTTCAACCGAATCGAGTGCGTAACCGGTCGACTGCGGCTCGTTCTCGTACGCGACCGAGTCGAGGATGTAGAACTCGGCCTCGGGCCCGAAGTAGGCGGTGTCGCCGATTCCGCTCGTGCGCAAATACTCTTCGGCACGCTTGGCGATGTAGCGCGGGTCTCGGTCGTACCAGCTGTTCTTGATCGGATCGTAAACATCGCAGATCACCGCCAGCGTTGGATGGGTGCGAAAGCCATCGAGGTGGGCCGTCTCCAAGTCCGGTTTGAGGATCATGTCCGACTCGTGGATCGATTGGAACCCGCGGATGCTCGATCCGTCGAAGCCGATGCCGTTCACGAGCGCATCTTCGTCCATCGCGTCGGCTGGAACCGAGTTGTGCTGCCAGGTTCCGGGAACGTCGACAAAACGAATATCGACCATCTTCACATCGTGGTCTTCGATCAGCTTGCGAATATCGCTCGGTTTCTTGGCCATCCAATCTCCTTTAGACCAAAATAAAGCGCGCTGCGGCGCTAACTCAAATCGGCTTCGCGCGCGCAACGTTGCGGGCGTTCGCCTTTCGGCTAGCGATCGTGCCTGGCCCTTTGCCAATCGGACAAGGTTCCTTCCTGCCTGCGCGGCGGGTTTATCGCGCGAGCGAATACGCGCGGTTCGCCCTCGATGGCGACGCGCACGAACGTGACGCCGTAGGCGCGCCCGAGCAACTCGGGATCGAGGGCACGCTCCGGCCGCTCGTAGGCGAGTACGCGTCCCTCGCCCAGCAGCGCCACGCGGTCCGCAAAGGCAGCGGCCTCGTTGAGATCGTGCAGTACCGCGACGACGCTGGTCGAACCACGTGCAAGGGAACGCAGAAGCCCGAGGATATCGAGCGCGTAGCGCGCGTCGAGATGGCTCGTGGGCTCATCCAAGAGGAGCGTGCTCGCTTCCTGTGCGAGCGCGAGCGCGATCCATGCGCGCTGTCGTTCGCCGGAGCTGAGGCTGGCGAAGTCGCGCTCGCCGGCCGTGCCAAGATCGACACGCTCGAGTGCGGCGCCGGCGATGCGCAGGTCCTCGTCGCTGCGCGTCCAGTCCCACCACGGCCGCCGAGCGAAGCGTCCGGTGACCGCGACTTCTCGAAGGCTCAAGCCGGCGGGCACCTCGCCGTCGGAGCCGAGCAGACTGATGCGTTGCGCGCGCTCGTGCGCCGACAGCGCACCGCTATCGCTGCCGTCGATCTCGATCGTGCCCGCAAGCGGCCGGGCGAAGCCGGCGATGGAACGCAGCAACGTCGACTTGCCGACACCGTTCGGTCCGACAACCGCGACGAACTCACCGGCACGAACGGAAAGATCGACATCGGAGAGCAAGATGCGCGCGCCCGCCGCGAGGCAAACGCCGCGCAAGCTCACGTTCCCCACAGTCTCGCTGCGCCGCTAGGGCGGAGGTAAAGATAGAGAAAGCTCGGGACGCCGACAAACGCCAGCAGGACGCCGAGCGGAATCTCCTGCGGGGGAATCAACGCGCGACTGGCCGCGTCGGCCAGCGCCACGAAGGTGACGCCGAGAAGCACGCTCGCCGGGAGCGCGTAGCGCGCGTCGCTGCCGACGATACGGCGCGCCAGATGGGGCACGATCAGCCCGACGAAACCGACGATTCCCGAGAGAGCGACCGCCGCCGCCGTCAGAAAGGTAGCCGCTGCAAGCAGTTGCCATTGCGTCCGTGCCAACTCCACGCCTACCGCACGCGCGACGCTTGGGCCGAGGCGCAGCGCGTTCAGCGAAGGAACCGCCAGCAGCGCCGCCACCAAGCCGGCCGCGACGTAAGGAAGCGTGGCGAGTAACTCGCTCCAACCCCGTCCCGCCAGCGACCCCGCTAGCCACGCAAGGATCTCGTCGGAGCCGTTGTGCGAAAGGCGCGTCAGCGCGAGCGCCACGAAGGCCGAGAAGAGCGCCGAGAGTGAGACGCCGGCGAGGATCAGACGCTCGGCATCGATTCCGCTGCCGCGCCGCGCGAGCAACGCGACCAGGAGCGCGGTGCCGAGCCCTGCGACGAACCCGACCGCCGGCAAGAACGCCGCGCCCAGTCCCAACGCGACGCCAATGGCGATGGCGGCCGCGGCCCCGGCGCTGACGCCGGTGAGGAACGGGTCCACCAGCGGATTGCGCAGCATACCCTGCAGCAGGAAGCCCGCGGTCGCCAGCGCTCCTCCGACGACGGCGGCGATCGCAACGCGCGGCACGCGCAGCAACCACACGATCGTCCCGGCGTCGCCGCCCGCGTGGGGATGCGTCAGGCTCCACGCGACGCTCTTGGGACCGAGCGGCGAGCCGCCGACGAAAACGCCGACGAGCAGTGCTGCGAGCGCCGCAAGCGCCATCGCCGAAAGCCGCGCCGCCTTCACCGCGTCGTGAGCTCGACCCGGCAACGTCGTCCCGGCGCCTGGTGCGCGAGTGCCAAGGCGCCTGCTCCCGTAGCGCGCAGCGCACGATCGAAGGCGTGGTGCCGTGCGCAGTGTCGTGGAACGGCGATCGGCTCGGACGGCGGCTGGTCCAAAGCGATGTGTGTCAGGTTACCGGCACATTGGTCGCATCGGCGTCGTCCCCTTGCGCACGCAAGCCTTGGAGGTTTCACGGCGTTTCTTGTTTGAGCCAGCCCGCGCATAAAATTGCGGGTACGGTAGCCACAGCGGCCCAGCACTACTACTCGGAGATCTTAATGTTCTTACGCGATTTCGCGCTCGGTGCGCTGTCGGCTCTGATCGCTGCGTGCCTTGCGTTCGCGTCGCCCGTCAGTGCCCAACCCGTCGAGCCTGCCGGCCCGTCTGCTCCCGCGTCAGCGCTTCCATCGGCTACGCCGCCGGCCGTAACGAAGTCCGAGCGCTTCAGCGTTCACGTTCAGTCGACCGATACGCAGCAATATCATGGGGCCTTTCCAGCGGCGTATTCGGGTCCGCAAAGTCTCTACGCGTCGCCCGACACGGCCAAAACGATCGATGCGACGCTCTTCCTCGGCGCGCGTTTGTGGCGAGGCGGCGAGTTCTACGTGAATCCGGAGCAAGACCAGGGGTTCGGATTGGGCCATCCGAGTCCGCTCGGAATACCGTACGCGGGCACCTTCGGCGTCGCCGGTTTCGTCAGCGGGGAAGCGTACAAAGTGGGGCGGGATAGCTCGTACGGAAGGATCCAACGCGTGTTCGTCCGCCAGACGTTCAACTTTGGCGGAGGCGAGCCGCAAAAGATCGACGCCGACATCAATCAGCTAGCCGGCTCGGCCGATCCGCAACACCTCACGTTGACGGCGGGAAAGTTCGCGGTGACCGACGTCTTCGACACCAATCCGTACGCGCACGATCCGAAGAACGACTTTTTCAATTGGTCGATCATCGACATGGGCTGCTTCGACTACGCCGCCGACGCCTGGGGATATACCTACGGCGTAACTGCGGAGTTGGCCGGTGCAAGATCGACGGTTCGCGCCGGTCTTTTCCAGCTCTCGCTCGAGCCGAACGTGATTGCGATCGAGCCCTTGCCGTTGCGAGAATATTCGCCTGTCGCCGAATTCGAACAGCGCACGTCATTGTTCGGCGGGCACCCCGGCGCGATCAAGGCCCTCGTTTATGCAGACGTCGGATACATGGGACCGTATGCGCAGGCCCTTGCCGCAGCTGCAGGTACGGGCAGTCCGCCAAGTACCGCTGACGTCCGTAATGAGAAACACGTCAAAGCCGGCGCGGGAATCAACCTCGCGCAGGAGATCGCGAAGGACGTCGGCGTGTTCCTACGGCTGAGCGCGATGAACGGAACGTACGAAGCGTACGAGTTCGCCGATATCGACCGGTCCATCTCCGAAGGCCTGTCGATCGACGGCGCCCTTTATCAACGACCGCATGATGCTTTCGGGCTCGCCGGAGCCCTCAACGGGCTCTCGAGCCCCGCGATCCAGTATTTCGCCGCCGGCGGCCTCGGCATACTGGTCGGTGACGGCGCCCTTTCATACGGCGACGAGCGGGTGCTCGAGACGTACTATAAGCTCGGCTTCAGCAAAAACTTGGGGCTGACGTTTGATTACCAACACATTACGAACCCGGCATACAACACGGTCCGGGGTCCAGTCTCAATTTTCGGGGTGCGTTACCACGTCCAAATCTGAGTCCGTTGAGCCGCTTTCCGAGCGGCTTGGGAGATTAGAAGAGGTACGCTGCGCCAAACCCGACCGCGTGGGGGTGCAGGCCGCCAGTGACCGTGAGAACGTCGCCGTATTCGAGGTCGAGTTGAAGGCGCGAACCGATGTCTTTCTGCAGGCCGCCGTCGATCGCGTATCGGCTGCCCAGACCCGGACCCGCGGTCGTGCTGCCGTAGCCTTCGAAGAAGACCTGGAAGTTATCGGGAAGCGCGTCGGCGAGAACCAGCGAAGGATCGAACGCGGAAAAGCGCCCGACCGCGCCGCTCGTCTCGGGCATCGCGCCCGCGTTGTAGGCCATCGTGCCCGACAACCCGACGTTCGGCGAGAGTGCATACGCGAAGTTAAAGTCGAACGCATAGGTCGACTCGCCGCTCGTAAACGCGCGCGTCCCGGTCGGCAGCGAGACGACGAAACCGACCCCGGCTAGAGCTTTGCTCGTGTACCCGATTTCGTACTTGAGACCGGCGGCGACGTCGCTCGGCCCCGACACGGCGGGATGGCCCGACGCCTCATTCAAGGACGGCGGGAAGACGTCAAACTCGAGCTTGTCGGGCAGCCCCAGCCTCAGCTCCGCCTGTGGGTAATTCGCGAGGACACCACCCCCCCTGCCGCTCGTCGTGGTGTTCGTGTAGCCGATTTCGATGAGAAGCGCGTCCGGCTTCACCGAGCACGCCGTCGTCGTTACCGTCGGACGCGTAACGAGTGCAAGCAACGAGGTGCACGGATCGCTCGGTCCGGACGGCGACGGCGACGGCGACGGCGTCGTCGGCGGAGCGGTCGCAGCCGCGGGAGCAACCGATGGCGCGGACGACGCCTGGGCCAAGGCGAACCCGGGCAGCGCAACGAGCGCCGCCGCGGCTGCGCATGCAGCGCAGCGCTCTAATATGCTCAAAGTCGGTTCTCCTTGTCGAATTCGCTTCGGAGCGAGGTCCGCCGCGCCTCATCGATCTGTCGTGTGCAATTCGGAGAACCAGGGACGTCATCGTAGCATTGGACGAGGCACGTTGCAGGCCCCCGAACGGACCATCCAATGGGATGCTAGCGAATCGAAGGCGCGCGCGAAGCCGAGCGTGTGCGAATCGTTTGGTCCCGAAACAAAACGGAGGTGCGCGTTCGCAGCGGTATGGCCTCGGTTCTTCGCGAGGCGTTAATACCCCAGGTCAAGGCCGTCGCTGAGAACGTCGATCTGGTCGGCCACGATCGTTCCATCAGCGGCGCGCACGCCGTACACGACCACGTACATACCTGCGCGAATCGTAGCCCCGGTGGGCTCGATGTGCGTTCCTCTGCGCAGCGTGACGCGTGCGGCAGGGTTGGAGTTCAACTGGAACGCAGAATTTTGCGCCGAGGCGACGACGGCGAGGATGGGACCTGCGGCGACCATGTAGGTGTCGCCGGGGTTCTGCCACTGGTAATTGCTCCAGTCGGCGGTGCTCCAGTGAAGTTGTGCGAACAGGCGCCTGCGCTGGTCCTCTTCGAGGACGTCGATGACGTCGAGCCGGACATTTGGATCCTGCGCCTGGGGGTCGCTTTGCAAGAGCAGGGCGATGACCGAGCGTTGGTCGGAACGCAGTCCGACGCTCTGCACGGCCGCAATGAAAGTGTTGCCATCGCTGCTCTGGGCGGGCACGGGCAGAGGCGCGAGCAAGACCGCAGCGCATGCCAGCCCGGCAAATACTTCACGTCGCGTCATCTCGGGTGTTCTTTCCCCCGCGGTCGAGGCATTACTCCTTCGGCGTCCGGCGGCCGAGGCCGTCCGCCGCCGAAGCCGAATCCGGGTGGCGATGGTCTCGCTTCGCGCCGCCGCGACCGCCGCTCTGCTGCTCGCCTTAGCGGCGAGCGGCCCCCCCGTCTTGGGGGCCGCGACGCCGCGAATCGTCTCGCTGATTCCCTCGCTGACCGAAGACCTGTTTGCGATCGGCGCCGGATCGCAGGTCGTCGGCGTTTCGGCATTTACCGACTATCCGCCGGTCGCCTCGGCGTTGCCGGCGGTAGCGACCGCAACGTCGCTCGACCTGGAGCGGATCGTCAGGCTGCATCCGGACGTCGTGGTCGGCATTAGCGCGCAGCGCTCCTTTGCGCGCGACTTGCGCCGCGCCGGGCTTTCGCCGGTGCTGCTTTCCGACGATTCGTTCGACGATATCTTTGCCGATCTGCTGGCCCTGGGCCGCATGAGCGGCCACCCGTCGCAGTCGCAGCGGCTCGTCGAGCGGCTCCAGCGCCGCACGCGGGAACTCGTTCGCAGGCTGCCGCGCGAGCCTGCGCCGCGCACGTTCGTCGTGCTTGGCGTCGCCCCGATCTACACCGTCGGCGACGCTTCGTACATCGCGCGACTGATCGCTTTGGCCGGCGGCCGCAACGCCGCCGCCGACTTGCCGCTCGCGTACGGCCGCTACAGCGCGGAGGCACTGGTTGCCCTTGCGCCCGATGCGATCGTGGCCGACCGCCAGAGTGGTCTGCAGGGCGTGCTCGACCGCGCGCCTTGGACGGCGCTGCGCGCGGTGCGCGAGAAACGTGTCTACTTCCTCGATGACGCCGACATTCTCGAACGCCCGGGCCCGCGCTACAACGAGGGGCTCGCCTGGCTCATCGCACGACTGCATCCACGTGCGCCGGCCGATCGCTAAGCGCGGCGCAGGTTTGGCCGAGCGCGGCCTGCTGGTCGCCGTCGACCGGCGCGAGCGCGACCGGCCACTCGAGCCCGAGCTCGAAGAGTTCGCGGCGCTGATCGAAGCGGCCGGCGCGAGCGTCGTCGGGCGAGTCGTTCAGCGCTTGGAAAAGGTCGATCCGGCGACGCTAGTCGGCAGCGGAAAGGCACGTGAGATTGCCGCGCTTGCCGAAGAGCTCGGCGCGGAGAAGGTCTTCGTGTTCAACGACCTGCGCCCGCGCCAGCGGCGGAATTTGGAAGAACTGATCCCGCTTCCGATCGTCGACCGCACAATGGTCATTCTCGATATCTTCGCCCAACGCGCGCGCAGTCATGAAGGCAAGTTGCAAGTGGAGCTAGCGCAGTTGCGCTACCGTCAAGCCAATCTTATCGGTGCGGGCGCCGCGCTTTCGCGTCTTGGGGGCGGCGTTGGGACGCGTGGTCCAGGTGAGACCAAGCTCGAAGTCGACCGCCGTCGCATCCTGCAACGCATTTCCACCTTGCGCGGACAAGTCGAGGGCGTTCGGCTGTCGCGGGCCACGCGCCGCTCGGGCGCGGCGGACGCTCCGCTCGTGGCCCTCGTCGGTTACACCAACGTCGGCAAATCGTCGTTACTGAACCGCCTCTCGAACGCGAGCGGAAGCGGCGCATTCGTTGCTGACCAGCCGTTCGCCACGCTCGACCCGACCCTTCGGCGCATCTATCTTGCGCCCGAGCACTTCGCGCGTTTGGTCGACACTGTGGGGTTCATTACCGAGCTGCCTAAGGAACTCGTGGCCGCCTTTCGCGCCACGCTAGAGGAGCTCTCCGGCGCTGCGGTGCTGGTCCACGTGATCGACGCCTCGAACCCGGACTGGAAGCGTCAGCGCACCAGCGTGGAGACCATTTTGCGCGACCTCGGCGCCGGTTCGAAGCCGACCGTGCTGGCCTACAATAAAGTCGACCTGCGCGACGGGGAGAGCGAGCCGCTGCCCGGCGACGGCATCCCGATCAGCGCGCGTACCGGGAGCGGACTCTCCGAACTGCGGGCCGCGATTCTCGAACGCCTTGCGCTAGCCGAGACGGCGCCTTCGTGAAGGCGTGGCTTCTGCTAGCGGGGCTCGCGACGGTGCCGCTAGCCGCCTGCGGCACCCAGCCGAAAAGCCCGGCCGGCGACCCATTCGTGCGATCCTTTCATGCGCTGCGACCCAGCGTCGTCCTCTTCACCATGAAGATCCCGAGCGACGATCCAAAGAAGAAGGGCGAGTTCGACGACGCCTACGGCACGGGCGTGGTTATTGCGAGCGGGCGTTGGGGAAGCCGCATCCTCACGGTGGAGCACGTGATTCACGATGCGCGCCGTCTGCGCGCCTGCGTCGCGGGGAAGAACGGCGTCCCCGCACGGGTGGTCGCAAGCGACGAGAAGGCTGACCTGGCTCTCGTCGACGTCACGACGCCGGACCTGCCGGCCGCGACGCTGGGCACGACGCGCGGACTCGAGCCGGGTACTGCAGTCGGTGTGGCGGGCTTCCCCATTCCCGACGCGTTCGAAGACGAGGGGCTCGGGGTTGCAACTTCGGTCTACGCGGGGCGCATCTCGAGCTTGCGCAAGGACTCGGTCGAACTCGACCTTCCGGTCATACCGGGCGAGAGCGGGGGGCCCGTCTTCGAGGCGCAAAGCGGCGTCGTCGTGGCCCTGGCGGAGTCGCGTTTCGATGAAGAAAAGGCGATCGGCTTCGGCATCCCGATCGACGACGCAACCAAATTCATCGCGGAGCATCCGCGCCGCTCGCGGCGGGAGGCGACGCAGTACCGGCGCTAACGCCATCGCCGTCAAGCGGCGTTTTGACTTTGAACGGCACGTGGATCAGCGAGCGGTCCCCGACCCATTGCGCGGGCGGAATGCGCCACCAGCTGGCCATTGCGTTGAGCGGCGCGGCATAGGTTTGACGGATCTCGGCGAAGCGCTCCCACGCATCTTCGGTGCTTCGCACCGGGAGACCGGCCTCTAAGAGCCGGACTCTAGCGTTTTCGAATTCCGTTGCGTCGATGCCGGCCGAGCCGGGTTCTGTGCCGAGCGTAAAGTAGTGCGCGAGGTCGTGCACCATGTGCCGCCCGGTGTGATTCATCATGGCGGCGTGGCCTTTGGGTAAACCATCCACGAGGGTCAGGTAAAGGGTCGATGCGTCGAGGAGCGCGCCGATCGTTCCGACCCACGATTCTGCGTCATGCGAAGAGCGAAAATACGCCAGGATGGGATAGGCCAAGTGACTTTCCATCACCATCGCCGCCCAGCGTTGGCCTTCTTCGAAAACCTGATCGACGTCCCGCGCCATCTCAAAGCGCGCGTAGGTTTCGAGCAAGGTGACGCCGGAGGCCGGGGCTCCGCCGCGAGAACCGAGGGTCACGACGAAGATCTCGCGCTGCTGGAACGAGGCGAAAATTTGAAACAAGAACGCCGTGCCGACCGCGACGACGCCAAAGCCCGAGGCGCCGGCGAAGATCGCGAGCCAGCGCGCCGGCCCTCCGACCGGAACGAAATCGCCGTAACCGATCGTGAGCAGCGAGCTGCCGGCGAAGTACAGCGACTCTCCGAAGCTCGGCACCGGCTTGAGGTACTCGCGCAGGCCGTAAAATATCGCTCCGTAGCCGAGGATCAAACCCGCTACCCACATCGCCAGATACAGGGTAAGGGCCAAAGGTGCGTAGGTTCCCAGAAAGTCTTCGCGCCTGCCCTCGTCGGCGATGTTCGGCGCGCGCACGCGCCATAGCTGCCACGTGATCCTCGTGACGTAGGCGCTGACGCGCCAGCGGCGATCGGTGGCGCGGGGCAGGATGACCGACTGGAAAACGTCGACCAGCATCGCAACGACGACCGTCGCGCCCGCGACGATCTCGAATACGCGCAGCACGGCGCCCATCGCGGACGCCTAGTGGAGTGCGGTTAACGCGATGAGGCCCGCGTCGCTCGTGGTGTCCTTGACCACGGAGACGGTGACGCTGTTCGAGCTGTAACCGTTGGCGGTGACGTTGACGGTTTGGCTGCCGATGGGAACCTTGCTCAGGGTGAAGGTTCCGTCCGACAGCGAGTGCTCGGTGATCAGCGATCCGATGCTGACGAGCGCCCCGTTGACCGGCTTATTGGTGCTCGCGTCGACAGCGCGGCCGACGACGGTCCCATAGTCCTGCACGCCGATCAAGTTAGAGTTGGGGCAGCCCGCCAAAGCCAGCGCTGCCAGCAGCGCCAGACCCCGGGCGAGGCCCAGACGAACGGTCCACGTGGTGGGTCTTCGCATAGGTTGCGGGGATTCTCGGCGAAGGACCGTCCCGCCCCTTGCAAAACTGGGGAAGGCCATGGACCCCTACGTCCCCGTATCCGTTTTCCTCGGCGTGGCGCTGGTCGCCGCGCTCGCCTTTTGCACCGTGCCGGGCCTTCTGGCCCAGCGCAGACCAAATCCGACCAAGTCAGAAGCGTACGAGTGCGGCGTCGAACCAACCTCGTCCGTCGGCGGCCGCTTCCCGGTGCGCTTCTACTTGATAGCGATGCTCTTTGTGATCTTCGACGTTGAAGCAGCCTCGTTCTATCCGTGGGCCGTTCAGATGCGGGCGCTACGGGTAAACGGCCTGCTAGAGATGATTGTCTTCGTCGCCGTCTTGGGCATCGGCTATGCTTACGTCTGGCGTAAGGGAGGGTTCCAATGGCGGTGATGCCCGGCGAATTTATGCTGGGGAAGCTGGACGACGTGGCGCGATGGGCGCAGTCGTCTTCGGTCTGGCCGCTTACGATGGGCCTTGCCTGCTGCGCGATCGAGATGATGAGCGTGACCGACGCGCACCACGACATCGCGCGCCTCGGCAGCGAAGTCTTTCGCTCGTCGCCGCGTCAAGCGGATCTCATGATTGTTTCGGGCCGGGTCGCTCAGAAGATGGGTCCCATCGTCAAACGCTTGTACGACCAAATGGCGGACCCGAAATGGGTCATCTCGATGGGCGCCTGCGCCTCGAGCGGCGGCGTCTTCGATAACTATGCGATCATCCAGGGCGTCGACACGATCATCCCGGTCGACGTGTACGTGCCTGGTTGTCCGCCGACTCCGGACGGGCTGCTGTACGCGGTTACGCTAATCCAGCAGCAGATTCGCGAGGGTGGACGCGGCGGTCTCCTGGCCCGAGCTTAGCACCGCAGCATGCCGAGTCCGCAAACGCCGTCGATCGCCGGAACCGCGGTCGACCCAACCAGTTCGCGTCCGCCCATTGCCGACGCCCAGATCGAGCGTCTCGATCCGGCGCGGCTACGCGCGCGCCTGATCGAATTGCGCTCCGAAGGCTTCAACCTGCTGCTCGACGTGGGCGGGGTCGACTATCTGGGGCGCGAGCCGCGCTACGATGTCGTCTACCATCTCTTGATGCTGCCGGCGCAAACGCCGGCCGATGTCGCAGCCGTCGGCCGCCCGCAGCGCCGGCGCCTGCTCGTGGGCGTGCCCGGCAACGAGCCGGCATTGCCCTCGGTCTCCGACCTGTGGCCGAGCGCCGCGTGGCCCGAACGCGAAATCTACGACCTTTTCGGAATCGACTTCACGGGGCATCCGAACATGCGGCGCATTCAGATGCCCGATGATTGGGAAGGCCATCCCCTGCGTAAGGACTACCCGTTGCGTGGCCCCGCCCGCGAGGCAACGCCGCGGCCGGCCTTCGCCAACAAGAGCAACGTCCCGGCCGGCGTTCCGCCTTCGGGGCGGGTCGCGGCCGCGTTGCAGCGACAGATCGCGCGGGCCCGCGGCGAGGAGCACTCGTGAGCACGACGCCGGCACCGCCTCAACCCAGGGCCCTCGACGTCGTGGAGCGGCGCGGCAACGTCATGACGCTCTCGATGGGGCCGCAGCACCCCTCGACCCATGGCGTCCTGCAAGTCGTCGTCGAACTGTCGGGCGAGATCGTCGAGTCGGCCGAGATGGAGATCGGCTACCTTCACACCGGCATCGAGAAGTCCGCGGAGAACCTGTTTTGGACTCAGGCCGGAACCGTGATCGAGCGGATGGACTACCTCTCACCGCTCGGCAACGCGCTGTGCTTCGTGCTCGCGGTCGAGCAGCTACTCGGGATCACCGAAGCGATTCCCGAGCGAGCCCAGGCGGTTCGCGTGCTCATGTGCGAGCTGACCCGCATTGCGTCGCACTGCGTCTGGCTGGGTACGGCCGGCATCGACCTCGGCGCGATCTCGGCCTTCTTCTATGCCTTCGACGTGCGCGAAGACATTTTGGACTTGCTCGAGCTCTCGGGCGGCGCGCGCATGCACCCCAACTACCTGCGCATCGGCGGCATCAACGGCGACCTGCCGAGCGGATTCATCGACCGCCTCACCGTCCTGGTCGACCGCTTTCCCGCCCGGATGCGCGAGCTGCGCCGGCTGTTGCAGAACAATCCGATCCTGCGCGACCGCATGATCGACGTCGGCGTGATCGGTGCCGACGATGCGGTTCGTTGGAGTCTAACCGGGCCGGCGTTGCGCGGAAGCGGCATCGCCTACGACGTGCGCAAGGCGTTTCCGTACAGCGGCTACGAGAAGTACGATTTCGACGTGCCGGTGCGCACCGAAGGCGACGCCTACGCGCGCTTTCTGTGCCGATTGGACGAGATGGACGAGTCGATGCGCATCGTGCGAGCGGTGCGCAAGGAATTGGAGCGCGGCGGCCCCGTGATGATCGACGATCCGAAGATCGCCGGGCCTCCTAAGGAGACGATCGCAATCTCGATGGAGGCCTTGATCCATCACTTCAAGCTCGTCAGCGAGTCGTTTCGCGTTCCCCCGGGTGACGTCTACCAGGCGATCGAAGGGCCGCGCGGCGAACACGGATACAACGTCGTGTCGACCGGCGACAACCGGCCGTGGCGAGTGCGCACGCGCCCGCCGTCGCTGTACAACCTGCAATCCCTCAAGCAGATCGCCCCGGGCAACCTGATCGCGGACCTTGTGGTGATGATCGGTTCGATGGATCCGGTGTTCGGCGAGGTCGACCGTTGAGCGAACCGTCGACCGGCGGCCGGACGCGCGATTTCGCGTCGGTCTTGGCCGAAGTAAAACCCGAAGCCGAGCGGCTGTTGGCGGAGTACCCGCAGCGGCGCAGCGCGCTGTTGCCGATCCTGCGCGCCTTTCAAAACGTCGAGGGCTGGCTTTCGCCTGAGGCGATGAGCGTCTGTGCCGCGATGGTCGGCGAGCCGCTTTCCGTGGTGGAGTCGACCGCTTCATTTTATACGCTGTTTTACCGGCGCCCGATCGGCAAGTACATGTTGCAGCCCTGCCGTAACCTTTCGTGCACGCTGCGCGGCGCGGAGCCCATCATGGCCCACTTTCGCGAGCGGCTGGGCGTCGAGCATCTGCAAACGACCGACGACGGGCTCTTCTCGTATGAAGAGGTCGAATGTCTGGCGGCGTGCGATCGCGCGCCTTGCATGCAAGTCAATCTGGAGTTCGTGTTCGACCTGACGGCCGATAAGGTCGACGCGATTCTGGCTGCGATGCGCGAGGGCCGCTACGAGGTCGCCGCGCTTCCGCAAAGCGCCGTGCCCGCGAAATCGTGGCTCGTCACGCAGGCGCCGGCGAAACGATCGCCCGGAGCGCTGCGCGTCGCCAGTCCCGACGCGCCGGGCGGCATGGGAGATCGAAGCGGCGCGCAGATGGTCGAGCGCCTGGTGGAGGATCCCTACCCGGTCGTGGTACGGCCGACACGCGAGCGCCTGGTCACCGACGGCGCGGCGCTGCTTGCAAACGACCGCGACCTCGCGGCCGTTGCGCGCGACGTGCGGCCTGACGGAGCGTCGTAGTGGTCGTAAAAGTGCTGACCGAGGGAATCGGGGAAGTCGATCTGTGCGACATCGAGATCTACCGCGCGCGCGGCGGCTACGAGCAGTGGCGCCGCGCGGTCACGGCGCTCGGAGCGGCCGGGGTCATGGATGCGACCAACCGGTCCGGTTTGCGCGGGCGCGGCGGCGCGGGCTTTCCGACCGCTCGCAAGTGGTCGTTCCTGCCGGCCAACGGCCGGCCGCGCTATCTCGTGTGCAACTCCGACGAAGCCGAGCCGGGCACGTTCAAGGACCGCATGCTGCTGGAACGGACCCCGCATCAAGTGATCGAGGGCATTCTGATCGGTTCGTACGCGATCGGTTCGCGCCACTCGTTCATCTACATCCGCGGCGAGTTTGCCGAGGGTTATCGCATCTTCAAGGCCGCGCTCGCGCAGGCGCGCGCCGCGGGCTTCGTGGGCGAGCGAATCTTCGGAAGCGACGTTACGGTGGAGCTGACCGTGCACCGGGGCGCCGGCGCGTACATTTGCGGCGAGGAGACGGCGCTGCTCAACTCGCTCGAAGGGCGGCGCGGCGAACCGCGCCTGAAGCCGCCATTTCCCGCGGTTAAAGGTCTGTACGGGGAACCGACGGTCGTCAACAACGTCGAAACGCTGGCGTACCTTCCGCACATCCTGCGCAACGGGCCGGAGTGGTTTGCGAGCGTCGGTCCGCAGCGCTCGCCCGGCTTCAAGGTCGTTTCGGTCAGCGGCCACGTCAAGCGACCCGGCAACTTCGAAGTCCCGCTCGGCACCACGCTGCGCGAGCTGCTCGAGCTCGCGGGCGGCCCGCTCGAGGGGCGCAAGATCGTCGCGATTCAGCCGGGAGGGGGAAGTTCCGCCTGCCTCTTCGAGGAGCACTTGGGCCTCTCGTACGACTTCGACACGATGGCGGCGCACGGAACGATGCTCGGATCTGGTGCGATCGTCTTTTTCGACGACAGCACCGATTTCGTCAAGGCCGCCCTCGCCCTCGTCCGCTTCTACGCGCACGAGTCCTGCGGTCAGTGCACGCCGTGCCGCGAGGGCGGACACTGGCTGGAAGTCACGCTCGAGCGCATCCTGCACGGCGGCGGAGTCGAGAGCGACATCGACATGCTGCTGGCGGTGGCGCACCAGTTGACGGGCATCAACCTGTGTCCGCTGGGCGACTCGATCGAACCGTTTCTCGCGTCCGTGGTCAAGCGCTTCGAAGGGCAGTTTCGCAGCTACGTGCGCACGCTGCCGGTGCCGGCGTGACGACGCTGCCCAAAGAGGTCACCTTGAGCATCGACGGACTGCCCGTGACGGTGCCGGAAGGGACGCTGCTTGTCGAGGCGGCCAAGGCCGTGCAGACGGACATTCCCGTCTACTGCTATCATCCCAAGCTCGGCCCGGCGGGGCTCTGTCGCATTTGCCTCGTCGAGATCGAGAAGACCCCGAAACTGCAGATCGCTTGCAACACCGTGGTCGCCGAGGGCATGGTCGTGCGCACGCAAGGCCCGAAGGTCGAAGACGGACGGCGCGCCGTGCTCGAGTTCTTGCTGCTGAACCATCCGCTCGACTGTCCGATCTGCGACAAGGGCGGCGAGTGCGACCTTCAAGATTATTCAATCGCCTACGGTCAGGGAATGTCGCGCCTGGCCGAACGCAAGGAGCTCAAGCCGAAGGCAATCGATCTCGGGCCGACGATCGTTCTCGACGACGAGCGCTGCATCGTCTGCCAGCGGTGTTCGCGCTTCGATGAGATCGTCACGAACGAGCGATCGCTGGTCGTTAAGGATCGCGGGCAGCGCGACGTGATCGCGACCGCGACGGGCGCGCCGTACCGTTCGAACTTTAGCGGCAACGTGACCGAACTGTGCCCGGTCGGTGCGCTGACCTCCAAGACGTATCGCTTTCGCTCGCGGCCCTGGGACTTGCAGCGCACGCGGACGACCTGCCAGCAGTGCAGCGTCGGCTGCGCGCTCAACGTGGACGAGCGTCATGGTAACGTGCTGCGCACGATGTCGGTCCCTTCGGACGACGCCGTTTCCGAGGGCTGGCTGTGCGACCGCGGCCGTTACAACGTCGGTTTCTACGCCGACGAGCGCCGCATCACGAGTCCGCTCGGACGCTTCGGTGACGAGTGGGTTCAACTCAGCTGGGACGACGCGATCGAACTGTGGGCGACGCGCCTCGAAGAGGCGCTGGCGAGTGCCGGCTCGGCGTCGATCGGGGTGCTCGGCGGGGGCCGGCTCCTCAACGAAGAGATTCTTCTCGTACGGCACGTAATGCGCGCGCTCGGGATCGCGAACGTCGATTGGCGCACCGGTCGCCAGCGACAGGCCTCGCCCGGAGCCCGCGGCGGAACGTACGACGATCTCGAGAACGCGCAAGCCATCGTCACGCTTGGGCGCCCGCCATCGCAGAGCGCCCCCGTGATGGACTTGCGCATTCGCAAAGCCGTGCTGCGCAATGGCGCGCGCTTGATTTCGATCGGGGCGCATCCGGCGAGCTCGTTCGTTCCGGCAACCCATCTGGCGCGGCTCTCCGACCTTGCCGGCACCCTAGCCGAGGTCGAGCGCATCGCGTTCGTGTGGGACGGCATCGATGCGGCGTTGGGTGCCGAAGCGGAGGCTGCGCTCGCGAAGCTCGCGGCCGAGGGCAAGCACGTGTCGGTTTTCGTGCCGGGCGAGACGCCTAACGCGCGCGGCGCCGAGGCACTCGGCCTGCTGCCGGCCGGCGGCGCGCTCGACACGCGGGCGCAGCTCGAGGCGGCGCGAGGCGGCACGCTCCGCATCCTGTCGATCTTTGGGGCGAACCCGGTCCTTCATCATCCGGCCGGCGCGGCGTTCGTGCGCGAAGCGCTGAAGCGCGTCCCGTTCGTGGTCGCAACCGATCTCTTCCTGACCGAGACGGGCAGACTTGCGCACCTGGTGCTGCCCGCGAAAGCCGCTTTCGAGAAGGACGGCCACAGCTTCGACTTGACGGGCGCCGTCCACGCGGTGAACGCGGCCCATGGCGCTCCGCCCGATGCGCTCTCCGACGGTGAGGTCATGATCGCTCTCGCCGCGCACCTCGGCATCGACCTGCCCAGCCCGCGCGAGTTAGCGGATTGGGCGACAGCGAGCCCGGCTACCATCGCAAACGGCTTGGGCGATGCGGCGCTGTGCGGTTCGCTCGCGCCCGCGCGCGACGGTGCGGCCGGGCTTCGGCTCGCGATCGCGGCGCATCCCTTCGCCGGCGGCGGAACGGTCTATTTCGACGATCGCCTCGGCGAATTGCGGCCGCGGCCGGGGCTGCTGCTATCGCCTGCGACCGCGCAGGCGGCCGGCATCGGCGAGGCCGATCTGGTCGATCTCGCCGCCGGCGGCCGCGTGCTGCACGATCTGGTGGCGACGCTCGACGGCAACGCGCTCGAGGGCGTGGTGACGATCGTCGACGGCTTGCCGGAGGCGCCCGCGAACGACTTCGGGGAAGGCGAAACGGTTACGCTTGGAAACGTTCGCTCGAGCCGTGCGCTCGCCGGGAGCGTCGTCTAGTGCTCCCTGCGTTCGGCTTCGCGCTCGAGGCCCCGTGGTGGGTCGAGGTTGTCGTCAAGTCGCTCGTCTTGCTCTTCATCGTGGTCACGACGTTTGCGTACTCGATGCTGGCCGAGCGCAAGATTCTAGGATGGATGCAGCTCCGTCCCGGGCCCAATCGCGTCGGCCCGTGGGGGCTATTGCAGCCGGCTGCCGACGCGGCCAAGATGCTGCTGAAGGAAGACCTCACGCCGCAGACCGCGGACACCTTCATTTACCGGCTCGCACCGTTTATCTCGCTGATCGCGGCGATGGGCGTGTATGCGGTGATCCCGTTCTCGGAATCGGGTAACGGCTTGTGGAGCATCGGCGACGTCAACGCCGGTATCCTGTTCGTCTTCGCGCTGACGTCGATCGGCGTCTACGGTATCTCGCTTGCCGGCTGGTCGTCGGGCTCGAAGTATCCGCTCCTGGGCAGCGTCCGTTCGACGGCGCAGATGATCAGTTACGAACTCGCGATGACGATGTCGGTCGTCGGGGTGCTCATCCTGGCCGGAACCACGTCGCTCGCCGGCATCGTGCACGCGCAGAACCGTCTTTGGTTCGTCATTCCTCAACTGGGCGGCTTTGCGATCTATCTGATTACGGCGGTCGCCGAAACCAACCGCACGCCCTTCGACCTCGTCGAGGCGGAGACCGAACTCGTCGGCGGCTTTCACACCGAATACTCCGGTCTGCGTTTCGGGCTGTTCTTCATCGCCGAGTACCTGAACATGATCACCGTGTCGTGCATCGCGACGCTGCTGTTCCTAGGCGGCTGGAACGCGCCGTTCGGACTGACCGTGATTCCGGGCATCGTGTGGTTCGTCCTCAAAGCCGGCTTGTTCATCTTCGCGTACATCTGGCTGCGCGCGACGCTGCCCCGCCTGCGCTACGACCGCCTGATGGCGTTCGGCTGGAAGATCCTCTTGCCGGCGGCGACCCTCAACCTCATGCTGACGGCCGCCGTCGTCGCGGTGACCGGGTAGTGTCACCCTTGCGCGGCTTCGCATCCGCCCTGATCGCCCTGACTGGGGGCTTTGCGACCACGTTCGGGATGCTGTTCAAACGCAAACCGACGATCGAATATCCGTCGGTGAAGAAGCAGCACGCTCCGCGCTTTCACGGCTTGCACGAGCTGCGCCGGTACGCCGACGGTAAGGAACGTTGCATCGGCTGCGAGCTATGCGCGATCGCCTGCCCCGCCAACGCCATTACCGTCATCGGCGCCGAGAACGCACCGGGCGACCGGCGTTCTCCCGGCGAGCGCTACGCGGCGCGCTACGAGATCGACGAACTGCGCTGCATCTTCTGCGGGCTGTGCGAAGAGGCGTGTCCGACCGATGCCATCGTGCTGACCCCGCGTTTCGAAATGGCCGACTACCGGCGCGGTTCGTTCGTCTACGCCAAGGACCGCCTTCTCGTGCCGCCGCAGGCGGGCGTCGGCACCGCACCCGACGAGCGCCCCAACGGCATCCCGGCAGATCTCGGGACCGTCGCCGAGCAGAAGAGCACGGTCGACATCGCGACCGGGTACGACGCGACCAACCGCGGGCACATTCTCAAAACGGAACGGCGAGGACTAGCCGGATGATCCTGTTTTGGATCCTGTCGGTCGTGCTCGTCGCGAGCGCGGTCTTCACGGTGTCGCAGAAGAGCCCCGTCTACAGCGTCGTCGGGCTGCTGATTAACTTTCTGGCGCTGGCGGCGTTCTACTTCACGCTGGACGCCGAGTTCTTGGCGGTCATACAGATCGTGATCTACTCGGGCGCGATCTTGATGCTCTTCGTTTTCGTCATCGCGCTGCTCTCGAGCGGCATCGGTCCATTCCGCGAAGGCCCCAACCGCATGCCGCGGGCGTTCGTCCCCGCAGTAGCCGTCGTCGCGTTGTTCCTTGGCCTGGTCGTCTACGGCATCGCGCGCGGACCGCTCGTGCCGACGCCGCACCAGCCGACCTCGACCATCGGCGCGGCCGGCAACGCTAACGTCTTCGGCAGCATCGCCGATTTCGGCGTCGCTTTGTTCACCACGTACCTGCTGCCGTTCGAGGTAACCGCCTTCATCCTCATGGTGGCGGTGATCGGGGTCGTGCTGATCGCCGGTGACGCAGTGCCGCAGCCGACGCTGGGGCACCACGCTGCGCCCAAGCGGAAACGCCGGCGCGAGTCGATCGTCAAAAGCCGATGACGGGGTTCGATGCTTCCCCATACGCGGCACTGTCCGCCGTGATGTTCTTCATCGGGGTCGGAGGCGTCATCTTACGGCGCAACCCGCTGATCATGCTGATGTCGATCGAGCTGATGTTCAACGCCGCGAACCTGGCGCTGGTCGCGTTCTCACGCGCTTGGGTCAACAACGCCGGGCACGTCTTCGTTTTCCTGGTCGTCACGGTTGCGGCCGCCGAGGCGGCGATTGCGCTCGCGATCGTGGTCGCGCTCTTCCGTCGCTCGACGAACGTCGACGTCGACGAGGTGGCGAGGCTGCGCGGGTGACGGGTTCTGCGCTCGTGAGCTTGCTGACGCTCTGGATGCTGCCGTTCTTCAGTGCGATCGTCATTTGGGCGCTCGGTCCGCAACTGCGCCGCGCGGCCGGCGTGCTGGGCTCGGCCGCGGTGCTGCTGTCGTTCGTGCTGGCCTGCGCGCTGTTCGGCGTTGCGACCGCTCCCGGCGGCTTGCACGTCACGCCGCTGATCGGCTGGGCTCCCGGTTTTACCTTCGGGCTGCTGTTGGATCCGCTGTCGCTGGTTTGGGTCTTGATCATCACCGGCGTCGGCGGGCTCATTCACCTCTATTCGATCGGTTATATGGCGGCCGACAAAGCCGTCGCGCGCTTCTTCGCGTATCTGAACTTCTTCGTCTTCGCGATGTTGACGCTCGTGCTCTCCGACAACTTGGTCGGGCTGCTCGTCGGCTGGGGACTGGTCGGCGTCGCTTCGTATTTCTTGATCGGTTTTTGGTTTTACAAGCCTTCGGCCGTGGCCGCGGCCCTCAAGGCCTTCGTCATCAACGTGTTCGGCGACGTCGGATTGATGTACGCCATCTTCGTCCTGTATGGGGCGACCGGCTCGATTGCGTATGCCGACGTCTTTGCCAAAGCGGCGAGTCTCCCGAGCGGCGTGATTCTGACGGCTTGCATCGCGCTCTTCATCGCCGCCGCGGCGAAATCGGCCCAGGTCCCGCTGCAGACCTGGCTGCCCGACGCGATGGAAGGTCCAACTCCGGTCTCGGCGCTGATTCACGCCGCGACGATGGTTACCGCCGGCGTATATCTCATCGCGCGCTTCGCGCCGCTCTGGAACGCGTCGCCGCAGGCCCAGGAGCTGGTCGGAACCATCGGCGCCGTCACCGCGCTGCTAGCTGCGATTTTGGGCACCGCGCAGTGGGACATCAAGCGTATTCTCGCATACTCGACGATGTCCCAGATCGGCTACATGATCATGGGCGTCGGCGTCGGTGCCTACGAGGCCGGCGTGCTGCACTTTTTCACGCACGCCTTCTTCAAGGCGCAGCTGTTTCTGGGCGCGGGGCTCGTGATCCATGCGCTGCACGAGGAACAAGACATCCGCAAGATGGGCGGCTTGCGGCGGCGCACCCCGTTCGCCTTCGTCGCGATGGCGATCGGCACGCTCGCGATCATCGGCGTCCCAGGCTTCAGCGGGTTTTACAGCAAGGATGCGGTCATCTACGGAACGCTGGAGCACGGGCATCCCTTGCTGTATGCGGCCGCCGTGGTCACCGCGGGCATTACCGCCTACTACATGTTTCGCATGCTCTTCGTCGCGTTCGGGGGCCACTATCGCGGCGAGGTTCCCGAGGCACGGCTCGGGATGGCGCAGCGCGAGCCGAGCGAGCCGGTCCACGCTCGCGAAGGGCACGTCCCGGATTGGGTGATGCAGATCCCGGTTGGTGTGTTGATCGTGGGATCGATCGGGGCGGGCTATCTGGCTATCGGGGGCGCGCAGAGCCCGTGGTGGCGCTTCCTTAGTTCGCTGTATGGCGGCGCGCAGGCGACGGCGCCTGCGCCGATTTCGGAGCTGCTATCGAGCCTGATCGTGCTCGCCATCGTCATCGCGGGAGTGGCCGTGGCCTACTATCGCTACGGTACGCGGTCGGCGACGGCTTCGGCGGTGGAGCGGCTGCGCGGCGAAGCGCTGCGCATGCCGGCCGTTCTGACCAATGCGTTCTATTTCGACGCGGCGATCGAGCTGCTGTTCGTTCGGCCGGCGCGACGGCTTGGCGCGCTGTTCGCAGGATTCGTCGACCCAGCCGTGATCGACGCCGGCGTGCGCGATGTCGTTTGGTTGACCGGCGCTGCGGGCTATCTGTTTCGGGCGCTGCAGACGGGCCTCGTGCGCGGGTATGCGCTCACGATCGTGGCAAGTGCCGCGTGCTTCGTGGCTTGGTTCGTGCTGACGGGGGCTGCGCGATGATCGCCGCCATCGTCGTCGTGCCGATCGTGGCCGGGCTGCTCTGCTATTTAGCGCCGCGCCGAGCGGAGGCACTCGTGACGTCCGTAGCGGCCGCGATCGCCTTCGCGAGCGCCGCCGCAGTCGCAGTCTTTCGCGACGCGCCCGACGAGTCGGTTCGCTGGCTCGTGCAGCCGTTTACCGCTGCTTTTCATTTCGGGCTTGGGCCGGGTCCCGGTACCTGGATCGCGTTGATGCTCGGCCTGGTCGCCGGGTGCGCGCTGGCGGTGACGCGCGTGCCGCGCCGGCGCGACTTCGTGGCGCAGATGCTCGTTCTGCTCGGAGCGATGATGGGCGTCTTCCTGGCGCGCGATTTGTTGACGTTCGCGCTGTTCTGGGATCTACAGCTCGTTCCGGTCTTCTTGATCCTGGTCGGTTGGGCGCCGGAAGGGAAGTCGGGCAGCGCTTGGCGCTATCTCGTGTATAACTTGAGCGGCGGCCTCGCCCTGCTGCTTGCGACGGCGGCCTACGGCATGCTCGTCGGAACGACCGACGTCCTCGGCTCGGCAAGCGCGCCGGCGCCCGCCGCACTCCAAGGCGCCGCGCTGTGGTGGGTCTTCGCGGGTCTGGGGTTCGCGTTCCTGATCAAGACGCCGGTGTGGCCCTTCCATACCTGGATGCCGGACACGTATGCGGACCTGCCTGCGCCCGCGGCGGCAGTCGTCAGCGCCGTGCAATCCAAGGGCGGCCTCTACGGCTTCATCGTCATCGCAACCGTCTTACTGCCCGGCCCGATGCACGCCATTGCGCCGCTTATGTTTGCGCTGGGGCTGATCGGCCTCGTCTACGGCGCCTGCGTGGCGCTCGTCCTGGACGATGCGAAGCGCGTGGTCGCGTATTCGTCGCTCTCGCACTTGGGACTCATCCTGGTTGCGATCTTCACGTTCAACCCGCTCGCCCTCGGCGGCGCGATCGTGTATGTCGTGGCGCACGGACTCTTCAGCGCCGGGCTCTTTATTACGCTGGGCGAAGTGGAGTTGCGCGAAGAGACGCGCTTCCTCTCGCGCCTGGGCGGCCTCGGCGAACGCAATCCGAAGCTCGCCGGCGCGCTCACGATCATGGTTCTGGCGGCACTCGGGCTGCCTGGGCTCGCAGGCTTCGCCGGGGAGATCCTCATTCTCACCGGCGTCTATCAAGCCGGCTACCCTGCGATCGCCGCGCTGTCGCTCGTGCCGATCGTGCTGGCCGCAGCCTATATGGTGCGGGTCCTGCAGGCGACGATGCACGGCCCCGAGATCCCCGATCTGCCGCAACGTGAAGATATGACGGTCCTCGAACTTGCCGCATTTGCTCCGCTGGTCGTGGCCGTTCTGCTGCTGGGGATCGCGCCGGGTGCGGTCGCACGTTCGGCCAATGCGATCGCCGCGTCACCGGCCGTCGCAACCCTTTCGCTGCGGGCAGCGAGACGATGACGCAGCCGCTCACGATTCCCTACACCGGTGCCGACTGGGCTACCGTCGTGCCGATGTTCGCGGTCGCGGTCGCGGCACTCGTCGTCCTGCTCGCGGATTTGCTCTTGCCGCGAGCGGCACGCCGCGGCGCGGCGCTCGTCTTGGGAATCGCCGGGCTCGCGCTCGGCGGAATCCTCGCCGTGCCCGGATATTGGACGCCTCACGCCGCTTTCAGCGGCGGCTTCGTCGAGGGCGCCTTCGCGTGCGTGTTCCAAGAGATCATCGTGGTTGCGGCGATCATGTCGCTGCTGCTCGCGACGCACCTCGCGCGCGACGATCAGGTGCCCGGCGCGATCGCACTGATGCTGTGGAGCGCCGCGGGCGCGATGCTCATGGCCGGTGCCGCCAACTTGATGACAATCTTCTTGGGCCTCGAGCTGCTTTCGCTCGCTTTGTACTGCCTTTGCGGGCTCGGCCGCCGGCCGTCGTCGCGTGAATCGGCGTTGAAGTACTTGATCCTCTCGTCGACGGCTTCGGCCTTCATGCTCTTCGGAATGGCATTCCTCTTTGGAGCGACCGGAAGCGTAACGCTTGCCGCGCTGCTCGAGCCGGCCGCCTCGCCGATGCTCTTTGCACTGGGCTGCGGGCTGTTCTTGATTGGTCTGGTCTTCAAGCTGAGCCTTGCCCCGTTTCACGTCTGGACGCCCGACGTCTACGAGGGCGCCCCGCTTGCGGTCACGGCGTTTATGAGCGTCGTCACCAAGGCTGGCGCCCTTGCCGTGCTGGCCCGTTTTGCCTACGCAGCGTTACCGGCGGCCGTGTCGCCGGCGATTCTGCTGCCGGTGTGGATCGTCGCGGGTATCTCGATGATCGTGGGCAACGCCGCGGCGCTGGCACAGACCGACATGAAGCGGCTGCTGGCCTATTCGGGAATCGCGCAGCTCGGATACATCGTGGCCGCCTTCGCGGGAACGACGACATTCGGCTTACAGTTTGGGATCTTTTATTTTGGTGCCTATGCTTTCATGAACCTCGGCGCGTTCGCGGTCATCGGGCTGCTCTCGCGCGAGCACGACGAGGGGTCGCACCTCGCCGCCTTCGACGGGCTCGGCCACCGCCGTCCCGCGGCGGCCGCAGCCATGACGCTCTTCCTGCTCGCCCTGGCGGGTTTGCCGCCGACGGCCGGCTTCACCGGAAAGGTGCTGATCCTGGCGTCGTCGGTCAGCGCCGGATTTCTCTGGCTGGCCGTCCTCCTGATCGTTGGGACCGCGATCTCCGCCTACGTTTACTTGAAGATCGTGCGCGTGATGTATGCCCGCGCCGGCGGCGCGCCGAGCCGCCCTTCGAGCAGTCCGGCGGCGCTCTTGCCCTGGGTCGGCATCTGCGTGTCGGCGGTGGCGACGGTGGCGCTCGGCCTGCATCCGATCGTCCTGCCCGGCATCCTTCCGCTCGTGAAGTAAAGGAAGCCGCTCGATCGACTACCGGCTATTCGCGCCGCAAGCGACGAGCGCATCGAAGCGGCCCGCGCCGCTGCTCGTCGCACTGCACGGGTGCGCGCAGACGGCAAGCGACTTCGCTGCTGGAACGCGCTTCGATCGCGTGGCGGAGAAGGCCGGGGCGTACGTCCTCTACCCCGAGCAGTCCCTGCGTAACAATCCCCAGCGCTGCTGGAACTGGTTCATCGAGCGCAATCAACTGCGCGATGGGCCCGAACCCGCGGCGATCCTGGGACTCGTCGAGGAGACGTGCGCGCGCAACCCGATCGACCGATCGCGGATCTTTGTGGCCGGTCTCTCGGCCGGGGGCGCCATGGCCGCCATCTTGGCCGAACAAGAGCCGGCGTTGTTTTCGGCTGTGGGGATCATGGCCGGCATCCCGCTCCACGCAAGCAGCGATCTGGCCGGCGCCTACGCAGCGATGCACGGCGACGTCGGGCTGGGCGACATCACGCCGCTCGTCGCGCGCCGCCAACGCCCCGCGCCCGACTACGCCAAGTTGCGCGTGATGCTTTGGACCGGCGACGACGACGCGGTCGTCGCCCCGCGCAACTCCGGCACGCTCGCGCGGCAGTTCTTGCACTTGCTCGGCGTCGACGAAGTCAACGAAAGCCGCGAGCGGCGCCCCGAGGCGCGCGTAACGCGCTGGCGCGACGGCAGCGGGCGCGTCCGCGTCGAGTTGTGGTGCATCGCCGCGATGGGTCACGCTTGGAGCGGCGGTAGCCTGCGCGGCTCGTTCACCTTTCCGCCGGGGCCGCGTGCCAGCGAAATCATGATGTCGTTTTTCTTGGGCGACGTCGAGGAGCGCAGCGACGCCCGCGGCGCAAGCGAGTCGGAGGGATAAGGTTCCGGCAGCATTGAAGGCGGAGGATCCGGGCGACTCGGCAACTTCAAACTGCCGATCTCGCGCGGTTGTTCTTGCGGTTCATAGCAAGCCCAACGGGCGGTTGTAGGGTTCCGGGCGACTCGGTAGCATCGAAGCGGGTTGATTTCGCAACGGGTATTCCTGCGATCCGTAAAGCTTTGCTTCATCGATGGAGGTTCTGTTCTTTGAAACCATTACCGATGTCCGGTATCCTCACGGCCGGGATCTTACTCTTGTCGGCGTGCAGCGGGGGCGGTAACGCAGCGTCGCCGGTCGCGCCGCAAAGCCAAATGCGCGGCGCAACCCAAACTGAAGGTGCCGCCTTTTTGAAGGCGCCGTTCACGCAGGCGCACAACGTTCGCCGCGCCTGCAACCCAACTCCGGGCCAAGCCGCATGCCTGGCCCTCGTCCGCACCGACATTGCGGGACCCCTTGTTACGGATCACGGCTACGGTCCGCCCGCACTGCAGGGCGCATACAATCTTCCGTCGACGACCGCCGGCACCGGCCAAACGGTAGCCGTCGTCGAGGCTTACGACGATCCGAATACCGAGTCCGATCTCGGGGTGTACCGGTCGTACTACAGCCTCTCGCCGTGCACGACGTCCAACGGTTGTTTTCGCAAAGTGAATGAAGATGGCAAGGCGAGCCCGCTGCCGGGTCCCGAGCCCCCTTCGTTCGATTGGGACATCGAGGAGTCGCTCGACATGGAGATGGTGTCGGCTGGTTGCCCGAACTGCAACATCGTCATCGTCGAGGCCAACACGCAAAACTACGATGACCTGGCCAAAGCCGACGATGCTGCCGTCAAGGTCGGCGCAAACGTCGTGAGCAACAGCTGGCAGTACCCCACTTCAGGGCTCACCAAGAAAGCACTCAAGAAAGACGCCAAGGATTTCGATCACCCTGGGACGATCATCCTCGCATCCAGCGGCGACGGTGGTTTTGAAGCTCCCGAGGGAATGCCGGCTGCTTTTGCAAGCGTCGTCGCCGTCGGCGGAACGTCGCTCTATTACAACGGCAAACGTACCAACGAGACCGTTTGGGACGACAGCGGAAGCGGTTGCCAAGACTTGGTGAAGAAGCCGTCGTGGCAGACCGGAGCAGCGAAAACCGATTGCTCGGGCCGCACGGCCAACGACGTGGCGGCGGTCGGCGATCCGAACACGGGCGTCGCGGTGTACGACACGTACGAGGGCGGCACGTGGTACATCGTGGGCGGCACGAGCGTCTCGTCGCCGCTGGTCGGTTCCGTGTACGCGCTAGCCGGAAACGCAAGCTCGCTCAACGCGGCGCAGTCGCTGTACGCGCCCGGCGCTTCGCTCTACGACATCACGAGCGGCAGCAACGGCTCGTGCAGTCCCGCCAACCTCTGCAACGGCGCAACCGGCTACGACGGTCCGACCGGCAACGGGACGCCGAACGGCACGAGCGCGTTCTAGCCCAGCCGGACGAGGACCCGAAATCCCGGAAGGGATAAGGCTCCGGCAGCATTGAAACGGGGGATGCCCGGGCGGCTCGGCGGTACCAAACGCTGATCTCGCCCGGGTATTCTTGCGATTCGTAGCAAGCCAAAACGTGGTTGTGGGTTTCCGGGCGACTCGGCGTCATAGAAGCGGGGTTGATTTCGCAGCGGCTACTCCTGCGATCCATAGAGCTTCGCTTCATTCATGGAGGTCGAGTTTTGAAACCATTACCGATGTCGGGCATCCTTACCGCGGGTATGTTACTCTTGTCGGCGTGCAGCGGGGGCGGTAACGCAGCGTCGCCGGTCGCGCCGCAAAGCCAAATGCGCGGCGCAACCCAAACCGAAGGCGCCGCCTTTCTGAAGGCGCCGTTCACGCAGGCGAACAACGTTCGTCGCGCCTGCAACGCAAGTCCGGGTCCAGGTCAGGCCGCGTGTCTGGCGCTCGTACGTACCGACGTTGCGGGGCCTCTTGTTACGGACCACGGCTACGGCCCGCCCGCACTGCAGGGCGCGTACAATCTTCCGTCATCGACCGCCGGCACGGGCCAAACGGTGGCTGTCGTCGAGGCGTACGACGACCCCAACGCCGAGTCTGACCTCGCTTTCTACCGGTCGTATTACAGCCTCCCGCCGTGCACCACGGCCAACGGCTGCTTTCGAAAATTGAATGAAGACGGCAAGGCGAAACCATTGCCGGCAGCGTGCGGAGACTGCGGTTGGGACGTCGAGCTGTCGCTGGACATGGAGATGGTGTCGGCTGGTTGCCCGAACTGTAACGTGGTCGTCATGGAGGCAAGCACGTCGAATCTCTCGGATCTTGGGACTGCGGTCGATTCTGCGGTGAAGAAAGTCGGCGCAACCGTCGTCAGCAACAGCTACCAAGGTGGCGGCGGCGGGAGTAAAAAGGATCTCAAGCAGGAGGCAAAATATTTCGATCACCCTGGGGCGATCATTCTCGCATCCAGCGGCGACGGTGGTTACGAAAACACCGAAGGAATCCCAGCCGCGTTTGCCTCCGTCGTCGCGGTCGGCGGGACGACGCTGTCCTACGCCGGTAAGCGCATCAGCGAGACGGTTTGGGACGGTTCGGGAAGCGGCTGCAATAACGCGGTGAAGAAGCCGTCCTGGCAGACCGGCGCAGCGGGCACGGATTGCTCTGGCCGTACGGCCAACGACGTGGCGGCGGTCGGCGATCCGAACACGGGCGTCGCGGTGTACGACACCTACGAAGGCGGCACGTGGTACGTGGTAGGTGGCACGAGCGTCTCGTCGCCGCTCGTCGGCTCCGTCTACGCGCTAGCCGGAAACGCAAGCTCGCTGAACGCCGCGCAGTCGCTGTACGCGAGCGGCGCTTCGCTCTACGACATCACGAGCGGCAACAACGGCTCGTGCAGTCCCGCGAACCTCTGCAACGGCGCAACCGGCTACGACGGTCCGACCGGCAACGGCACGCCGAACGGCGCGAGCGCGTTCTAGCAATCGATGGGGCTGTGCGTTGCGGCGCAGCGCACAGCCCCGCCGGCTTTGCGCCATTGCAGCGCTTCTTCGAGCTTCGTTTTCTTCGAAAGGAGCTGAGCTTTGAAAGCCTTGGCGACGCAGCTTGTCTGGATTGCGGGGATGTTGTTTCTGACGGCGTGCGGCGGGGGTCCGGCCGCGAGTGGGCCGATGCTGGCCCAAACCCAAAGCCGCACGGCCGCATCATTTGCCGCCAGCTTCGCCGGCGACGAGCCCGCCGCTCGCACGAACGCACGCCGCGTCTGTGCTCAAAGCGCCGAAGCGAACGTCATGGCGTGTCTGGCCATGGTGCGGACCGACGTGCCGGCTTCCTCGCTCGGCGAGGGCGCCGGTTACGGACCCAGCCAACTCGAGTCCGCCTACAATTTCCCATCGTCCACCGCGGGCAGCGGGCAAACGATCGCCGTCGTCGACGCGTTCGACGATCCGGACGCCGAGTCCGACCTTGCCACGTACCGCGCGTACTACGCTTTACCGGCATGCGGCAGTTCCACCGGGTGCTTTGTTAAAGTGAATCAGGACGGTCAGGCGAGGCCCCTGCCGCGTGCGGCCGGAAACTCCGGCTGGGACCTCGAGGAATCGCTCGACGTTCAGATGATTTCGGCGATCTGTCCGAACTGCAAGATCATTCTCGTCGAAGCGAACGCTCCCACCATCAAGGACCTCGGAAGCGGCGTCGCCGCCGCCATCGCCCTCGGGGCAAACGTTGTCAGCAACAGTTATAGCGGGAACGGCACCTCCGGCGCGCGCTATTACGATCACCCGGGGACGATCATCACCGCTTCGGCCGGCGACGATGGTTACAGCGCGGCGATCCCCGCGGGTTTTCCGACGGTCGTCTCGGTCGGGGGAACGGACCTACGGAAAGCGCGGAATTCACGCGGCTGGAACGAGACCGTGTGGAGCGGGACCGGAAGCGGCTGCGAAGCCACCTTTCGTAAGCCCAAGTGGCAAACCGACACTGGCTGCAAAGGCCGTACCATGAACGACGTGGCTGCGGACGCCGGCACGCCGGTCGCGGTCTACGACAGCTATAGCTACGGCGGTTTCGTCGGTGTCGAAGGCACCAGCGTTTCATCGCCGATCGTAGCCGCAGCCTACGGTTTGGCCGGCAACGCGGGCTCGCTCGACGCAGCGCGGTCGCTGTATGCTTCCGGCGCACCCTTGTTCGACGTCACCAAGGGACAGAACGGGAGCTGCCGCCCGACCTACTTGTGCCACGCCGAGCTGGGTTACGACGGTCCGACCGGAACGGGGACGCCGGACGGGGTCGGCGCACTGTAAGGCCGAGCGAAGGGATAAGGTCCCAAGAGGAGGGAAAGCCCGGCCGACCCCTTCGTTCTAGGAGCATGGCCCTCGTTATTAGCCCAGCCGTCTTGCCACGCTGGCTGTTCTGCGCAACGTCCGTTCATGTGAGCTTAAATGAGGCTCATAGCAGCGGGGGTTTCTTCGCATGCCGGCCAAACGAGCGACCGCGGGGTGCCGGGCGATTCGGCGGTATCGAAGCGGGTGTTCTCGCAACCTTATTTCAGCGATTCATAGAGCGTCGCTTTTTCAGTGGAGGTCGACTTTTTTGAAACCCTTAGCTTCGATGTATTTGAAGCCCCTAGCAATGTCGGGCGCCCTTGCGGCGGGGATGTTGCTCTTGTCCGCGTGCAGCGGAGGCGGCGGTAACGCAGCGTCGCCGCTGACGCCGCAAAGCCAAGCGGTGAGCGCAACGCATCCCGGCGGCGCAGCACCATTGCAGACGGAAGCCTCGTCGCGCGGGCTCGAGCCCAACGTGCGCCGCGCCTGCAACCCCAGCAACGAGCCCAACGTGTGGTCGTGCATGGCCCTCATACGGACGGACGTCGGCGGACTTGGACCTGACAACTCGCCGGTCGGCTATACCCCGGGCGACTTGCAATCTGCCTACGATCTTCCCTCGTCGACCGCGGGCGCCGGGCAAACGATCGCCGTCGTCGAGGCTTACGACGATCCGAACGCCCAATCCGACTTTGACTTCTACCGGAAGTTTTTCAAACTGCCGAAGTGCAAGAAAAAATGCTTTCAGAAGGTGAACCAAAACGGTCAGAAGAGCCCCTTGCCGTCAGCATGCGGAAGCTGCGGCTGGGACGTCGAGCTGTCACTCGACATGGAGATGGTGTCGGCGATTTGTCCTAACTGTGACGTCATCGTCGTCGAGGCGGAGAGCGCCACAACGACGGACCTCGGGACCGGCGTCGACTCTGCCATTAAACTCGGCGCGACCGTCGTGAGCAACAGCTACGGCGGCGGCGGGACAAGCGGTGCGAGCTTCTATGACCATCCCGGAACGATCATCACCGCTTCCGCGGGAGACGACGGTTATGGCGTGGCCGTACCCGCCGGTTTCCCAACCGTCGTGGCCGTCGGCGGCACGACGCTCCATCTCTCGGATGGTCAGCGATCGACCGAGACCGTTTGGGGCAGTTCGTCCGGTGGCGAAGGCACGGGCAGCGGCTGCGAGACGTCGTTGTCGAAGCCTAGCTGGCAGACCGACACGGGCTGCAAAGGCCGCACGATGAACGACGTTTCCGCAGACGCAAATCCGAACACGGGCGTCGCCATCTACGACACCTACAGTCAGCACGGCTGGCTCGAGGTCGGCGGCACGAGCGTCTCGTCGCCGGTCGTGGCCTCGATCTACGGCCTGGCCGGCAATGCCAGCACGCTGACTGCGGCCCAGTCGCTCTACGCGTCCGGTGCCTCTCTCTTCGACGTCACGAGCGGCGCCGACGGCAGTTGCAGCCCGGCGTACCTCTGTACCGCTGAAACCGGTTACGATGGTCCGACCGGCAACGGCGCTCCGATCGGCGCGACCGCCTTCTAGCTCGAAGAGAACTGGTTCTCGCCCGCCGCCGCGGCGGGCCCAACGGGACTCATGCGGCGCTCGTCAAAACGGCGCCGCATGAGTCAACCGGCCAATCCAGCAACGCCGCCCGCCGGCCCCATCCAGGCCAGGCCTGCACTCCTGCTCGCGGCCGCGGCCGCGGCCGCGCTCGCGCTCGGGGCCGTCGTCGGGTTCGCGCTCTTTTCTCCTCGCGAGCGGGCGGCCGACGTCGTCGGCCTCTGGAGCGGCTCGCCGCCCGGCCTTCAGGCGTATCTCGGGCCGGGCGGCGCGAACGTCGTACGGCTCAACATCGAGCGGGTCGAGAGCGGCAAGCTCGTCGGCAGCATGCGCGTGGGCGCGCTCTCAGGCCGGTTGACCGGCAGCATCCATGGCCCGCACCTTCATGCGGAGCTCGCGTCGGGTCCATCTGGAGCCGGTTCGGCCACGAGCGCCATCGACGGGACCGCCGTAGGCCCGCGTATCGAAGGAAATCTTTCGATCCGGACGAGCGCTGCGCAGGCGAATTCGACCCCGGCGGCCGCTATCGGCGTCGTTCTCACGCGGGCCGGCTTGGCGGCCGCTCCACCCCCCAGGCCGAGCGGCGCCGCTTGGGTCGCGCCCCACGCCGTTGGCCTTCGCGTGTTCGACGCAATCGTGCGCGGCGGGAAGTTCACCCCAGGGTTCTCAGCTGCCGGCGACTTCTACCGAACCCAAAACTACGTCTACGCCCACAAGGGCGGCCGGGTTACGTACGCGTTTTCGGTGCCCGCGGGTCGCACCTTGCAGGTCGGTTACGGAATCCCACGCGGGCACGTCGTGAACGACGCGCCGCTCGACGTTCTGCTCAACGGGGCGCGCCTGGCCACCGTCGCCGGCGCGGGCGGCACCTTTCACCAACTGGCGCCGCGCGACGCGATCGCGTGGTGGCACCGGTTTGGTCCGGGTTCGTACCGGCTGGCGCTAACCTCCGAGGTCGCCTCCCTGAACGTCTACGGTTTGTGGTTCGACCGTCAGCCGCGGCACGCCGTGACGCGCCGCGTACGCCGGCCGGCGCGAGCCATCAGTTCGCGCTGATCAGCTCGAACAGTCCGGCAGCCCCCATCCCGCCGCCAATGCACATCGTTACGACCAGATGCTTGGCCTTGCGGCGGCGGCCCTCGATGATCCCGTGGAGGGTTAGCCGCGCGCCGCTCATGCCGTAGGGATGGCCGATCGAGATCGCTCCGCCGTCGACGTTGAAGATCTCATTTGGAATTCCGAGCCGGTCGCGGCAGTAGACCGTCTGCACGGCGAACGCCTCGTTGAGCTCCCACAGGTCGATGTCCTCGAGCGTGAGGTTGTGGCGCTCCAGCAGTTTGGGGATGGCGTAGACCGGGCCGATCCCCATCTCGTCGGGGCGCAGCCCCGCGACGGTCATACCGCGGTAATACGCCAACGGATTGAGGTCGTGTTTTTCGGCGTAGTCGTAGCTCGTAAGCACCAGCGCCGCCGCACCGTCGGAGAGCTGCGACGAGTTGCCGGCCGTGATGGTCGACTTGGGGTTGAAGTTGCTGACGCCCTTGAGTTTCCCCAGCCCCTCTAGCGTCGTGTCGGGACGGTTTCCCTCGTCCTTGGGAAGGGTGTTGAAGACCTCTTTGACCTCGCCCGTCTCTTTGTTCTGTTCGTACATCCACGAAGGCAGCGGCACGATCTCCGCATCGAAACGGCCGGCAGCCTGCGCCGCCGCCGTGCGCTGCTGGCTTTGCAGCGCGTACGCGTCCTGCTGCTCGCGCGAGACGCCGTAGCGGCGCGCCACGATATCGGCCGTCTCGATCATCGGCATGAACAGGTCGGCTTGGTGGCGCAGCAGCCACTCTTCGGTGAAGAACTTGATGTTCGTATTGTTCTGGACGAGGCTGATCGACTCGGCGCCGCCCGCGACCATCGCCGGCGCACCGTCGACCACGATGCGCTGCGCGGCGATCGAGATCGCCTGGAGTCCGGAAGCGCAATAACGGTTGACGGTCGTGCCCGCAACCTCGATGGGCAGCCCTGCGCGAACCGCCGCGTTGCGCGCCAGGTTGTGTCCGGTCGCTCCCTCCGGCATCCCGGTGCCAACCACGCAGTCCTCGATGTCTTCGGGCGCAACCCCCGAGCGCTCGACGGCGTGCGCGATGGCATGACCGGCCATGGTCGCGCCGTGCGTCATGTTGAAGGCCCCGCGGAAGGCCCGCCCGATGGGGGTACGCGCTCCGGCGACGATGACTGCTTCTGTAGCCATTGGGTTTAGTTGTTGACCTCGATTTTCGGGTGGGGTGCGAAGGTGCCGTTTTTCTCGGCCAGCTCTTTGAGCAGCGGCGCAGCTTGCCACTGCGGACCGAGCCGTTCCTGGTAATCTACAATCGCATCGTAGATCTTTTTGGTTCCAACGCCGTCGGCCCACCACATCGGGCCGCCGCGGTACCAGGGGAACCCATAGCCGTAAACCCACACGATGTCGACGTCGCCGGGACGCAGCGCGATGCCGTCGCCGATCAGTTGCGCGCCCTGGTTGACGAGCGCGTACATGCAGCGCTCGATGACTTCCGCGTCGGATATCTCGCGGCGCGTAATCCCCAGGCGACGCGATTCTTCGGCGATCAGCACGTCGACTTCGGGATCGGCCTTTGGTTCGCGCGAGCCGCTTTCGTAGATGAAGAAGCCGCGGCCGGTTTTCTGGCCGTAGCGCCCCATCTCGTAAAGCCGTGTGGAGATCTCCGAGGTGCGATACGGCGGCTTGGGCGCCTCTTGACTGATCTTGTAGAAGACGTCGATTCCCGAGAGGTCCGACATCGCAAACGGGCCCATCGGAAACCCGAAGTCCTTGATCGCCTTGTCGATCTGCATCGGCGACGCGCCCTCCTCGACGAGGAAGTTCGCCTCGCGTGCGTAGTCGAACAACATGCGGTTGCCGATGAAGCCGAACGCGTTGCCTGAAAGGACGCCTTTCTTTCGAAGTTTCTTCGCTAGGGCCATCGCGCTCGTGAGCGTCTGCGGCGAGCTCGCTTTCCCACGAACGACCTCGAGCAGCTGCATGATGTTGGCCGGTGCGAAGAAATGCAAACCGACGACGTTGCCCGGCCGCTTGGTGACCGCCGCCATCTCGTCGATGTCGAGCGTCGAGGTGTTCGAAGCGAGTATCGCTTCGGGCTGCAGCGCTTTGTCGAGCGCTTCGAAGACCGTTTTCTTGATCGCCATGTTCTCAAAGACGGCCTCGATCACGAGATCGACGTCGGCGATCGCCGCGTAGTCGCCGACGAACGTCACGGCGTCGACGTTGGCCTGCGCCCGTTCGGCGCTCAGGCGTCCCTTCTTGACTTGTGCTTGATAGGTGTCGGCGACGTTTTTCTTGCCGCGTTCGACCTGCTCGGGGCTCACGTCGATGACCTTGACCGGAATGCCGGCGTTCGCGAACACCATCGCGATGCCGGTACCCATCGTCCCGGCGCCGACGACCGCCGCTTTGTCGACCGGCTTCGGCTTGAGGTCGGGGGAGAGCCCAGGAATCTTGCCGAGCTCGCGCTCCGCGAAAAAGAGATGGATTGCGGCTTGGGCCGGTTGGCTCTGCACGAGCTCGGTGAACAACCGCGCCTCGTGCGCCAGGCCCCAAGCAAAGTCCATCTCGGAGGCGGCCGCCACCGCGTCGATCAGCTTGTGGGCTGCGTAGCCGCCCCGGTCTTCAGGCGGAACGAGGCCGTGCGCGTAGGCGATCATGGGCGGGAAGGCCACGAACGAGAGGGCGCTGATGCGATTTTTCGTTCCGGCTTTCGTCTTGGCCAAATCGACCGCGCGCGCGAGGACGTCACCGCTCTCGACGACCTCGTCGAGGATCCCCATCCCCTTTGCTTGTTTGGCCGTCTTCTGCTCGCCCTTGAGCATCATATCGAGCGCCATCTGCAAGCCCGCCATGCCGTGATTCATCGGGTTCTTGTTGGCCAGCAGCCGTGGCAGCCGTTGCGTTCCGCCGCCACCGGGCAGAAGGCCGAGCAGGATCTCCGGCAAGCCGACTTTGGAGCTCGGCGTCGCGATGCGGAAGTCGCACGCCAACGCTAGCTCGAGACCTCCGCCCAGCGCGTTCCCGTCGATCGCGGCGACGAAGGTTTTGTTGCTTTTTTCAACGGCCGCGATCGCGTCGCGAAGGTTCTTGGAATCCGCCGGCGGGGGCTTGAGGAAGTCGTTGATGTCGGCGCCGCCGCTGAAGGTGCCCTTCGAGCCCGTGATGACGATCGCCGCAATCGACGCGTCCCCGTCGGCTGCCTCGATCTCCTTCAGGAGTGCTTGCGAGGTGGCGAACGACAGGGCGTTGACCGGCGGATGGGTGAGCGCGATGATTCGAATGCCGTCGCGCGTTTCGGCCGCGACCAGCTCCGCCGGGCGCACTGGGGTTTCTAGCATCGGTTTCTCCAAAAAAGGGGAAAGCACTATTCGACGCGCGGCCGCACTCCCTTTGAGTCGTCGGCCGCGCGCCGTCGATGTTTCGCCGTGCCGGGGCTCGCTCCGGCCATCCGCGAACGCGCGTGGAGACGGCTCCCTAGAGCGGGATGACCGAAGGCGTGCCGATCCCGACCTGAAGGTTGAAAAACGACGCCTTCAGTCCGCCGAAATAGACGGCGGTGTTGGTGCGCGGATTGGGGTCGCTGACGCACTGCGGAAACTGAATGCAGGTGACGTCGACGACGCCGATCCGCCCGCTATGGCCGCCTGGAGGATTCTGCGGGGTCCCGTAACCGAGCCATCCTTGGATAAAGAACGGCTTGACGATGATGTGATTGAAGCCGGCGATGATCGTCGGCGTGCGGATCGCGTATGGTTCGTTGGGTAGTTCGTCGACCAGGCGCGTCGGCTGGAAGAAGAACGTCGTCCGGTCGGTCGCAAAATAGCGAATGTCGAAAAACTGAAAGAGCTGCGCGTGGTTGTCCTGGTTGAGCCCGTTGGTGTTCACCAGCCACTGCGGGCCGATCGTATACGTCGCGAAAAGCTTGGATGATTTGGCGAATGGAAACGTGAGAAAGACGCCTTTGGTCTCGTCGGTTCGCAGGTGATCGGTTTGATACGTCCCGTTGGTCGGATTCCAGACTTGGAAGACGTCGTCCGCCCCGCCGATCGAGGCCCGGCGCGCAACGTAGTTGGGCGTGACGACGATCGGGTACGGCACGCCGCCCTGGATCGGCAGCGAGACGTAGATCAGCTTCGAGAAGGTAGCGATGAAGATTCGGTCCTTGACCGCAGCGTCGTTTTGCAGCGCGGCGAGGTTGGCTTGCCCGGTGTAGGGATTGCAGACGTTGGGGTTGGGCACGATCTTCATCGTGAGCTGCGGGCCGAGTGCGTTGCAGATGACGCGGCTCGTCCCGGTCAAGCCGAGCGCGGAGGGTAACAGATACGCCGGAACGGCCCCGGTGTCGAACCCGATCGGGTACTCGTCGAGTTGGTAGTAGCCGACCTGCAGACGCGTATAGGCGTCGGGACCGGCAAACAGCACGGCATCGAAGGTGCCGGGGAGATTGTTGGTCTTATATCCGGTGTCGCCGTTCGGGAACGAGCTGCCGATGTCGACGGTGTAATGGATGCCGGGCACCGCCGGGTATGGGATGCCGGGCTTCGGGGTCTCGATCGTTTCCGCGAACGGGATGGGGGTCGCCGCGGAAGGCGCGGGAGCGGGAGTCGCGGCGCCTTGCGCCTGCGTTTGGCGCCGGATCTTGCGCGACGAAAGCGCCTGCTCCAGCAGGCCGTTGGCGGCGCCGGCTGCACCGAGGCCGCTCGCGACCGCGTCGGAGCTCTGCGCGACGGCCAAGGCCGGCGGTACCGCCGCAACGCAGACCACAAGGAGCCCCAACGCCCACAGATGGCCGGCGCGAGCCGTCCGCTCGCGCTTGCGATCGTTGCGCCCGCACGATTCGCCTCCGGCTTGAAGCGTACGATTCATGTCGGTGTCCCTCACTGGTTGGCTAAAGAAAAGCAAGCGCCCAGGGGAGTGACGCTGGCAGCCAGCATTAGTGAGCGGTTGTCAATGTTCTTTCAAGATTTCGCCTTGCGATAGGAAAATTTTTCGGAGGAACGTAGCTCGAGCAGACTTGGGGGAAGACGGCATGCAGACCTTACCGCAGTTCATCACCGAACAGCTTGGAATGCCACGCGAGCGCGCGTTCGGGGAACGCCTCGGCAAGCCCGACTGGCGCTTCACCACCTCGTCGCAAATGCTGGCGCGAGCCACTGCAATTGCTTACGCTTTGCGCAATGCGGGAATCGCGAAAGGCGATCGCGTTGCCTTGATCTCGAACAACCGGGTCGACTGGATCGCCGCCGATTTCGGCGCGTTGTTGTCAGGCGCGGTCGTCGTTCCAATCTTTGCCACGCTCGCGCTCGATCAAGTCGAATACATCTTTAAAGACTCGGCCGCGAAACTGGCGTTCGTCGAGGCGCCGGCGGACGTCGAGCGCATCTCGTCGGCCTGCCCGACCGCGCCACGCATGATTCACTTCGACGGAACGGGACCGGATTCGCTGGCCGAATTTGAGGCGGCCGGCGCGGACCTAGCCAAAGCAAACCCCTCGGCGCTCGCCGGATTTACCGCGGGCACGGATCCCGACGACCTTGCCGTCTTGATCTACACCTCGGGGACGACCGGTAACCCCAAAGGCGTCATGCTGAGCCACGAAAATCTGACCAGCGTCGTGATCTCGTCCTTCAACTACGGGTTCACCGGGCTCGCCGAGGAAAACGAGATCGTCCTTTCGGTGCTGCCTTTCGCGCATATTTACGAGCACACCGACATCCTCGGGTTCATGCTCTTCAAGTGCTCGCTCTACGTCACGCAGCCCGATTACTTGATCGAAGACCTCAAGTCGGCTCGTCCCAGCACGATGGCGCTCGTGCCGCGAATTTTCGAGCGAGTCATGGCGGCGGTTGTCGGCAAAGCCAAAGCCGAGGGCGGCCTGAAGGCAAAGCTCGTTCCGTGGGCGCTCGGGGTTGGGCGCGAATACACGGCGGCCGTCGCCGACGGAAGGAAACCTCCCGCAGCGCTGTCGCTCCAGTACGGAATCGCACAACGCCTGGTTCTCGCGAAGATAAAGCCGGCGCTCGGACTCGACCGGCTACAGTTCTTCGTCAGCGGCTCGGCGCCGCTGCACCGCGACATCGCGCTGACCTTTGCCGGCATCGGAATTCCCATTTGCGAGGGATATGGCCTGACCGAGACGTCGCCCGTCATCACCGTGAACAAGCTCGATTCGATTCGATACGGCTCGGTCGGAAAGACGATTCCCGGAGTCCAGGTCCGCTTCGCCGCAGACGGCGAGATCGAAGTCAAGGGTCCGAACGTCATGAAAGGCTACTACAATTTGCCGAACGAGCGTCCGTTCACCGAGGACGGCTGGTTCCTGACGGGCGACATCGGTGAGATGGACGGCGACGGCTACCTCTTTATCACCGATCGCAAGAAGGAACTGATCAAGACATCGGCCGGCAAGTACGTCGCGCCGGGGCGCGTCGAGTCAGCCATGAAGCGCTCGATCTACGTCGGGCAGTGCTTCGTGATCGGCGACGGCCGTCCGTATCCGGCTGCGCTGGTCGTTCCCAACTGGGAACTCGTTCGCAAGGATTTCGCAATCGCCGAAGACGTGCCGACCGCCGAGATTGCCAAGCGCTCCGACGTACGTGACTTCATCCAGAAAGAAGTCACCGAGAAGACCGCGGATCTTGGCAGCTTCGAACAGATTCGCCGGATCGCGCTTCTGCCGCGCGACCTCACGATTGAGGACGGCGAACTATCGCCCACGATGAAAGTCAAGCGGCGCGTCGTCGAAAAGAAGTTCGCAGACGTCATCGACTCGGCCTACGCCCAAACGGCGGCGGCCTCCTAAGCGCCGCTTTTCGGAGGTGGGCCGGCTCTGAAGAAGAGTCCGGCGATCTTGCCGGTTTTGTCGTCGAGCGCGAAGGTGTAGTAGAGCGTGCCTTTGCTCCACGTGACGACGAAGGTGTAGGAGGTCATGCCGCCGGCGCTCGTGTCGGAGCGGAGCGCGAACGACGACGGTTTGCCGAGCGGCGCGAGCTGCTTCTGCATCGCATCGAGGACGGCGTCGTTGAGCGCCGCGTCGACGGTGGAATCGAGCTGGGAACGATCGATGTCGCGGCCCTGCAAACGGCGCAGCCACTCCTTGGCACGTTCGGCCGCGACGACATCCGGGCTCGGCGCGCGCGTGGCCGCGGGCTCGGGCTCGCCTTGAAGCGTTCCCGCTCCGGCATTCGGCGTCGCAAGCGCAAAGAGCGCGGCGCCGAGAAGGATGCGCGCAAGCGGCCGCCGTTGAGTTCGTTTTCGTTGATGTCGCCTTAACGTACGCGTTTTTCGATTCCCTTTCAGCGCGGTTCTTCACCGACGACCGTGCAAGCGACCTGGCGGCCGTCGCCGGCCGACCTTTGTCGTGGCCGAGCATCCGGTTACGTGCGGCACGAGTGCGGTTTTGTAGGAGCAGTCCGCCCCGCCGCGGCGAATGCAACTGCCATGATCGAGACCGAAACCGCCGGCGACGGAGCGAGAACTCGCCGTGAATCCGACTCGATGGGGTCGATCGAGGTTCCGAGCGACAAGTATTACGGCGCACAGTCGGCGCGCTCGCTGATTCACTTCGACATCGGCGACGGCACGACGCCCCGCGACGTCATGCCGCGGCAGATCATCAAAGCGATGGCGACTCTCAAGAAAGCGGCCGCGCTCGTCAACCGCGATCTCGGCAAACTCGACCAAGAGAAGACCGGCTTGATCGTTCGCGCCGCCGACGAGATCAGCGCGGGCATGTTGTCGGAGCATTTCCCGTTGCGCGTTTGGCAGACCGGCTCCGGCACCCAGACGAACATGAACGTCAACGAGGTGATCTCGAACCGGGCGATCGAGCTCGCGGGCGGCGAAATGGGATCGAAGAAACCGGTCCACCCCAACGACGACGTCAACATGTCGCAATCCTCGAACGATACGTTTCCGACCGCCATGAACATGGCGGCCGCCGAAGCGATGGTCGAGATGCTGCCGGCGGTCCAGATGCTGCGTGACGCGCTGGCCCGCAAGAGCGAGGGCTGGAACGACATCGTCAAGGTCGGGCGTACGCACCTGCAGGACGCCACGCCGTTGACGCTCGGCCAAGAGTTTTCAGGCTACGTCGCGCAACTCGATCGCGCGATCGTGGCGTGCCGCGAGGCGCTCGATCATCTCTACGACCTCGCCATCGGTGGGACCGCCGTCGGCACCGGTCTCAACGCCCATCCCGAGTTCGCCGAACGCGCCGCCGCCAAGATCGCCGAACTCACGAAGCTCCCGTTTCGCTCCCATCCCAACAAGTTCGCGGCGCTCGCCTCGCACGATGATTTCGTCTTCGCGTCGGGCGCGCTCAAGCAGCTGGCGGCCGCCCTGATGAAGATCGCCAACGACATTCGCTGGCTCGGCTCGGGGCCGCGCGCGGGGATCGGCGAGCTCTCGCTGCCGGAAAACGAACCGGGAAGTTCCATCATGCCAGGCAAGGTGAACCCAACTCAAAGCGAGGCGGTCACGATGGTGTGCGTGCAGGTGTACGGAAACGATCTCGCAATTAGCTTCGCGGCTTCGCAAGGTAACTTCGAGCTCAACGTCTTCAACCCGGTGATGATCTACAACTTTCTGCATTCCACGACGCTGCTGCACGACGCGTGCACGATGTTCCGCGTGCATATGGTCGAAGGGCTGACAGCCAACGAGGACGTCATCGCGAAGCATCTGCGCGAATCGTTGATGACCGTCACGGCGCTCGCGCCGAAGATCGGCTACGACAAGGCCGCCGAGATCGCCAAGAAGGCGCACAAAGAAAAGAGCACCCTGAAGGAAGCGGCGCTCGCGCTCGGATACGTCGGCGCCGAGGATTTCGACCGCTTCGTGGTCCCCAAGGACATGACGCACCCCTAAACCGCGCCCGCCGCAGGAGGCTGCAGCCGTGCGCCGCGAAGGAGCCGCGTGGAAGGGGATATGATGCGCGGACCGTGCTTTCGCTCGGCTCTCGTCGCTGCCGCGATCGGAATCGCGGGGTTCCTGTGCGGCCCGGCCGCCTCGGCTCAAACGGCCGGCACGAGCCCTCCTGCGAGCTCCATGCCCGCCCTGCTTCCCGGAGATCCTCGGGCGATCATCGACGCGACCCGCAAGCGGGTCGCCGCGGGTGACCTCGACGGTGCGGCTCGGGCGCTAGCGGTCTACGTCGCAGCGCATCCTGAAATCGTCGAGCCGGCACGTTATCTCGGCGACCTGTATTACCGGCAAGCGGATTTCGCATCGGCCGAGCGCATCTATTTGCAAGTCCTGCGGTACCACCCCGACGAGCGGGCCACGCACGATCGGCTGGGCGGGATCTACGCCGCGCAAGATCGGATTCAGGACGCGGTCAACGAGTTTACGAAGAGTTTGCCGAACCCGGCGGGCTACGGGCACCTGGTCGATCTGCACCGGCGCCTGGGGGACTTGGCGGATTTCGAGTTTCGATACCGGCGAGCTGCGGACGGCAATATCGACGACGCAAAGGCCCAGTACGCATACGGGGTGATCCTGGTCGACGAGCACCGCCCGGCCGAGGCCATTCCGTACTTGCAACAAGCGCTTTCGTTGACGATGACGCCCCAGGCTTGCTCGCCTTTAGCGGCTCTCGGCAGCGCCTATCTCGACCTCGGCTGGACCGACAAAGCCGTCGACGTGCTGGAGGATTGCCTGGCCCGCGACCGCGAGAACTACGATTCGCTCGTGAATTTGAGTGCGGCGTATCTCGGGCGGCAGGAGCTCGTGAAGGCGCGTGAAGTGCTCGATCACGCCAATAGTCTGCGCCCCGACGGCGTGGAAGCGCTGATCAATCTCGGTTACCTCGAAGACGAGGAAAACGACTGGAACAAAGCGGTCGAATACTATCTTCGCGCCATTGCGGTAGACCCGTTCGCGCGCGATGCATACGTCGACCTCGGGTTCGACTACGACCAGCACCGGCTCTATCCGCTCGCGCAGGCCGCTTACCTGAAGGGGCTGTCCGTGTCTCCCGGCGACGGCCGGTTGCACTACCTTCTCGGCGTCATCTACGTCGAGCAAGGAAAACTCGACCTCGCGCGCGCCGAATTCGAGCGCGCTACAAAGTCGAACGAGCCGGAGATATCTCGCGAAGCCGCCAGAAGGCTAGCACAGATCTAGGGAAGCGTTGGTTTCGTCCGCCCTGAACGAAACCAGCGCTTCCTACGCGAGCGTAGCGCGGATTGGGCGGGTTTAGACTGGCGGCAGGTGGGCGATGACTTCGATTTCTACGCGGGCGTTTCGGGGGAGGGCGGCGACGGCAACCGTGGAGCGGGCGGGGGGAGTTGCTCGAAAGGACTCGCCGTAGACGGCGTTGACGGCGCCGAAATCGCCCATGTCGATGAGGAAGATCGTTGTTTTCACGACGTCGTCGAAGGTCGCTCCGGCCGCCGCTAGGACCGCTGCGATGTTTGAGAGCGCTTGGCGGGTCTGCGCGGAGACGTCGCCGGTGACGAGTTCGCCGGTCTTCGGGTCGAGTGGAATCTGCCCGCTGCAGAACAGGAACTCGCCGGCCCGGATGGCTTGGTTGTAGGGTCCGATCGGAGCCGGCGCCGACTCGGTGAGGACGGCCCGGTCCGCCTGCCGTTGCGAAGCGCTCATCGTCAGGCGTTGGCAGGCTGGGGAAGTTCCGCGTACGACATCGTGCCCTTGTACTTCATCGGCGGTTCGTCGACCCCGAAATTCGTTCGCGCCAACGTGGCGATGCGTTCGAGCTCATCCGGCGAGAGCGGAGGAGCGTCGCAGGCCCCGGCAAACTCGCGAAGCTGCTCGCGATCGTAGATGTTGGGCAGAACCGTCATGACGCGCGGTTCCGTCAGAAGCCACTGAAGCGCGGCTTGCCCGAGCGTTCGCCCGTCGCGCTCGAGGAAACGCAGCGTCTCGATCTTCTTGACCCCGTTGACCAGCCACGAGCGCGGCCGGTGGCTGCGGTGGTCCTGCGGCGGAAAGGTCGTCTCGAGCGTATACTTGCCTTCAAGCATTCCGCTCGAGTGCGGCACGCGGATCTGATAGCCGGTGTGCGCGCCCGATTCGCGCGCGGCGCGCAGCATCTCTTCGCCCGGAAACGGCTCGAGCATGTTCCAAATCATTTGCAGGTTCGTCACGTTGCGGCGCTTGACGGCTTCAAGTCCTTCGACGAGCCAGCCGATGGCCGGGCCCAGCGCGACCCCGTAGCTGCGTATTTTCCCCTCGGCCTTGAAGGTCTCGAGCAGCGCGAAGAGCTCGTCGTTCTCGATCTCGCAAAGACGGGCGTTATGGATCGAGTAGATGTCGATCGTTTCGGTCCGCAGCCGGCGCAGCGACTGTTCGAGCGCATAACGCACGAAAGCGGGCGAAAAATCCTGCGGGATCTCATTCTGCCCGCGCCGCTCGCCGGCGTAGGTGTAAAAGTCGTAACCGAACTTCGTGGAGTACACGAGCCCATCCCGGGAGTCGCCGAAAGCGCGGCCGAGCTGCTCTTCGCTGCGCCCGTTGCCATAGGTGTCCGCTGCATCGAAGAGGGTGATCCCCAAATCGCGCGCCTCGTGCAGCAAAGCCACGGCTTGATCGTCGCTCACCGTGCCCCACCAGCCGGTCGCCGTCGTCCATAACCCGAAGCCGACCGCGCTCACGGTCAAATCCGAGTTCGGATAGGTTCGGTATAGCATCGGTGTCGCTTCCTCCGCGCCGCCTCTTCGGCGCGAGGGCCGCGACTCCGGCTGCCGCGCCCGCAAGAACGTAGGCGGTATCCGCGGTCGGGCCGGTTGCGCTCGCCGGGCCCATCTCGGCGCGGCAGGTTCAGCGTTGCTCGCGAACAAGCTCGCAAACGGTGAGTGAGTTTCTCGAAGCGCTCGATCGCGCTGCGCGCTGGATCGACGGCTACTACGCCGATCCGGGCCGCTTTCCGGTGCTTTCGCGTTCGCAGCCGGGCGATTTGCATCGGGCCTTGCCCGAAGAAGCTCCCGAAGACCCCGAGCCGTTCGATCGCATCTTCGCGGATTTCGAGCGCCTCATTCTACCCGGCATCACGCACTGGAACCACCCCCGGTTCTTTGCCTATTTTGCCATCAGCGCGGCTCCCATCACCATCATCGCCGAGGCGCTGGCGGCAGCGCTCGACGTGAACGCAATGCTCTGGCGGACGTCGCCGGCGGCAACCGAACTGGAAGAGGTTGTCCTCGACTGGCTTCGCAGGCTTCTCGGCCTGCCCGAAGGCTTGCGCGGCATCGTCTACGACACGGCTTCGATCGGCGGATTTACGGCTCTCGCCGCCGCGCGCGAATCGCTCGGCCTCGACATACGCGAACGCGGCATGGCCGGACGCTCGGATCTGGCGCCGCTGCGCGTCTACATCACCGATCAAACCCATTCGCATATCGAAAAGGCGGCTATTGCGCTCGGTCTGGGGCGAACGAACGTCGTCAGGATTCCCGTCGACGAGGGTTTCGCCATGCAGGCCGATGCGCTCGACCGCGCGATCGCCTCCGACCGCCGCATTGGCATGATCCCGATGTGCATCGCAGCGACCGTCGGTACGACGGGCACGACCGCGAGCGATCCGGTTCGCCGCATCGCGCACATCGCCGCGCGACATGGTGTGTGGCTGCACGTCGACGCAGCCTACGCCGGTCCGGCCGCTATCCTACCCGAGATGCGGCATCTGCTCGACGGATGCGAGGGCGCCGATTCGCTCGTGCTCAATCCGCACAAGTGGCTCTTCGTGCCGATCGACCTCTCGGTGCTGTACGTTCGCGATCCCGAAATTCTGCGGCGGGCTTTCGCGACCACCTTTTTCATGCTCGAAACGGCCGAGAGCGACGTGCGCAACTACATGGACTACGGCTTGCAGCTCGGGCGGCGCTTTCGGGCCCTCAAACTTTGGTTTGCCCTGCGCCATTACGGCGCGCGCGGGGTGCGCGCCGTTTTGCGACGCCACATTGCGCTCGCGCAGGAGCTAGCCGGCTGGATCGAGGCGGAAGCCGAATGGCAGGTACTCGCCCCGCACCCGCTTTCGGTCGTGTGTTTTCGCTTCGCCCCCGCCGGGCTCGACGAAGACGCGCTTGACGCCTTGAACGCGCGCATCCACGACGAGGTTAACGCTGGGGGCGAGATCTTCATCTCGTCGCTCAAACTCGGTGGGTGCCTCGCGCTGCGCGTCGCCATCGGCAACGAACGCACGACGCGTGACGACGTCGAAACGGCTTGGCGCGTCCTGCGCTCTGCGGCCCATAGCGGCGCGGCACTCCAGCGCTGACGACCGGGGCTCGCCGGGCCGCAGCGCCGCCGCTAAACCAGCCGCCCGACGCAACTCGCCTCGAAGGCCACGGTTCTTGCCGCTCGAGCCCAGCATGACGAGCAACCCGAGACTTCTTTCCGTTAACGTCGGCACGCCGCGCACGATCGAGTGGCGTGGCCAAACGATCGCGACGAGCATTTTCAAGTCTCCGGTCGCCGGCCGCGTCGCGGTCAAAGGCGTCAACGCGGCGGGTGACGACCAGGCCGACCGGAGCGTCCACGGCGGACCCGACATGGCGCTCTACGCTTACGCAACAGAAGACTATGCTTGGTGGGAAGCACAGCGCGGCAGGCTTCTCGGCCCTGGGTATTTCGGCGATAACCTTACCACGCGCGGCCTCGACGTCGGCGGGGCAGTCGTCGGTGAACGCTGGCAGATCGGAAGCGCCCGGTTCGAGGTGGCTGCGCCGCGCATTCCCTGTTACAAGCTCGCGATGCGCATGGACGACCCGGCGTTCGTCAAGACGTTCGCTCGCGCGCTGCGCCCGGGCGCGTACTTGCGCATCGTCGACGAGGGCGACGTGGCTGCCGGCGACGCGATTGCGGTCGTCGCGCGACCCGCGCGCAGCGTCACGATCGCGCGCTTCGCGGAGATCTATCTTGGCGGCGGCAAAGATGCGGCCGAGTTGCTCGCGCTCGAAGCACTTCCCCAATCGTGGCGAGAGTGGGCGCAGGAGAAGCTCGCCGCGAATACCGCCGTCAACCGCTCTCCGCTTCGCTCGGCCTAATAAACCCGTAGGTATGCGTCGCGTTCCCAGGGATGGACGGCGCGGCGGTAGCGCTCGTACTCGGCGATCTTTGCGTCGCGGAAGGCGTGGTAGACGTGGTCTCCCAGGGCGCCGCGCACCACCGGGTCGGCGTCGAGTGCTTCGAGCGCTTGGCGCAAGGATTTGGGAAGCGTGCGGATGCGGCGCTTGTTTCGGTCGAGCTCGCTCAGCTCGTAGGTCGATCCGGTCAGCGGATCGCCGGGCAGCGTGCGCGTGCGCACCCCGTCGGCCAGGCTCGCAACCAGGACCGCCATCGCAAGATACGGATTGCAGGACGGATCGGCGCTGCGCACCTCGATGCGGCGTCCGCCGTTCGAGGCCGGAACGCGCACGAGCGAATTTGCGCTGCGATATGACCACACCGTGTAAATCGGCGCATCCCATGCGGCGACCAGTCGCTTGTACGAGTTCACGGTCGGATTGCAAACGGCGGTGAACGCCGGGGCGTGCGCGAGCAGACCGCCGATCGCCCACAGCGTGACTTCGTCGAGTTGGTCGTCGCGGGCCGTTTCGTCCGGCGCCGGTTCCTGCCCCATCGTGAAGTAGACGTGGATGCCGCTGCCGGCCAGCGTTTCGAGCGGTTTCGGCATGAAGGTCGCGTGCAGCCCGTAACGGGCCGCGACGTGCTTGGCAACGGTGCGAATCGTCGTCAACGCATCGGCGGCCGCCAGCACGCCGACCTCGTTGAGGTCGATTTCGTGCTGTCCCGCGCCGTGCTCGTGGTGGGCGCTGGCGACCGACAACCCCATCGCCTCCAGCGTCATCACGATCTCGGTGCGAGCCGCTTCACCACGGTCGCACTCGCTGACGTCGAAGTACGAGCCGGCATCCGACGTTCGCGTCGTGGGCGTTCCGTCGTCGTCGAGAGCAAAGAGATAAAACTCGATTTCAAGACCGCTCCGCACGGAGGTCAGCAGTTCGCGCTGGTCCTCGATCGCGCGTTGCAGCGTCGTGCGCGGGCAGCCCTCGAAGGGCTCGCCGTCGGATGTCGCGATGTCGCAGATGAGGCGCGCCTCGACGGCGTCGGTGCCGGCCGTCCAGGGATACACCGCGAACGTGCTCAGGTCGGGGAGCAGCATCATGTCGGCCTCCTCGCCGCGCACGAAGCCGTCGATCGAGCCGCCGTCGAAGGTCACCTTGCCGTCGAGCGCGCGCTCGAGCTCGCTCGCCGGAATGGTGACGTTCTTGGTGATTCCCAGGATATCGACGAAGGACAGCCTGACGAAGCGGACGCTGCGCTCCTTCGCGAGTCGAAGGGCATCCCGTTTGTTCAGCGTCTTGCGCTCACCGTTCGTGAGAATTGAGTGCATCGATGGCCATCGCAGTCCGAAGCGTCAGTTGGTCGTGGGCGGAGTCGAGGTCGTTCCCCGTGATCTCGGCGATCTGACGGAGGCGGTAGAAGACGGTGTGGCGGTGCACCGAGAGTTCGGCTGCGGCCGTCTTGACGTTTTGACCGACATCGAAATAGAGCCGCAGGGTGCGAACCAGTTCGGTCTGGTGCTTCTCGTCGTAAGCGCGCAGTGGGGCGAGGATCCGATCGCCGAAGGCGCGCAGGTCATCTGCCGTGGTGCCGCCGCGCAGCAGCAGGGGATAAACGCCAAGGTCCTCGTACGGCATCACGCACGAGCCGCCGAACAGCCGGCGCGCGATGAACATCGACTCGCGCGCTTCATCCACGGTTCGATAGGCCGCAATCGCCTCGGCCGGCCGGCCGACACCGCCGACGACCTTCGCTCCAAAGTGAGCTTTGGTCGCGTGGCGCGGGATGAGCGTTGCGGCGGTGCGGGCGTTCTGCGCGTCGACCTCGAGTGGCGCCGGGCACAGGAAGACGAATCCGCCGCCGCGCTCGAGGACCACGACCTCGCCCGTCCCCGACCGTAACGAGTCGACGCAAATGCGCCGCAATTCGCCGAGCTTGGCCTGAGCGCTCGACTCCTCCAGGCCCTCGGCTTCAACCGCTACGGCGACGTAACCGATCGCGAGCGGAATGCCCCGTGAGGTCGCGTCGTCACGGGCTTCGATCGGGTCGTCGTAGGCCCGCGCTAACAGGCGGTCCCAAAAAGACTTGCGCCGGTTCTTGCCGCCGCCGGCGTCGCGCGAGAGCTCCACGGCGATGGCTGCCGCCGCCAGGCGCGCGAACCCAATGCGCGGCGCAGCCGCCCCGCCATTGGGGAAGACCGAGAGCCAGCCAAGCGGAGCGTCGCCGCCCCGAATCGGGACCGCGATCCCTTCAGGCGCTTCGCCGGGCGTCGGCAGGCGCACCGCGGCCTCGGCCCCGTTGCGCTGAGCGGCCCCGATCGGCTCGCGGGCCGAGGCCGGGATCGAGCGGGTGCTTGCGCCCGCTAACGCTACGTGGCGCCAATCCGCGTCCTCAACGAGCACCGCTGCGTCTAGGCTGGCGGCGACGTACGCCGCGAGCGCCTTCGGGCCGCCGCCGGTGCTCGCGATACGGGCTAGGCCTTCGGCGAAGTCGACGAGCCCTTCGCCCGACATGACGACGCTATCGACCACGCGAAGCCTGCGTCCGATGTTGAACGTTCATTATGCCCTGGGGGCCATCGTCTTGATTTTCGCGCTGGCAGCGCTCGTCAACGCGCGGGCGCGCCGGCTGGTTCAGTATGTGCTGGCCCTCCAGATCGTGGTCGGCCTAAGCGTGTGGTTTTCGATCCACGTCGCGCCGCCGCCGGCACATTGGATTCTCGCCCTCGTGGCCGGCGGAGTATTTGCGGCCGCAAACGCGCTCGAACGCCGCGGCCGCCCGCGCGGCACGGTGATGGCTCTCTCAGCTTTGGGTGTGGTCCTCGTGGCGTACATCTACTACCTTGGGATGCATGCAGTCAGGGGCTAAACTCCTTTCGACAAGTGGCGGACCGGCGGCCTCGCGCGCTTTGGCGCGCGCGGCGGCCGGAGCTTCTCAGCCCGCGGCTACGCGCGCTTCGCGCTGCCGCGTAAAGCGCGGCAGCGAATGCGCGATCTTCTCCGGCATGATCGCGTCGATGGCGTCATCGACCGTGACGATGCCGAGCATCTTGCCGTCGGGGTCGAGCACGGGAACGGCCAGCAAGTCGTAGCGTGCGATCAGGGAGGCCACCTCCTCGGCGCTCATGTCGGGCGGCGCCGATACGATATCGGTTTCCATCAGGCGGTGGATGAAAGCCGTCGGCAGGGCCAACAGAAGCGTGCGCAGGGAAAGGACGCCGAGCAGCTTGCGGCTATGATCGGTGACGTAGAGGTAGTAGATGAACTCTGACTCCGGCCCGATCTGACGAATCTTCGAAATGGTCGCGTCGGTCGTGCGGTGCGGATAGATCCAGACGTAGTCGGTCGTCATCAAGCCGCCCGCCGTGTCGGGCTCGTACTTAACGAGATCTTGCAGTTCGCCGGCGTACTCTTGGTCCTCCATGCTCGCAAGCAGCTCGGCGCGCTTCTCGTCGTCGAGCTCGCCGAGCAAGTCGGCGGCGTCGTCCGAATCCATTTCTTCGACGATGCCCGCAGCGCGCTCGGTGGAGAGGTCGTCAATCAGCGAACGCTGCACGTCGGAGTCCAAATGCTCGAACGCGTCGGCGGCCGTTTCGTCGTCGAGCGACTGCACGACGCGAGCCGCGTCGCGCGCCGAGAGGTCGCTGATGATATCGGCCAGCTCCGACGGATGCAGGCGCGAGAGGCGCTCGCCCGACACCGACAGCCGCACGTTCGAGGGATTGACGTCTGAAATCGGCGCGACGTTGTTCCAAGCGATCAGCGTACGCGGAATGCGGTCCAGCAGGTGTGGCGCAAGCCGGCCCGTGCCGAGCCGCCGCAAGAGGCCCGAGAGGCCGATGTCGGCCGCGACGATACGCAGCGTCCCGCCGGTATTGGCGACCTCAAGGTCGTTGATGCGCACGACCTTGCGCCCGTCGACGTCGACGATCTGCTTATCGAACAGATCGCGAATCAGATACAGGGCTTCGCTCTCGGGCGGTGCGGGCTCGAGCGGTTCCGACCGCAAAACGATGGTACCCTTGGAATCGAACGCGACGACATCGCTGAGCGCGCTATATCGTAAACCCGCCTTCGTTTTCAGAATGAGGCCGTCGATGCGGGGGAACGTGTCGTCGGGCTTGGCGACGAAAAAGTCAACCACTTTACCAACGGAGCGCGTTGGCGTTCGGTCACCCTCCACGACCGCTTGCCGCCCGGCAAACTCGGAGAGGTAGCCGTCGTGAAAGGCCATGGCCGCAAACACCTCGCTTCCTTCGTGGCGGACCGCGCCCGCCGCATCGAAGGTCAGTATGGCAGCCTGCGCGCCGACGGTCAACAACGTGCCTCGTCTTGCAAAGGCCCGCGCTCGGTTCGGGGCAGACAGCGAGGTCCCCGGCCAGCGCCAGAGTAAGAGCGGCCGAATGGATCCGCTGCAATGCGCAATCGAGACGGCAAAGGAGGCCGGCGCGCTGCTCGAAGCGCACCGCGCGAAGCCGCTCGAGATGCGCGAAAAAAGTGGGCGCGGCGATCTCGTAACGGCAGCCGATGGCGCGAGCGAGGCGCTGATCGTCGCGCGCTTGCGCGCCGCATTCCCGAAGAGCGCGATTCTCGGCGAGGAAGGCGGCGCCCGAGCCGGAGCCGGCGAAGCGCGCTGGCTCGTCGATCCGCTCGACGGGACCACCAATTACGCACACGGTTATCCGCTGTACTGCGTTTCGATCGCGTATGAGGTGCGCGGCGAAGTTCTTTGCGGCGTCGTCTACGCGCCGCGCCTTGGCGAGCTCTACGCGGCCGAACGCGGCGGCGGCGCAACCTGCAACGGCCGGCCGATTGCGGTTTCGGCGGTCGAGCAAATCGCCAAGTCGCTGGTGTGCACGGGTTTCGTGCCGGCCAAGTACGAGCGCAACATGCGCAACTTCAGCCGGCTTTCGGGTCGGGCACAGGCAGTGCGACGCGACGGCGCAGCCGCACTCGATCTGGCATTCGTCGCCTGCGGCCGGTTCGAAGCGTTTTGGGAATTCGACTTGGCGCCTTGGGACGTCGCTGCAGGCGCGCTGATCGTGCGGGAAGCCGGGGGCCGCGTGAGCGCAATCGACGGCAGCGATTACCGCAGCGACGGCGCGTCGATTTTGGCAAGCAACGCGCGCGTTCACCCGGAAATGCTCGACGAGCTTTCGGACTGATCGTCCCGGCGCTCCGTCTTCCTAAAATTCGGATGAGAAATGATTGCGCACGGCCCCTGGCGGCGACCGGCCGGTTCGTTTCGGCGTTGAACGGATAGAAGATCTTATCGAAACGTAGGTCATTGGGCCGGGAGAAATCGTGTGAACAAACGGATCTTGATTGTCGGGATTGCCGCCGTCGTTGCGAGTCTAGGGCCTGCTGCGGCGAAGGCGCAAAGCTTGCCGCCGTACGCGCAGCCCGCTCCAGCAAGCGCGCAGCAGCCGCCGCCGTACGCCTCGGGTCAGGCGCAGCTGACCGGACGGGTCGCGTGGTTTCAGCCGTTCCATCTGCAGCTCAACAAGGGGCCGCACATTTATCTTCACCAAGGCACGGTGATCAATCCGACCGGCCTTACCCTCGAGCCCGGAATGCCCGTCCAGGTCTACGGTCACATCTCGCCCGACGGAAATTTCCAGGCCGACGAAATCGACTTGCTGCCGCCGCCACGGATACGGCGCGCGCGCTACGTCCCGTTCCCGCCGGATAACGGTCCTCCAAACGGGGCGCCGCCGAACGGACCGCCTCCCCAGCAGCAGTAGTCGGCCAGGCGGAGCGCCGGCGAGGATTCCTCGCCGGCGCATCCGATTTGTAACGGGCGCCCCTTGCGGGGTCAGACCGCGGCCAGGGATTTGCTTTCGATGCGCCGCGCCAAGAGCTCGAGCCAGGTATCCATGCCTTGTCCGTTGCGGGCCGAAAGCTCGACGATCTCGATCGACGGATGCACGGCTCGCAGGCTCCGCTCGGCGGCCTGGCGGTCGAAACCAACTGCCTGGGCGATATCGATTTTTGTAATCAGTGCGAGCTGCGACGTGTTGAACGCGAGCGGGTACTTCAAGGGCTTGTCTTCGCCCTCGGTCACGGAAAAGAGAACGGCGCGCAGGTCCTCACCCAGATCGTATTCCGCCGGGCAGATCAGGTTTCCGACGTTTTCGATGAAGAGCGCGTCGAGCGGCCCGGGGTTCCACTCGGCCAGGGCCTTGCCGATCATGTCGGCGTCGAGCCGGCACTCCGCGGCGGTCGTGATCTGACGCACCGGAGCGCCGCTACGGGCTAGTCGTAGGGCGTCGTTCTCGGTGGCCTGATCGCCGACGAGCGCTCCGATTCGATACCGTCCGGCAAGCCGGCGCAAGGTCTCCTCGAGCAGGGTCGTCTTGCCCGAGCCCGGGCTCGACAGCAGGTTCACGACGAGCGTTCCGCTCTTTGCGAAGCGCGCGCGCAAAGCCGCCGCGAGCGCGTCGTTCTTGCGCATGATGTTCGCCTGGATCTCGACGACGCGCAGTTTCACGCGGGAACCTCCATCGCAACGATTTGTAATTCTCGGCCGCGTACGATCGTCGGCGATGCGGCGCCGCAGACGGGACAGAGCAACCCCGTTCCGGGTGCGGGCGAGCGTTCCCGCTTGCAGCGCTCGCAGAAAACGGCGACAGGCACGTCTTCGATGCGCAGCTCGCTGCCGGCGGCGATCGACTCGGCGCTCGCCATGTCCCATGAAAACAGAAGGGCGTCGCGCGCGATTCCGCTCAGCGCGCCAATGCGCACGTGAACCGCCGTAACCCGTTCGATCCCGTCACGCAGCGCGGCCTCGCTAACTCCGTCGAGAAGGGTCAGGGCGACCGATAGCTCGTGCATCGCGCAGTTGCCTTTCCTCCGTCGAAGCGGAGCTCGAACAGAGTTTCAAATTTGGGCGGTGTATAGGCGGACAGCCTCTAGATGGTGCGTTCCGGAGGCGTGCTTTGCAACCCCGATGCAGGCGTCCCTTCCTACCACTTGGGGAAGGATTTAGGCTTTTCAGGGCGCCACGATGGACCTTTATGGGCCGAACCTCTATAGTGACGAAAGATTTCTTGGGTAGCGCTTTTTACGGACGATGCGCTGCCCGCCGTGAGATAAGGGGCGACGATGGCGGACACGCTGGTCAACGTTCTCTGGATACCGGCAGGCCTTAGTTGCGACGGCGATTCCGTCGCGCTCACCTCGGCGATGCAACCCACCATCGAGGAGATCGCGCTCGGCGCTTTGCCGGGGCTTCCGAAGGTCCGCTTTCACTGGCCGCTGATCGAGTACAGCCTCGGCGGTCAGGAGTTCTTGCAGGCGTTTTTCAAAGCTGAGCGCGGCGAACTCGATCCATTTGTACTCGTGATCGAAGGTTCGATCGCGAATGAATCCATTAAGAAGGAAGGCTATTGGACCGGCTTTGGAAACAAGCCCGGCACCGATCAGCCGATGACCTTGAGCGAGTGGATCGACCGGCTCGCACCCAAAGCCTGGGCGGTCATGGGTGTTGGAACCTGCGCGACCTACGGCGGCATCCACGCAATGGCCGGGAACCCGACCGGCGCAATGGGTTTGCTGGATTATTTGGGCTGGGACTGGAAATCCAGCGCCGGCATTCCGATCGTCTGCGTGCCTGGGTGCCCGATTCAGCCTGACAACCTCTCCGAGACGATTCTCTATCTGCTGTGGCAAGCCAACGGTATAGCGCCCATGATCCCGCTCGACGAAGCGGGCCGGCCGCAATGGCTCTTCAGCGCCACCGTGCACGAAGGCTGCGACCGCGCCGGCTACTACGAGCAGGGCGACTTTGCCGAAGAGTACGATTCGCCGAAGTGCTTGGTGAAGCTCGGCTGCTGGGGCCCGGTCGTCAAGTGCAACGTTCCCAAGCGTGGCTGGACCGGCGGCGTCGGCGGCTGCCCCAACGTCGGCGGCATTTGCATCGGCTGCACGATGCCCGGCTTCCCCGATAAGTTCATGCCCTTCATGGACGAGCCCCCAGGCGCCAAGATTTCGTCCACCGTCAGCGGCGTCTACGGAAACGTGATTCGGGCGATGCGCAATTTCACCATTCAAACCGTCGATCAAGAGCCGAAGTGGCGACACAAGGGTCGGGAGCTAACGACCGGCTACCGCCCACGCTGATTGCGAGGAAACGAAATGGCTGTTAAAGACCTACCCGGCTCAACCACCTCGACCCAACCCTCGCGGCTCGTCGAGATGTCGTGGGATCCGATCACTCGGATCGTCGGAAGCCTCGGCATCTATACGAAGATCGACTTTCAAGAGCGCAAGGTCGTCGAGTGCCATAGCACGTCTTCGATTTTCCGCGGCTACAGTATTTTCATGAAAGGCAAGGATCCGCGCGACGCGCACTTCATCACGAGTCGCATCTGCGGAATCTGCGGCGACAATCACTGCTGTTGCTCGGTGTACGCTCAGAACATGGCCTTTGGCGTGAAGCCGCCGCACATGGGCGAATGGATCATCAACCTCGGCGAGGCGGCCGAGTACATGTTCGACCACAACATCTTCCAGGAAAATCTGGTCGGCGTCGATTTCTGCGAGCAGATGGTGCGCGAGACCAATCCTTCGGTCTGGGAGAAAGCCAAGAAGACCGAGGCGCCGAACGCCCACATCCACGGTTACAAGACGATCGCCGACATCATGACCTCGCTCAACCCCTTCTCGGGCGACTTCTACCGTCAGGCGTTGCAGATCAGCCGTTACACGCGCGAAATGTTCTGCCTCATGGAAGGGCGGCACGTCCATCCCTCGACGCTGTATGCCGGCGGCACCGGGACGGTCGCGACGGTACAACTCTTCACCGACTACTACTCGCGCCTGATGCGCTACGTCGAGTACATGAAGGTGTGCGTGCCCCTGCACGACGACCTCTTCGACTTCTTCTACCAGGCCCTGCCCGGCTACGAGCACGTCGGCGAGCGGCGCATCCTGCTCGGCTGCTGGGGCGCCTTCCAAGATCCCGACTACTGCGATTTCACCTACAAGAACATGACGAACTGGGGCCGCAAGATGTTCGTCACGCCCGGCATCGTGATCGACGGCAAGCTCCATACGAACGATCTGGTGCAGATCAATCTGGGCATCCGGATTCTCTTAGGCCACTCCTACTACAATGACTGGGAGGGCGAGGAGACCTTCATGGAGCGGGATCCGCTCGGGAATCCGGTCGATCGCCGCCATCCCTGGAACATGCACACGCTGCCCACGCCGAAGAAGCGCGACTTTGCAAACCAGTACTCGTGGGTGATGTCGCCGCGCTGGTTCGACGGCAAGGACCACTTAGCGCTCGACACCGGCGGAGGCGCGATCGCTCGCCTCTGGTCGACGGCCCTTTCCGGCCTGGTCGACATCGGCTACGTCAAAGCTACCGGCAACAGCGTGATCATCAACCTGCCCAAGTCGGTGCTGACGGGACCCGTCACGTTCGAATGGAAGACGCCGAAGTGGAGCAACGCCATCGAGCGCGATCGCGCCCGGACGTACTTCCAAGCCTACTCGGCGGGTTGCGCGCTGTACTTCCTCGACAAAGCGTTCGAGGAGCTGCGGGCCGGACGGACGCGTTCGTGGGAACCGTTCACGGTTCCGAAGGAAGCGTTCGGCTGCGGCTTCACCGAGGCGGTTCGCGGCGTTCTGTCGCACCACATGGTCATCCGCGACGGCAAGATCGCAAACTACCATCCGTGGCCGCCGACGCCGTGGAACGGCAATCCGCGCGACAAGTACGGGACGCCGGGTCCGTACGAGGATGCGGTTCAAGGGACGCCGATCTTCGAAGAGAACGGGCCCGACAACTTCAAGGGCATCGACATCATGCGTGCGGTACGCAGCTTCGATCCCTGCCTGCCGTGCGGCGTGCACATGTACCTCGGCGACGGCAAGACGATCGAGACGGTACATTCGCCTCTATCGCCCTTCGGCTAAGCTTCGTCCGCCATGGTTTCTGCCATGACTAATGGGGTGAGCCGCAGCAGCGCGGCACCCCAGGAGCCCGGCGTGCAGGCGATGGCGGAACGGCTCGAGGCCTTGCTCGCGGGCTTTGACGGGATCGCTTCCCCTCGTCAAGCGCGCGAGCAAGCGGAGGAGCTTGTCCGCACCCTGATGGGTCTGTACGGTGCTGGGATCGAGCGCATACTGTCGCTCGTTCACGATACGCTGGACGGACGCTCCGAGGCGATCTTCGACCGGCTGTGCGAGGACAAGCTCGTTGAGGGCTTGCTCTGCCTGCACGGCCTGCATCCTTATTCGGTTGAGGAGCGCGTGCAGCGCGCGCTCGATTCGGTGCGTCCGTATCTAAAGTCGCACGAGGGCGGGATCGAAATCGTCGGAATCCAGGACGGCGTCGTGATGCTGCGCCTTCAGGGAAGCTGCGACGGTTGCCCGTCGTCGACCGCTACCGTCAAGCTCGCGGTCGAGCGCGCCATCCTCGAGCAGGTCCCGGAAATTCACGAAGTGCGGGCCGAGGGTGTTACAGCCGGCCCGAGTGCCCTTCGCGCGGAGTGGATTGCGCTCGACCGCGTTTCGGACCTTGAGAAGAGCGGCATCGCCGGCGCCGTGCTCGGCGGCACGCCCGTCCTGTTCGTGCGCTTCGATGAGACGGTCTACGCCTACCGCAATCGGTGCGCCGGCTGCGAGAGCGCGCTCGACGGCGCCGCCGTCGAAAGGCCCTTCCTGACGTGCCCCCAATGCGGCCGAGCGTTCGACGTCGTCCACGCCGGGCGCGCGAAGAACGACGAGCGGCTCTTCATCGAGCCCTTGCCGCTGGTCCGCGAGAGCTGGCGCCTGCGCGTCTCGATTCCGAACGGCGCATAGGCGATGGACGCGGATCGGCGCGACAGTTTCGCCTCGTTGCAAGACCTGCTGAAGAAGAAGCCGCGCAGCGCCCCCGGCGAGCGTTGCGACTACTGTTCGGTTCCCCTCGATTCGGAGCACAGCCATCTCATCGACCTCAAGTCACGGCGCATCCTGTGCTCGTGCCGGCCGTGCTACATCGTTTTCCAGCCGCAGGGTGCGGCTCAGGGGCGCTACAAGCCGGTGCCCAGCCGCTACGCCGAGGTCGAGGGCTTTTCGGTTGGCGACGGCGAGTGGGACTCGCTCCAGATCCCGATCGGTCTAGCGTTTTTCTTTTTCAACTCGATCGAAAACAAGATGGTCGCGTTCTATCCGGGGCCGGCCGGTGCGACCGAGTCGCTGCTCTCGCTCGACGCGTGGGAGACGATGGCCGCGCGCCATCCGCTCTTCGCAACGCTCGAGGCCGACGTGGAAGCGATCCTGATCCATCGCAGCCGGACGGCCAACCGCTGCTTCATCGTGCCGATCGACGCGGCGTACGAACTGGTCGGCTTGATGCGCACGTCGTGGCGTGGGTTCGACGGCGGCGAAGAGGCCTGGAAGCGCATCGACGCGTTCTTCTCGAAGATCTCGGAGCGCGCCCAAGGGCGGGTCACGGCGCGCCTCTCGTGAGCAAGCTCGCCTTCGCGGTTGTCGGCGCAAAGGTCGAACCCTATGCAGCCTCGCCGGCGCTTTCGTTGCGCATCCGGATCACCGAATCGAGCGGCGTGCAGATTCACGCCATTGGGCTGCGCGTGCAAGTTCGGATCGAGCCGCAACTTCGCCGCTATAGCACCTTCGAAACTCCGAGGCTGGTGGAATTGTTCGGTACGCCCGACCGGTACGCGGTAACAGTGCGGCCGATGCTCTGGGCACACGTCTCGCACATGGTGCTTGGTTTCAA